>Ga0180222_1000291_pt1 | contig 80603 bp, 84 predicted proteins | sample eDN5th37CKraftOP_FD_151336 | JGI IMG/M metagenome (GOLD analysis project Ga0180222, IMG submission 151336) | Enriched Organic Plus compost microbial communities from Emeryville, California, USA - eDNA 5th pass 37_C Kraft OP (version 2) (version 2) ... | reverse complement strand
AAGGGCAGGATGCGTGTCTCGTCGATGCCGAACTCCATCGCGCGCTCCGGGCTGGCGGTGAGTGCGACGACGCGGCCATAGGGGTCGCCGACGCCATTCTCCGCGAGCCAGTCGAGCGCGGAGCGCGCGTTCAGCATCGTCTCGGTCGTCGTGAAGGTCTTTGAGGCGATCACCACCAAGGTCGCCGCCGGGTCGAAGCGGCGCACCGCCTCGTCCAGCGCGAGTCCGTCGACATTGGAGACGATCGCGGCGTCGTAGCGCGTCTCGTCCCGGCCGAGCGCGTCGATCAGCAGCTTCGGCCCCAGCGCCGAGCCGCCGATGCCGAGATGCAGGATGTGCTGCACCGGCCCGAGCGCGCCGGCCTCGATCGCGTCGATCAGCGTGCGCATCCGGGAATGGAAGGCGGCCGCGCGCGCGACGCTTTCGGGCGCGCCCTCGCCGCGCTCGGCGCCATGCTCGGCGGCGCGGCCTTCGGTGGGGTTGACGACCTCCCCGGCGAACAGCGCGTCGCGGCGGCCGTCAAGGTCGGCTTCCCCGGCGAGGCGCAGGAAGGCCTCGATCGTCGCGCGCGAAAGGTGGGTCTTGGCGAAGTCGAAACGCAGGCCGGCTTCCTCCACGACGAGGCGCTCGAGGCGGTCCGGCTCCTCGGCGAACAGCGTGGCGAGCGTCGGCGTGGCGGCCTGCTCCAGCGCCGCCCAGGCGTTCTCGGTCATGGTCTCTCCGTTTGTCGTGCCCTATCTAGGCGCGCCGGGTCGATTAGCCTAGGCCGCCTTGACCCTCCCCGGCGCAGGCGCGAAAGCGGGAGCATGGACAGCGAAACCCCTTCCGACGCCAAGCCTGTCGCCGCCGGCGCGCCCGCCGCGCCCGCGACCTTTGCCGAGGCGGCGCCGGCGAAGGAGGGATGGGGCGCGACGCTGCGCTTCTTCCTGATCCTGTTCCTGGCGGCGCTGTTCCTGCGCAGCTTCGTCTTCGCGCCGTTCAACATTCCGTCCGGCTCGATGCTGCCGACGATGCGGATCGGCGACTATCTGTTCGTCGCCAAGTGGCCCTACGGCTTCTCGCGCTATTCGGTGCCGTTCGGCCTGATGCCGATCGAGGGGCGGCTGTTCGGCCGGCTGCCCGAGCGCGGCGACATCGTCGTCTTCCGTTATCCGGGGCAGGGCGACGAGGACCTGGTGAAGCGTGTGATCGGCCTCCCCGGCGACACGATCGCGGTGCGCGGCGGCACGGTGATCCTGAACGGCCGCGCGCTGCGCTACGAGCGGCTGCCGGACTTCGCGATGCCGATCACGCCGAACAGCCGCTGCCGGGTCGTCGACGGGGCGACGCGCCGCACGACGAGCGATGGCCGCGTCTGCCTTTACCAGCGCTGGCGCGAGACGCTGCCGAACGGGCGCAGCTACGAGGTGCTGAACCAGCTCGACGACGGCGATACCGACAATTTTCCGGAGATCGCCGTGCCCGAGGGGCACCTGTTCGTCATGGGCGACAACCGCGACGACAGTTCGGACAGCCGCGTGCCGACTGTATTCGGCGGGGTCGGCCTGCTGCCGGTCGATCACGTGCTCGGGCGCGCCGAGTTCGTCTATTGGTCCACCGACGGCTCGGCCGCCTGGGTGAAGCCCTGGACCTGGTTCACCGCGGCGCGGAGGGAGCGTATCGGGCACTTCTACCAATGAGCGAGCTTGCCGACTGGATCGAACATGCGCTCGGTCACCGGCCGGGCGATCTCGCGCTCTACGAGCGCGCGCTGACGCATGGCAGCTTCGGGGAAGCGAATTACGAGCGGCTGGAGTTCCTGGGCGACCGCGTGCTCGGCCTGGTCGTCGCGCGCTGGCTGTTCGAGACCTGGCCGAACGAGCCGGAGGGCCGGCTTTCGCAGCGGCTCGCCGCGCTGGTCACGCGTGACGTGTGCGCCGAAATCGCCCGCGAGATCGGCGTCCAACCCCGCTTGAGGCTCGGCAAGCAGGCGCTCGACGACGGCGTCTTCCGCAGCGACAATGTGCTGGGCGACGTCGTCGAGGCGCTGATCGGCGCGCTCTATCTCGACGCCGGCTTCGCGGCCGCCGACGCCTTCGTCCGCCGCGCCTGGGGCGACCGGGTGGATCGGCTGAGCCATCCGCCGCGCCACCCCAAGGCGGCGTTGCAGGAATGGGCGGCGGCGAAGCGTCGGCGCCCGCCGGAATATCGTGTGGTCGAGACCAGCGGCCCCGACCATGCGCGCCGATTCACCGTGGAGGCGAGCATCAAGGGCCTCGCCTCGGCGACCGGCGAGGGCCTCTCCAAGCAGGAGGCCGAGACCGCCGCGGCGAAGGCATTGCTGGAGAAACTCGCATGACCCAGCGCTGCGGCTTCGTCGCGGTGGTCGGCGCGCCCAACGCGGGCAAGTCCACGCTCGTCAATGCGCTGGTGGGGCAGAAGGTCGCCATCGTCAGCCCCAAGGCGCAGACGACGCGCACCCGCCTCATGGGCATCGCGATCGAGGGCGAGGCGCAGATTCTCCTGATCGACACGCCGGGAATCTTCGCGCCGCGCCGCCGGCTCGACCGGGCGATGGTCGCCGCCGCCTGGAGCGGGGCGCAGGACGCCGATCTCGTCGCGCTCGTCGTCGATGCCAAGACGGGCCTGACCCGCGTCGACGAGCTGGTCGAGCGGCTCGCCCAGCGGCCGGAGCCGAAGCTGCTGGTGCTCAACAAGGTGGACCTGGTGAAGAAGCCGGACCTGCTCGCGCTCGCCGCGCAGCTCGCGGAGCGCGCAACGTTCGCGGAGGTCTTCATGCTCTCCGCCGCCACCGGCGATGGCGTCGCCGATCTCAAGGCGGCGCTCGCGGCGCGGATGCCGGAAGGGCCGTGGCACTTCCCGGAAGACCAGGTCTCCGACGCGACCGACCGGATGCTCGCCGCCGAGGTGACTCGCGAGCAGCTCTACCTCCAGCTCCACGCCGAGCTGCCCTACGACAGCGCGATCGAGACCGAGCGGTTCGAGGAGCGTCCCGACGGCTCGGCGGCGATCCACCAGCAGATACTTGTCGCCCGCGAAAGCCAGAAGGCGATCGTGCTCGGCAAGGGCGGCGCGCGCATCCGCGCGATCGGCGAGGCGGCGCGCAAGGAGCTGAGCCAGCTGCTGGGCCGCAAGGTCCACCTCTTCCTCCACGTCAAGGTGAATCCGAAATGGGAGGAGGACCGGGGGCTTTACCGCGAGATCGGGCTGGACTGGGTGGATTGAGGGGACGAGCCCCTTCTCCGCTACCAGCTCGCCCCGTCGACGAAGGCGCGCGGCAGTTCCTCCCAGAGCGTGGGATCGAACATCCGGAAGTTGACCCCCATGCGCGGATAGGCCGGGTCGCGCGGCGTCCAGTGCGTCGTGCAGCCGCAGCGGCCGCAGTGCCAGGTGGTGAGCGTCGCGTCGCCCTGGACATAGCCGACGAGCCGGCCCTCCGGGTCGGCGACCTCGACCCTCTCCGGGCCGTAATAGGCCCAGAGGCCGCCGATGCGACGGCAGAGCGAGCAGTTGCAGCTGGTCAGCTCCGCCGGCGCCGCCGGCACGCGCAGGCGCACCGCGCCGCAGTGACACCCACCCTCGATCATGTCAGGATCTCCTCGACGAAGGCGGGCACCAGCGCGCTCGCCGGGCCGATGCGGCTTTCGTGGAAAAGGTGGCTGGCGAGGCTCGGCTCGAGGTTGATCTCGATCGTGCGCGTGCCGACGTAGCGCGCGGTCTGGACGAAGCCCGCCGCCGGGTAGACCGCGCCGGATGTGCCGATCGAGACGAACAGGTCGGCGTTCGTCAGCGCGCGGTCGATCTCCTCCATGCCGTAAGGCATCTCGCCGAACCAGACGATGTCGGGCCGCAGCCGGCCTTCGACGCCGCAGGCGGGGCAGGGGGGATGGTGGCCGAGATCGTCGTCCCAGCAGTGCCGCGCGTCGCAGGCGAGGCACCAGGCGGACTTGAGCTCGCCGTGCATGTGGAGGAGGCGACGGGCGCCGGCGTGCTCGTGCAGATCATCGACATTTTGCGTCACGATCAGCAGCTCGCCCGGCCATTGCGCGTCGAGCCGCGCCAGCGCCGCGTGCGCCGGGTTGGGCGCGACCTCCTTCAGCCGCGCGCGCCGCGCGTCGTAGAAGGCGTGGACCAGCGCCGGATCGCGCGCGAAGGCCTCCGGCGTCGCCACGTCCTCGACGCGGTGCCCCTCCCACAGTCCGTCCGGCCCGCGAAAGGTGGCAAGGCCGCTCTCGGCCGAAATGCCGGCGCCGGTGAGGATGACGATGCTTCGGATGTCGCCCATGTCGCCATCCTAGCGGCCGCGCGGCGGTACGCCAGCGGGGAGGAGGCGCGGGTTTGATTCCCCTCCTTTCCAGGGAGGGGAGGATTCGGTGCGTTTGTCAGAGTCCCGGCGTCGTCAGCCGTCGATCCAGCCGGTGCCGTCGGACCAGCGCGGGTGGTCGCCGCTCTTTCGGCCGAAGCCGGGGCGGCGATAGTCCTCCGCGGTCGGCGTCGGCGTGTAGATCGGCGCGGCGCGAAGCGCGGCGACCTTGGCGTCCTCCAGCGGCTCGTCGAACGCGATGCCGGCCTGGCCCTCGTGGACCCAGACGATCGTGCCGAAGGTCTCGAACTCGCCGCGCTTCAGCAGCACGTCGGTGCCCTGCGCGGGCAACTCCTCGCCCTGGACGCGCGCGCCGCCGGCGGAAAGATCGCGAATGCGCACCCGATATTCGTTGGTGACGGTGATCAGCCGGGCGGCGAGGATCATCGGCTGGCGCGACCAGCGCCGGCGAATGTCATGCCCGCCCTCGGTCACCAGATTGAGCATTGCCTTGCTGGCCATTTCGTCCTCGTCCCCGGTAATTTCCGCGTTGCGATGGTTTATACGCCGTAAACCCTAAGGCCGGGTTAAGTTCGGGTGCGAAACGACGTTCGCGCGCGCGAGGCTTGCGAAGCGGGCGCCGCCGTCCCTAGGAGAGCGCCCGAAAGGGAGATCCGAACATGAAGCTCGACTCGTCCATCGCCGCCGTCGTCACCGGCGCCGCTTCCGGCCTCGGCGAGGCCACCGCCCGCGCGCTCGCCGCGAAAGGCGTCAAGGTCGCCGTCTTCGACCGCGACGTCGCCCGGGGCGAGAAGGTCGCGGCGGAAATTGGCGGTATCTTCTGCGAGGTCGACGTTACCTCCGACGGGAAGGTGGACGCCGGCTTCGCCCGGGCGCGCGCCGCGCATGGGCAGGAACGGATCTGCGTCAACTGCGCCGGCGTCGCCAACGCGGCGAAGACCGTCTCCCGCGACAAGGAGACGGGGGAGATCAGGCGCTACCCGATGCAGCAGTTCGAGCTCGCCATCCAGATCAACCTGATCGGCACCTTCCGCGTGCTCGCCGCCTCGGCCGCCGGCATGGCGGCGCTCGACCCTCTCGAGGATGGCGAGAAGGGCTGCATCATCAACACCGCCTCGGTCGCGGCGCAGGACGGGCAGATCGGCCAGGCGGCCTATTCGGCCTCCAAGGCGGGCGTGCTCGGCATGGCGCTGCCAATCGCGCGCGACCTGATGAACGAGGGCATTCGCGTCAACACCATCCTTCCAGGCGTGTTCAAGACGCCGATGGTCGCGATGATGCCCCAGAAGGTGCAGGACGCGCTCGCCGCGCAGGTGCCGTTCCCGAAGCGCCTCGGCACGGCCGAGGAATATGCGCGCCTCGCCGTCTTCATGGCCGAGAACGTCTATCTCAACGGCGAATATGTGCGGCTCGATGGCGCGATCCGCATGGCGCCGCGCTAGGGCCGGGGCCGCTCAGCCCCACCGGCGCTGAAAGGCGACCGCCGCGCCGAGCAGGCCCGGCTCGGTATGGGTGGCGAGCATCACGGGGACGCGCTGCATTCGTTCGCGGTAGCGTCCCTTCGCGGCGAAGCGCGAGGCGAACATCGGCGTCGTGAGCAGGTGGTGGATGCGGTTGGCGAGCCCGCCGGTAATGACGACGCCCATCGCGCCGTGGGCGAGGCTGAAATCGCCCGCCGCCGCGGCGAGGCAGCGCACCAATATGTCGAGCGCGTGCGCGGCGATCGCGTCGCTGCCGTCGATCGCGGCGCTCCACAGGTCGCCGGCGCGGTTCGGATCGACGTCGGTTTCGCCGCCGAGATGCTGGTAGATGTCAATGAGGCCGGGGCCGGAGACGATCCGCTCCACCGAGGCACGGCCATATTTCTCGACGATCGCGTCGGCGATCGCCTCCTCCTCGGGATCGAGCGGCGCAAAGCCGATATGCGCGGCCTCGGTCTCGATCACCGTGACCCGACCGTCGCGCCGCAGCAGGATCGCGACGCCCAGCCCGGTGCCGGGGCCGAGCACGGTGATCGCGCCTTCCTCCGGCAGCGTCCCCGGCCCATGCAGGTGGACGAAGTCGTCCGGCCCTAGGATCGAAACGGCGTGCGCCACCGCGCCGAAATCGTTGAGCAGGCTCAGCCGCTCCAGCCCGAGGTCGGCGGCGAGCGTCCGCCGCTCGATCCGCCAGTCGCTGTTCATGAAGCGCAGGATCTCGCCCTCGATCGGCGCGGCAACGGCGAGCGCGGCATTCTTCGGCAGCTCGCAGCCGCAGTCGGCCTCGAACCGCGCCCAGGCGGCGGCGAGGCCGGGATATTCGCGGGTGCGGTAGCGCTTCATCGGTCCGACCCGGGGCGGCTGCCCGGCTTCGATATCGGCGAGGGCGAAACGCGCGTGCGTGCCGCCGATGTCGCCGACCACAATCCGCATCAGCGGTCGTTCCTCGTGAGCTGGAGCGCAGACATGCCGCGCCCTTTACCCGACCGCGCCGCGCCGCGCTACCTTGGTTGACACCGGTCGCGCCGTCAGCGGTTCTTGCGGCCCTCGATCAGCGCATCGACCAGGCTCGGATCGGCGAGCGTCGAGGTGTCCCCGAGCGAGCCGAACTCGTTCTCCGCGATCTTGCGCAGGATGCGGCGCATGATCTTTCCGGAACGGGTCTTGGGCAAGGCCGGGGTGAAGTGGATCAGGTCGGGGCTGGCGATCGGGCCGATCTCGGCGCGCACCTGGTCGCGCAGCTCTTTCGCCAGCGCCTCGCTTTCCTCCTCGCCCTCCATCAGCGTGACATAGGCGTAGATGCCCTGGCCCTTGATGTCGTGGGGGTAGCCGACCACCGCCGCCTCGGCGACCTTGGGATGGGCGACGAGCGCGCTCTCGATTTCGGCCGTGCCGAGCCGGTGGCCCGAGACGTTGAGCACGTCATCGACCCGCCCGGTGATCCAGTAATAGCCGTCCTCGTCGCGCCGGCAGCCGTCGCCGGTGAAATATTTGCCCTTGTAGCTGCTGAAGTAGGTCTGGGCGAAGCGCTCGTGATCGCCATAGACGGTGCGCATCTGCCCGGGCCAGGAGCGGACGATGCAGAGGTTCCCGGCGCCGGCGCCCTCGATCGGCCTGCCCTCGCCATCGACCAGCTCCGGCATGATTCCGAAGAACGGCCGGCCAGCCGAGCCCGGCTTCATGTCGTGCGCGCCGGGCAGGGTGGTGATCATGATCCCGCCGGTCTCGGTCTGCCACCAGGTATCGACGATCGGGCAGCGCCCGTCGCCGACGACCCGCCAGTACCAGAGCCACGCTTCGGGGTTGATCGGCTCGCCGACCGTGCCGAGCAGGCGGATGGAGGAGCGGTCGTGCGCCTTCACCGGCCCCTCGCCCTCGCGCATCAGCGCGCGGATCGCGGTCGGCGCGGTGTAGAAGATATTGACCTTGTGCCGCTCGACCATGTCCCAGAAGCGGCCGAAGTCCGGATAGTTCGGCACGCCCTCGAACATCAGGGTCGTCGCGCCGCAGGCGAGCGGGCCGTAGACCACGTAGGAGTGGCCGGTCACCCAGCCGACGTCGGCGGTGCACCAGAAGATCTCGCCGGGCCGGTAGTCGAAGACATAGTGGAAGGTGCAGGCCGCCCAGACCGCATAGCCGCCGGTCGTGTGCAGCACGCCCTTGGGCTTGCCGGTCGATCCGGAGGTGTAGAGGATGAACAGCGGGTCCTCCGCGTTCATCGGCTCGCACGGACAATCGCCCGAGGCGTTGGCGGCGAGATCGTCGTACCATTGGTCGCGCGGTGCGCTCATCGCCACCTCGTTGCCGAGATGGCGGATGACGACCACCGACTCCACCGGCGTGTCGCCGTGCGCGAGCGCGGCATCGACATTGGCCTTGAGCGGCACCAGCCGGCCGCCGCGCATCCCGCCGTCGGCGGTGATGACGAGGCGGCTGCCGCAGTCCATGATGCGGCCGTGGATCGCCTCCGGCGAGAAGCCGCCGAAGACGACCGAGTGGATCGCGCCGATCCGGGCGCAGGCGAGCATCGTCACCGCCGCCTGCGGGATCATCGGCAGGTAGATGGTGACGCGATCGCCCTTGCCGACGCCGAGGCCCTTGAGGACGTTGGCCATCGCCACCACCTCGGCGTGCAGCTCGCCATAGGTGAGCCTGCGCACCACCCCCGGCTCATCCGCCTCCCAGATGATCGCGACGTCGTTCGCGCGATCGGGCAGGTGCCGGTCCACGCAATTGTGGCAGAGGTTGAGGGCGCCGTCCTCGAACCATTTCACCGCGACCGGATCGAACGACCAGTTGGCGATCCGCGTCGGCGGCGTCACCCAGTCGATCCGCGCCGACTCCTCCTTCCAGAAGCCTTCCGGATCCTCGATCGAGCGGCGGTAGCGCTCCTCATATTGCGCGGCGGTGCAGTGCGTGCCCTCGCGGGCGGCGGCGGGGACGGGAATGCGCTCGGACATGCCCGAACCTTAGCGCGCGCCAGCCCGCGAGGCCAGTTCCGGAACCGCTCAGTCGCCGACCACGCGACCGAGGATGCCGCCGAGCGGATTGCGGCGCCGGCGACGCTCGCGCCCCTGGTCGTTGTTCCGGTCCTGGCGCGCGCCGTCCTGGCCGCGCATCATCGCGGCGAGGTCCGTGCCGAGCAGGCCGAAATACGCAGAGCGCGTGCGCAGCTTCACTGTCCAGTCCGGCGCCCAGCCGCGCGGCGCGCGCGGCGGCCGCTCGGGATAGGAGAAATTGGCTTCCGGCCCGAACGCGGTCATCATCAGCGAGGCGCCTTGCGTGCCCGCACTCACCTCCGCCGGGACGGTGCACTCCGTCGCCGACGGCGGCAGCAGCACGCGCTGTTGCACCAGCCGCGCGGCTTCGGCCGGCGCGAGATAGTCGAAGGCCGCAATCTGCGCGAGCCGGCTCGCGCTCGAGGTCCAGATCACCATCGTGTTGTTGTCGCGCGCGCCAAAGGACATCAGGAAATAGCCCTGCGCGTTCGGCACCGGCTGCCAGGCGAGTGGCACCGCGCCGGAGGGCGCGCGCGTGTTGCTGGTGAGCGTGATCGGGGCAAGGAAGTCCTGGCCTTGCGCAAGGGTGAAGCGGATGTCCGGCGTATAGTTGCCGCGCACCACGTGGTCGCCGACGAGCGAGCCGGTGGCCGGGATGACGATGCGGCCGCGATCGTCGCGCGAATTGGGCCATTCGCCGTAGGTCGTCGAATTGCCGGGGTTCGGCGGCTGCATCGGCTGGAAGGGAAGGCTGCCGAGCTCCGGCGGCACCTGCCCGGCCGCGATGCGCGACAGGTCGATCTCGATGGGCTGCCCCGCCGGAGCGTGCTCGCCGCAGCCCCAGAAGATCAGCAGCCGGCCGCGCACGTTGCCGCCGCCGCGCTCCCACGGCTCGCCGGAGGGCCGTGGCCGTTCCGTCGGCGCCGGCGTAACCAGCGGCAGCACCGGCCCGGCCTGCAGGCCCGGGGGAGGGGCGTGCTCGGCGTTCGGCGCGCCGGCAGGGCGTCGCGGGCTCCCGATCTGGAGCGTCAGCAGGTGGGAAAAGCCGGGGCCCTGATCGCGGCCGCCCATCATCATCCGGGCGATCGCCGCCGGGCTGGGCTGGCCGCCACCGGACATGCCGGGAAGTCCGCTCATCGTCTCCGCCGACATCCAGTAGCGAACCGTGCCGCCGTCCGTCCGGTTCTGGGCGGTGGCCATCGCGCCGGCCGCCAGGGCAAGGCTTGCGGCGCCAGCCGCGAACCACGCAAACTCCATCTCATACTCCCCCAAGAGCGAAGTGGAGCCCAAGCTCTATCCGGCGGCGAAACGATTGGCCAGTGGCGGGCGGGCGCGCCGCGCTCACGTTTTCGGCGCGGCTCCCTTCACGTTGCGTTCAGCGCCTCCCAAGTTTATGAGGCACCGCCTTCCACGGCCACCGGTGAGGTGAATGACGGCGCTTGCCGAAGGGTTTCCCGCGCCGCGCGTGTCCGCGGCGATGCGACAATATGGCGGCGCGGCCGTGCTGGTCGTGGCGATGCTCGCGCTCGCGCTCGCGGCCGCGATAAGCCTCAGGGTGAACGGCTATGGCACCGGGTTCGACTCCCCTGCGCCGCGTGTCCTGCCGCCGCCGACAGTCCAGCGCCTGCGCGCGGCGGCCGAGGCGACCTCGGCGACGCAGCTGCGCGAAGTCGCGCCGCAAGACGCGCTGACGATCAACGCCTCGATCCCGGTCGCGCGCGGCGCCAATCCGCCGGCGCGGCCGTTCGTCTGGCACGGGGCGAGCGATGCCGACCGTGCCCGTTCGCTCGAATGTCTCACCGCCGCTATCTATTACGAGGCGGCGCGCGAGCCGACCGACGGCCAGCGCGCGGTCGCGCAGGTGGTGCTCAACCGCCTCCGCCATCCCGCCTATCCGAACACGATCTGCGGCGTCGTTTTCGAGGGCGCGACGCGCCTCACCGGCTGCCAGTTCAGCTTCACCTGCGACGGCTCGCTGCGGCGCGCGCCGATGCCCGACTATTGGGAGCGCGCGCGTCGCGTCGCCGAGGCGGCGCTCAACGGTTATGTCTATGCGCCGGTCGGGTGGGCCACGCACTATCATGCCAATTACGTCGTGCCCTACTGGGCCTCGACGCTGATCAAGGTCGGCAACGTCGGCGCGCACATCTTCTACCGCTGGACCGGCGGCTGGGGTCGCCCGCCAGCTTTCGTGACTCGCTATGCCGGCACGGAACCGGTGATCCGCTGGCGCGGCGGCTTCGGCCAACCCGTGGGCGCGGAGCAGGCGGCTGCGGGCGATCTCGACGCGATCGCCGCGGCGGCCGCGGCGAAGGCGCGGCTGGGCAGCGTGGACAGCTTCGCCAATGCGGTGCTGCGCCGCTACGAGGCGCCAATCACCCACGCCAACGCAACCGAGATCATCGCCGCGCGCGCCAATGAGGACCCCAATCTGACCAACAGCCAGCGTTGGTCGCTGACCGGGCAGAGCGACGCGCCGCCGCAGCGCCCGCTCGGCCGCTGGGCGCCGCCGACCGACGAGATTCCACCGACCGTGACCCCGCCCGCGCCCGCCCGCGCGGCGCCCGCGGCGCCGGCCGCCCCGCCGGCCATCGGCACGGTTCAGCACTGAGCACGTCCGCCCGCGCGATGAACCCGATCTTCGCGAACCAGGGCACGACGATCTTCGAGCATATGTCCGGGCTCGCCCGCGCCCATGGCGCGGTCAATCTCGGCCAGGGCTTTCCCGATTTCGGCTGGCCGCAGGACGTCGTGGCGCGCGCCGCCGAGGCGCTTACGTCCGGCTCCAACCAGTATCCGCCGATGCGCGGCATTCCCGAGCTGCGCGCGGCGGTGGCGGCGCACTATCGCGCGCACCACGGCCTCGAACTCGACGCTGACTGGGTGACGGTGACGTCGGGGGCGACCGAGGCGCTCTCCTCCAGCCTGTTCGGCCTGATCTCGCCTGGCGACGAGGTGGCGCTGATCCAGCCGCTCTACGATGCCTACCTGCCGTTGGTGGTGCGCGCCGGCGGCGTGCCGCGGCTCGTGCGCCTCGCGCCGCCGGACTGGCGGATCACCGCCGGCGCGCTCGCCGAGGCCTTCACGCCGCGGACCCGGCTCGTCCTGTTCAACAATCCGCACAACCCGACCGGGCGGCTGTTCGACCAGGAGGAGCTTGCCGCGCTCGCCGAGGCCTGCGTCCGACACGACGCGCTCGCGCTCACCGACGAGGTGTGGGAGCATATGTTCTTCAAGGGCCGCCGCTTCACGCCGCTGGCGGCGATGCCGGGCATGGCGGAGCGGACGGTCAAGGTCGGCTCGGCCGGCAAGATCTTCTCGATGACCGGCTGGAAGGTCGGCTGGATCGTCGCGCCGCCCGCGATCGGCGAGGTCATCGCCCGGGCGCACCAGTTCGTCACTTTCACCACGCCGCCCAACCTGCAGGAGGCCGTCGCCTACGGGCTCGCCAAGGAGGCGGACTATTTCGACGGGATGCGCACGACCTTCGCCGCCGCGCGCGAGGATCTGTGCGCGCGGCTCGCCGAGGCGGGCTACAAAGTGCTGCCCAGCGAGGGCACCTATTTCGTCACCGTCGATCTCGTCGCCTCGGGCATTCCGATGACCGACGCCGAGTTCTGCGACCGCGCCGTCGCGGAGTGCGGCGTGGCGGCGATCCCGGTCTCGGCCTTCTATGCGGAGCAGCCGGTCACCAACGTCATCCGCCTGTGCTTCGCCAAGAAGGCGGAAACGCGCGCGGCCGGCGTCGCCGCGCTCGCCGAGGCGCGCCGCCGCTATTCGCCGGGGCGGTAGCGCCGCTCGACATGGCCGGCGAGGTCCTCCTCGTAGAAATAGACGGGCCGCAGGTTGCCGCTCGCGTAGCGCTCCGCCTCGTCGTTGAAATGGGGTGAGCGTGGGTCGCCGCTCTCTCCTCCGGCGGTGACCGCGATCGAGCGCACCCGGGGGCCGAATTCGACGATGGCGACGAAGCTGTTGCCGTTCGTGCCGTACCAGCGCCGCGTGCCCGGCCAGGCGCGCGCGCCGAACGAGGCGAGCGAGCCCCAGCGCGAGGAGACGAAGGGCACCGGCGTGCTGGGCCTCGAATCGTCGAAGGCCTGAACGATGGCGCCGTCGTTGCGCTGGAAGCGGTTGACCTCGCCCCAGGCGACGCGCCAGTTCCCCCAGTCGCGCTCCATCCGCGTCACCGCGCGGTCGAGCGCGTCGAGCCGGTCGCGGTCGGGAAGGCCGGCGAGCACCTCCCACATATTGGCGTGGGGCGGCCGCACCGCGAGCGCGCGGTTCCACAGTTCCTCGCCCCAGTAATTGGCGAGCGTCGTCGGTTCGGACTCGAGGCTCCAGCGATAGTCCCACCCGTCGGCGAGCAGCGCGACCGGGCCTTCCAGCCGCGCGCGTCGCGCGTCGCCGGCGGGGAGCGCCGCCCAGGCGCGGCGGAGCTTCGGCGCCTCCTCGGCGAAGAAGGGCATCCAGGGATCGAACGCGATGGCCCGCAGCCCCTCGACGGTCAGGTCCCGCGCTTCGGCGAGCAGAGCCGTCGCATGGGTGGTGCGCGCGTTGAAGCCGGCCTGGTCCATGTAGCGCGGGAAGTCCTCCCGGCGCGGGCTGTCCGGGCCCGCCGCGCGCCACGGGGCGTCGTTGGCGTTGTAGAGCCAGCCGGTCGAGGGGTCGCGGACCTGGGGCAGCCGGTCGAGCGGGGTGAGGCCGCGCCAGTCGGTCGCCGGGTCGCTGCCGTCCACCACGCCGCGATAGTCGAAGCGGTCGTCGCGGACCGGCACGAACTGCGGGTGGAGATAGGCGATATGCCCATCGCGGTCGGCATAGATCGTGTCGTTGGAGGAATTGGCCTGCCGCCCCGCGACCGCCAGATATTCGGCGAGGCTGCGCGCCTTCGTCCGCAGCCAGCTCTGCTCGAGCGCCCGAATCGGCCGGTTCATCAGCGCCATCGCGATCCACCTGTCGCTCTCCGCGCGAACGATCGGGCCGTGATGGGTGCGGTAGGTGGTGAAGGTGCGGCGTTCGAGGCTGCCGTCCGGGCGGCGCACCTTCAGCGTGACGGGCACGACCGTCACCGGCCTCAGCTCGTTGCCGTAGCGGTAGTAGAGGCGGCCGCCACGGCGCACGATCGTCTCGGCGAACTCGTCCACGACGTCGACGCCGCTGGACGTGTGCATCCAGCCGAGATGCTCGTTGAATCCCTGGTAGATGAAGAACTGCCCCCAGGTCGCCGCCCCATAGGCATGCAGCCCCTCGTCGCTCCGCATCCCCAGCTCGGAGCGGAAGAAGAAGGAGGTGTGCGGGTTGATGAGCAGCAGCGCGTGACCGTCGCGGGTGAGGCGCGGCGCGATCGCGATGCCGTTCGATCCGCGCGGCTCGAGATCGGGCGGGGCGGCCAAGGCGAGGGCAGGGCGGGACGCAATCCCGTAGAAGTCGGCGAGAGGGCCCAGCTCCGCGCGCTCGATGTCGCCGCCGATGCTGCCCTCGGTGAAGGAAAGCATCATCCACGGCTCGAACCGGCCGAGCGCCCTGGGCCGAACCTCCGGATGGGTGGCGAGATAGAAGTTGAGCCCGTCCGCCCAGGCTTGCATGAGCGCGCGCAGCCAGGCGGGGCTGCGGCGATAGTCGGCCTGAAGCCGTTCGGGGTCGATCCAGAGCCGCTGGCGCAGGTCGGCGGCGAGCGCGCTCTCGCCGTCCGCCTCGGCGCGGCGGCCGAGCGCGGTCAGCAGATTCGCCTCGACGCGCGGGAAATCGTCCTCGGCCTGGGCGTAGATCATGCCGAAGACGGCGTCGGCGTCGGTGCGGCCGTGTACATGGGCGATGCCCCAGTCATCGCGCGTGATCGTCACCGCCGCGGCATGGGCGCGCCAGCGCGCCTGTTCGGCGGAAGACGCGGCCGGCGCCGCCTGCGCGGCCGCGCCCAGCGCGACGAAGGCGAGGAGGGCGAGGAGCGCCCGGATCACCGCGCCGCGTCTCCGCGCCGCTCCGGCCGCAGCGCCGCCCAGGCGACCAGCATTGCGGCGATGGTGGCGCCGAAGAAGGTGAGCGTGTGCGGCATCGAATCCGGTACGAAGAAGCCGACGCGGCCGGCGCCGCGCCAGATCAGGAAGTAGAAGAGCGTCGAGATGGCGGCCAGCACGACGGCGCTCGACAGGGCGATCGCGCCGGCGAGGCGTGGCGCGTCGGGGCGCGCGCTCCATTCGCCCTGCTCGTCGTCGCCGGCGATCCAGCCGCCGGCGCCGGTGATCGCGATGAAGCCGCTGAACCCGCCGACGATGAACCACACCGCGTAGGGAAGCAGCGCGCTGTTACCGCGCAGCGGCAGGATGCCGAAGAGGATGCACAGGATGACGCCGATCAGGTCCGCCAGAATCAGGCAGATGGCGAGCACCAGCGCCGTCTTCAGGAAAGTCGCCATCGGAAAATCCCTTTGCAGCCATGCAACTAGCCCAGTGCCACAGGCCGATCAACGTCGCCCTTGTCCGCCGCCGGCGGCGGGCGGATAAAGGATCGCAATTCATTTCAGGGAGTTGGCGCGCATGATCTGGCTCACCCTCGCCGACGGCAACAGCATCGCCGTCGCCCCCGCCCATGTCCGCTACCTGCTGCCGACCGACGACGGCAAGACGATCGTCTGCCTCGGTCCCGGCGAGCGTTTCACCGTCGCGCAGACGCCGACCGAGGTGGTCGCGAAGCTCTCCTGAGGGGCGCGGCTAGGGATCGGCGCGGTCGGCGTCGGAATCGCAGCGCAGCCGGTCGGTGAGCGCGCGTTCGACGCCGACGGCGGCGGCGCGGCTGCGGATCTGCGGGTTCTGCTCGAGGTAGCGGGTAACGAGCTCGGCCGCCTCGCGGTTATTGATCGGGGCGCGGCACAGGATCGGCTGGCTGCTGCGCGAGCCGGCGTAGAAGAGGCCGTCGAGCACACCCGCGACGTACATCGAGCACAGCCCGCCCTGCGATTCGCTACAGATCTCGTACAGGCGCTGGCCCGTGAAGAAGGCGGGGATAAGCGGCGCACCCGAAGCCGGAGGTCGCGCCTGCGCGGCGAGGAGCAACAACAAGGGGAACATTGGCGACGATCCTTCCGATCGCCCCAGCGGCTATCGAAAGGCGCGGCCCCCTGTCAATTTCGACAACTGCGTGCGGGGGGCGATCCGCGACGAAACGAGGCTCACTGGTTGCCCTTCAGGTCCTCGCCCTCCTTGTAGCGGCTTTCGATGAAGCGACCCTGGACCTGGAAAGCATCGACGTCCTCGCGGGCCAGCTTGCGGCCGAGGTCGCCGAGTGCCTCCCGGGCGGCGTCCAGCCCGGCGACGAGGCGATCGTCCACGCTCATCCCCTCGGCGTCGCGCTCGCCGCGAAATTGCGGCGGGACGCGCTCGTAACGCTCGATCAGTTCGGGCAGGTGCTTGCCCATCAGCCGCCGCGCGTCCTGCGCGAGGGGATCGAGAATGTCGGCCTCGGCGAGCCGGCTTTCGAGCAGGGGAAGTTGCTCGCTGATCGCATCGATCCGGCGCGCCGCGGCGGGTGGTAGCGCGTTGCGACGATGCACCAGGAAGGCGTCGAGCCGCTGCACCACGGCGCGGTTCGGCATGTCCTCGCGAAACTCGACAATCGGCTTCTCGCCGCCGCGGAAGGAAAAGAACAGGATCGCGAGCAGCATCAGCGCCAGCACCACGAAGAGCCCGTCGATGCCGATCGGCCCGACGATCAGGCCGAAGGCGATCGTGGCGACGATCAGCGCGCCGAGCGCGATGCCGATATTCGCGATCCGGTGCGCGAAGGAGGCGATGCCCCGGCTCGCGACGCGCCGCCGGGCGGCGCCGGACGCGCTCCCCCGGTCGATCCGACTCATCACCTCGTCGAAGCGGGCGATCGCCTGGTTGACCTGATGCGAGGTGCTCATCCGCGCGCCTTACCCCTCCAGCGCGGTCAACGGGGAGTCGGACGGCCCGCTGAGCTGGTTCTGGGCGACGCCCTCGGCGCGGGCGATATAGCCGCGGCTCTTCTCGACCTCGCGGCCAAGCGTCTCGACCGTTTGCTTCATGCTGCTCAGCGCCTCGACCTTGAACTTGTCGATCGAATCCATCGTGTCGTAGATGTTCTGGAACGCGCGCTGCAATGTTTCGAGCGGGATGGTCGAGCTTGCCGCCTGCTTGTGGATTTCGCCCGTCTGGCTCTTGAGCAGCTCGCCGGTGCGGTCGATCATCGTCGCCGTGGTGGTGTTGAGCGCGGTGATCTGCTCCAGCACGAGCCGCTGGTTGGTCAGCGCCTGGGCGACGGTGACGGCGGTGCGCAGCGCCGCGACCGTGGTCGTCGAGGCGCGATCCACGCCTTTCACCAGCTCGATATTGTTCTTCTTGACGAGATCGAGCGCGAGATAGCCCTGCACCGTCACCGCCATCTGCGTCAGCAGGTCGGTCGTGCGCTGGCGCGTATAGAAGAGCGCCGTTTCGCGGATCGCCTTCGCCTTGGCGGGATCGGTCGCGTCGAGTTCGTTCGCCTTGTCCTCGAGCTTCTGGTCGAGCGCCTTGGAGATGTGGATCATCTGCTCGAGCTTGCCCATCGTCTTCCACAGATTGGCGCGCTCGACGTCGATCGCGGCATTGTCCATCAAAAGCTCGTCCTTGCCGGAGGCGAGGCTGGCGAGGATCGAGGAAATGTGGGTCTGCGCCGACTGGTACTTGCGGAAATAGCTGGTGAGCCGGTTGCCCACCGGAATGATGCCGAACAGCCGCCGCGGCTTGGAGAGCGCGCCGTTGCGGCCGGGATCGAGGTCCTCGACCGTGCGCCGGAGCTTGGTGAGGTCGGCGCCGATACCGGTCTCGCTGTCAATCGCCTTCACGGGCCGGTCGAGGAAGCGGTTCGACGCGCCCGCCGCCTCGGCGATCTCCTTGCGGCCCATCGTGGTGAGCTGATCGACCTTCTTGCCGAATGCGGGCGAGTTCGCGTCGAGCGCGACCAGCTCATCGACGAACTTCTCGACGCGCTCGTCGAGCGCGCTCTTCTGCTCTTCCTTGAGCGGCACCAACCCGGCCGCCTGTTCGGGCGCGATCGTCTGTAGCGGCGCCGGCGGGTCCAGCGTCAGCGTCTCGGCCGGCGCGGCCTTGGTTTCGGTCTCGGTCTGGGTCGCCATGTCGGCCCTCCTTTTCGTCTCGTCTCAAGATTGGGCCTTGTCCGGCCCGTGCGCAAGGGAGATCGTGTATTATTCACATAATACGGCAAGTCGCATTCAGATTCCACTCATCGGTGCTGCGCAATTGGGCGGGGGTGAAACCTCCCGAGGGGGATCTCGCGATGTCCCGGCTCCGCATCCTTCCCGTTTCCATCGTCGCGGCGCTTGCGCTGGCCTGGTCCGCCGCGCCGGCCTGCGCCCAGTTCGGCGGGAGTCCGGACGCGCAGGTCGACTATCCGGGCGATCCGGACGCGCCCGACGCCGGCACGCGTCCGCCGCCGCCGGACGACGGCTTCGCCGGCCCCGAATGGGACGAGGACGGACCGGCCGCGCCCGACCCGGACGCGAAGCCCGGTGCGGGCGGGTGGCCGGACGTCGGGGGGAAGCCGGACCTTCCGCCCGACGATGCGGAGGAAGCGCCGCCGCCCGATGACTGGTACGAGGATGAGCCGGACCTGCCGCCGCCGGCGGACCACGGGTATCTCGATCCCAAGCCGGGCGCCGGCCGCCTGCCGCCCAAGGGCGGCGCCGGCCGGAAGATGAACGGAATCTAACCGTCCGATTCAGAACCGGCTCAGGGCCGATGGCCGATAAGGGCCCCGACGACGCGAATCGCGTCCGGAAATGGAGATTACGTCATGCGCAAGTTCGCCATCGCCCTTGCCGCCGCGGCGACCGCCGCCACCGCCATGCCGTCGGTCGCCGTCGCCCAGCATTACGATCGTCACGGCCACGGTGCGTATCACGGCCGCTATGCCCATTATTATGACGGGCGCGGCTACTATCACGGTCCGCGCTGGCGCGGGCGCGACGGCCGCTACTACTGCCGCCGCTCGGACGGCACGACTGGCCTGCTGCTCGGCGGCGCCGCCGGCGCGCTGGTCGGCCGCAGCGTCGACACCCGCGGCGAGCGCGCCACCGGCACCATTTTGGGCGCGGTCGCCGGCGCGCTGATCGGCCGCGAGATCGATCGCGGCGATCGTTGCCGCTAGCAGTTCCGACCCGGCTCGTCCCCTTGCCGGATCGGTTGCGAGGACGCCCCGGCCATCCCCCCTGGCCGGGGCGTTTCTCGTTTCATTTCGTCCCTTTACTGAAATCGCGCCACCGTTAATGAAGGCCGCTCTTGGCAAGGAGCATTTCATGCGGCGTACGCTTCTCCTCATTTTCGCGCTCACCGGAATCGTCACCGTGGCCCAGGCCCAGTCAGGCGGGGCGGCTGGCGTGATCCGCGAGCGCCAGGCGAACTACAAGCAGATCGCCGGCGCGGTGCGGACGATCGGCCAGCAGCTGCGCGCCGACCAGTCCGCGATCGGCCAGATCCGCAGGTCCGCCGCGCTCATCGCCGAGCGCGCCTCTCAGGTGCACCGCTGGTTCCCGCGAGGGTCCGGGCCGGAAGCCGGCGTCCCGACCCGGGCGCTGCCCGCGATCTGGGCGAACCCGAGGGACTTCGCGGCAAAGGCCAATAGCTTCACGAGCGCGGCGCGGGCGCTCGACGCCGCGGCGCGTCGGGGCGACCTGCCGTCGGTTCGCGCCGCCATGCAGACGCTCGGGCGCACCTGCGGCGCCTGCCACGACAGCTATCGCGCGCCGGAGGACCGGTGAACGATCCCGCGACCGTGCCCGGCCGGCGCATCCGCGTCTGGGACCTGCCGACCCGCCTGTTCCACTGGACGCTGGTCGCGGCCGTCGCGGCGATGTGGTGGAGCGCGGAGAACCACGAGATGGACCTCCACCTCCGTCTCGGCACGTTCGTGGTGGGGCTGCTTGCCTTCCGCCTCGCCTGGGGCGTCCTCGGCGGCTCGACCGCGCGCTTCGCGAGCTTCGTGAGAGGGCCGCGCGCCGCGATCGACTATCTGCGCGGCCGCTCGGGGCCGGCGATCGGGCACAATCCGCTCGGCGGGTGGAGCGTCATCGCCATGATCGCGCTGCTCTGCGCGCAGGTCGGCCTCGGCCTGTTCGCGAGCGACGAGGACGGTTTCGCCGTCGGGCCGCTTTCCAACCATGTGAGCTACGAGACCGCGCGCGACCTGGCGGAGCTGCACGAGATCCTGTTCAACGTCCTGTTCGCGCTGATCGCGCTCCACGTCGCCGCGATCCTCTTCTACGCGCTGGTGCGAAAGGACAATCTCGCCGGCCCGATGATCCACGGTCGCCGCGAAGCGCCGGAGGGCGCGGAGGAGCTGAATCCCGCCGGGCCGGTGCGCTTTCTCCTTGCTTTGGCGTTTGCGGTCCTGGCGACGCTGCTGCTGACCCGCTGGCTCTAGACGGCGCTCACAGGTCCGGCAGCGTCTGGCGCGCGAGGCCCCAGCCGGCGAGCGTGCGCGAGGCGGCGCGCTCCAGCAGCTTCTCCACGTCGCGAACGCCGAAGGCGTTGCCGCCCTCGAATTCGTCGAGCTCGTCCCAGTTGATCGGCGCGGCCACCGGCGCGCCGTCCCGCGCCCGCGCCGAATAGGGGACGATCGCGGTCGCGCCGCGCTGGTTGCGCAGATAATCGACGAAGATACGGCCCTTGCGCTCCACCTTCTTGAGATTGGCCGTGAAGCGCTCCGGCTCGGCCTCGGCGAGCGCGAGCGCGAAGCGACGGCAGAAGTCCTTGACCTCCGGCCACTTCGCATTGGGCGTCAGCGGCGCAATCACGTGGACGCCCTTGCCGCCGGTCAGCATCGGAAAGATCGTCAGCCCCATGTGGGCGAGCTGGCGGCGGATGTCCTTCGCCGCCTTGCGGACCGCGGCGAAGTCCAGCCCCGCGTCGGGATCGAGATCGAAGACGATCCGGTCGGGCCGCTCGACGTCGTCGGTTCGCGCGCCCCAGCCGTGGAACTCGATCGTCCCCATCTGGACGCAGGCAATGATGCCGGCGATGTCCTCGACATAGAGATAGTCCTCCGCCTTGCCGTCCTTCTCCACGATCGGGATGTGGCGCACGTGCGGGCCGAAGCTGCCGCTGTCGTGCTTCTGGAAGAAGCATTTCTTCGCCCGGCCCTGCGGGCAGCGCACGAGGCTCACCGGCCGGTTGGCGATCCAGGGCAGCATCGCCGGCCCGATCGCGCGATAATAGTCGGCAAGGTCGCCCTTGGTGACCTTGACCTCCGGGAAGAGCATCCGCTGCGGGTTACTGATCTTCACGTCGGCGGACACCGCGACCGGGTCCGCCGGCTGCGGCCGCTCGGCGACCACCTCGCGCGCCGGCTTGTCGCTTCTCAGGCCGATGAAGCTCGCGTGGCGCAGGATGCCGCTTTCGGTCATCGCGGCGAAGGCGATCTCGGCAACCAGTTCGGGCTTCACCCAGCGCGCGCCCCGCGTTTCCGAGCGCGGCGCCTCGACCGTTGGCGTGTCGCTCGCCAGTTTCGCGAGGCGCCCGGCCAGCTCCTCCTGGTCCGCCTCGGTGAACCCGGTGCCAACCTTGCCGGCATAGCGCAGCCCGTCCTCCCCGTTCACCGCGAGCAGCAGATTGCGCAGGTGCCGCCCGGCCTTGTCGCTCGCCGTCCAGCCGACGATGACGAATTCCTGCCGGGTGGTGCATTTGACCTTGAGCCAGGCGCGCGTGCTCCCCGAGCGATAGGGCGCGTCGGCCTTCTTCGAGACGATGCCTTCCTGCCCGGCCCTGCACATCGCGTCGAGCAGCTGCTCGCCCTTGCCGACGATATGGTCGGCATAGAGGATCGGCGGCTTGGCGCGCTCCAGCAGCGCCGCGAGCTGCGCCTTGCGCTCGACGGTCGGCAGCTTCGTCAAATCCTCGCCGTCGATTTCGAGCGCGTCGAACAGGAACAGCGCGAGCCCGCGCCCGCCGTCGCCAATCGCCTGCTGGAGCGCGCCGAAGCTGGTGCGGCCCTCGCCGTCGAGCGCCACGATCTCGCCGTCGAGCAGCGCCGGGCCGGGCAGAACGCGCGCCGCCTCGGCGATTTCGGGGAAGCGGTCGGTCCAGTCGAGCCCGCTGCGCGTATAGATGCGCGCCTCGCCATCGCCGATTGCGAGCAGGCAGCGATAGCCGTCATATTTCATTTCGTGGAGCCAGCCCGCGCCGGCGGGGACATGGTCGACCAAGGTCGCCTTCTGCGGCTCGCGGAACTTTGGCAGGCCGGCGCGGCGGCTCCCGGCCCGGCTCTTGCCCCGCTTCGGCGCGGGCGCGGCCGTCTTGCGGGGCGGCATGCCCTCGGCGATCTCGTTCATCGTCCGGCCCGTCGCCACCGAGGTGAGGAAGGTGTCGGTGAGCCCGGTGGAGCTGCCGGCATATTCGTCATCGACCTTCCGAAGGATCCAGTTCTCGCCCCGCTCCTTGCCGCGTGGCTTCAGGCGGAACATCACCCACTCGCCCTTCATCCGCTCGCCGTCGAGGGTGAAGTGGAGATGGCCTTGCGCGAGCGTCTTGCGCGGGTCCTTGCCCGGCGCCGGCTCCCAGGTGCCCCGATCCCACAGCATCACTGTGCCGCCGCCATATTCGCCCTTCGGAATCGTGCCCTCGAAGGTGGCGTAGGACATCGGATGGTCCTCGGTGCGCACCGCGAGGCGCTTGTCGTCCGGGTCGAGGCTGGGTCCGCGCGTCACGGCCCAGCTCTTGAGCGTCCCGTCCAACTCCAGCCGGAAATCGAAATGCAGCCGCGTCGCATCGTGTTTCTGCACCATGAAGATGCGCGATTTGGCGCGGCGCCGCCCCACCTTCCCCGCCGGCTCCGCCGTCTTGGCGAAATCGCGCTTGCGCCTGTAGGTGGCGAGGGGGTCGGCGGGCCGTGCCATTCAGTCCAATTCCCGTTCGTCCCGAGCGACGCCGTGGGGCGTAGCCGCCACGCCCGTGCCCGCGCCGCGCGACCGCGCTCGGGGCGAGCGAGAGGGGGAATCCTTCACGCCCGCTTCCTCGCCGCGGTCTTGCGCGCGGGGGGCTTGCGGCTGGACTCGGCCTTCTTGGCGGGCGGCTGGCGTTTCGTCGCTTCCTTCGCCGCCGGGCGGTCGATGGAGCGCTTGAGCGCGGCCATCAGGTCGATGACGTTGCCGCCGCGTTCGGGCAGCTCCTCTTCCTCCGCCTCGATCCGCTCGCCGGTCTTGCGCTTCTTCTCGATCAGCTCCTTCAGCGCATCGACATAGCGGTCGTGGAACCTGGCCGGATCGAACTTGGCCGTCTTTTTCCCGATCAGCGTTTCGGCGAGGTCGAGCAGCTCCTCGTCGGGCTTCGCGTCGCCGATATCGCGGAAATAGCCCTGTGCCTTCACCACCTCGTCGGCGTAGCGCAGCGTCTCCATCAGGATACCGCGCCCGCAGGTCTTGAGGCTGACGACATATTCGCGCCCGCGCATCGCGAGCTGGCCGAGCGCGACCTTCTTCGTCTCCTTCAGCGCCTCGCGCAGCACGATGAACGCCTCCTCGGCGAGGTCGTCGGCCGGGACGACATAATAGGGCCGCTCATAATAGAGCGGATCGATCTCGTGCGCATCGACGAACTGGGTGAGCTCGAGCGTCTTCTTGCTCTCGAGCTTCACCGCCTCCAGCTCCTCGTCGTCGAAGGTGACGTAGTGGCCCTTCGCATATTGGTAGCCCTTGACGATATCGTCGGCATCGACCGGCCCGATGCCGGGCACGACCTTCTCGTACTTGATGCGTTTTCCCGAAGGCTCGTGGATCTGGTTGAAGGCGATCGTCGCGCCGCTGCGGGTAGCGGAAAAGACCTCCACGGGGATCGAGACGAGGGCCAGCCTGATCTGTCCCTTCCAGTAAGCGCGCGCGGCCATGGGAACCTCCGATCGTATCGCGCCCGACTCAATAGATGGGGAAGGGGAGGGTTCCACCCGCGCCCGCCTGAATGAGGCGGAGCGGGCCGCCGCGCGCTCCCCGGGCAAGCGCTAGACGGGGATTTCCGTCGTGTACTTCACCTGCCTGAGCGCGAAATTGCTGGCCGCGTTGGCGACGCTGGGGTGGGCGAGGACGCCCTGGCGGATGAAACGGTCATAGTCCGCCACGTCCTTCACCGCGATGCGCAGCAGATAGTCCCACTCGCCCGACATCGCGTAGCACTCCACGATCTCCTCGCGCGAGCGGATGAAGCGCTCGAACTCGTCGCGCGCGTCGGTGGTCTGGCGATGCATGCGGACCTGGCAGAGCACGTTGACGCTGCGGTCGAGCTTCGCGGGGTCCGCGAGGCGCACCGTCGGCCCGAGCACGCCGGCGCGCTCCAGCGCGCGCACGCGCCGCCAGACCGAGGCCGCCGAGGCGCCGACATGCTCCGCCAGCGCGGCGTGGCTGAGGCTCGCGTCGCGCTGAAGCGCGCGGACGATTCGCCGGTCGATCTCGTCGATCCGATATTTCTCGCTCATGTTTTGGCCATAGCATGAAACATATGTTTCATAAATGGCGCGAAATCGCTGAAAATTGATACCCCTTTGCGCGCGAGCGCGGATAGGCATAGGCCCATGGCCATGGAAACGCTCATGGACAGGGGGCCGTCCGCCCAAGAAGCCCCGTTGCTGCTGGACCGGCTCGAGGCGCAGCCGGCCGATCCCCTCATTGCACTGATCGCAATGGTCGAGGCCGATCCCCGGCCCGACAAGATCGACGTCGGCGTCGGCGTCTATCGCGACGCCGCCGGCAACACGCCGATCCCGCGCTCGGTGAAGAAGGCCGAGCGCATCCTCCACGAGACGCAGGCGACCAAATCCTATATCGGCTCGCAGGGCGACGAGCGCTTCACCCAGCTCGTCCGCCAGATCGTGTTCGGCGAAGACAAGGACCCGCGCATCGTCGGGCTACAGACGCCGGGCGGCTGCGGCGCGCTGCGCATCGGCGCCGACCTCATCGCCCGCGCCGGCGGCGGCATTCGCATCTTCGTCGGCCAGCCGACCTGGCCCAACCATGCGCCGCTGATCGGCACCGCCGGCGTGCCGATGGTCGATTATCCCTATTACGACCGCGCCAGCTGCACGATCCTGTTCGACCGGATGATGGACGCGCTGAAGCAGGCGCGGCGCGGCGACGTGATCCTGCTCCACGGCTGCTGCCACAACCCGACCGGCGCCGACCTCGACGCCGACCAGTGGCGGGCGGTCGCCGATCTGGTTGCCGAGCGCGGGCTGATTCCGTTCGTCGATCTCGCCTATCAGGGGCTGGGCAACGGGCTGGAGGCGGACGCGGCCGGCACGCGGCTGGTCGTCGCGGCGGCCGAGCAGGCGCTGGTCGCGCAGAGCTGCGACAAGAATTTCGGCATCTATCGCGAGCGTACGGGCGCGCTGTTCGTGAAGGCCGCGAACGCCGCCACCGCCGAGGTTGCCTACGGCAATCTGGTGGGCCTCGCCCGCACGATGTGGTCGATGCCGCCGGATCATGGCGCGGCGGTCGCCCGAATCGTGCTCGAGGACCCGGACCTGCGCGCCGACTGGGAGACCGAGGTCATGGAGATGTGCGCGCGCATTCGCTCGCTGCGCGCCCGGATCGGCGCCGCCGATCCGCGCCTCGCCTATATCGACCGGCAGAACGGCATGTTCTCGATGCTGCCGCTGACGCCGCAGCAGGTCGCGGTGCTCCGCGAGCGGCACGGCATCTACATGGCGGGCTCGGGCCGCTTCAACGTCGCCGGCCTCTCCGACGCCAACGTCGATCGCTTTGCGGCGGCGGTACTGGAGGCAATGGATGGCTGAGACGTCGGTCAAGGAGCGGACCGGGCAGACCAACCTGCCCGATCCGGCCTTCGACTGGCAACGCATCGCCTGGCTGGTCCATGTCAGCCGCGCGATGGACAAGCTGGAGGAGACGCGGCTCGTCCCCGAGCGCAAGGTGCTCTACCAGTTCAGCGCGCGCGGCCACGACATGGCGCAGATCATGCTCGGCACGCGGCTCACCCATCCGCACGACGCGGTCTGCGGCTATTACCGCTCGCGCCCGCTGCTGCTCGCGCTCGGCGTGCCGCTCGCCGACGCGCTTGCCTCCGGAATGGGCCGCGCCGGCGGCTATTCGGACGGCCGCGACATCGGCGTGGTCTTCAACTATCCGAATCCCGGCGGCTGCCCGGCGCTTCCGATGTGCGGCGGCGTCGGCGCGCAATATACGCCGACCGCCGGCTGGGCGCAGGCGATCCGCTACTACCAGGAGGTGCTGGGCGATCGGTCCTACGCCGGCGCGATGGCGGTGGCGCTGGGCGGTGACGCCTCGTGCGCGACCAACGGCTTCTGGTCGGCGCTCACCATTGCGACGACGCAGCAGCTCCCGATGCTCTTCTATGTCGAGGATAATGGCTACGGCATTTCCGTGCCCTCGACCCTCCAGACGCCGGGCGGAGACATCGCCCGCAACCTCGCCGCCTTCGGCAATCTGGAGATCTTCTCCGGCGACGGCACCGATCCGGCCGAGACGGCGCGGCTGATCGCGCGCGCGACCGACCATGTCCGCGCCGGCAGCGGCCCGGCGCTGCTCCGCCTCATCGTCCCGCGCTTGCAGGGGCACAGCGCGCAGGACACCCAGGCGTACAAGAGCGAGGAGCTGGTGAAAGCCGAATGGGCGCGCGACCCGCTGCCCAGGCTCGAATCCTTCCTCGTCGGCCCGGTGATGAGCGAGGGTCAGTGGAACCAGCTCGCCCGCGACGCCGAGGCCACGGTCGCCGCCGCCTGCGCCGAGGCCGAGGCGCGGCCGATCGCCGACCCCGAAGGCGTCACCCGCCACGTCTTCTATGAGGGCGAGATGCAGCAGCGCGGCGGGCAGTGGACGATGGGCTATGCGCCCCCGCCCGCCAGCGACACGCCGCGCCCGGAAGGGCAGCGACTCAACATGGGTGTGGCGATCCGCCGCACGCTCGACCAGGAGCTGGCGCTCAACCCGCGCATGCTGCTCTTCGGCGAGGATGTCGGGCCGAAGGGCGGCGTCCATGCGGTGACTTTGGGCCTGCAGGAGAAGCACGGCGAGAAGCGCGTCTTCGACACCAGCCTGTCGGAGGAGGGGATCGTCGGCCGCGCCGTCGGCCTCGCGCTCGCCGGGCTGATGCCGGTGCCCGAAATCCAGTTCCGCAAATATGCCGAGCCGGCGACCGAGCAGATCAACGATTGCGGCACGATGCGCTGGCGCACCTGCAACCGCTTCGCCGCGCCGATGGTGCTGAGGATGCCGGTCGGCTTCTTCAAGTGCGGCGATCCCTGGCATAGCCAGACCAACGAGGTGCAGTTCGTCCACAATCCCGGCTGGCTGGTCGCCGCGCCGTCCAATGCCGAGGATGCGGTGGGGCTGCTGCGCGCCGCGCTGCGCGGCAACGATCCGGTCGTCTTCTTCGAGCATCGCGCGATGCTCGATGATCCCTGGGCGCGCCGGCCCTGGCCGGGCGACGATTATGTCCTGCCCTTCGGCCGCGCGCGCAAGGTTTGCGAGGGCGACGCCATCACGATCGTCACCTGGGGCGCGATGGTGCCGCGCTGCGAGGCGGCGGCGGAGGGGATGTCGGCCGACGTCATCGACCTGCGCACGCTCCAGCCCTGGGACCGCGAGATGGTGCTGGAATCGGTCGCGCGCACGCGCCGCTGCCTGATCGTGCACGAGGACCTGCGCTCGGGCGGCTTCGGCGCGGAGATCGCCGCCGTCGTCGCCGACGAGGCCTTCCTCGATCTCGACGCGCCGGTCGCGCGGCTCACGATGCCGGACATACCGAGCCCGCACAATCCGGTGCTGCTCGACCATGTCGTCCCCTCGGTGGAGCGAATCCGGGCGAAAATCGACGAGCTGCTGGGGTTCTGAGCGCCGTGATCGACATCGTCGTCCCGATGGAGCAGGAGGGAACGCGGGCGGTCGTCCGGTCCTGGCTGAAAAAGGTCGGCGACACGGTCGCCAAGGACGATCCGATCGTCGAGCTGGAGACCGACAAGGTGGCGATGGAGGTCGCCGCGCCGGCCGACGGCACGCTCGCCGAAATTCTGCTGGAGAGCGATGCCGAGGCGGCGCCGGGCGCGGTGCTCGGCCGGATCGCGCCGGAGGGAAGCGAGGTCGCCGATGCGCCGAAGCCGCTGATCCGGCCCGAGCGCAGCCGCGCGCCGGCGGAGGAGGGGCCGCGCATTCGCCCCGCCGTCGCGCGCGGGACGGAGGAAGCGCGGGAGACGCGGCTCTCCCCGGCGGTGCGCCGGGCGGTGCGCGAACACCGGCTCGATCCCGCGGCGATCGAGGGGACCGGACGCGGCGGGCGGATCACCCGCGCCGACGTCGATCGCGCGGTCGCCGAGGGGGCGAAGCCGGTCGAGGGGGTGCTGCCCGTCGCCGGGGCCACGCTCGCGGCGAAAGTCGTGCCGCATGACCGGATGCGGCTCGCCATTGCAGAAACGATGGCGCGCTCGCTCGCCGAGGCGCCGCACGTCACCGCCGTCTTCGAGGCCGATTTGAGCGCCATCGCCGCCCACCGCGCACGGCACAAGGATGCGCTCGCCGCCAAAGGCGTGAAGCTCACCTATACCGCCTATTTCGTCGCGGCGGCGGCGGCGGCGATGGAGGCGGCGCCGGCGATCAACAGCCGCTGGCACGCGGACCGGCTCGAACTCTTCGAGGACGTCAATATCGGCGTCGGCACCGCGCTCGGCGACAAGGGGCTGATCGTCCCGGTGGTACGCCGCGCGCAGGCGCTGACCCTGGCCGAGACCGCGGCACAGCTCGACGATCTCGTCGCGCGCGCCCGCGCCGAGAAGCTGACCAGCGCGGACGTGGGCGGCGGCACCTTCACCATCTCCAACCACGGCGTCTCCGGCTCGCTGTTCGCCGCGCCGATCATCATCAATCCGTCGCAGTCGGCGATCCTGGGCATCGGCAAGTTGCAGAAGCGCGTCGTCGTGCGCGAGGTGGACGGGGCGGACACGATCCAGATCCGCCCGATGGCCTATGTCAGCCTCACCATCGACCATCGCGTGGTGGACGCGCACCAGACCAACGCCTGGCTGTCGCGCTTTGTCGAGCTGATCGAGGGCTGGCCCGCCGACTGAGCCTCTCCCCGTCGGGAGATCGTCTTACAATTCAACAAATTCGCGGCCTGGTCGTTATAGGGGTAGCGCGCCGCGCTTCACGTTCGGCGCCGCGATGTATTGCGTTACTCCGACACAAAAGGCGCGGCGCGCTCGTTCGCGCGTCAGACGCCGACCAGGGAGAGTCGAATTCGCGCCGGGGATCTCCGCGCGGCGCGGTTTCGCGAGGAGGATGCAGTGGGCCAGAAGCTCGTCGCTGCCATCGACGGGGAAACTGTCTCTTTCGGCCTGGTGGACGCCCCGTGCGCGTCGCCGCGGGCGGTGCGCGCGTTCAGGACCGCCGATTTTCCGACCTTCACCGACAGCCTGCAGGCCTATCTGCGCGACAACCGCCTCGCGCCGACGGGCCTCGCCTTCGGGCTGGCCGTGGCCGGCGTCACGCGCGGCGACACGATCAGCCTGCCCAACTGCCGCTGGTACATTTCGGTGAGCGGCCTCAGGTCATTCTTCGCCGCGGATCCGCTCGTGCTCAACGATTTCGAGTCGATCGCCTGGTCGCTTCCCGGGGTCGATCCGGTCGCGATCAAGCCGGTGGGACCGGTCCCGCCGCGCCCGGTCCGGCCGGGCGGGCGGTTTCTCGTCGTCGGCACCGGCGCCGGGCTCGGCGTCGCCATCCTCTCCGTCGGGGCCAGTGGCCGCGTCCATGTCGCGGCGAGCGAGGGCGGACACAGCAGCTTCGCCCCGCAGAACCGCGAGGATGACGATCTGCTCGCCTGGCTGCGGGCGCGTCACGGCCACGTCTCGTACGAGCGCGTGCTCGCCGCCTTCGGGCTGCAGAACATCCATGACTGGCTGGCCGCCACCTCCGGGCAGACGGCGGGCGTTTCCCCGACGCCGGAGACGATCATCGGCGCGGCGCAGCGGGGCGACGGGCTTGCGGCACGCGCGGTCACGCGATTCGCGAGCATCCTTGGCTCGTTCGTCGGCAATACGGTCCTCACCGCCGGCACGTTCGACGGCGTCTTCCTGGTGAGCCCGCTGCTCGGCGCGATGCTTCCTTTCCTTAAGGACGACACGTTCCGCGCCGCGATGACCGCGAAGGGGAGGATGAAGCGGGAACTCGATCTGGTGCCGGTGGGCTATGCCGACGGGCGCGAGCCGCGCCTCAGTGGCATGGCGGCGGCGCTGGAGGCCCTTCGCGCCCCCTAGACAAACGCTTGACGCGGCGCGTGCGAGACGCCACACCGGCGCGCATGAGCAGCGCCGTCCAGTCCGGCTTCGATTTCGCGCAGCGCTGCGCCGCGTCCCTCTACGTCTATTATTATCCGCCTGCCCGGACGGGAACGGACTGACGCGCGCCTAGGCTAGCCAAGTTTCATCCGCCCCGTCCGGCTTCTCCGGGCGGGGTTTTTCTTTGTGCCGAAGGAAGACCCGCCATGCTGACCGAAGAAAGACTGAATCCGCCGCCGGGAACCGCGTCCGACTGGACGATCCCGCAGCACTGGGAGCGCTTTACCGAGGAGGAACACGCGGTCTGGGACCTGCTGTTCGAACGCCAGCGCAAGATGCTGCACGGCCGCGTCGTCGGCGCCTTCGAGGAGGGGCTGGACGTGCTGCGCCTGTCGCATCCCGGCATCCCCGATCTCGACGAGCTCAACGAGCGGCTTCACGCGCGCACGCGCTGGACGGTGGTGTCGGTGCCCGGCCTCATCCCGGACGACGTCTTCTTCCGCCACCTGTCGAAGCGGCAGTTCCCGGCTGGCAACTTCATCCGCAAGCGCGACCAGCTCGACTATCTCGAGGAGCCGGACGTGTTCCACGACGTGTTCGGCCACGTGCCGCTGCTCGCCAATCCGGCGGTGGGCGACTTCATGCAGCGCCTGGGCGAGCTGGGGCTGGAGGCGATGGCGAAAGGGGCGCTGCACCGCCTGGCCCGGCTCTACTGGTACACGGTCGAATTTGGTCTCACGCGGGAGAATGGCGAGCTGCGCATCTACGGCGCGGGGATCGTCTCCAGCTTCGGCGAGTCGCACTATTCGCTCGAAAGCCCGGTGCCCAAGCGCCACGACTTCGACATCGAGCGCGTGCTGCGGACGCGCTACCGCACCGACACCTTCCAGCCCGGCTATTTCGTGATCGAGAGCTTCGAGGCCCTGCTCGACGAGCTGCTCACCCACGATTTTCCGGCCCTCTACGCGAAGCTGGAGGGGAGCGAGGATCTGTCGGTGGCGGACTAGGTGCGGGGGCGCCGTTGGCCCTCACCAGGCTCTCCGCCGCCCCCTCGGTCCAGCGAGCGGGCAGGGGGTGGGTCGCCCCTACGGCTCGTTCATCGTCAGTAGGTCGTAGCTCGCGACCAGCTCGTCCTTCTGGTTGAACACCTCGACCGCCCAGCGGACCTCGCCCATCGGTGCGGCGGGCTGGCCGTCCGGGCCGGGGCGGGTGCCGTCGTTGCGGATGCGGGTGGACTTCACCGTCAGCTCCACCCGCATCTCGTCGCCCGGATAGAGGGGCGTGAGGAAGCGCAGGTTGTCGAGCCCGTAATTGGCCAGCACCGGGCCGGGCGCGGGATCGACGAACAGGCCGGCGGCGAAGGAGAGGATCAGATAGCCGTGGGCGACGCGGTCGTCGAAGATCGGGTTCGCTTTGGCCGCCTCCTCGTCCATGTGCGCGTAGAACGTGTCGCCGGTGAAATGCGCGAAATGCTCGATATCCTCAAGCGTCACCTTGCGCGGCGCGGTCTTCAGCGTCTCGCCGATCCTGAGTTCCGACATGCGCTTGCGGAAAGGATGCACCGCGGCCGGCATTTTCTCCGCGCCAGGCAGCCACTGGCCGGCGACGGCGGTGAGCATGTCCGGTGAGCCCTGGAGCGCGGTGCGCTGCATGTAATGGGTGACGCCGCGAAGGCCGCCCATTTCCTCGCCGCCGCCGGCGCGGCCCGGCCCGCCGTGGACGAGCACGGGAAGCGGGGAGCCGTGGCCGGTGGAGTCCTTCGCGCTGGTCCGGTCGAGGATCACCATGCGGCCGTGGAAGGAGCCGGCGCCGAGCACGAAATCCTCCGCCACGCGCCGGTCGAAGGTGAAGAGCGAGAGGGCGAGGCTGCCCATGCCGCGATTGGCGAGCGCGATGGCGTCGCCGAGGTCGCGATAGGGCATGATCGTCGAGACCGGGCCGAACGGCTCCACGTCATGGACGGCGGGCGAATCCCAGGGATCGTCCGTGCGCAGCAGGACCGGCGACATGAACGCGCCGTTGCCCGGCACCGGCGAAGCCTCGGGGTCGCCGGCGACGATCCGCGCCGATTTCGCCAGCTCGGCGACCTTGGCGCGCACATCGGCGAGCTGGTCGCGGCTCGCGAGCGCGCCCATCTGCACGCCCTCCTCGCGCGGATCGCCGATCTTCACCCTGGCGAGCCGCTGGCCAAGCGCTTCCTCGACCGCGTCGAGATATTCGGCCGGGGCCATCCCGCGGCGGATCGCGGTGCATTTCTGCCCCGCCTTCACCGTCATCTCGCGGGCGACCTCCTTCACAAACAGGTCGAACTCCGGCGTTCCCGGCGCCGCGTCGGGGCCGAGGATGGATGCGTTGAGGCTGTCGCGCTCGGCGATGAAGCGCACGCTCTCGCGCGCGATGACGGGGTGCGACTGAAGCTTCATCGCGGTCGCCGCCGATCCGGTGAAGCTCACAACGTCCTGGCAGGTGAGGTGATCGAACAGGTCGCCGGTCGATCCCATGATGAGCTGGAGCGCGCCCTTCGGCAGCACGCCGGATTCGATCATGATGCGTACGCACGCCTCGGCGAGATAGCCGGTCGCCGAGGCGGGCTTCACGATCGCCGGCACGCCCGCGAGCAGGGTGGGGCCGAGCTTCTCGAGCATTCCCCAGACCGGGAAGTTGAACGCATTGATGTGGATCGCGACTCCCTGAAGCGAGGTGAAGACGTGCTGGCCGACGAAGCGGCCGGACCTGGACAGCGGCTCCATCGGCCCGTCCGCCAGCACGCGCCCGTCGGGCAGCTCGCGCCGCCCCTTGGAGGAATAGGAGAAGAGCGTGCCGGCGCCGCCCTCGATGTCGATCCAGCCGTCGGTGCGGGTCGCGCCGGTCATGTAGGAGAGTTCGTACAGCTCCTCCTTGCGCGCCATCACCGCGCCGGCGAGATCCTTCAGCATCCAGGCGCGCTCATGAAAGGTCATCGCGCGCAGCGCCGGCCCCCCGACATTGCGGGCGTGATCGAGCATCGCCTTGAAATCGAGGCCCTTGGAGCCGGTCTCGGCGATCACCTCGCCGGTCACGGCGCTGCGCACCTCGGCGAGGTCGCCTTCGCCCGGCACCCACCGGTCGGCGGCATAGTTGAGCAGTTTCAGCGTCTTCATTCCACACTCCGTTCGGGCCGAGCCAGTCGAAGCCCGATCCTTCCTTCTTTCCCCAGACCTCCCGCCACGGCAGGAAGCGGCCCTCGACAAGCTCGGGCCGAACGGGGAGACGCGATCACTTCCCCGAAAAGCGCGGCGGGCGCTTTTCCATGAAGGCGGCGACGCCCTCGCGATAATCGTCGGTGAAGCCCAGTTCGCGCATCGCGTCGCGCTGCGCGTCGAGCGCCTCGTCGAGGCTCTGGCCCCAGCTTTCGCGGATCATCTTCTTCGCTCGCGCGAGGCCGAGCGGCGCGCCGGCGGCGAAGCGACTCGCGAGCGCGTCCACCTCCGCGTCGAGCGCCTCGTCGTCCACCGCCTTCCAGATCAGGCCCCAGGCCGCGGCGCGCTCCGCCTCCAGCGGCTCGCCGGTGAGCGCGAGGCCGAGCGCGCGCGCCTGGCCGACGAGGCGGGGGAGAATCCAGGTGCCGCCGCTGTCCGGGATGAGGCCGATCGCGGCGAAGCTCTGGATGAATTTCGCGCTCTTCGCCGCGATCACGATGTCACAGACGAGCGCGATATTGGCGCCGGCGCCCGCCGCCACGCCGTTCACCCGCGCGATCACCGGCATCGGCAGCGACGTCAGGCGACGGATCAGCGGATTGTAGCGCTGCTCGACCGACTCGCCGAGGTCCACCGCTTCGCCGGGCGCGACCGCGCGGTCGTTCAGGTCCTGCCCGGCGCAGAAGCCCCGGCCCGCGCCGGTCAGGACCAGGCAGCGCGCCCCCTCCAGCCGGTCCAGCGCGTCGGCGACCTCCTCGTGCATCCGCACGGTGAAGGCGTTGAGGCGGTCGGGCCGGTTCAGCGTCAGGCGCGCGATGCCGGACTCGACCTTGAAGTCGATGGTCTCATAGGTCATGGCCGAATGGATAGACCGACCGGTCGGGAAACCCAAGGAGAAGCGAAGTGGCCGAGGCCTTCATCTGCGACGCGATCCGCACGCCGATCGGTCGCTATGGCGGCAGCCTGTCCGCGGTGCGCGCGGACGACCTTGCCGCGCACCCGATCCGCGCGCTGATCGAGCGCAATCCCGGCGTCGATTGGGCCGCAGTCGAGGACGTGATCTACGGCTGCGCCAACCAGGCGGGCGAGGACAATCGCAACGTCGCACGCATGGCCGCGCTGCTCGCCGGCCTGCCGGAGACGGTGGGCGGGGTGACGCTCAACCGCCTGTGCGGGTCCGGCCTCGACGCGGTGGCGACGGCGGCGCGCGTCATTCGCGCGGGCGAGGGGGACCTCTTCATCGCCGGCGGCGTCGAGAGCATGAGCCGCGCGCCCTTCGTCATGCCCAAGGCGGGGGCGCCCTTCGATCGCAAGACGGAACTTTACGACACCACCATCGGCTGGCGCTTCGTCAACCCGCTGCTCAAGGCGCAATATGGCATCGATTCGATGCCGGAGACGGCCGAGAACGTGGCCGAGGAATTCGGCGTAAGTCGCGAGGATCAGGACAGATTTGCGCTCGAAAGCCAGCGCCGCGCCGCCGCCGCCCAGGCGAACGGCCGGCTCGCCGCAGAGATCGCGCCGGTGGCGATCCCGCAGCGCAGGGGCGATCCCGTCATCGTCGATCGCGACGAGCATCCGCGCGAGACCAGCCTCGAGGCGCTCGCGAAACTGAAGCCGATCGTGAAGGAGGGCGGCACCGTCACCGCCGGCAACGCCTCCGGCGTCAACGACGGCGCGGCCGCGCTGATCGTCGCCTCCGAGGCGGCGGCGAAGGCCAATGGCCTCGTGCCGCGCGCGCGCATCCTCGGCGCGGCCGTCGCCGGCGTGCCGCCCCGCGTCATGGGCATCGGCCCCGCGCCCGCGAGCGAGAAGTTGCTCCAGCGTCTCGGCCTCACCATCGCCGACATGGACGTGATCGAGCTCAACGAAGCCTTCGCCGCGCAGGACCTCGCCGTGATGCGGCGGCTCGGCCTTCCCGACGACTCGCCGCGGGTGAACCCGAACGGCGGCGCGATCGCCCTCGGCCACCCCCTCGGCATGTCCGGCGCGAGGCTCGCGCTGACCGCGACGGAGGAGCTGCAGCGCGCCGGCGGCCGCTATGCGCTGTGCACCATGTGCATCGGCGTGGGGCAGGGGATCGCGATGGCGATCGAGCGGGTGTGATTCTTTGACCGACCGGTCGATAAATGCTATGAGCGGGTCTCGAGGAGCAGGCCATGTACACGACGGAACTCCAGAAGACGCCGCAGCTCGCCTCGACCGAGGACCCTGAGAAGCTGGCCGCGTTCGAGGCGCGAGTGGCGGCGGACGAGTTCATCGAGCCGAAGGACTGGATGCCGGAGGCCTATCGGCGCACGCTCACGCGCCAGATCAGCCAGCACGCGCACAGCGAGATCGTCGGCATGCTGCCCGAGGGCAACTGGATCACGCGCGCGCCGACGCTCAGGCGCAAGGCGATCCTGCTCGCCAAGGTGCAGGACGAGGGCGGGCACGGCCTCTATCTCTATTCGGCCGCGGAGACGCTCGGCACGAGCCGCGAGGAGATGATCGAGGCGCTGCACGCCGGCAAGGCCAAGTACAGCACCATCTTCAACTATCCGACGCTCACCTGGGCGGACATCGGCGCGATCGGCTGGCTGGTCGATGGCGCGGCGATCATGAACCAGGTGCCGCTCCAGCGCACCTCCTATGGGCCCTACGCCCGCGCGATGGTGCGCATCTGCAAGGAAGAGAGCTGCCACCAGCGCCAGGGCTACGAGATCATGATGGCGATGGCCTCCGGCACGCCGGAGCAGCGCCGCATGGCGCAGGACGCGCTGAACCGCTGGTGGTGGCCGAGCCTGATGATGTTCGGCCCGCCGGACGACCAGAGCCCGAACACCGCGCAGTCGATGCGCTGGCGGATCAAGCGCGAGACCAATGACGAGCTTCGGCAGAAGTTCGTCGATATCACCGTGCCACAGGCCGAGGCGATCGGCCTCACCGTCCCGGACCCGGAGCTCAGGTGGAACGAGCAAAAGGGCGGCTACGACTTCGGCGAGGTGGACTGGGAGGAATTCTACGCCGTCGTGCGCGGCGAGGGCGCGGTCGCCAAGGAGCGGATGAAGGCGCGCCGCGAGGCGTGGGAGGAAGGCGCCTGGGTGCGCGAGGCCGCGGCGGTCCATGCCGCCAGGCGCGCGGCACGGAGGGCGGCATGAGCAAGGACTGGCCGCTCTGGGAAGTGTTCGTACGCGCGCGCGGCGGGCTTTCGCACCGCCATGTCGGCTCGGTCCACGCGCCGGACGGGGAGATCGCGCTGCGCCACGCGCGCGACACCTATACGCGCCGGCAGGAGGGGGTGAGCCTGTGGGTTGTGCCCTCGGCCGCCATCGTCGCCTCCGATCCATCCGACAGCGACGCCCTGTTCGATCCCGCCGCCGACAAGATCTACCGCCACCCGACCTTCTACAACATTCCCGACGACGTGAAGCACATCTGATGGACGGTTGTATTGCGCGAGCGATTTGCGATCGTCCCGAGGGAAGTCGAGGGGCGAGCGAGGGGGAGGCATGACCGACATCCTCACCGAGGACCGCACCCGCTTCGACTATCTGCTGCGCCTGGGCGACGATGCGCTGATCCTCGGCCAGTGCCTGTCCGAATGGTGCGGCCACGCGCCGACGCTCGAGGTCGATCTCAGCCTCGCCAATATTGCGCTCGATCTGGTCGGCCAGGCGACGCATTTCCTGAACGCTGCGGGCGAGGCGGAAGGGAAGGGGCGGGACGGCGATGCGCTCGCCTTCCGCCGCGACGTGCTCGATTTCCGCAATTGCCTGCTCGTCGAGCAGCCCAATGGCGATTTCGCGCAGACGATGGCGCGGCAGCTGCTGTTCTCGACCTGGCAGCAATTGCTCTTCAACGCGCTCACCGCCTCGACCGACGCGACGATCGCCGCCGTCGCCGCCAAGGCGGTGAAGGAAGTCACCTATCATGCCGAGCTTGCCGCCGAATGGGTGATCCGCCTCGGCGACGGCACCGAGGAGAGCCGGCGCCGGATGGAGGCGGGGCTGGACTGGATGTGGCGTTTCATTCCCGAACTGTTCGAGATGGACGCGATCGCGGCCGACGCCGCGGCGCGCGGCATCGGCGCGGATGTGACGCGCTTGCGCGCCGAATATGACGCGCGCATCGCCGCCGTGCTCGCCGAGGCGACGCTGGAGCGGCCCCGGGACCAGCGGCCGATCGTCGGCGGCCGGCGCGGGCACCACAGCGAGCATCTCGGCCATGTCCTCGCGCCGATGCAGTATCTCCAGCGCACCTATCCGGACGCGAAATGGTGAGGGCGGATATGTCCCGAAGCATCCCCGCTCGTCCCGAGCGCGGTCGAGGGGCGAGTCCGGGCCGGAGCGGGCACCCCTCGACTTCGCTCGGGGTGGGCGAGGGAGACGGACCGGAGGATGTCGTGCGCCAGCTCCGGGACGTGCTCGCGCAGGTGCCGGACCCGGAGATCCCGGCGCTTTCGATCGTCGATCTCGGCATCGTCCGCGATGTCTCGGCGGCGCGGGTGCTGCTGACGCCGACCTATACCGGCTGCCCGGCGACGACCGTGATCGAGGCGATGGTGCGCCTCGCGCTCGACCAGGCGGGCTTCGCCGGGGTCGAGATCGAAACGACGCTCACCCCGCCCTGGACCACCGACTGGATCAGCGCGGAGGGGCGAGCGAAGCTGAGGGCCTATGGCATCGCGCCGCCGGCGCCGCCGGGGAGTCGCGCCGTCGAATGCCCGCATTGCGGATCGGGCGACACCGAGGAGGTGAGCCGCTTCGGCTCGACGCCGTGCAAGGCGCTGTGGCGCTGCCGCGCCTGCGCCGAACCCTTCGACCATTTCAAGTGCCACTGACGAGCCGATGAGCGTCGCCTTCCATCGCCTCACCATCGCCGACGTGATCGAGGAAACGGCCGAGGCCAGGTCGGTCCGCTTCGCCGTGCCAGGGCCGCTGCGCGAGACCTTCGCGTTCAGACCCGGCCAGCACCTGACGCTGCGGGCCGAGATCGACGGCGCGGACGTGCGGCGCAACTACTCCCTCTGCGTGGCGCCGCACGAGGGGGTGCTGGCGGTTACGATCAAGCGGATCGAGGGCGGCCTCTTCTCCAACTGGGCGAACGACAGTCTGAAGCCGGGCATGGCGATCGAGGTCATGCCGCCGCACGGCAGCTTCACCTGGGATTTCGATCCCGAGGCGGCGAACCATTATGCCGCCTTTGCCGGCGGGTCGGGGATCACGCCGGTCATGTCGCTGCTCAAGTCCGCATTGCTGACCGAGCCGGAGAGCCGCTTCACGCTCTTCTACGGCAATCGCGACAGCCAGTCGGTGATCTTCCTGGAGGAGCTGGCCGCGCTCAAGAACCGTTTCATGAGTCGCCTGCAAGTGCATCATTTCCTTGCGGAAGAATATGAGGATATCGAGCTGTTCAACGGCATGCTCGATCGCGCCAAGTGCGACGAGATCCTGGCGCATCTGATCGATCCGGCGGACGTGACCGCCTTCTTCATCTGCGGCCCCGGACCGATGATGGATGCGGCGGAGGAGGCGCTGCTCACCCGCGGCGTCGATCGCGCCCGCATCCGGCTCGAGCGGTTCACCGTGGGCCGGCCCTCGGCGATGGCCGAGGCGCAGCTCCGGTCGCTGAGCCATGAGGCGGCGGGCCTGCGGATGCGGGTGACGCTCGACGGGCGCACCCGCCGCGTTCCCTTCGACGCCGCCGCCGGCAACATCCTCGATTCCGTCCGCGCGGCGGGCCTGCCGGCGCCCTATGCCTGCAAGGCGGGCGTGTGCGCCACCTGCCGGGCGAAATTGGTGTCGGGGGAGGTGGAGATGGCGGCGCGCTACGGCCTTACCGACGAGGAGATCGCGGCGGGATATGTGCTCACTTGCCAGTCGGTGCCGAAGGGCGACGGGATTGCGCTCGACTACGACGCCTGAAGCCCGCGCAGCGCCAGCTGCGTCGCCATGTCGGCAAGCTCGTCCGTGCCTAGCGGCCCGTCCGGGCGGAACCAGGTGTGCGTCCAGTTGATCATGCCGAAATAGAGCATGGCGAGCGGCAGCGCCGGGGCGCCGGGCTTCAGGTCGCGCACCAGCCCCTCGACGGCGGCGATGATGCGGCGCTGGCGCGCCACCACCTCGGCGCGGTGCTCCGGGGCGAGATTGTCCAGCTCGTTGAGCAGCACCTTGTGGCGGCTCTCGGCGCCGGCATAGAGGCGCAGGAACGCGCGGGTCAGCGCCGCGAGCCGTGCCGAGGCGTCGCCCCCGGCGCGCGACGTTTCCTCCGCCGCCGCGACGAGATCGTCGAGATGTGACGTCATGACGGCGTAGAGGATGTCGTCTTTCGCCGGGAAATAGTGATAGATCAATGACTTGGAGGTTCCGCAGGCCTTGGCGAGATCGGCCACCGAGGCGCCGTTGAAGCCGCGCGCGGCATAGAGGCGCGCGGCGGCGTCGAGGATCGCCGCGCGGCGGCGGTCATAATCGGGGGACTGCGGCCGGGCCATGTCCCGCTTCTAGGCGCGCCCAGCGCGGCCTGCCAAGCTCAGCGCAGCTGCGTCCCGGCGGAAAAGCCGGTCGCCTCGTGATAGGCGATGACGGCGCGGGTGACGTTCTGCATCAGCGCCATGCGCGCGCCGAGCGGCGTCGCGGTGCGTCCGATCATCACGGCGACGGCATAATGGCGGCCGTCCGGCGCGGTGAGGATGCCGATGTCGTTGTAGCCGGCTTGCTCGCCGTTGAAGACCTGGCCGGTGCCGGTCTTGTGCGCGATCTGCCAGCCGGGCGCGAGGCCGCCCTTGAGGCGCTGCGGCCCGGTGCGGACCTGGGCGAGGATCGACAGCAGCCGCGCCGTCGAGCGCTGCGACAGCAGTTCGCCACGCTGCAGACGGGCGAGGCCGGCGACGATCCCCTCCGGCGTCGCGCCGTCCACCGGGTCCTCGACATAGCGGTTGAACGCGAGGCGGCGGCGATCGACCGGCACGGCCGCGCGCGCCTGGTAAAAGGCGTTGCCGCGCGAAAAGGCGGGCTGCCAGCGCAGGCCCGCGATCTCGCTCTGCATGATCCGCTCGCCCGGCCCGAAGCGGATGCCGTCGAGACCGTTGCGCGCCAGCATCGCGCGCACCGCCTCCGGGCCGCCGGCGTGCCGCAGGACGAGGTCGTTGCAGGTATTGTCGCTGGTGGTGAGCGCGCGGAACATGAACTGGTCCAGCGTCGCCGTGTAGCCGTTCGGTCCGATGTCGGCGGCGACCGGCTGGTGGAACAGGGTGAGGTCGTCGCGCGTGAGCGTCACCTGCCGCGAGAGGTCGAGCCGGCCGGCATCGGCCGCCTGCAGCGCGGTCAGCGCCACCCAGAACTTGCTCACGCTCTGCTGCGGGAAATAGCGCTGGCCGTTCCAGCTCGTCGTCCAGCCGGTCTCGACGTCGCGGACCGCGATGCCGACGATGCCGTCGAAATTGCCGCCGAGATCGGTGATCCGATCGGCAAGCGCGCGTTGCGCGTCCGCGGCGGGCAGGAGCTGGAGCGGTCGCGCGGGCGCGGGGTTCACCTGCGTCACCGGGGGCTGCGACTGCTGGATGGGACGCGGCGGCAGGCCCTGCGACGCCTGGCCGCCCGCAAGCGCGGACACCGTGGACGGCGCGCCGCCGGCCAGCACGAGCAGGGCGACCGCGATCAGCCGCGCGCGTTTCCCGAACTTCCCCGCCATCGATGCTCCATTCCTTTTGCCCGTCTCGCAACTTAGCGAATGGATGGATTCTGTCAGCTTAACCGCCGCGCGGGCGGGACAAAGCGTTCCCGCGGCGCGCCGGACCGAATCTGCCAAGGCCCTGTAAAAAGGCAATGAATCGCGCGAGCGTTGCGACCCTGCCGACCTCGCGGCCGCGACAAACGGGGACAAATTTTTCTTTCGGTGACAAACTTGGGGGACAGGGCCGCTGCACAACGGCAGCATCGAAACGTTCATGAGGAACACGAACGCCATGTCCAGAATCCCCCTTATTCTTGCCGGTGCCGCGCTCGTCGCGCTCGGCGGCGTCGCCATCGCGCAGGACGCGGCCCCGCGCGGGCCCGGCCGGGCGGACGCGCCCGTCACTCGCGCCCAGGTGATCGAACAGGTCACGCAGCGCTTCCAGCGGCTCGACGCCAATGGCGACGGCCGCGTCACGCCGGAGGAGATGCGCCAGGCCCGCGCGCAGATGCGCGAGCGGATGCAGGAGCGCATGTTCGACCGGATGGATCTCAACCATGACGGCAGCATCACGCGCGAGGAGATGGCGCAGGCGCACGCGCAAATGCGCGAGCGGGCCGGGGCCCGTCGCGGCGGGCCCGACGCGGGCAGGGAAGGCGCGCGAATGGGCGGCCGGCATCGCTTCGCCATGCGTCATCGCGGCGGCTTCGGCCAGCGCATGTTCGGCGAGCAGGGCTACATCACGCTTGAGCAGATGCGCGATCGCGCGCTCCAGCGCTTCGACCGGATGGACGCGAACCATGACGGCACGGTGACCGTCGAGGAGCGCCGCCAGGCGCGCGCCCAGATGCGCGAGCGGATGCGGCAGCGCTTCAACCAGGACGGCCAGGCCCCCTCGCAGCCGCGATAGCCGTCCGATCATGGGGCCGGGCCGGCGCAGGTCGCCGCCCGGCCCCTTCTTTATGCCTCAGGCCGCGGCCGCGCCGCGCGGGACGACGAGCCGGGCGATCAGCCCGCCGCCGACGCGATTTTCCAGCTCCAGCCGGCCGCCATGCGCCTGCGCCGCGGCGCGGGCGAGGGTGAGGCCGAGGCCCGAACCGCCCGTCTCGCGGCTGCGCGATGGTTCGATGCGGTAGAAGGCTTCCTGTACGCGCGCCAATTCCGCTTCGGGGATTCCCGGTCCCCGGTCGGCGATCTCGATCGCGACATCCTCGCCCAGCCGCGCCACGGACACATCCGCGCCGCTGGCATATTTCACGGCATTCTCGATGAGGTTGCGGATCGCGCGGCGCAGCAGGCGCGGCTGGATCGATGCTGTCTCGCGCCCGTTCGTCACCATCTCGACCTTGCCGCCGAGCGCGCGGAACTCCTCGACCACGGCGTCGGCGAGCGCGGCGAGATCGACGGAGCGCGGCTGCTCCACCGCGCGGCCCGAGCGGGCCAGCGCGAGCGTGTCGTCGAGCATCGCCGTCATTTCCTCGATCGTCGCGATCATGTGCTCGCGCTCGTCCGCGGGCTCGACGCTCTCGGCGCGGATGCGCAGCGAGGCGAGGGGGGTGCGCAGATCGTGGCCGATTGCGCCAAGCATCCGGTCCTTCTCGTCCAGCATGGCGCTCACGCGCGCGCCCATCGCGTTGAAGGCTTCAATCGCGCGGCTGACGTCGGTCGGCCCGCGCGGCTCGACGCGGGGCGCTTCGCCCCGGCCCTGGAAGCTGCGCGCCGCGGCGGTGAGATCGCGCAGCGGCCGCGCGATGCGCACCGCGAGGAACAGCATTGCGCCGAGGACGATGAGATAGGTGAGCAGGCTCGCGGTCGCCGGCCGCAGCGCCAGCCAGACATTCGGTCGCGGCGTCAGCGCGCGCCCGTTCACCCAGCGGCCGTCGGCGAGCTGGATCGACAGCGTCAGCCGCTGAAGCTGGGGTCGATCACGCCCGGACGGCTCGATGCGCTCGGCGAGGCGGCGCGGCAGCTCGAACGGCTCGACGACGGCGCGCGCGTCGCGCACTGCAAGCCCGTTGGCCCGCGCGTCGCTACGCAGGCGCTCGACCAGCCGTGCGTCGCTGCGCCCCGCCGGCACGGTGCTCTCCGGACCGACCGAAAGCCGTCGCCGTCGGGCCGGCTCGGGGAGCAGGAAGGGCGCCTGGCGCGCGTCGGAGGGCTGGCCGGCCGCGATGCGCTGCGCGGCGAGCACGAAGCGCGCCACCGCCGGCCCCTCGATCTGGGCGCGGCTCACCCGCTGCCGCTCGGTATAGATCAGGGTGAAGTTGATGGCCTGGGCGAGCAGCAGCGCGCCCGCCATCACCAGCGCGATCTGGCCGATCAGGCTACGCGGAAGGAAGCGCTTCAAAGCCGACGGACCTCGGCCGCGAGCATGTAACCGCCACCCCACACGGTCTTGATCAGCTTGGGCTCGGAGGGGTTTTCCTCGATCTTCTTGCGCAGCCGGCTGATGTGATTGTCGATGCTGCGTTCGAACGCGCCAAGCTCGCGGCCCTGGCTGAGATCGAGCAGCTGTTCGCGGCTCAGCACGCGACGCGGCCGTGTCACCAGCGCGTGGAGAATATTGTATTCGCCGGTCGAGAGCGGGATCGCGACGCCGTCCCTGTCCACCAGCTCGCGCTCGCCCGATTTCAGCACCCAGGGGCCGAAGGCGTAGCTGTCGGTGTCGGGCGCGCGCACCAGCGCGCCGCTTTCGCCCACCCGGCGCAGCACGGCCTTGATCCGCGCCTGCAGCTCGCGCGGGCTGAACGGCTTCGTCACATAATCGTCGGCGCCCATTTCCAGCCCGACGATCCGGTCCGTCTCCTCGCTGCGCGCGGTGAGCAGGATGACCGGCACCGGGTGCGTTCCGCGCAGCCAGGAGACGAGCGAAAGCCCGTCCTCGCCCGGCATCATCACGTCGAGCAGGATGAGGTCGATAGCATAGGCCGAGAGGACCTGGCGGGCGACCGCGGCGTTCTCCGCCTTGGTCACCCGCATTCCGTTGCGCGAGAGATAGGCGGCGAGCGGTTCGCGTATGTCGCGTTCGTCATCGACGAGCAGGATGTGGGGTTCGTCGGCCATGGCGTAAGTCTACGGTCTTTGCGGCAGGATGGGCGAGTCCCGGAGTGTTGCAGAATGTCGCCATTTGTCACGCGCGCCGCGTGCGGCCTCAGTCCGCGAACAGGCCGATCACCGTCTCGAAGGACTTGAGCCGCGCCGTGTGGTCGAAGATCTGGGCGGTGAGGATCAGCTCGTCCGCCCCGGTGCGCGCGACGAAGTCCTCGATGCCGGCCTTCACCGTCGCCGGCGCGCCGATCGCCGAGCAGGCGAGGAAATTGTCCACGATCGCGCGCGTGTGCGGCCCCAGCGTGTCGGAATAGCCCTTCACCGGTGGCGGCAGCCTGGTCGGGCGGCCGCTGCGCAGGTTGATCACCGCCTGCTGGACCGAGGTGGCGAGCAGTTCGGCCTCCTCGTCGCTGTCGGCGCAGATCGCGTTGAAGCCGAGCATCACGTAGGGCGCGCCGAGCTGCGGCGAGGGCTGGAACTGCTCGCGATAGATGCGGATCGCGTCCATCATCGCCGCCGGCGCGAAATGCGAGGCGAAGGCGTAAGGAAGGCCGAGCGCGGCGGCGAGCTGCGCGCCGAACAGGCTGGAGCCGAGAATCCACACCGGCACGTTCAGCCCCTCGCCGGGAATGGCGCGCACGCGCCGGCCCTCGCCGCCGCGGAAATAGTCGATCAGCTCGACCACATCGCGCGGGAACTGGTTCTCGTCCGAATGGAGGTTGCGGCGCATCGCCCGGGCGGCAGCCTGGTCCGTTCCCGGTGCGCGGCCGAGGCCGAGATCGACGCGGCCCGGAAAGAGCGATTCGAGCGTGCCGAACTGCTCGGCGATCAGCAGCGGCGCATGGTTGGGCAGCATGATGCCGCCCGCGCCGATGCGGATCGTCGAGGTGCCGGCGCCGACGAAGGCGAGCGCGACCGAAGTCGCCGCGCTGGCGATGCCGGGCATCGAATGATGCTCGGCCATCCAGAAGCGCCTGTAGCCCCAGCGCTCGGCATGTTGGGCCAGGTCGCGCGCATTGAGCAGCGCCTGCCGCGCGTCGCCGCCTTCGACGATTGGCGCGAGATCGAGGATCGAGAAGGGAACCATGACCCGCACATGGGAAGACATGGGCGCCCGCGCCAGAGGGGAGGGTAGAGCGTCGCGCCGTTCACTGCCATCTGATCGCCCGATTCTCGTCCCATGGCGTTCGGATCGACCGATGCGCCCGCCGGCACGGCGGGAATGGGGACAAGCCCCGGGTTCGCCGGTGGCGACGGACGCATTTCGGCCGCTTTGTGAGGAGCGGACTCGTGGAAACTCGTGGCGAACGGATGCTGGCGTTGCGGCGCGCGCGAATGGCGGCGGCGCCGGCCTTCCTGAGGGGCGGATTCAGGCCCTTCTTCTTCGGCGCGGCCGCCTGGGCGGTGGTCGCGCTGATTCTTTGGCTCGGCGCGCTGTCCGGCAAGATCGCGCTGCCGAGCGCGCTCGAACCGCTGATTTGGCACCGGCATGAAATGCTTTTCGGCTTCGTCGGCGCCGCCGTCGCCGGCTTCATGCTCACCGCCATTCCCAACTGGACCGGGCGACTGCCGATCGCGGGCGCCTCGCTCGCCGCGCTGTTCGGCCTGTGGGTCGCGGCGCGGCTCGCCGTGCTATGCTCGGCGCATCTCGGACAGGGGCCGGCCGCGCTGCTCGATGTCGGCTTCTACATCCTGCTCGCCGCGATCGGCACGCGCGAGATTCTCGCGGCGAAGAATCGCGACGTGCCGGTCGTCGGCCTGATCCTGCTGTTCGGCGTCGCCAACGCGATCGACCATGCCGCCGCGGCCGGCCTCGTCGCAGACGCGGACCTTGGCTGGCGCGCCGGAATCTCGCTCGTCGTCCTGATGATCTCGGTGATCGGCGGGCGGATCGTCCCCTCCTTCACGCGCAACTGGCTCGCGCGGCGCGGCGTGCGCGAGGGGCTGCCGGAGCAGCCCGGTCGCTTCGACCTCGCGGCCATCGCGGTCACGGCGCTGGCCCTTGCCGGCTGGGTGCTCTTCCCGTCGCAGGCGGCGGTCGGCGTACTGCTAGTGGGCGCGGGCCTGTTCCAGGCGCTCCGCCTCGCGCGCTGGCGGGGGCTGAGGACGTTGGCGGACCCGCTCGTGCTCGTCCTTCACGTCGGCTACCTTTGGGTGCCGATCGGGCTGCTGCTGCTCGGCGCGGCGATCCTCGGGCCCGCCATGCCGCGCTCGGCCGCGGTCCATGCTCTCACCGCGGGCGCGATGGCGACGATGATCCTCGCCGTGATGACGCGCGCCTCGCTCGGCCATACCGGCCGCGAGCTGCGCGCGAACGGCGGGACGGCGGCGCTCTACCTCCTCGTCACGCTGGGCGCGCTGCTGCGGCTCGCGGCGTCGTTCGGGCTGGTCGATTACATGCTGGGGCTGGAGGTCGCCGGCCTCGCCTGGGGCGGCGCCTTCTTCCTCTTCCTCGTCGCCTATGGCCCGATCCTGTTCGCGGGGCGGGTGGACGAAGGGCGGTAACGGGCGACCGGCGGCGCGCCGCGCGAGAGGAATGGTGAGCCCAGCTGGATTCGAACCAGCGACCTACTGATTAAAAGTCAGTTGCTCTACCAACTGAGCTATGGGCCCTTCGAGCGCGCGTCCCTACGGGTCGGACGGGGCCGGGTCAACCGCGCGCGCAGCTGGCGCATGGTAAGGCCGGTCATCGGATCGCGCCAGTCGGGCGCGATTTCGGCGAGTGGATCGAGCACGAAGGCGCGCTCGCGAAAGGCCGGGTGAGGCACGACCGGCCCCGGGCCGCCCCACGCGCCCTCCGACCAGAGGATGATGTCGAGATCCAGCACGCGCGGCCCCCAGCGCCGACCGCGCCGACGGCCGAAACGGCGTTCGATCGCCTTGAGGTGCGCCAGCATCCCGTCCGGCGTCACCGCGCTCGCCACGATCGCCGCCGCATTGGCGAAGCTCCGCCCCGCCGGCCCGATCGCCGCCGTCGCGTGGACCCGAGACGCGGCGACGACCTCGCCCAGTTCTTCGAGCGCCGCGCGCACGACTCCGGCCGGCGCGCCGTGCCGATGGTGCCGGCGGTTGGAGCCGAGGGCGATCAGGTAGCGGGGCTTCGCCATGCCTCTCCATCGCCGAAGCGCCCTTTGCGCGGAAGGGCCAATCGCGACTGGCTTGCGCCGCGGCGCAATTCCGGCTTTCGCGGAGCCGGACGATGACGATTTCGCAAAGCCCGATTCCCGAGGCCGAGGCCCCGCGCGACTGCCCGCTCTGCCCGCGCCTGGTGGCGCTGCGCGAGGAGCTGCGCGACCGGCATCCGGACTGGTGGAACGCGCCGGTGCCCGCCTTCGGCGATCGCGCCGCGTGGCTCGGTCTCGTTGGGCTGGCCCCGGGCATGTGGGGCGCGAACCGCACCGGCCGACCCTTCACCGGCGACTTCGCCGGGGAGCTGCTGTTCGCGACGCTCGGCAAGTTCGGGCTGGCGGACGGGATCTACGAGGGGCGGCCGGACGACGATCTACGCCTCGCCGGCTGCATCGTCCTCAATTCGGTGAAATGCCTGCCGCCGCAGAATAAGCCGCTGCCCGCCGAGGTCGCGCACTGCCGCCGCTATTATGCGGCGGCGCTGCCGCTGCTGCCCAACCTCAGGGTGCTGATCGCGCTTGGCCGCGTCGCGCACGACAATGCCGTCGGCACCGCGGGCGGCCGCCTTGCCGACTTTCCCTTCGCGCACCTGGCCGAGCACCGCCTGCCCGACGGGCGCGTGCTGATCGATAGCTATCACTGCTCGCGCTACAACCAGAATACCGGCCGCCTGACGCAACAGATGTTCGAGGCGGTGTTCGCGCGGGCGCTGGAGCTCAAATGTCCTGCGTGAGCCGGCCGTAAAGGTCCGGCCGCCGGTCGCGGAAGAACCCGAAGGCGGCGCGGTGGCGCTTCGTGGCGGCGAGATCGAGCGTCGTGACCAGCGCGCCGGTCTCCTCCCGTCCGAATTCCGCGAGGATGTCGCCGCGCTCGTCGCAGATGAAGCTGTGGCCGTAGAAGACCTGCCCGTGCTCGTCGCCGATCCGGTTGGCGGCGACGACCGGAATGACGTTCGAGACCGCGTGGCCGATCATCGCGCGGCGCCACAACCGGCTGGTGTCGAGATCGGGGTCGTGCGGCTCGCTGCCGATCGCGGTCGGATAGAAGAGCACCTCGGCGCCCATCAGTGTCAGGCTGCGCGCCGTCTCCGGATACCACTGATCCCAGCAGATGCCGGCGCCGATCGTCCCGGCCGGGGTCGGCCAGACCTTGAAGCCGGTATTGCCGGGGCGGAAGTAGAATTTCTCCTCATAGCCCGGCCCGTCCGGGATGTGGCTCTTGCGATAGACGCCCAGGACCGCGCCTTTCGGGTCGATCATCGCCAGGCTGTTGTAATGATGCGGCCCGTCGGCCTCGAAGAAGCTGGTCGGGATGTAGATTTCCAGCTCGGCGGCGAGCGCCTGCATCGCCTTCACGGCCGGATGCTCGTCCACGGGCCGCGCATTGGCGAACAGGCCCTCGTCCTCGACGCGGCAGAAATAGGGGCCCTCGAACAGCTCCGGCGGCAGCACGACCTGCGCGCCCCGGCCCGCCGCCTCGCGGACGAGCTCGGAGACGTTGCGGATATTCTCCGCCATATTCTCGGTGAAGCCGAGCTGAAGCGCGGCGACGGTGAGCCTGGTCATTCCTTTCTCCGCGTGCCTGGGCAAGCCCTAGGCCGGTACCTGCTGGCTGATGCAGTGGAAGCTGCCGCCGCCGGTGAGCACGTGGTCGGCCCTTAGGCCGATCGCCTTCCGCCCTGGGAACAGCGCGCCCGCCGCCTCGACCGCCGCCGCGTCGCTCGGGCCGCCGTAGAGCGGCACCACCACCGCCGCATTGCCGATGTAGAAGTTCATATGGGAAGCGGGCACGATTTCGCCATCCCGCTCGATCCGTCCGGGCGAGGGTAGGGGGACGACCTTCACCCCGAACGCCTCGGCGCGCGCCCTTGCGTCGGCATAGACGGCGGCGTTGGGATCGTCCGGCGCCGCTTCGGGTATCGCCAGCGTGCCCTCGGCGACGAAGCGGGCGAGATTGTCGACATGGCCGTCGGTATGGTCGTTGCGCAGCCCCTCGCCGAGCCACAGCACCCGCTCGATGCCGAGTTCGGCGCGAAGCCGCGCCTCGATGGCGGCATTGTCCAGCCCCGGATTGCGATTGGGGTTGAGCAGGCACTGCTCGGTCGTGACGGCAAGCCCGGTGCCGTCCACGTCGATCGCGCCGCCCTCCAGCACCCAGTCGTGCGCATCGACCGGCAGGCCGGCCGACCCGGCCAGCCGCCCGCCGATCGTATCGTCGCCGGGCAGGTCGTATTTCCCGCCCCAGCCGTTGAAGCGGAAGCGCGCGGCGCGGCGGCCGCCGCCCCGGCCGAGCACGATCGGCCCGGTGTCGCGCAGCCAGATGTCGCCGAAGGGGAGGGTGAGCACCGTCGCGAAGGGCGCGAGCGCGCGCGCCGCGGCGGCCGATTCCTCGTCGGCCGCGACGAGCCGCACCTCCTCGCCGGCGCCGTCGGCATGAACCGCCCGCGCGAAGGCCGCGACCTCCGCGCGGGCCGGCTCAAGGTCTTCCACCCAGAGGTCGGCGTGGCTCGGAAAGCCGATCCACACCGCCTCGTGCGGCGCCCATTCGGGGAGCTGGCGCACCGACAAGGTCAGCGCCGCTCCGCGGCGGTGCGGTCGCGGATGGCGCGGAACTCGTCGCCTTCGTACCAGTTCGGCCAGGCGTCGCTGTCCGCCAGCTCGCGGCCGATCTCGTAATAGATTTCGAGATCGCGCACCGCGCCGGACCAGTCCCAGTTGGGATCATATTCGTCGCTCGGCTGGTGGTACCGGTGCAGGCGATAGTCGTCCGCCGCCGCGTGGCCGGCGGCGGTGCCGCCGTTCACCAGGTCCTCGCCGCTGCCGGCATCCAGCATCGGCACGCCTTCCTTGGCGAAGCTGAAATGATCGGAGCGGTAATAGTAGCCCGCCTCCGGGTTCGGCTCGTCCCGGATGGCGAGGCCGCGCTCCTGCGCGGCGCGCTGGAGATATTCGTCGAGCTCCGACTTGCCGCGGCCGGTGACGACCAGGTCGCGGGTCATGCCGATCACGTTGAGCCCGTCCATGTTCACCCCGCCGACGGTGCGCGCGAGCGGGTAGATCGGGTTCTGCGCATAATATTGCGAACCGAGCAGCCCCGATTCCTCCCCGGTGACGGCGAGGAAGATCACGCTGCGCTTCGCCGGGCCGGCGCGCCGATAGGCTTCCGCGAGCGCGATCAGGCCGGCGGTGCCGCTCGCATTGTCGAGCGCGCCGTTGCAGATGTCGTCGCCGGTCGCGTCGGCGTCGCAGCGACCGAGATGGTCCCAGTGCGCGGTGTAGATGACATAGTCGTTCGGCCGCTCGGTGCCGGGCAGGATGCCGATCACGTTGTGGCTGACCGAGCGGCGGATGCGGTTCTCGAGGCTGATCGTCGCGCGGGTGCCGAGCGCGACGGCGCGGAAGCCGCGCTGGCCGGCGGCGCGGGTGAGCGCGTCGAGATCCTGGCCCGAGGCGGCGAACAGGCGGCGCGCGGCGTCCTGCGTCAGCCAGCCGATCACCTCGCTCTGGTCCATATGGTTGTTGGGATCGTCGGTATTGTATTGTGGTCCGGTCCAGGAGGACTGGACGACGTTCCAGCCATAGGCGGCCGGCTCGGTCTGGTGGACGATGAACACCGCCGCCGCGCCCTGGCGCGCCGCTTCCTCATATTTGTAGGTCCAGCGGCCGTAATAGGTCATGGCGCGGCCGCGGAACGGGCCGTCCAGCGTCTGCATCTGCCAGTCGGGATCGTTGACGAGGACGATCACCGTCTTGCCGCGCACGTCGATGCCCTCATAGTCGTTCCAGCCCAGCTCCGGCGCGTTGATGCCGTAGCCGACGAAGACGATCTCGCTGTTCTCGACGCCGGTACGCTCGGTCAGCCGGTAGGTGTTGGCGACGAAATCGGTGCGATAGCTGAAGGTCAGCGGCTCGCGTCCGCCGGCGATCGTGAGCGGGCACGGGCTGGCCGTATTCTCGGCGAGCGGCACCTCCTGGAACCAGCTGCCGTTGTTGCCCGGCTGCAAGCCCGCCTGCTCGAAGCGCTGGCGGATATAGTTGATCGTCAGCTCCTCGCCCCGCGTCGTCGGCGCGCGCCCCTCATATTCGTCGGAGGCGATGGTGCGGACCACCTCCTTCAACGTGTCGACGGAGATTTGCGGCGCCGCGGTCTGGGCGGCGGCGCTGGCCGCGACCAGCGCGAGCGCGGCGGGGAGGAAAAGTCGGCAGGTCATGGACATAGGCTCCCTCTTGCTGGGGCCGACATGACAGGCGTGCCGAAAAGTTCAAGGGGCAGGCGTGGCCGCGCGGATCTTGAAATAAGTTTCGTAGTCGCGTCGCGAATCCTTTTTAATCCCTTGCCTGAATTGCTGCGTGTTGCTTAGCTGAGCGGATGACAGGGGGCGGGGCGATGAAGAAGACGATCCTTTTCGCGGCGGTAGCAATTCTTTGTGCGGTCAATCCTCCGCACATGACGGCAATCGCCGCAACGGCCCAGACCGCGCGCGCGGCAGCCCAATTCGGGGCGCGCGAAAATGTCGAATATATCGATATCTCGCCTGATGGCCATCATGTCGTCTATCTTCAGGCCGGACCGGCCGCTCGACCTACGTGTTCCTCGCGGATCTCGACCAAGGCGGGGGACCGCGGCTGGTCGTCCGCTCGGACGGCAATCCGGAGCGGTTGCGCTGGTGCAATTTCGTCACCAACGACCGATTGATCTGCCGGATAAGCGCCGTTGACTTCAGCGGGATCGTCTCGCTTCCTTCACGCGCCTGATTTCCATCGATACGACGGGCCAGAATCTGAAGTTTCTGGGCCAGCACAGCTCCTTCTACGACTCCCGCGTCCGCCAGTTCGACGGCGAGATCGTCGATTGGAGCGGCGGCGAGGACGGCACCGTGCTGATGAGCCGCAGCTATGTGCCCGAAGCGGGGCGGACCGGAACGCGCATTTCGCACACCAGCGACGGCATCGGGGTGGACCGGATCGACGTGCGCACCTTGCGCGCGACGCGGGTCGAGGCCCCGAACCCGAACGCCAGCTTCTACATGAGCGACGGCCGCGGGGTCGTGCGCATCATGGCCACGCGCGCGATGCGCGGGGCGACAGGCCAGCTCAGCGCGACCGTCGATTTCAAGTACCGCGCCGACGGCAGCGAGCGCTGGCAGACGCTTGGCAGCTGGAACACACAGACCAGCGCCGGCCTGTATCCGCTCGCCGTCGATCACGATCTCGATGCGGTCTATGTGCTGCAGAAGCTGAACGGCCGGCTCGCACTCTATCGGATCAAGCTGGACGGATCGATGGCGAGCGAGCTCGTCTATGCGAACGAGCATGTCGACGTCGACGACGTGGTCCGATCGAGCCGGGGTTTGCGGGTCATCGGCGTCACCTTCGCGGAAGCCGAGCGCCGGACCGTCTATTTCGATCAGGATTATGCGGCGCTCGCGCGCAACCTCGCCCACGCCATCCCGAACCTTCCGCTGATCGATTTCGGCAGCGCAAGCGCGGACGGAAACCGGATCCTGGTTCACGCCGGCTCCGATTCCGATCCGCCGCTATTATGTCTACGACCGCGCCACCCGCCATCTGAACGAGATCATGCTCGCCCGGCCAGAGCTTGAAAACGTCGCCCTCTCCCAGGTCCGGTCGATTTCCTATCCCGCCGCCGACCGAAGCCTGATTCCGGGTTACCTGACCCTTCCGCCGGGGCGGGAGGATGCGCGCGGACTTCCCGCCGTGATCCTGCCGCGTGGCGGTCCTTCGGCGCGCGACGAATGGGGCTTCGACTGGCTCGCCCAATATCTCGCCCACCAGGGCTATGCGGTCCTCCAGGCCAATTATCGAGGCTCCGCCGGCTATGGCGACAACTGGCTCCGGCAGAACGGCTTTCAGGGATGGCGCACGTCGATCGGCGACATCACCGCCGGCGCGCGCTGGCTTGCGCAGCAGGGCATCGCCGATCCGAACCGGCTCGCGATCCTTGGCTGGTCCTATGGCGGCTATGCCGCGTTGCAGGCCGGCGCGACCGAACCCGGCCTGTTCAAGGCGATCGTCGCGATCGCGCCGGTCACCGATCTCCAGCAGGCGAAGGATGATTTCGCCGATTATACCAACGCGAGCAACGTCGCCGAATTCATCGGCTCGGGCCCGCATGTGGTGGAGGGCTCTCCGCTGCGGCACGCCGACGCGATTGTCGCCCCGGTATTGCTGTTCCACGGCGATCACGATCTGAACGTGCGCGTCATCCATTCACAGCGCATGGATGCGGCGCTGCGCGCCGCCGGCCACCAGAGCGAACTGACGGTCTTCCCCGGCCTTGAGCACGATCTCGCCGATTCCACGGCGCGCGCGCAGATGCTCGGGCGGATCGGCGCATTTCTCGACGCCAATCTCCGCCGCCAATGAAAAAGGCGGCCCCGGCGGGGCCGCCTCTTCATTCTCTTCATTGCCGGAATTCGAGAAGCCGGATCAGCGCGAGTAGAACTCGACGACCAGGTTCGGCTCCATGCGGACCGGGTAGGGCACCTCGTCCAGCGTGGGCACGCGGGCGAAGGTGACCTTGGCCGCGCCGTCCGGCACGATATAGTCGGGGATGTCGCGCTCGGCGAGGCTCTGCGCCTCGAGCACCAGCGCCATCTCCTGCGCCTTCGGGCCGAGCGTGATCTCGTCGCCGACGTTCACGCGGCGCGAGGCGATGTTGCAGCGCACACCGTTGACGCGGACATGGCCATGGCTGACGAGCTGCCGCGCGGCCCAGATGGTCGGCGCGAACTTGGCGCGATAGACGACCGCGTCGAGCCGGCGCTCGAGCAGGCCGATCAGGTTCTGACCCGTATCGCCCTTCATCCGCGACGCCTCGATATAGGCGCGCTTGAACTGCTTCTCGGTGACGTCGCCGTAATAGCCCTTCAGCTTCTGCTTGGCGCGCAGCTGGATGCCGTAGTCGGACAGCTTGCCCTTGCGGCGCTGGCCGTGCTGGCCGGGGCCATATTCGCGCTTGTTGACCGGGCTCTTGGGCCGTCCGAAGACGTTCTCGCCCATGCGGCGGTCGAGCTTGTACTTGGCGCTTGAGCGCTTCGACATTCGATGATCTCCAATTCGCGTTCGACAGGTCCCTGGAGCCGCACCGCCGGGCCTGGCGCCCGACGCGGCCACCGCTTCACCAGGGGTGCGGGGCCAATTGCGAAGGCGCGCACATGGCGGCGAGACGAGAAAAAGTCAACCGCGCGCGCCGCTCGACGATCAGCCCGGCCAAAGGATTCAGCAGCCGAAACGCACGGTGCAGGGCTGGAAAAAGCCGTTTGCGGCGCCTGTCGGACCGTTTTCGCCGATACGGTTGACCTGGCGAAGCTGGCCGTTGGCAACCTGATTGCGCATGTCGTCGCGCTGCACGATCCATTCAGCACGGGTCTTGCAGACCTGGCCCGCGCCGAGCCGGGAACCGATCTGCTGCTGCCGCGTGCAGACAATTACGTTTGGATCGCCTTCCAGCGCGCTCGACGGCGGCGTTCCCTGAACATTGAGACGGATCGTTTCACCGGCGGCCGGTGCCGCTGCGGACCCGGCGGCAACGAGCGCAAGTGCGCAAAGCAAGTGACGCATGACGGTCCTCCTCGGCAAAGCAAAAAGTGAAACAACCCCGGCGGCAAGCCAGCTTGGGCTGTGAGCGCGTGCGCCTTACGATCCGCGCGGGACGGATTGCTGTGCCTGGCTGCGCTCGAGGTCCATGCGTTCGAGCCGCCGCTGCTCCGACCACTGCGCCGCGGTCATGCAGACGCGGCGGCTGGCAAGGCGCGAGCCAACCTCCTGGATCCTGCGGCAGATCACACGTTCGGAGTCGCGGTTGCCCTGGTCTCCCGAATTCGCGCTGTCCGTTGCAGCACTCTGCTGCGCGACGGCATTTGAGGTCGCTACGAGAGCGGCCAGCCCGGCAATGGCGGCAAGATTTTTCATGGAATTCTCCGTAACGACCCAAGATCCCTTAAGGAAAAGGCTAGGGCTTGTTCCGCGCCTACGTCAAGGCGAACCGCGTCGCCCTTCGGAGAGCGCGCGCACCATGCCGCGCAATGCCTGAACTTCGCGTGAAGACCAGCCGGCCTTGGTCAGGATGGTGCGGATCGTGTTCATCGTCGCTGGCGTCCGATCCGGCGGGTGGAAATAGCCGACCCGGTCGAGCGCGTCGTAAACCTGCTGGATCAGGCCCTCGAGATGCTCGTGCGGCGCGCGGGGTTCGAGATTGTCCGCCTGGGTGGGCACGGCGAGATCGGTCCCCTTCGACCATTCATAGGACACCAGGATCACGGCCTGGGCGAGGTTGAGCGATCGGAATTCGGGGTTGACCGGAACGGTGACGATCTTGCCCGCAAGCGCAACTTCGTCGGTCGCCAGGCCGGAACGTTCGGCCCCGAACAGCACCGCCGAGGCGCCGTCGTTGGTCCGGATCTCGCGCGCGGCCTCCTCCGGCCCGATCACCGGGACGACCAGGCCGCGCCGCCGCACGGTCGTGGCGTAGACGTGGGGGCAATCCGCCACCGCGTCGGCGACGCTGTCAAACACGCGGGCCTGCTCCAGCACGATGTCGGCGCCGGCAGCGGCCGGGCCGGCGGCGGGGTTGGGCCAGCCATCGCGCGGGGCCACGAGCCTCAGGTCCGTCAGCCCGAAATTGAGCATCGCGCGGGCCGCCTTGCCGATATTCTCGCCAAGCTGCGGCCGGACGAGGACGATGGCGGGTGCGCGATTGGTCAAGATCCACTTCCTTCGATGATGCCCGATGGGTTGCGGGCGCCTCCCCTTAGGGAAGATTCGGCCCGGCTTTCCAGCCCGCAGCGCGCGCTAGCGCCGCCGCGAGACCTTGCCCTCGATCACGCCGGTTTCGGGATGATTCCGGTCCAGCCACTTCCTCACGATCCGCACGTTGCGCGTGTTCGAGCGGAAGAAATAGTCCGGGATCGCGCCGATCCAGGGGATGGCGCCGAGCAGGAAATCGATCCCGACGTTGCCGGCCATGCGCATGAGGTGCCAGCGCGACATGCCGAGGTTGCGCGCCTCCCACACGATCCACGCACCCATCGCCGCGGCGGCGACGTCGCCGACCACGGGAATGAGGTCCAGCACCACGTCGAGCCCGATCCGCCGGTTCGTGCCCGGAATGGCGAAGGCATGTTCGAGCAGATGCTCCATCGCCTCGATCCGCCGCCGCACCGCGGCTGGATCGCGGCTGATCGGGAAGGTGCCGGCAACGGGACCGGGGTCTTCTTGCCGCGCCATCAGCGGCGGTCCGGCACGACGAGCGTGAGCGCGGGGTGGCGGGCGAACTGGTTGGGATGGAATCCGTTGAGCCGCTGGGCGGCGAGCGACCAGCGCACCGGGCGGCCAAGCGCGATCCACGGCGTGATGCCAGTGAGGATCCGGTCGGCCCGGGCGAGCGCGGCGCGGCGCGCCTCGGCGTCGGGCGCGGCGCGGGCCTCTTCCAGCGCGGCGTCGGCCTCCGGATCGCAGACGGGGCTTTCCTCGCAATGGAAATGGCGGAGGTACCACGCGCCGGACAGGAGCGGCGCGACCTGATCGACGAAGGCGAGGTCCGCCGGGGCGCCGCGCGTCGCCGGTTCGAGCGTGACGCCGATCGCCGCCCAGTCCCGCCGAAGATGCGCGAAGAGGAGCCGGTGGCCCGGCGTGTCCGCCACCGCGATGCGCAGGCGCACCGGCCGGCCGTATGCGCGGATCGCGGCCGCCGCGGCGGCGCGGCGGTCGGCGAGCGGCTGGTCGGCCCAGTCGGGCCGGGCAGGGGAGGGAAGCTCGTCGACGCCCGTCGGCAAGATCGCGGTGCGCGGCTCGAAGCCGGACAGTAGCGGCTCCGTCGCGATCCCCTCGCGGTCGACCGCCATCGCGAGCGCGCGGCGGACGCCGGCGTCGCGGAGGGCGCCGTCGCCATTCAGAAACACCAGGCCGAACATGCCCTGCACCGGCTCGAGCGCAAGGCGGCTCGCTGGGATGTCGGCGCGGCGGGCGTAGGGAAGGTCGGCGATCGTCCCGCCGGTCACGAGATCGGCGTCGCCGTTCAGAAAGCGCGCGATCGCGAGCGGCGCGGGCTCGCCGCGCAGCAGGACGGCGGGCGGCGCCGGCAGGCCGTCGGTCTGGTCATCGTCAACGTCGTTTGTGCCGACCCTGGGCAGGGCGAGGCGAACCGCCGGTCCGTCGCGTGCTCCGACCCGGTAAGGGCCGGTGCCGTGCCCGCCCATCGTGATCGCCATTTCCGGCTGGGCCAGAAGCTGGAGAAAGTTGGGTCGCGGTCCCCTCAGCTTGATCTCGATCACCTCGTCGGTCATCGGTACGACCGACTCGACCGCGCCGAGCGAGAGCTTGAGCGGATTGCGGCTTGCCCGGCTGAGCGCGGCGCGCAGCCGCGCGGCGACCTGCTCGGCGGTTACCCGTCCGCCATCCGCCCAGTGGGCCGGGCGAATGCGTATCGTGTAGCGCAGCCCGTCGTCGGACACGATCCAGCTCTGCGCGAGCGCGGGTTCGATCTCTCCGGCGCCGTCGAAGCGCACCAGCCCCTGCGCCGTCGCCTCGGCCAGGAACGCGGCGGGCGGATCGAGCGCGTCGAGATTGGGATTGAGCGCGCGCGGCGCGTCGCCGATCGCGCTGACGCGAATCGGGCCGCGCGACTCGCCGCCGCAGCCGGCGAGCGCCGCGAGACCGATCAGCATGGCGGCGAGCAGGGGGAATCGCTGTCCCGACATGGGACCGAAGTCTAGCCGCTGCGGCCGGAAATGACAGGGCGGGCCGATCGGGGGGAATCCTTTACCCCTCCTTCACATATCGGTGCCTAACCGGGTGGCATGGACCAGGCCCAATCTTTGTCCACTCTCGTCCGCGACGAGGCCGCCAGCTTCCGCCCGCGCCGCGAGGGGCGGCATGAGGTCGACGCTGTGGCGACGCTTGCGCGCGAGTGTCGGAGGCGGATCGAGGTGCGGGTCCGCAACCTTTCGACGACCGGCTTCATGGCGGACTGCGTCGAGCCGGTCCGCATCGGCAGCTACATCTCGCTCGACGTGCCGGGCATCGGCCCGGTCCAGGCGCAGGTGCGCTGGCAGCTCGGCCGGTGCCTCGGCGGCATGTTCCTCGATCCGATCAGTCTCTCGCGCTGCGAGTGGACGGCGAGGTCCGGAACGCTTTTCTCCGGCTGAGCCTACGGGCTCGACGGACGCCCGTGGTCGCCGTCGAATACGCCCGCGGCGAGCAGGATGCCGCCCGCGACAATCGCGACCACAAGGATGATCGGCAGCCATCCGCCCGCGAGATTGGATTCATCGTCGGTCGGGGCCTCGGCGCGCTGCGCAACGGGCGCCTGCTGGAGCGAAAGGCCTTGGGCCTGCGATTGCGCCAGCGCCGGCGTGGTCGCGAGGGAAAGCCCGGCAAGGCCGGCAAGAAACTTTCCAACCATCTGCAATTCCTCGTCAAATCCGGGCCGAACAGCCGCCCCGTGAAAGCGCGAACAGCGGCCCGGCGCGGAGGTTGCGCGCGCGTCGGCGAACAGAGCAGCAAAGCCGCCGAACCGATCGCGGCGATCTGCGGACGGTGTCGGTGATGGAGGGGGCCGGCGTCTCCCGCCGGCGCGGCCGGTTGGTGCGGACGGCGGGACTCGAACCCGCACGCCCCTATGGGGCAGAAGATTTTAAGTCTCCAGCGTCTACCGATTCCGCCACGTCCGCACGCGCCAAGGCCTGACGCGCGGCGCGTGTTGCGTCAACGCCCGGGTTGCGTCCTAGCGGGCGTTGAGCCGCTCGCGCATTTCCTTGCCCGGCTTGAAATAGGGCACCTTCTTCGCCGAGACCTCGACGGCCTCGCCGGTGCGCGGGTTGCGTCCCCGGCGCGCCTCGCGCGCGCGGGTCGAAAAGGCGCCGAATCCGCGCAGCTCGACGCGTCCACCCTGCTGGAGCTGGATGATGATGCGATCGAAAAACGCCGAAACCACGCGCTCGATCTCCTTGACGGTGAGGTCAGGATGATCCTCGCACAACTTCTGAACGAGTTCGGAGCGTATCACGGTCCCCCCCTCAAGGCTCGATCTGGTGTTCATCCCGATCGGGCGTGGTCGACCCCCTCGACCGTGCCGGAGGAGGACAGTCGCATCGAACCAGCGAAATTGCAATATCGCGCGTCACCGGAAGGCGAGCGATTTCAATGGCCACACGCCGGCGGGCCAGGTCGCGGCGCCTGCGCGGGATGCGAAGGCGCCGCGTTCCGCAGCGTCAGCTCTGCTTCTGCTTGAGCGCCTCGCCCAGGATATCGCCAAGGCTGGCGCCGGAATCGGACGAGCCGTACTGCGCCACCGCCTGCTTCTCCTCGGCGATCTGGAGCGCCTTGATCGAGAAGTTGGGTTTCTTCGAGCGATCGAAGCCGGTGACCATCGCGTCGACCTTCTGGCCCACCTGGAAGCGCTCCGGACGCTGCTCGTCGCGGTCGCGACCGAGGTCGCCGCGCTTGATGAAGCCGGTCGGGCCGTCCTCGCCCGCCTGGACGTCGAGGCCGCCGTCGTTCACCGCAAGCACCGTCACGGTGACGATGTCGCCCTTGCTCACGCCGCCCGCCGAAGCGCCCGACTTCACGACGCCGCCGCGCTCGAGCTGCTTCATGCCGAGGCTGATGCGTTCCTTCTCGACATCGACGTCGAGCACGACCGCCTTCACGATCTCGCCCTTGTGGTGCAGGCTCAGCGCCTCCTCGCCCGACATGCCCCAGGCGATGTCGGACATATGGACCATGCCGTCCACGTCGCCGGGCAGGCCGATGAACAGACCGAACTCGGTCGCGTTCTTGACCTCGCCCTCGACCTCGCTGCCGACGGGGAACTTCTCGGCGAAGGTCGCCCACGGATTGGGCTGGGCCTGCTTGAGGCCCAGGCTAATCCGGCGCTTCTCCTCGTCCACCTCGAGCACCGCGACTTCCACCTCCTGCGAGGTCGAGACGATCTTGCCCGGGTGCACGTTCTTCTTGGTCCAGCTCATCTCGGAGACGTGGACCAGGCCCTCGATGCCCGGCTCGAGCTCGACGAAGGCGCCATATTCGGTGATGTTGGTCACGCGGCCCTGGAAGACGCCGCCGACCGGATATTTGGCCGCCGCGCCCTCCCACGGATCAGCCTCGAGCTGCTTCATGCCGAGGCTGATGCGCTGGGTCTCGCGGTTGATGCGGATGATCTGGACCTTCACGTTCTGGCCGATCTCCAGCACCTCGCTCGGGTGGCCGACGCGCTTGTAGCTGATGTCGGTGACGTGGAGCAGACCGTCGATGCCGCCGAGGTCCACGAACGCGCCGTAATCGGTGATGTTCTTGACGACGCCGTCGACCACCTGGCCCTCGGTCAGGCTCTGGATCAGGCCCGAACGCTGCTCGGCGCGGGTTTCCTCGAGGATCGCGCGGCGCGAGACAACGATATTGCCGCGGCGGCGGTCCATCTTGAGGATCTGGAACGGCTGCGGCAGGTCCATCAGGGGCGTGACGTCGCGGACCGGGCGGATGTCCACCTGGCTGCCCGGCAGGAAGGCGACGGCGCCGCCGAGATCGACCGTGAAGCCGCCCTTCACGCGGCCGAAGATCACGCCCTCGACGCGGTTGCCGGCATTGTATTCGGCTTCGAGCTTGTCCCACGCGGCCTCGCGGCGGGCGCGTTCGCGGCTCAGCATCGCCTCGCCGTTCACGTTCTCGATGCGGTCGACGTAGACCTCGACCTCGTCACCGACCTTGAGGTCGGCCTTCTGGCCAGGCGCGGCGAATTCGCGCAGCGGCACGCGGCCTTCGCTCTTCAGCCCGACATCGATCACGGCCATGTCGTTCTCGATGGCGGTGACGGTGCCCTTGACGACGCGGCCTTCGAAATTCTCGTTCTCGCCGCCGAGCGATTGGTTGAGGAGGGCCGCGAAATCGTCGCGGGTCGGATTCGCCGTAGTGGCCATAAGGGAATGGTTTCCTTCGTTCTTGACGTTTTGCCGGCCTGGGGGTTGTCTCCCCCGGTCTTGTCAACCAGCATGCCGAAGCGGCCCCATGCCGCGCCGGCGCCCGTGGGCAATCGGGACACGGCACAGCCGGGACGGCAAAAGGCGCGTCGGAGCGCGGGCCCTTGCCCCGCCCAAACGCGCTTGCCTCGTCTGGCTGCCCGCGAGCGCCTTCCTGCTCTCCGGACGGGCGGCCATATAGGGGAGAAGAGGGGCGGGAGCAACCCGCCGCGAGAGAGGCGCACTAGGCCGCCGTTCGCAACCGCATCGTGATGCTGATCCGGTCCTCGCGACGCATCACATCCAGCGTGACCACGTCGCCGGCGCCGTCGAGCGCGCGGGCGAGCTCGGTCGCGTTGGCGATCGGCGTTCCGGCGGCGGTGAAGATGATGTCGCCGGCCCGTAGCCCGGCCCGCGCCGCCGCCGATCCCGGCGCGACCAGGGCGATCATCGCCCCCTGCTGGCGCGTCACGCCGATCCGCGCGGCGAGCGCGGGGCCGAGATCCTGCGCGATGAAGCCAAAATCGTTGGCAACGCCGGACCGGGTGCGGATCAGCGCGCCCGCCACCCAGCCGGCCGTGCTGCCGGGCAGCAGCAAAGCGGTGTCGCCCTCCGCGCCGCCCAGCCCCGCGATCCCCATCACCCGTCCGCGCGCGTCGAGTACGGGCGCGCCGGCGAACGCGGCATCCGGCGCCGGACGCAGGCGGACATAGGCGCGCGCACCCGGGCCTTCCGCCTCGAAATCGGCGCCGACCATGGCCCATTGCGCGACGCAGCCCTGCGCCAGCGGCGCGGCCAGGGCGATCCCGCTCGCGCCGACGGCGGGCAGCCCGTCCGGATCGAAGGCAAGAGAGGGAAGGTTCTCCGCCTCGACCTTGAACAGGACGATGCCGGCAAGCCCGTCCTCGCCGACCCGCTCCGCCACGAGCCGGCGACCGTCGGCGAGCCGGACGCGCGGTGCCGCGAGTCCGCCGGCCTGCCGCGCGCTCGCGACGAGATAACCGTCGCCCGAGACGAAAAAGCCGATCGCCGATCCGCTCGCGCCCGTTTCGATGGACGCCAGCGCGGGGCAGGCGGCGGCGATCATCGTCGCGCGGTCGGCCGGGCCGGGCGGCCCGCGTCGCACCGCGTTCATCGCCGGCGCGACGACCTTCTGTTCGACCTGCTTCACGCTCGTGCCGAGCCTTCCGCCGATCAGCGCGGCGAGTAGCGCGACGGCCGCCGCGACGAGGCCGATGACGACGGTGCGGACGAAGGCGCGGGATGAATCGGGCGCCATCTCGCTCAGCTCTCCCCGAATAGTTCGCGCTGGGCCTTCTCCAGCTCCTCGGCATAGCGACGCCGTACGTGCCTTTCCGAGAGCAGGCCGAGCAGGCGCCCCTCCTCGTCCACGACGGCGAGATCGTCGGCGCCCCATTCCTCGAACGCCTGCATGGCGGCGGCCACGTCCTGTTCGGGCCTGAGCGCGACCTCCCTCTGGATGGCGATGTCCCCGGCGCGCGCATCCGGATCGGTGGTGGCGGCGAAGGCGAGGGCGGTCGGCACGATGCCGGCATAGCGGCCGGAATCGTCGGTCAGCACCACTCGTCCGGTCGAACCCAGCGGATGGCGGCGACGGAGTTCGGCGACGCTGATGTCCGCGCCGGCGGTCGGCACGCCGCGGCGCATCATCCTGCCCGCGGTGAGATTGCGCACCCAGCCGACGTCGCGGGCGCTGCGGATCGTCTCGCTGCGCATGTGCAGCCGCCAGGTCGAGAAGGAGAAACCGAACGTCTCGCGCACCAGCGTGCTCGCGCACAGGACCGCCGCGAGCGCCACGCTGGCGAGCGCGAAGTCGTGGGTGGATTCGAGCACCAGCATCGACATCGTCATCGGCCCGCCGACCACGGAGACGGCCATGGCCGCCATGCCGACCAGCGCGGCATCGACCGGATCGACCTGCGGCGCGCCCGGGAGCGCGGAGAGCGCGAGCGCGAAAATCTGCCCGGCGAGCGAGCCGAGGAACAGCGAGGCGAAGAAGAGGCCGCCGCGGAAGCCGAAGCCGAGCGTGATCGACGAGGCGAGGAGCTTGAGCAGGAAGACGCCGACCAGGAAGCCGAGACCGACCGGTACACTGAGGTCGAGATGGAGCGCCCCGTGGCCGGCCGAGAGCGCCTGCGGCGTGACGAGGCCGATCGGGATCAGCAGCGCGCCGCCCACCACCGGCCGCCAGAAGTCCGCGATCGGGAGGCGGCGCGCGGCGTTCTCGATCGAGGTCACCGCCTGCATCAGGCTCACCGCGACGAGCGCGCAGGCGAAGCCGAGCGCGGCATAGAGCAGATAGTCCACGGTAACGATCGCGTGCGCGCTTGGCAGCGAGATCTGGTAGGGCGCGCCGCCGGCCGCGCGGATCGTGAGCGTCGCGGCGATACAGGCGGCGGCGACCGGCGCAATCGCTGCCGGCGTGTAGGCGCCGATCACGATCTCGAAGGCGTAGAAGGCGCCGGTCAGCGGCGCGCCGAAGGCGGCGCCCACGGCCGCTCCCGCCCCGGCGCCGACCATCGTGCGCAGGTCGTTGCGTCTGAGCTTGAGTCGGCTGCCGGCGACCGATGCCGCGCCGCCACCCATCTGGGCATAGGCCGCCTCAAGCCCCACCGACGCGCCGCAGCCGTTAGACACGATCGTCTGGGCGGAGACGAGCAGGCTGTCCCGCGCGGGGATATGGCCGCCGTGCAGCGCATTAGCCTCGACCACGTCGATCGGCGCGCTCTGGCGATGCCGCTTCGCCCACAGCGCGATGCCGGCGATCAGCAGCCCGCCGAAGGGAAGGGCCAGCAGCCGGAACGGCTCGATCGAATCGAGGGCGCTGAGCTGGGCGACGTCCGATCCGTAGAAGAGCCGCTGCAGCCCGTGCGCGAGGCCGCCCTGAATGAGGGTCAGCAGCCCGACGACGACGCCGACCAGCACCGCGAGCGCGATCAGCGCGACCTCGCTGGATCGCAGCCGCCTGCGTTCCCGGAGGAAGATCAGCGCAATGCGGTTCGTGTTGATCATCGGTCCGATCGTCGCCGGCCGGCCTAACCTCTGCGCCGCCCACCGTCCACCGCCAGGGCGCGGAGCCTGGCGCAAGAAAAACGAAAAGGCCGACGCATCGCTGCGCCGGCCCTTCCTGTTTCGCCCGTCCGCCGGCTCAGGCGCCGGACAGCTCGGCCACGTCCACCTTGAGCCCGGGGCCCATGGTCGAGGACAGCGCGACCTTGCGGACATACTTGCCCTTCGCGCCGCTCGGCTTGGCCTTGATGATCGCGTCGACGAACGCGTCGAAGTTCCGCCGCAGGTCCGCCTCGGAGAAGCTCGCCTTGCCGATGCCGGAATGGACGATGCCGGCCTTCTCGACGCGGAACTCGACCTGGCCGCCCTTGGCCGCCTTCACCGCCTCGGCGACGTTCGGCGTCACCGTGCCGAGCTTCGGGTTCGGCATAAGGCCCTTGGGGCCGAGCACCTTGCCGAGCCGGCCGACGATGCCCATCATGTCGGGCGTCGCGATGACGCGGTCGAAATCGATCTGGCCGTTCTGCACCGACTCCATCAGGTCCTCGGCGCCCACGACATCCGCGCCGGCCTTCTTCGCCTCCTCGGCCTTGTCGCCGCGCGCGAAGACCGCGACGCGCACCGTCTTGCCGGTGCCCGCGGGCAGGGTAACGACGCCGCGCACCATCTGGTCGGCATGACGCGGATCGACGCCGAGGTTCATCGCGATCTCGATCGTCTCGTCGAAGTTCGCGGTCGCGTGTGCCTTGGCGGTCGCGATCGCCTCGTCGATCTTGTAGAGCTTCTGCCGGTCGAGCTCGGCCAGCTTCTTCGCCTTCTTGGTCAGCTTCGCCATCGCCTCAGCCCTCCACCACTTCGAGGCCCATCGCGCGGGCGCTGCCTTCGATGATGCGCGTCGCCGCCTCGATGTCGTTGGCGTTGAGGTCCTTCATCTTGGTCTCGGCGATCTGCTGGAGCTGCGAACGCTTGATCGTGCCGACGCTCACCTTGCCCGGCTCCTTCGAGCCCGACTTGAGGTTCGCGGCCTTCTTGAGAAGGAAGCTGGCCGGCGGAGTCTTCGTCTCGAACGAGAAGCTGCGGTCGGCATAGACGGTGATGATGGTGGGGATGGGCATCCCCTTTTCCATGTCGTTCGTCGCGGCGTTGAACGCCTTGCAGAACTCCATGATGTTGACGCCGCGCTGGCCCAGGGCCGGGCCGATCGGCGGCGACGGATTGGCGGCGCCGGCAGGCACCTGGAGCTTGATATAGCCCGTGATCTTCTTCGCCATAAGTCTCACTCTGTTGCTGGCCGAAGCGCGCGAGCGCATCCGGCCGGTTCAAGTTTAGCGGTCCGAACGACGCGAACAGCGTCTCCCGCGGATTCCATTGCTGTTGCACTGGAAGCGCGCGCCCTTAGCCTAACTTGTCCTGGCCGGCAAGGGTGGCTGCGGCCAGCACCGCCGCCTCGGCCTGGAACGCGGCGGGCGGCGGGCCACGTCGCGACGGCTGTCAAGGCTCGATAGAGCGCCTCTCGCACCTGGTTTGCCGTCCGCGCGGGGAAAGCCGGCGCCCCCGTGAGGCTGGGCGCCGGCTTGGTCCTCGCGATGTCAGGCGGCGATCGCCATTTCCGGGCTCTCGGCGGGAGCCTCGGCCGGGCGGGCCTCGGCGTCCGCCTGCCGGGGGGCGAGGAGACGCGGGTTGGGGAAGATGACCCGCGTCGCGAGCACCAAGGCGCCGGTCGCGAAATAGGCGGCAACGACGGCCATGGGGTTCACCAGCAGCGGCGCCGCGAAGGCGATGCGAAACCAGGTCGGGCTGATGCCGAAATCCTCTCCCAGCGCCTCGCAAACGCCGAACAGGGTGTCGTTGCGGAACAGGAGGTTGGTCTGGGTCGCGGGGGTGGACATCGGTACTTCCTCGAACTCGTTGGTGGCGTTGATGCACCTTCCTAAGCAGGCTGCGTGCCAGATAGTGGAAATGGCGGAAATTCAAGGAGTTGACCAAAGGCTGCGGTCCAGGATGGCCGCCGCGACCGTCGAAGTCTGCTAACTCTTGGCGGATTTCGCTACATGGCGGTGTGCGCTTGAGGGCATTGAAATGTGCGAATTCGGACGCATCTGGTCAGAAAGTGGCAGGTTTGCGCGCGATGGGGCGCGGCTGGCGAGGAAAGGAACGGGACATGGCGAACTGGCGAAAGACCGAGGAGGCGATCGCGAAGCTCACGCCGGAGCAGTACCGCGTCACCCAGCTTGCCGGCACCGAACCGCCGGGCACGGGCGAGTATCTCGACGAGAAGCGGCCGGGGATCTACGTGGACGTCGTCACCGGCGAGCCGCTCTTCGCCTCGTCCGACAAGTATGAGAGCGGCTGCGGCTGGCCGAGCTTCACCAAGCCGATCGAGCCGGCGCACGTCGTCGAGAAGATGGACCTGTCGCACGGCATGGTCCGCACCGAGGTCCGCTCGGCGCACGGCGACAGCCATCTCGGCCACGTCTTCCCCGACGGCCCGCCGGACCGCGGCGGGCTGCGCTACTGCATCAATTCGGCGGCGCTGCGCTTCATCCCGAAGGAGCGAATGGAGGCCGAAGGCTACGGCGCCTATCTCGACCAGGTCGAGGACATCGGCTGAGCCGGATGACCGACGGCTCTATCCGTCATTGCGAGGCGCCGTGCCCCGGATCAGGTCCGGGGCGCTTGGGGCGGAAGGCCGCGCTTACTTGACCCGCTCGACCTGCTCGAACTCCAGCTCGACCGGCGTGGCGCGGCCGAAGATGGAGACGGAGACCTTCACGCGGCTCTTCTCGAAATCGAGCTCCTCGACGACGCCGTTGAAGCTCGCGAACGGGCCGTCGAGCACCTTGACGCTGTCGCCGATCTCGTAATCGACGCTGACCCGCGTCTTGGGCGCGGCGGCGGCCGCCTCGTCCTTGGTGTTGAGGATGCGCGCGGCCTCGGCGTCGCTGATCGGCTGCGGCTTGCCCGACGAGCCGAGGAAGCCCGTCACCTTCGGCGTGTTCTTGACGAGGTGATAGACGTCGTCGTTCATCTGCAGCTTGGCGAGCACGTAGCCCGGGAAGAACTTCCGGTCGCTCGTCACCTTCTTGCCGCGGCGGACCTCGGTGACCTTTTCGGTCGGCACCTCGACGCGCTCGACGAACGCCTCGAGCCCCATGCGGCTCGCCTCGGCCATGATCGAATCGCGGACCTTGTTCTCGAAGCCGGAATAAGCGTGGATGATGTACCAGCGGGACATGGCGTTCGTCGTTCCTGTCTAGCTTTCCTGCCTCCCGTCGCCGGGAGAGCGCCTGGTGTCACTTGCTCCCGCGCCCGATCGGCGCGCGGGGGATGATGGCCTAGCCGAGCGAACTCAGCAAAACGCGGACGATCGCTCCGAAACCGGAATCGATCGCGAAGAAGAAGAGCGCGAGCAGCGAAGTCATGATGACCACCATCAGCGCGGTCAATCCCGTCTGCTTGCGCGTCGGCCAGACGATCTTCGCCGCCTCGACCTTGACCTGATTGATGAATTCGCCGGGACCGGTTCTCGCCACGTGGGTCACACTTTCCTGAATGAGGTCACCAGAAATCTCGAAGCGCTACATAATCGCGGCCCGGCCGAATGCCAGACGCACGCTTCGCGCCCGCCGGACAAGGGCCCGCTGCTCCGTCCTACAAAAGGACCGGCGCCGCTTCCACCCATGTCGGATTGAGCGCGGCTTTTAGCGAAGCGCGGAATGGGCGGCAAGGGGGAAGGGGAGGGGGCGCCGGCGCCGCGGATGGAAGCCGTCCCGGTCTTCCTCGCGCCCACGCCGGCGGCGGGCGATTCCGGCGCATCGCGTCGCGACGCGCGTGGAGGAAGTGGCAGGAGTGGAGGGACTCGAACCCCCGGCCCTCGGTTTTGGAGACCGATGCTCTACCAGCTGAGCTACACTCCTAGCTCCGGCGCCGGCTCCTAGAGCGCGGGCGCGGCGCGCGCAAGGGGGTGAGGGGCTGCCCACGCCGCGCCCGTGCTGGCCGGGACTGTCGAAACCCGCCGTGCCCGCTGCATCCCGGCCGTTCGCCCTGAGCTTGTCGAAGCCCGTTCCTTTCCCTGCGTCGCGGGAAGCGAGCGGGACGGGGCGAGGGACGGCAATCGCCGGTCGCCCTGAGGGAGCGCGCGGCGCGAAGTCAGAGGGCGCCGGGCTAGGCCGCGACGAGCTTGCCCGGGGCCTCGCCGAGCATGGCGCGGGCGGTGGCGGCGGAGACGGGGCGGGAGAAGATGTAGCCCTGCACCCGGTCGCAGCCGAGCGCGCGGACGAGCTGGAGCTGGTCCTCGGTCGCGACGCCTTCGGCCACCGTCTTCATGCCGAGGCTCCCCGCGAGCGCGACGACGGCGCGGATGATGGCGGTGCTCTCCGGGTCCTCGCTCGAGATCGACTGGATGAAGCTGCGGTCGATCTTGAGCGTGTCGAAATCGGCGCGGCGCAGGTAGCCGAGCGAGGAATAGCCGGTGCCGAAATCGTCCATCGCGAGGCGCACGCCGAGGCTCTGGATCTGGTGCAGGATTTTCTGCGTCGCGCCGGTGAGCTCGAGGAATACGGTCTCGGTCACCTCCAGCTCAAGCCGGTGTGGCTCGAGAGCCGCCTGAGTCAGCGCGGAGACGAGGGTGACGATGAAGGCCGGATCGCGCAGCTGGCGCGGGCTGACGTTGACCGCGACCGAAATGTCGCGCGGCCAGGCCGCCGCCTCACGGCAGGCGGTGCGCAGCACCCACTCGCCGATGCGGCCCAGCATCCCGGTCTCCTCGGCGACGGGGATGAACTTGTCCGGCGGGATTTCGCCAAGCTCGGGATTGCGCCAGCGCAGCAGCGCCTCGAAGGCGCGGATCTTGAGCGTGCCGGCATCGACGATCGGCTGATAGACGAGCTTGAACTCGCCGGCCTCGGCGGCGGTGTGGAGCGCCAGTTCGATCTTGCGTCGCTGCTCCGCCTCGAGATGGAAGGAGGCATCGAAGAAGCGGATGTCATTCCCGGAGCCGTCCTTCGCCTTGTAGAGCGCGAGATCGGCGCTGCGGATAAGCTCCTCGACGCTATCGCCGTCGCGCGGGCCGATCGCGACGCCGATGCTCGCGCCGATGAACAGCCGCTGGTCGCGGTAGAGGAACGGCCCCTGCAACGCGGCGACGAGGGCGAGGCAGAGCTGCTCCAGCTCGTCGCGATTCGCGAAGCTCGGCACGACGATGGCGAACTCGTCGCCGCCGAGCCGGCCAGCGGTCATCGCGTCGGAGATCAGCCCTTCGAAGCAGCGCGCGACCTGCCGCAGCAGATCGTCGCCGGCGACGTGGCCGAGCGAGTCGTTGATCGTCTTGAAGCGGTCGAGATCGACCAGCAACACGGCGCATTCCTCGCCGCGCGCGCGCGCCGCCTTCAGCGCGGCCTCCAGATTGTCGAGCACCTGCAGCCGGTTGGGCAGGCCGGTCAGCGCGTCGTGGCGCGCCATGTGCGCGATGCGATCCGCCGCGAGCCGCGCCTCGGTGACGTCCGAGCCGACGCCGTGATAGCCGGTGAAGCGGCCCCGCTTGGTGAAGGTCGGCCGCGCCGACAGCTCGATATTGCGTACGTGATCGCCGACCTCGACGGGCAGGACGATGTCGGCGAAAGGCTCGCGCCGCGCCATCGCCGCCTCGATCGTCGCCACGGCGCGCCGGGTCGCCTGGTCGGTTCGCGGGACAGCCTTCAGGAACTCGGCGAAGGACATTCCCTCCAGCTCCTCCACCGGCCGGCCGATCGCCCGGGCGAAGCGCGCCGAGACGTTCTGGAAGGTGAGCGCCGCATTGGTGTGCCAGAGCCAGTCGGCATCGGAGCTTTCGAACTCGCGCAGCAGCAGGCTCACCGTCTCCTCGCGCTCCTCGAGCGCGAGATCGAGCCACTTGCGTTGCAGGAAGGCGCGACCGTTCACCATCACCATCGCCAGCATCGCCAGCGTGTAGATCGGCCCGATCGCGGTAATCACCGCCGAGCCCGAGGTCGCCAGCATCCGCGTGATCGCGATGCCCATGATCAGGACGTAGGGGATCGCCGCCGAGGCGACCGGCGCGAAGACGAAGGTGGCACAGGCCATCAGCGTCCCGGTGATCGCGCAGATGCCGAGCTGCTGCCCGTGGTTCGCGAACTCGAAGAAGAAGCGGGCCGGAAAGGCCCAGATCATGCCGAAGGCGACGGTGTCGTAGGCGGCCTTGTTCAGCGCCTTGCGCGGGAGCGAGTGGATCTGGCGGCCGCGCAGCTTCCGCTTGTTCTGCACGACGTACATCATCAGGAGCGCCAGCCCCATCAGCCAGGCGATGATCGACGGCGTCGGCGCCTTGCCGGCCAAAAGGTAGCAGATGAGGAGCGCGTTGAAGGCCTGGCCCCAGGCGGCGATCTGCATCGCCCGGCCCATTTCGAGGAGCTGCGCCGCGCGCACGCGGCCCCAGCCCCTGACACCGGCCGGGGACTCGACGTTGATTACGACCTGCCAGTCGAGCTTGGGCAAGCTTTTGTCGGTCATGGCGCTCCGAGAGCGCTTTTTCACAAAAGCGTTAGGGAAGGGTTATCCCCGTCCCGTCCCGGGACGGGGCCCTCAGGCGGCGATGTCGTAGGTCTCGATCTCGCCGGACAGGTAGAGATTTCGCGCCTTTGCGCGCGACAGCTTGCCCGAGCTGGTGCGCGGCAGGGAGCGCGGCGGGACCAGCTCGACGACGCAGTTGATGCCCGTGATGGCGCGCACCCGCTCGCGGATCAGATCCTTGAGCTTGCCGCGCTCGGCCGGATCGGAGGTGCGGCACTGGACGAGCACCGCCGGCGTCTCCTCGCCGCCCGGCGTGGTGATGGCGAAGGCGGCGATGTCGCCCGCCTTGAAGCCTGGCAACTGCTCCACCGCCCACTCGATGTCCTGCGGCCAGTGGTTCTTGCCGTTGATGATGATCATGTCCTTGGCGCGGCCTACGATGTAGAGATAGCCGTCCGACATGTAGCCCATGTCGCCGGTGTCGAGCCAACCGTCGGCGTCCAGGCAGGCGCGCGTCGCCTCCTCGTCGCGGAAATAGCCGACCATCACCGATTTGCCGCGGCAGTGGACCTTGCCGATCTCGCGCTCGCCGAGCGGCTTGCCGTCCTCGCCGCGGATCTCGACCTCCATGTCGCGCACGGGTTTTCCGCAGTTGACCACGGCGCGATAGCGCTGGGGCAGGTCGCGCTCGCCCGCGGTGCCGCCGGCGAGCAGGGTCTCCTCGACGGTCTGGACGACGATGCCCTCGCCCGGCGGCATGATCGAGACCGCCAGCGTCGCCTCGGCGAGCCCGTAGCTCGGCAGGAAGCTGGACGCCTTGAAACCCGCCGGGGCGAAGGTGTCCACGAAGGTTTGCATGACGTCCGGGCGGATCATGTCGGCGCCGTTGCCCGCGACGCGCCAGCGCGAGAGGTCGAATCGCTCGGCGACGTCCATCTGGTTGGAGACGCGGCGCGCGCAGATGTCGTAGCCAAAGGTCGGCGAATAGCTCATCGTCGTGCCCTCGTTGCGGCTGATGAGATCCAGCCACGCGAGGGGACGGCGCGCGAAATCCTCGGTGCGCAGGTAATCGACCGACATCTGGTTGGCGACGGTCGACAGCAGGCAGCCGACCAGGCCCATGTCGTGGTAGAAGGGAAGCCAGGAGACGCCGCGGTCCGTGGGGCCCAGGTTCATGCCGTGGCTGTGCGCGGCGAGGTTCGAGAGCAGCGCGCGGTGGGTGATCGCGACGCCGTGGGGGAAGCGGGTCGAGCCGCTCGAATATTGCAGGTAGGCGATGGCGTCCGGGTTGGCCTTCGGCAGCGGACCTCGCGTCGCGGCGTCGGCGCGGAACGCGTCCCAGTCGAGGCCCGCCACGCCGGCCTGCGCGGCGGCATCGCCGGCGAGTCCGGCGAGTTCCTCCGGGAACAGGAACAGCATCGGATCGGCGCTCTGGAGCTGCACCTTGAGCTGGTCGACATAGGCCTCGCGCCCGCCGAACGAGGTCGGCAGCGGCAGCGGAACCGGCCAGGCGCAGGCATAGAGGGCGCCGAAGAAGAGGGAGACGAATTCGGGCGCGGTCTCGGCGACGAGGGCGACGCGCTCGCCGGGCTTGACGCCGCGCGCGATCAGTCGCGCCGCGTCGTCGAGCGCCAGCTCGCGCAGCTCGGCATAGGGGAGCGCCCGCACCAATCGGCCACGGGCGTCGTGGAAATTGAGCCCGCGCTTGCCGCGCGCCGCATAGTCCAGCGCCTCCGGCATCGTGTCGAACTCGGCGAAGCGGCGCGGAAGCTCGTCATGGGTTGGGGTGGACTTGAGCGACGACGCAGCGTCCAGCTTGTCCCCCCGGCCTTCGATTCCAAGCACGTTGGCTGAATCCTCATTACTGGGCCAGACGGCCCGAAACTGTCGTTCAGCCCGTCCTTATATCGGGCGGGGCACGTTCATAATTCGGCTCGACTATGGCACAAACATGGCGATGACGCTCCGTCGCCAACGCCCGACCCGGCCGCCGCTCACCGAGGAGACGCTGGAACAGGCGGCGCTGCGCTACGTCGCCCGCTATGCGACGACCCGGGCGAAACTGACGGCATATCTCGCCGGCAAGGTGGAGGAACGGGGCTGGGCCGGCGCGTCATCGCCGCCGATCGAGGTGCTCGCCGGCAAGATGGTCGCGCTCGGCTATGTCGACGACCGCGCGTTCGCGCGGGCACGCGCCGCGGCGCTGGGCCGGCGCGGCTACGGCGCGCGGCGGATCGACGCGGCGCTGCGCGCGGCGGGCGTCGAAGGAGAGGGGCTCGACGAGGCGCAGGGCATCGCCGACGAGCAGGCCTGGGAATCGGCATTGCGTTTGGCGCGGCGGAAGCGCATCGGTCCTTTCGCGCCGGCGCCGCCCGACCGGGCGGCGCGGGAGCGGGCCTTCGCGACGCTGGTTCGCGCCGGTCATCCCGCCGCCATCGCGCGGCGGTTGGCGAACTCACGGCCGGGCGAAATCCCGGACGAGGACGGTTGCTGAAAGGCGGCGGTTCACAAATGGCGAAATTATGGTAGTTTTACGATATTCCGCGCGCACAATGGGCCGGCACCGCGTTCATGACGTCAGGCCAGGATATGACTGATTATGCGGCAGTTTCCGCCGCGACCGGGCCGTCGGCAACGACTGGCGCGGAAGAACTCCTTCGTCTTACCGGGACGGTAAAATGGTTCGACGCGACGCGCGGCTTCGGCTTCGCGGTGTGCAAGGGCGCGAGCGGCGACGTGCTGATCCACTTCAGCGTGCTCAAGGAGCACGAGCGGCGCAGCCTCCCGGAAGGCGCGATCGTCGAGCTGCTCGTCGCCGAGCAGGAGCGCGGGCTGCAGGCGCGCAAGGTGCTGTCGATCGATCTTTCCCAGGTCGTCGTGCCCGAGTCCCCGCGCGGCGCGCCGCGCGCGGCCGACCGGATCGACCCGACCTCGCTGCTCGAAGCGGCGGGGCCGTTCGAGCCGGTGCGGGTGAAATGGTTTAACCGGTTGCGCGGTTACGGCTTTCTCGTCCGCGACGAGGAGGAGCCGCAGGACATCTTCGTCCACATGGAGACGGTGCGGCGCGGCGGTCTCAGCGATCTGACGCCCGACCAGCCGCTGCGCGCGCGCGTCGCGATGGGCCGAAAGGGGCCGCTCGCTGTCGAGGTCGAGCCGGCCTGAGCCGCGCGCGCCGCGCACGAGGCTTGCGCCGCGGCGGCCATCGGCGCTAGGCGCTTCGGCCATGGGTCTGTTCAAGAATCTCTTCACCTGGTGGGAGGGCGTCTCGCTCGGCACCGCGCTGTTCGACTGGCGCCACGGCACGACCGTGGGCGAGGACGAATTTGGCAATGTTTATCGCGAGGGCGCGGGCCGTCGCTGGGTGGTGTACAAGGGTTCGAACGACGTCAGCCGCGTGCCGCCGGACTGGTACGCGTGGCTGACCCGCCAGATCAACGACGTGCCCGAGCGCGCGCTGCCGCAGAAGCCCCGGTTCCTGAAGCCGCCGGTGCCGAACCTGACGGGCACGCCCTATGCCTATCGTCCGTCCGGAGCGCTCGAGCGCGGCGGGCAACGCGCGCGCGCGTCCGGCGACTACCAGCCCTGGACGCCCGACTGAGCCGATGATCCGTCGCCGGTTCTCGATCCCGTGCGCCGCGCTTGCCGCGCTGGCGGCGTGCAGCCCCACCGGCGCGCCCGTGCAGAACAACGGGCAGGAAACGGAGATCGAAACGGTCGACGTGCCGCAGACGATCACGCGCGAGCCGCCGGGAACGACGCCGATGGCGCAGCGGGTCGCGGTGCTGCGCCTGCTCAACAAGCGTAACGGGCAGGTCCGCGATTTCACGCTGCGCCCCGGGCAAGCGGTGCGCTCCGGCAACGTCATCCTGCGCCTGCGCGCCTGCGAGACGACGGCGCCGTGGGAGATCCAGCAGCTCACCGGCGCCTTCGTGCAGCTCGACGTGCGCAACCCGCGCGGCCAGTACCAGCGCGTCTTCTCCGGCTGGCTGTTCAAGGAATCCCCCAGCCTCAACGTCGTCGAGCACCCGATCTACGACGTCTCGCCGATGAGCTGCGCGATGAGGCACCCCGCCGAGCCCACGCCCCCGCCGCCGTTGCAGCGCTTCGGCAGGAGCGCGTCGAGCGCCTCGAACGAGGCCGCGCCGGCCGAGGCGCCCGCACCGGACGCGTCCGCCCCGGCCAGCGCCGATTCCAACAGCACCAGATAGTCACCCTGCGAAATCTCGATCGCGCCAAGACTGGCGAGATGGTCGGTCATGAACTGGCAGTCGAGCAGGGTGAAGCCGCCGACCTTGAGGCGGGCGACCAGCCAGGCGAGCGCGACCTTCGACGCGTCGGTCCGCTCCGAGAACATGCTCTCGCCGAAGAAGGCCCGCCCCAAGCGGACGCCGTAAAGGCCCCCGACCAGCTCGCCCTCCGCCCAGGTTTCGACCGAATGGGCATGACCCAGCCGGTGCAGCTCGCCATAGGCCGCCTCGATCTCGGCATTGATCCACGTCTCGTCGCGGTTCGCGCAGCGGCGCACGACCTCGGCGAAGGCGCGGTCGCGCGTGACCTCGAACCGGCCGGAGCGCAGCGTCTTCCTCAGCGAGCGCGAGAGGTGGAAATTGTCGAGCGGCAGGATCGCGCGGCGGCGCGGTTGCACCCAATAGACATCGGGCGCGTCGCGGCTGTCGGCCATCGGGAAGACGCCGGCGGCATAGGCACGCAGCAACAGGTCCGGATCGAGCTGCATCAGCACCGCCTCGCTCGCCACCCCCCGCTGCGCCCGGGGAGGGCGCGGATCGCAAAGGACCGCCCAGACCTAGAGAATCTCCTCAAGCTTCTCCAGCGGCCGGGCGAGGCGGACGCCCTTTTCGGTGACGACGATCGGCCGCTCGATCAGCACCGGCTCGGCCGCCATCGCCGCGAGGATCGCATCGTCGCTCGCGCCCTCGGCGACAAGCTCCTTGGCGCGCGTCTCCTTCATCCGCAGCCCCTCTCGGGGCGTCAGCCCGGCCTGCTGGTAGAGGCGGGCCAGTTCGCCCTGCGTCGGCGGCGTCTTCAGATATTCGATCACGGTGACGTCCGCGCCGACGTCGCGCAGCCGCGCGAGCGCCTTGCGGGAGGTGGAGCAGTTCGGGTTGTGATAGATGGTCGCTTTCATGCGGCCCTTATGCACGAGGCGCGCGGAGGGACAAGGCGGGGCGGCGGGCCGGGCCGTTTTATCGCATCGGGGCGGATGCGGGCGCGCGCGGGCGCAGCCAGCCGCCGTCGGCAAGCCAGTCGAACAGCCGGTCGGGCCAGCGCAGCACCGAAATCCGGTCGGTCTCGTCGATCTTGAAGGCGTGGCCGGCCTCCGCATACATGTGCAGCTCCGCCGAGACGCCGGCGGCGCGAAGCTGCTCGTAGAGCTGGACGGTGGGCGCGGCGCGGCATTCGTCGCGCGAGCCGGCGACGAGGAAGGCGGGCGGCGCCCCGTCCACCGCCCGCGCGGGCAGGCCCAGCGGGCCGGGGAAAACGAGAATCTGGAAGTCGGGACGCGCGCTCACCCGGTCGATCGCGTCGCGCGGCGGGTTGAGCCCGGGATCGGGATTGTCGGCGATCAGGGTCACCAGCTCGCCGCCCGCCGAAAAGCCCATCACGCCGATGCGGGTTGGATCGATGCCATAGTCCGCGGCGCGGGCGCGCACGAGCCGCACCGCGCGGCGCGCGTCGCCGGCGGCGTCGCGCTCGATCGAGTAGGTCGAGCCGGGCTCGCGGGCGAGCCGGTATTTCAGCACGAAGACGGTGATCCCCATGCGGGTGAGGGCGCGCGCGGCGGCGAGGCCCTCGCCGGTCCACACCAGCAACTCGTGGCCGCCGCCGGGAAAGACGATCACCGCCGCGCCGTTGGCGCGTCCCGGCGCGGGCGCGAATAGGGTGAGGCTGGGATTGTGGACGTTGCGGACCCAATAGTCCTGCGCCACCTCGCTTTCGTGCGCGCGCGCCTCCGAGCCGGGCGCGCCCTCCGGCCAGAGCGGGATCGCGACGCCTTCGAGCGGGCGATATTGCGCGGATGCGGGCGCGGCAAAGGCGAGGAGGGCGATCAGCAGCAGACGGCGCAGCAGCGGCATGGCAATCCTCCCCGCGGCGGCGCCGTCATCCACGTGCCGGCGCCTCAGCTCTCCTCCCGGCGCAGCCACTCTTCCAGCCATTTGATCGAATAGTCGCCGGCCTGGAAGTCCGGGTCCTCGAGCAGCGCCTGGTGGAGCGGGATCGTGGTCTTGACGCCGTCGATCACGAACTCCTCGAGCGCGCGCTTGAGGCGGCGCATCGCCCCGGCCCGCGTGGTACCGTAGACGATGAGCTTGGCGATCATCGAATCGTAATAAGGCGGGATGCGGTAGCCGGCGTAGAGGCCGCTATCGACGCGCACGTTCATGCCGCCGGGCGCATGATATTGCGTCACCAGGCCGGGCGAGGGCGCGAAGGTGCTCGGGTCCTCGGCGTTGATCCGGCATTCGATCGCGTGGCCGCGGAATACGACATCCTGCTGGCGCAGCGTCAGCGGATGGCCCTCGGCGATACGGATCTGCTCGCGCACCAGGTCGAGCCCGGTGATCGCCTCAGTGACCGGATGCTCCACCTGGAGGCGCGTGTTCATCTCGATGAAGTAGAACTCGCCGTCCTCGTAGAGGAACTCGATCGTGCCGGCGCCGCGATAGCCCATCTCGCCCATCGCGCGGGCGACGATCGCGCCCATTTCCTCGCGCTGCTCCGGCGTGATCGCGGGCGATGGCGCCTCCTCCACCACCTTCTGGTGACGGCGCTGGAGCGAGCAGTCGCGCTCGCCGAGGTGGATCGCCTCGCCCTTGCCGTCGCCGAAGATCTGGAACTCGATGTGGCGCGGGTTCTTGAGATATTTCTCGATATAGACGGTGTCGTCGCCGAAGGCGTTCCTGGCCTCGGTGCGCGCCTGGCCGATCAGGCTTTCCAGCTCCTCGGGGCCGTTCACCACCTTCATGCCGCGCCCGCCGCCGCCGGCCGCCGCCTTGACGATCAGCGGATAGCCGGTCGCTTCCGCCACCTTGCGCGCCTCCGCGATCGAGCCGACCGGCCCATCCGAGCCGGGGACGAGCGGCAGGCCGAGCCGGCCCGCGGTGAGCTTCGCCTCGATCTTGTCGCCCATCGTGCGGATATGCTCGGGCTTTGGCCCGATCCAGACGATGCCGTGGCTCTCGACGATCTCGGCGAAGCGGGCGTTTTCGGAAAGGAAGCCGTAGCCCGGGTGGATCGCGTCCGCCTGGCTGATCTCCGCCGCCGAGATGATGGCGGGAATGTTGAGATAGGATTCGCTCGCCGGGGGCGGGCCGATACACACCGCCTCGTCGGCGAGGCGCACGTGCATCGCGTCGGCGTCCGCGGTCGAATGGACCGCGACCGTCTTGATGCCCATTTCGTGGCAGGCGCGGTGGATGCGAAGCGCGATCTCGCCGCGATTCGCGATCAGGACCTTCTCGATCGCCATTATTCGATGACGACCAGCGGCTGATCGAACTCGACCGGCTGCGCGTCCTGCACGAGCACTTCGCGCACCACGCCGGCCTTCGGCGCGGGAATCGGGTTCATCACCTTCATCGCCTCGATGATGAGCAGCGTCTCGCCCTCCTTCACCGCCTTGCCGACCGGCGCGAAGGGCGCCGCGCCCGGCTCGGGCGACAGATAGGCGGTGCCGACCATCGGCGATTTGACGACGCCGGCGCCGCCTGGGCCGGCGCTCGCCGCCTCGGCCGGCGCGGCGGCGCTCGCCGCGGGCGCTGTATGCGCCACCACGGTCGACGGCGCGGGGGCGGGGGGCGGCGCGGTGACGAGCGTGCGCTTCACCACGACCTTGCGGTCGCCATCCTCCACCTCGATTTCGGTCAGATCCTTTTCGGTCAGGAGATCGGCCAGCTGCCGGATCAGGTCGGTATCGACCTGCATGGCGCTTTTCACGGCCTCGTCTTTGCTCATTTCTTTCCTTTTCTTGCCGCTTCGCGGGCAGGCGGTTTCCCTGTCAGAGACGCGCCGCCGCGTCCAGAGCCAGCACGTAACCCTCGGCGCCGAACCCGCAGATGCTGCCCTTCGCCACCGGCGCGACCATCGACCGGTGCCGGAAGTGCTCGCGCGCATACGGGTTCGACAGATGCACCTCGATCACCGGCACCGCGATGGCCGAAATCGCGTCGCGCAGCGCGACCGACGTGTGGGTGTAGGCGGCGGCATTGAGGATCACCGCCTTCGCCCCGTTCGCGCCTGCCTCCTGCAGCCAATCGACCAGATGGCCCTCGTGGTTGGACTGGCGCATGTCGATCGCGACGCCGAGCTCCTTCGCCCGCGCCTCGAGCCGCCGTGCGATCTCGTCGAGCGTGTCGCGCCCGTAGATCTCCGGCTCCCGCGTGCCGAGGAGGTTGAGGTTGGGCCCGTTGAGGACATAGATCAAAGGTGGCGTTGCCATGGTCGGCCCCTATATGACGCTTGTGCCCCCGTTCCAACCGGCAAGGACGAAATGAACCAGGAAACGATCTCGATCCGGGTCAATGGCGAGCCGCGCCGCGTGCGCGCCGGGATAAGCGTCGCCGATCTCGCGCGGGAACTGGGCCTGGACGTCGCCAAGATCGCGGTGGAGCGCAACCGCGAGATCGCGCCCCGATCCGCGCTCGCCGGCATCGCGGTCGAGGAGGGCGACGAATATGAGATCGTGACTTTCGTTGGCGGAGGCTGAGATTTTGGACGATCAATGGACGGTTGCCGGGCGCACCTTCACCTCGCGGCTCATCGTCGGCACCGGCAAGTACAAGAGTTTCGAGGAGAATGCGGCGGCGGTCGAGGCCTCCGGCGCGGAGATCGTCACGGTCGCCGTGCGCCGGGTGAACGTCTCCGATCCCGGCCAGCCGCTGCTGACCGACTATATTGACCCGAAGCGCTATTCCTATCTCCCCAACACCGCCGGCTGCTACACCGCCGAGGAGGCGGTGCGCACGCTGCGCCTCGCGCGCGAGGCGGGCGGCTGGGACCTCGTGAAGCTTGAGGTGCTGGGCGAGGCCAAGACCCTCTATCCCGACATGCGCGAGACGCTGAAGGCGACGGAGATCCTCGCCAGGGATGGCTTCAAGCCGATGGTCTATTGCGTGGACGATCCGATCGCCGCGAAACAGCTCGAGGAGGCGGGCGCGGTGGCGGTGATGCCGCTCGGCGCGCCGATCGGCTCCGGGCTGGGCATCCAGAACCGCGTCACCGTCCGCCTGATCGTCGAGGGCGCGAAGGTGCCGGTGATCGTCGATGCGGGCGTCGGCACCGCCTCGGACGCGGCGATCGCGATGGAGCTGGGCTGCGACGGCGTGCTGATGAACACCGCGATTGCCGAGGCGAAGAACCCGGTGATGATGGCGCGCGCGATGAAGGCGGCGGTGGAGGCGGGCCGGCTCGCCTATCTTGCCGGGCGCATGGGCAAGCGCCGCTATGCCGATCCGTCGAGCCCGCTCGCGGGCCTGATCTGACCGGCGCCCGATTGCCACCGCCTGGCGGCATCGTCCGCCCGGCGTGCCGCGCCTCCGGAACCGCCGCCCGCTCGGGGGGTTGTCCGGGCTTCGGCGGCATCGTGCCGCCGGGCACAATCGGAGGATCGCGCGATGGGCGAGTTCGAGAAGAATCGGGACGAGGAAGAGTTCGGCGGCAAGCCCGGCTATGACCAGAGCCAGCAGGAGCAGGGCTATCCGGACAAGCCCGGCTACGACCAGGGCGGCTATGACAAGGGCCAGCAGCAACAGGACGATTGGGGCAAGAAGCCGCAGTCCGACGAGGACTATGGCGGCAAGCCCGGCGCCGGCCAGGATCAGGGCGGCTATCCGCAGAAGGGCTGACCCATCCAACGCATATCCCGGCGAGGGGCCGCGGCGGCTTGGGCGGTCGCGGCCCCTTCCTCGTGCGGGCTGAACGCCGACCCTTGTCCGCTTACCTCCGGAAGGTGCGCTTCAGGAAGTG
>Ga0180222_1000288_pt1 | contig 81802 bp, 82 predicted proteins | sample eDN5th37CKraftOP_FD_151336 | JGI IMG/M metagenome (GOLD analysis project Ga0180222, IMG submission 151336) | Enriched Organic Plus compost microbial communities from Emeryville, California, USA - eDNA 5th pass 37_C Kraft OP (version 2) (version 2) ... | reverse complement strand
CCGCTCGCAAGCGCCGGATCATGCAATGGCGTCGCCGGAGCGCCTCCAGCAATCCGCGCTCGCGATTGGCGATCAGGAGAATACCGGCACAATAGGCCGTCCGGTGACCGTGCCGGCAGGCTCGCCTGACGCCGCGAGCGAGCCGACGATGCCATTGCCGACCACCCTTCCCGCGGGACTTCGATCCGAAGCGCTGAAGGGAAAGGCGGCCGCGGAATACGAAGTCGGTGTCCGACTGGTCGAGGGCAAGTCCGTCGGCGTCAATGTCGAGGAAGGCGCACGCTGGCTGAAGCGCGCGGCAAAGGCCGGGGTCATACCGGCGCATCTGTGGCTCGGCAGCCTGTACGAGAAGGGTCACGGAATCGAGAAGGACCTCAATCTCGCCCGCAAGCACTACCTCGCAGCCGCCGAGAAGGGCAACGCGAAGGCGATGCATAATCTCGCCGTGCTTCATGCCGAGGGCGTTGACGGCCGGCGCGATTACAAGACGGCCGTTCGCTGGTTCCAGCGCGCCGCCGAGCGCGGCATCGCCGACAGCCAGTACAACTACGCCATTCTGTTGATGCGCGGGATCGGTGTCGATCAGAACCACCAGGAGGCCTACAAGTGGTTTGCACTCGCAGCGCTCCAGGGCGACCGCGAGGCCGCGCGGCATCGCGACGAGATCGGCCGCAAGCTTGAACCGGGCGCGGTCGCGGCCGCGCAGGCTGCGGTCCGGTCTTTCACGCCGCAGTCGCAACCGACTGAAGCCGTGAGTGTGGCGGCGCCGGCCGGCGGCTGGGAGCGAACGTCGGATGAGAGCCGGAAGACCCGATCGGGCATTTTCGCACGCGGCGCGTCCTGACCTCGTTTGTTGTGATGCCCGCGAAAGCGGGGCATCCAGTAAACTGCTGAAGCGGTTGTGTTGACTGGATCGCCCGCTTTTGCGGACGATGACAAAAGAGAGCGCCGTTGCTTCTGCGATTTAAAGCGCTCTAAGCCCGAAGAGAGAGATAATCGCGTAGAGCGGGTCGCCGCTGATCGTCGGCAGCGACTTAATTCTCAGAACTTTTCTCCGAAATAGGGCCTGCCCCAATCGAAGATATAGTTGAATCCCAAGCGGCCGGTGCCGAAGCTGAGATCGGCATTGACGCCGCCGGGCACGGCCGCGCTGAGATAATTCGCCGAGCCAAGACCGTTGTAGAGATATTCGAGCTTCATCGTCCAACGCCGGGACAGCGCCCATTCAAATCCGACGCCGACCGAATAGCCGACATGCGTATTCGCCGATGACGTGATCAACGTGAGGAAATCCGGATCGGCATAGAGGCTGAGATCGTTGTGCGCCCATGCCACGCCGCCGGCGCCGTAGATCATCGCGCGATCGATCGCGTAGCCAACGCGAACCCGCGCGGTGCCAAACGAGTCGACCTTGTTGTAGGCGCTTGCAAACGGATAGCCGTTGATTGCGCCGATAGCGCGATTGATGCTTCCGAAGGCGGCGTCGAGTTCGACGCCGAGCACCCAGGGCGATCGTTCGGCTTGCCAGTTGAACCCGATCTGCCCGCCGCCGAACCATCCATGAATGTTGGAGCCGTGCGGATTGACGTCGATCGAGCCGTAGCCGTATCCGCCCTGGCCTCCGACATAGAAGCCGGTCCAGTTGTAAAACGAAGGCGGCGCCGCGAGGGGATATTGATAAGGCGGCATGTCGGCGGCAGCCGCGGGATCGGTCACGCTCGCACAAGCGATCGCCGCGCCCAGCAAGCCACCAACGATACGCCGCATCGCAAGCTCCCAGAGTTCGGGCGTGGTGCTGCCGGTCTCGCGATTGGCGCTTCAGGCGCGCACCAGCGCAATCATGCTTAATGAATCGATAACGCCGTATGGTTTACGGACCGTAAATCGGACCCGCCGGGGGCGGGCGCGCTGCCTTCACGGAACTCGGGCTCGCCCAACATCACCATGCCCCTTCACACGGCATTGCCGCGCGGGCGCGGCATGCGCTATGGAGGGGGCCGAAACGCACCCGTAGCTCAGCTGGATAGAGCGTTGCCCTCCGAAGGCAAAGGTCACACGTTCGAATCGTGTCGGGTGCGCCAATTAAATCAATGACTTAGATGCCTCTACCCGCGTGCTGCACCGGATCTTGCGGCCGCGTGAGGCCAAGGGCCGGCGCATGAAGGTTCCGGACGCTTCGCATCCCATCACGATTTCGCCTGCGGCGCATCGAGTGCGCGTCATCCATGCCGGGCGAGTCGTCGCCGATTCGCGCCGGGCGCTTGCGCTCAAGGAAGCCTCCTACCCGACCGTCCATTATCTGCCGCGCGAGGATGTCGACATGAATGTCCTGGCGCGGACACCTCACGTGACCCATTGCCCGTACAAGGGTGACGCCGCCTATTACTCGATCGCGATCGACGGACGGAACTCGGCCAACGCAGTCTGGACCTACGAGGAGCCCTTCGCCGCAGTGGGCAAGATCGCGGGCTACCTCGCCTTCTATCCGCAGCGCGTGGATACAATCGAGCTTCTGCCGCTCGCCGATTGAGCCATCACGCCGATCGCCCGACCGGATAGCGGCATTCTCAGCCGTGACGGATGCAATCGCAGCGGGCGGCGTCTATAACTCTTCCACTGCCGGACAACGGGGCGCCGTGGACAGCGGATGAAGTCGAAAATCGCACAAGGCGTCGCCGCACTGATGGCCTTGGGCGCAGTCGGCACATCCTCCGCATCCGCACAGGTCCGGATCGACGCTCAATATGCGCTGACCATGGCCGGGGTCGCGATCGGCAAGCTGACCTGGCAGACGCGCCTCAGCCCGTCGGATTACGCGATCGTCGCCAACGGCCGGATCACCGGCTTTCTCAGCCTTCTGGTCAGCGGCGAGGGCAAGGTCAGCGTGATCGGGCAGATTCGGGACGGTCGCCCGCAGCCGGACAGCTTTGTCTCGATGGTGGTGCGCGAAGACGAAAAGGTGAATGTCCGGATCGGCTTCGAAGGATCGCGCGTCCGCGAATTGCAGGTGGAAGAGCCGCCGCTCGAATCCGATCGCGTTCCCATTCCCGAGGCACACAAGGTCGGCGTGATCGATCCGCTGTCGGCCTTCCTGATTCCAGGCGGCGACGACCCCATGGCGGCCGAGGGATGCATGCGCACGCTGGCGATGTTCGACGGCCGGCGTCGCTACGACCTCGCGCTCGCGTTCAAGCGTACCGACCACATCAAGGGCGACAATGGCGCGCGCAAGATGGCGCTGGTCTGTTCGATCAAGTTCACGCCGATGTCGGGCCATCGTTCGTCCAGCCAGCTCGTCAAATTCCTGGCGGAAGGCCGCGACATCGAAGTGTGGCTGGTACCGGTGATAGGAACGCGCCTCCTCGCACCGGTGAGGCTTTCGGTGGCGAGCCTCCTCGGCAACATGGTGCTCCAGGCCACCCAGTTCGAAACGACCGCGCTCACAGGCGCCGCACGTTAACGCGCGCGCTCGCGTGCGCGGCCGGCATGCTCAGTGCATGCGCGGCGTCTTGAGGAATGTGTTGCGGTCGGCCGACGTCACCGTGACGTCAAGGGTACGCCGATGGCGCGCGAGCGTCAGCGTGACATCGACGCCGGCATTTCCGGTGGCCCAGATGTTGCGAAACAGATCGGCGAGGCTTTCAACGCTCACTCCGTTGACGGCCACCACGATGTCGCCGCTCTCGACCTTGGCGCGCTGCGCCGGACCGCGATTGGCGAGCGCCATCACCACAAGCTTTCCGTCGGTATCGGCGACATACATCCCGAGCCAGGGCCGCGCCGGCCCCTTGCGTCCGCCGCTGACGAGCATGTCATCGAAAATCGGCTTCAGGAGGTTGATCGGGACCATCATGTTGATGTCGCGGCCCTCATTGGCCTCAAGCTGCAACGAACCGATGCCCAGCAATTCGCCGCTCGCTCCGATCAAGGCGGTGCCGCCCCAATTGGGATGCGCCGGCGCGGTGAAGATGGCCTCGTCCAGCACATATTCCCAATAACCGGCGAATTCCTGCTTTCCGACAACTTGCGCAACGATTGATCGCTTGCATCCGCCTGATCCGGCCACGACCACCTTGTCGCCAAGCGAGACTGCGTCCGAGTCCCCGAGCGGCAGGACCGGAAGGTCGACACGGCCCAATGCCTGGACGAGGCCGAGGCCTGTGACCTGGTCGATGGCGATGACGGTGCCTGCCAGCGGCTGGCGATCCGCAGGATGCAGCCAAATCTGGTCGGCTTCGCTGATCAGGTATCCGATCGTGAGAAACAGCCCGCCCTCGCGGATATGCACCGCGTGCCCCGCGCGCTCGGTACCCAGCACCTCTGCGGTGAAGGCGTCCCCCGGGACGGCGGCTCTCAGCCCCACCACGGCTTGCAAGGCACGATTGAGATCATACGCATAATCGCCCGGTCGCGGTTGCGCCGGCGACTGCACATTTCGGTCGTCCGTCGACGGCATTCGTCGCTCTCTCCTCACGCTCCCCCAGGATCACCTTTTGGCGCGACGTCGCCGGTCGGTCCCCGCATCGCCCGGCCTCGAGCAGGCCAAATCGTCAAACAACAGATGATCGCGGGTTATTCCCGGAACTGCCGGATGCGGGCGCTGTCGACCTTTGTCTAATGCGCGACGATGGCCTCTGACCGCTTCCCCGCCAGGTAATCGGCGAAGATCACGAATTCGTTCGGGATCGAGGACCTTTACCACGCCTTCATGCTGCCCAATCTATCTCTCATGGAGTAACGAGAATTCCGATGGGGGACTTCAGCGAGATGCGGCGACTGGTTCTGGTGTCATCGCTTGCGGCGTTCGGCCTTGCCGTGGCTGAACCTGCGGCAGCGCAATATTCCTATCCGGCCGGTCCAAACCGTGGCGTGATCGCGGCGGAGCCCGACGACGATGAGGTGCTGCCACCGGGTCAGGTTTCGCGCCGGGCGTCGGATCCGGCAATCGACAGCCAGTCCCTGCCCCCACTCACCGGCCGCGGCACCTATCCTTACGATCTGCATCCCCGCGTCAGCGCGCCGTCCGGGGCTTTGCCGCCCCCGCCGGACCGGCCCTATGTCGGATCAGCGCCAGGCCAGGGACCAGCCTATAACGAGCCCCCGAGCAATTATGCCTCGCCGCCGCCCGGGACGTATGCCCCACCGCCGCCCGGACCCTACGCCTCGCAGCCGCATCCGGGTTACCCGGCCGCACCGGGATATGGCGCAGCCCCCCAGGGCGCGGCACCGTACAATCCTCCCTATGGGCCTCCCTATGGCGTCCGGCAGGACGATGCCGGCATCCCGCGCCCGCCGGTCTCGATCGAGAGCGGCCGCCCCGGCATTCCGGGCACCACCGGCTCCATCCCGCAGGTGACAATCGCCGCGCTGCCGCCGGAAGATCAGCCCGAGGTCGGCAAGCCCAAGGAATTGCCGCCGCAATTCAGGCGGCAGGTGGTCAACTATCAGACCAAGCATCCGGCCGGCACGATCATCATCGATACGCCGAGCACGTTTCTCTACTACGTGAACGGAGATGGCACGGCGATCCGCTACGGCATCGGCGTCGGACGCGAGGGCTTCACATGGTCGGGGACCGAGAAGATCACCCGCATGGCCGAGTGGCCCGATTGGCATCCGCCGGCGGAGATGATCGAACGGCAGCCCTACCTGCCCCGCTTCATGGCGGGCGGCGAGAGCAATCCGATGGGCGCGCGCGCATTGTATCTCGGCAAGACCGTCTACCGCGTACACGGCACGAACCAGCCCTCGACAATCGGTCAATTCGTGTCGTCCGGATGCATCCGCATGCTCAATGAGGATGTGATGGATCTCTACTCGCGCGTAAAGGTCGGCACGAAGGTCGTCGTGCTCGGCGACGGCAAGGAAGCCAGGAACACAGCGCGCTAGCCTACGCAGCGCGCGATCCAGCGACGATAGCAGCCCGCCCTGAATGATGGCGGGCTGACGCACCTGCAATTACCCCGAACATCACCGCTTAATTCGCATGACGGACTCATGCGAATCAGAAAAGATTCGGCGGATGAGGTCGGCCGTTTGTCGCTGCGACGGCTATCGCGGTCATGGTCATGATGCGGTGCAGTGGCCGCCATGCGGGTCTCCCACCTCTGGCGTAATCGCGTGACCGTTCCGGTTCAGGTGAACCGAAAAAAGCTCCTAATGCTGGGTTAGCAAATGCTTCCCGATCTTCGGATCGTCATCGTTGCTGTTCTGTCGACGTTCGTCCTCACAGTTGGCGTAGGCTTCTACGCCTCCTCGCGCATGATTCAGGAGCCGAAGGCGCGTCCGGATCTGCTCGCTGCCGCTGAGGAGACGCCGGTCAACCGCATCGCACTGAGCTGGCCGGAGCCGATCCAGCAGTCCGAACCGTTGGCGCTCGATTTCGCGGTGACTGCGCGAGCGCTGCGCAATCCGGTGCGCGATGTCACGGATGACGCGCCGGCCGCCGAAGCAACCCGAAATCCTGTCCGCACCACGGCACAGGATGCCGGACGGCCCAACGCCGATGACCGCTCCGCCGCGGCTGCGGCGGTAAAGACCGTTTCCGCTCCCGCGCCAATCGAGACTGCGCCGCCGTCACCGCCCGCGCCGACCGTCGAAGCTGCGTCTGTTGTGCAACCAGCTCCGGCCGCGCAGTCTGCTCCGACGGAGCAGCCGGCTCCGACCTCTCCTGTTCCGGTCGCACAGCCCGCTCAGACGGTGAAACCCGCGCCGGTGGCGCAGGCAATCCCCAATCCAGAACCCGAGATCAAAGTCGCGGTTCAATATCCCCCGCTTGTTCAACTTCCGCCGGAATTGCAAACGCCGCCGGCTCCCGCCGCGGCGTCGCCGGGCGCGGCTCCTGTCGTTGAAGCGCCGACGTCAACTGCGTCCATCAAGCCGGCTCAATCCGAAACCGCGCCTGACCGCGACGTCGATCAGCCAGCAATAGCGCCTTCAAATCCGGTGATCGCGAGCAAGCCGGACGCTGCGGACGATGCGATCGAGGATGAGGAGGCCCTTGGATCGGTGCCAACGCCGGAACCCGGCTCGGAAGCGAAAGCGAAAAAGGCCTCTTCGAAGAAAGCCGCCAGGAAGGCGGCTGCCAAGAAAGCTGCGGCGGCCAAGAAAGCCGCGGCGGCCAGGAGAGCACAACGCGGGGTCCGCGTCAGGCGGGCGGCGCAGGCGCCCATCAACCCCTTCCGTCTCCTCGGTGCAGCGCTTCGATAATTGAAGCGGGATTGCCGCATGGCCGCCCTGCTGCCGAAGGGTGGCGCTTTGTGCGATTTGGCTTACATCGGCTCATAATCATTTGAGCCATGCCGCATGATCCCGCTCTCCATCCTTGATCTGTCTCCGGTCCCGGCCGGTGGCTCCGCCGCTCAATCGCTCCGCGACAGCATTGATCTCGCGCGGCACGCCGACACTCTCGCCTTTCATCGCTATTGGCTCGCCGAGCACCACAATCTTCCGAACATCGCGAGTTCGGCACCCGACATCATGATCGGGCAGATTGCCGCGGCGACACGGCATATGCGGATCGGATCGGGCGGCGTGATGCTGCCGAACCACGCGCCGCTGACCGTCGCCGAGCGATTCAAGGTGCTGGAAGCGCTGTTTCCCGGACGGATCGATCTCGGACTCGGCCGCGCGCCCGGCACCGATCACATCACCTCGGTCGCCTTGCGCCGGCGTCAGGATGTTCGCGACGAGGACGACTTCCTCGATCGCTTCCAGGAATTGCTGCTTCTGGAGAACAACGGCTATCCGAAGGATCATCCGTTCAGCAGCGTGCACGCGATGCCGAACGACGTTGCGCTGCCGCCGATCTTCCTGCTCGGTTCGAGCAATTACAGCGCGCAGCTCGCCGCGCAGATCGGCGCCGGTTTCGCTTTCGCGCACCACTTTGCCGGATACGACGCCGCGGCCGCGATGCGGCAATACCGTGAGAAGTTCCAGCCCTCGCAACATCTTCAGCAGCCGCTTGCGATCCTGGCCACCGCCGCGGTCGTCGCAGACACCGCCGAGGAAGCCGAACGGCTTGCATCGACAATTGATTTAAATTTCGTGCGCCGCGCGAAGGGCGTCTATGCCCCGCTGGAGAGTCCCGAAGTGGCGCTCGCTTACGACTACACGCCGATCGACCGCGAACGGATTGCGAAAAATCGCGAACGTCTCGCCGTCGGCGATCCGGCCATGGTGAAGAGCCGGCTTGAGTCGCTCGCCGCGGAAACGCAGGCCGACGAAATCATGATCACCACAATGGTCTACGACCATACCGCGCGGAAGCGCTCATATGCCCTGCTCGCGAAGGCGTTTTCTCTCACGCCGCCTCATGCTATGCCCCAGCCGCAAACGGCGTGACCGCATAGGGAGTAACCGCTTTGGGCAAGCATTTTTCGCTCACCACCACCGACAATCACACGCTCGCGGCGTATCGCGCGGATCCGTCCGGCAAGCCAAAAGGCGCGATGATCGTCGCGCAGGAGATTTTCGGCGTCAACAATCACATCCGCAATGTCTGCGACCGGCTCGCGGCGGCGGGCTATGTGGCCGTCGCGCCCGCCTTGTTCGATCGCTTCGTGCGCAATTTCGAGAGCGGCTATTCGGCGGAAGAAGTCGCACATGCGCGCTCGCATCTCGGCAAGATCGACTGGGACAAGATGCTGCTCGACGTTGCAGCCGGCATCGACGAGGTGAAATCCGTCGGCCCGGTCGGTGTCATCGGCTTTTGCATGGGCGGAACCATCGCGTTCCTTGCCGCAACCCGTCTCAGCGGCGTGAAGGCGGCTGTTGCGTATTATGGCGGACAGATCGTCAAATTCGCCGACGAGAAGGCGAAGTGCCCGGTCCAGATGCATTTCGGCGAGGAAGATCCGCACATCCCGATGTCGGATGTCGCGATCATCAAGGAAAAGCAGCCGGACGCCGAGGTCTACACCTATGCCGCCGGACATGGCTTCTATTGCGACGAGCGCGGCAGCTTCCATGATGCGAGCGCGAAGCTCGCCTGGCAGCGCACGCTCGACTTCTTAGGCAAGCACCTGAAATAGCCGTCTTCGCGGCGGCCTTCGTTCGTCTGATCAAGGAAAGGATCGTTTTGATGAAAGCGAAGTCTGCCTTGCGTTATCTGCCGTTCGTCGCCTCTGCCGCACTGGTTTTTGCCGCAACATCCGCCTTCGCCCAGACGGTGCCGAATCTCGTCGGCACCTGGAAGGGTAAGCCCGAAGCCGTTTTCGTCGGCCCCAATCCGCATCGTCCGTCCGACGGCACCGTTCCGGGTTTCGGCGGCGAGATGGAACTCACTTTCGTGTTCAAGCAGCAGCAGGACACGCGCTTTGCCGGTGAGTTCCTGGGCAAGTTCACCGAAACCGTGATCGGCACATTGCGGCCGCCGGCATTCCAAAGCGGCATCATGCTCGACAATGACGGCGAGTATGACTTCACGCTGCGCAATGCGACGACCATGGACGTGTGCTATCGCCACAACAACACCAGCAGCAAGGTCGTCGCCTGCTGGACGATGCAGAAACAGCCGTAATCCTGCGGCCGTTGCCTGCCTCAGCTGAACGCGACATGCGGGCGTCCCGCACGTCGTTCAGCCGGTGCTGCGAAAAGTCGCGAAGATCAGAACCAGCGCTCGCACACCGTGATGGTGTCGCCCGGCCGCAACGGGAAATCGGGCGGCACGGACTGGCGCATCACTTCGCCGTTGAAATTACGGGCGAGGACGATGTCGCGCTTGTTCGCGCGCGGCGCGAAGCCGCCGGCAATCGCGATAGCGGCTTCCACCGTCATGTTCGGGACATACGGATATTGGCCCGGCGCGTTCACCTCCCCGAGGATGAAGAACGGGCGATAGACCTCGACCTCGACCGAGACATGCGGATTGCGGATGTAGCCGTTGCGGAGCCGCTCGGCGATGGCGCGCGCGACCTGCGCGGTGGTGAGCCCGCGCACCGGCACGGTCCCGATCAGGGTCAACGAGATATTCCCGCTGGCATCGACGATGTAGGAATTGGTCAGACCTTCCTGGCCGAAGACCTGCACCCGCAACCGGTCCCCGGCGTCCAGCTGATAGGGCGCGTCATGGCCAGTGAGTGCCGTCGGTGCGTAGGGCGCGGCGACAACCGGCTGCAAGGCAGCGGTTTCCACCGCGACCGGCGCGACCGCAGCCTGATTGTGCACGCAGGCGGGCAAAGCCAGCGCGACAAGCAACACGATCAGGCGTCGGAGCGTGGCGGCCTTGGGCCCCATGGGCGAATCCGGGCGGTAAAATCCGAGCCCAATTAACCCGTTGTATGGTTAACAAACCCTCACCACGGCGCGCCCTCTATGGAAACGTTGCCGGAGGCCGAAGCGCGTCCTTGAATGGAAGAGGGGCGAAGACCGCCGCCCCCCTCGATCTCATTGGCCGATCAGGCCGCGACGCCCGTTCCGATCGGGCAGCTGACCCCGGTGCCCCCGAGCCCACAATAGCCGAACGGATTCTTCGCCAGATATTGCTGGTGATAGTCCTCGGCAAAGTAGAATTCCGGCGCGTCGACAATCTCGGTCGTGATGGCACCGTAGCGCTTGTCCGCAAGCGCCTTGGCGTACATGGCCTTCGACTCTTCCGCCGCCTTGCGCTGTGCATCGTCGAAGACGTAGATGCCCGAGCGATATTGCGTCCCGATATCGTTGCCCTGGCGCATGCCCTGGGTCGGATCGTGATTTTCCCAGAAGGTCTTCAGAAGCGCCTCGTAAGAGATTTTCTTCGGGTCGAAGACCACCAGCACCACCTCGTTATGTCCGGTGCGCCCCGAACAGACCTCCTCATAGGTCGGATTCGGCGTGTGACCTCCGGCGTAGCCGACTGCGGTCACAAAGACGCCGTCGCCGAGCTCCCAGAATTTCCGCTCGGCGCCCCAGAAACACCCCATGCCGAAAAGAGCCTTCTGCGCACCCGCGGGATACGGGCCCTTCAGGGGGTTGCCGTTGACGAAATGGGTGCTGGCGGTAGGGATCGGATTGCTGCGGCCCGGCAGCGCGTCGGCCTTGCTCGGGATGGTCAGAGACTTCTTGAACGTGAACATGGATGGGTCTCCTGATCTGGGCCCCAATATAATCATGATGCAAGCGCTCCGCATGCCCCCGGGCGTCACGGTCACGCACGCGTCATCTTCCCCTGAATGGATCAAGCCCCTATGCTGGCGATCGGATTCCGGCCGCGGCACCGGCATGAGAGAGGCTGTCATGAGGTTCAGTACAATCGCGCTCGCGCTCTTTGCGTGCGTTCTTTTCGCGGGCACGCTGTCGGCTCAGACGGGGTCGCCCCCGCCCTACGGCCCGCCGATCAGCCTTGAGGCGGCCAAGAAGATCGTCGCGGCGGCCGAGAGCGAGGCCACGCGCAACAATTGGCAGGTGGCGATCGCGGTGATCGACAGCGGCGGGCACCTCGTGATGATGGTGAAGCTCGACAACACCCAGCTCGTCTCGATCCGGGTTGCGGAGGCGAAGGCAAAGTCCGCGCTCGGCTTCCGCCTGCCGACCAAGCTGCTCGAGGACGCGGTCGCCGCTGGCGGCGCCGGCACCCGGCTGCTCGCCGTCCAGGACATCGCACCGTTCGAGGGCGGGTTCCCGATCATCGAGGATGGCAAGATCATTGGCGCGATCGGAGTCGCCGGCGTGCTGTCCGCACAGGACGCCCAGGTCGCCAAGGCCGGGCTGGCCGCGCTCGAAAATCCGAGCCGCTAGCGGGATCGGCTCAGCGCGCGTAGCCGATCAGCGGCTTGGGCTTGCGGCCGAGCAGGATCAGGACGATTCCGACGATGCCGAAAATCAGCCAGGCCGGCTGGTCCAGCACCGTCGTAATGGCCGGGTCCCAGGCCGCTGCGGGAAGGCTCGCCTGCACCTTGGCCTGTGCGGCCTGCAGGCTGGTCGCATGGATATCGGTCCAGAGCTGACCGAGCTTGTAGATATAGACCCGGCTGTCGGCGTCGACTTCGCGCCATCGTAGACGAGAAGGATAAAACCAGCGGCGAGAAAGATCACGCCGATCAGTCGCAGCAGCGCACGGATCATACCCAGTCCCAGAATCGAAAGAATTTTCGGCGTACCCAGTCGATACCTGTCCAGACGGATTGGTTCAACCGCAATGGTCACGATACGGACATGTTCGGTTCATCCTTGAGGCTCATAGCCGGGTTCCGCTAGGGTCGGCGAATGGGCCTCCGCCCAAAGTACGAGTGCAGGGAGTTGCAATGCCGGCCACGCCGCCCGGCCGTTCGAAACGGCCCCATTTCACCGATCAGGAAGCGCTGCTGTTCCATTCGGAGGGTCGGCCCGGGAAGCTCGAGGTCGTCGCCACCAAACCGATGGCGACCCAGCGCGACCTGTCGCTGGCCTATTCGCCGGGTGTCGCGGTGCCGGTGCTGGCGATCGCGGAGGATGAAAGCCGCGCCTTCGACTACACGACGAAGGGCAATTTCGTTGCCGTCATCACCAACGGCACCGCCATTCTCGGCCTCGGCAATCGCGGCGCGCTTGCCGCGAAGCCCGTGATGGAAGGCAAGGCGGTGCTGTTCAAACGCTTCGCCGATGTCGATTCCATCGACCTCGAAGTATCGACCGAGGATCCCGAGGAATTCATCAATTGCGTGAAGCTGCTCGGCAAGGGCTGGGGCGGGATCAACCTCGAGGACATCAAGGCGCCGGAGTGTTTCATCATCGAGCAGAAGCTGCGCGAGTTGCTGGATATTCCGGTCTTCCACGATGACCAGCACGGCACGGCCATCATCGCAGCGGCCGGTCTTCTCAATGCGCTTCATCTCACCGGCCGCGACGTCAAGACCACAAAGCTCGTCTGCAACGGCGCGGGTGCGGCCGGCATCGCGTGCCTCGAACTCCTCGAAGCGATCGGCTTTCCGAAGGAAAACCTGATCCTCTGCGACACCAAGGGCGTGATCTATCAGGGCCGCACCGATGGCATGAACCAGTGGAAATCGGCGCACGCCGTGCAGACCAAGGCCCGCACGCTCGCCGAGGCGCTGGTCGGCGCCGATGTCTTCTTCGGCCTGTCGGCCAAGGGCGCGGTGACCACGGAGATGGTGAAGTCGATGGCGGACAAGCCGATCATCTTCGCCATGGCCAATCCGGATCCGGAAATCACCGCGGAGGAAGTCGCCGAAGTGCGCGACGACGCCATCATGGCGACCGGCCGCTCCGACTATCCGAACCAGATCAACAACGTCCTCGGCTTTCCTTACATCTTCCGGGGCGCGCTCGATGTTCGCGCCACCACCATCAACATGGAGATGAAGATCGCGGCCGCTCACGCCCTTGCGGAACTGGCGCGCGAGGACGTTCCCGATGAGGTCGCGGCGGCCTACGGCACGCGTCCGCGGTTTGGGCCCGAATACATCATCCCGGTGCCCTTCGATCCTCGTCTGATTTCGTTCGTGCCTCCCGCCGTCGCCAAAGCTGCGATGGACACCGGCGTTGCGCGCAAGCCGATCGTGGACATGGACGGTTATCGTCAGCAATTGCGGACCCGCCGCGATCCTGTCGCCGGCGTGTTGCAGCGGGTCTTTGACCGGCTCCGCCGCTCGCCCAAGCGGGTGGTCTTCGCCGAAGGCGAGGAGGAGCAAGTGATCCGGGGCGCTGCGAGCTTCGTCAATCAGGGGCTCGGCACCGCGCTCCTGGTCGGCCGCGAGGATCGCGTGCGCGCCGCGGCTGAAGAGCTCGGCGTAGAGATCGGCGGCAATCTCCAGATCGTCAACGCCGCATTGTCGCGACGCAATGCCGATTACGCGAGCTATCTGTACGAGCGGCTGCAGCGCAAAGGCTATCTGGTCCGCGACTGCCAGCGGCTGGTCAATACCGACCGCAACCACTTCGCGGCCTGCATGGTGGCGGCGGGTGATGCCGACGCGATGGTGACCGGCGTGACCCGCAATTTCTCGGTCGCGCTCGAAGACGTGCGGCGCTGTATCGATCCAAAACCAGGGCACCGCGTCATTGGCGTATCGCTGGTTCTCGCACCCCGAGGCCGCACCGTAATTGTCGCGGACACGGCGGTAACCGAGATGCCCGACGCGGCTGTTCTGGCCGATATCGCGGTCGAGGTCGCGGGCGTCGCGCGACGTCTTGGCTACGAGCCGCGCGTCGCCTTGCTTGCCTTTTCGACCTTCGGCCATCCGCCCGGCGAACGGTCGGCGCATGTTCAGGAAGCCGTACGCATCCTCGATCAACGCCGCGTCGATTTCGAATACGACGGCGAGATGGCGGCCGATGTCGCGATAAATCCGGACCTGCAGACTGCCTATCCGTTCTGTCGCTTGACCGGGCCGGCCAACGTGCTGGTGATGCCGGCCTTCCATTCCGCGTCGATCTCGACAAAGCTCCTGCAGGAACTCGGCGGCTCGACGGTGATCGGCCCTATTCTGGTCGGGCTCGACAGGCCGGTGCAGATCGTGCAACTCGGCGCGAAGGACACCAACCTCGTCAACATGGCGGCGCTGGCGGCCTACAATGTCGGCGGCTGATCGCCGACGCGCCGGCGCCACCTCAGTCGATGATTAAATCGCGGCCCGCCGCCTTCAGGGCGGCGAGGCCGTCCTTCATCTGCTGCAGCCTTTCGGGCGAATGAGCTTGCCAGTTGATGACTTCGCCGATGACGCGAAGCGGATCGCGGGACCGATAGGACAGCGTCGGATTTCCTGGAAACTTTTTGTCGGTCACGTTTGGATCGTCGAAGATCGGTCCGGTCGGTTCCACGACGTAAATCCGTTCGCGCCCGCTTCCGGCGGCTAACTCGGCGCCCCAGATCGCCGCATCCAGCGTCGCCGAACAATAGACCCACGACAGTGGCGCGACGTCGGTGAAGTTCGACTGGTAACCAACGGCGATCAAGTCGCCGGGTTTCAGGTCGGCGCGTGTTCCGTGGAAGAACGACTGCGCGAAAGTGCTGGCCCTAGCTGACATTGGAACGCCGCTCCATGGATGCAAACAGAGGGGCGCCTTCCTGCGACAACCACCCCGGATTGCGGCAAGCCCCGGTGTTGGATAGACAATGACCGGGACATTCCGTCCGCGCTCATCAGCTCTTCTGATCGGGAAACCATTCGACATGGTTATCGCCGGTGCGGCCGTAATAGACCACCCGGCGGCCCGCGATCGACACGTGATAACCGACGCAACCCGCGGCCAGCACACGCTGACAGAACGTCTTGTAAGCGATTGTGCCGGCCTGCACGTCGCGGACCGCGGCTTCCACGCCGCTTGCTTAAAACGCCGCCGACGCTTCCGCACCGACTGACGCATTGGGCACGATCTCGGAATCGCCGCTGGCGAGGTAATAGGTCTTTTCGGACCGCACGAGATCGGCGTGATAGCGCTCGACGCCTGCCGCCATAAGCCGGCCGACGATCACCGGAAAACTCTCGCGGCCTTCGTCCGAGGCGCGGCTGCATTCGTGCAGTATCTTGCTGACACCTGTGTCCATCCTTCTCCCTCCCTCATTCGGTTCAATCGACCGGCACCGCGGTCAGGCCGCGCCGGCGCACCACATCGCGCATCATCCGCTCGAGTTGCTGTCGTTCGGCGGGCTTCAGATGCCCGAAGAATTCCCGATCGTTCTGATCCGCCAGGGCGGCAAGGCGCGGCACCAGCGCGCGGCCTTTGGCGCTGAGCGCGACCACCTGAAACCGGCGATCCCGCTCGTTCTCCGTCCGCGTCAGCAGCGCCTTGGCTTCCAGGCGGTCCATGATTTTCGACACTGCGCCGCGCGTCATCCCGATCCGGGCCGCCAGAACGCTCGGCACCACGGGAACGCCATCGAACAGTTCGCGCAGCACCACCCATTCGGCGACGCTGACCTCGAGTGCCGCAACCTTGCGCTCGAAGCTGTGCGACACCTCGTTGGACACGAACCGCAGCCAGTAGCCGAGATGCGCCTCCAGAGGGCTGACGCCAGCCTTGTTCGCCATGTCGAATGTCCAAATAGTTTCCAAGGAAACTATCAGGAATGATGTCCGCGTCAACTCTTGTTCCGCGGTCCGGTTTTCCGCTTCGCGCGCTGCACCCGGCGCGCTAGAACAGCCCCGTCTTATTGCTGGGAGATCATCTCGTGACCGAACGAAGCTTGCGCGGCGTGATCGCCGCAGTGGCCACCGTCATCGACGCGAACGGCACGCCCGACCACGCGCGCTCGCTCAAGCTCGCGCGCTATCTGCTCGACAATGGCTGCGACGGGCTGAACGTCCTTGGCACCACCGGCGAGGCCACATCCTTCTCGCGCGAGGAGCGCATGGGGCTGATGAGCGCCTATCGCGACAACGGCCTGCCGATGCAGCGGCTGATGGTCGGCACCGGCGCCGCGGCCGTTTCCGATGCGATCGCACTGACGCGGCACGCCGCTGGGCTTGGCTTTGCCGGCGCGCTCGTGCTGCCGCCGTTCTACTACAAGGGCGTGCCGGACGACGGACTCGTCGCCTATATCGACGCGATCGTGAAGGCGACCGCGGACCAGCCGATCCCGCTCTACCTCTATCACTTCCCGGCGCAGTCAGGGCTGCCCTGGCACGTGGCGCTGATCCGGCGTTTGCTGGAGAAGCATCGCGGCCGCATCGTCGGGCTGAAGGATTCCTCCGGCGACATGGCCTATGCCCGCGAGGCTGCGCAGGTCGCGCCGGACTTCGACGTATTTCCGTCGACCGAAGCCGCCTTGCCCGAAGCGAGGACCGGGACCTTCGCAGGCTGCATTTCCGCCACGGCGAATTGCAATGCCGACCTGTGCCAGCGCGCCTGGTCGTCGGGCGATCCGGTGGCGTCGGAAGCGGCTGTGACGATCCGGAACCTGTTCAACGGCAAGCCGCTGGTTTCGGGCATCAAGGCGCTCCTGGCCCATATTCACGGCGATCCGGCGCTTTCCGCAGTCAAACCGCCTCTGGCGGAGCCCTCCGCGGCGGACCGGACGGCCATTATCGCCGGATATGACGCCGTTCGGGCCAAAAAGGTCGCCTAAAGGCGGCCCTCGGTCCCGTTTTCGTTCGTTGACGGGAAGGGGTCCTGCGATTATAACCCGCGCCAAATGAGGCGGCGGCTATCCGCCGCCTCTATCATTTTTCCAGATCACCGATCCGCAGGTGCCGAGGCAGGCGCAGCGGACCTTGTTGCAGAGGGCTCCATGGCCAATACGAAGTCGGCCAAGAAGAAGACGCGCGTGATCGCGCGTCGCACCGCGATCAACCAGCATCGCCGGTCGATGATGCGCGGCTATATCCGCAAGGTCGAAGAGGCCATCGCGGGTGGCGATCGTACTGCGGCGCTGGCAGCGCTTCAGGCCGCCGAGCCGCAGATCATGCGCGCGAGCCAGAAGGGCATCGTTCACAAGAACACCGCGAGCCGGAAAGTGTCGCGTCTGACCGCACGGGTCGCGAAGCTCGCGCAGTAACGCGCCTGATCATCTCGAAGAGATCAAAAGGGCCCGGCACCGCCGGGCCCTTTTATTTTGCCTGCCCGGTGTCGCAACGACGTCACACTTTGCCCGGTCTGACGCTCTGAAACGCCCAACTTTTGCGGCTCGCGCTCGACGTACTGCCCTGAATTTTGAGCAAAAAATCTACCGCGAAAATAACGGTTTAGAGCCAAAGCGCGGCGGGGACTTTCAATTTCGTGCCCATTGGACGCAAAGGCCGAGGCTGCCAGTAAATTTGAAGGCAACTTGGTCCGCGGAAAAGCGCGCGGCGATTCAAGACGTTGTGTGACAAAGATGCAAAATCGCCAGTCTTTTGGGGCTTTTTTGAAGGTGCGGCGATCCTGCGCGCGACAAATTCATTGCAGTTTGAGGGCGCGCGTGTATCTTGAAACCACCGCCGCACAATGCTGCGGCGGCCTTCAGGAAATGGTCTTCTTTCAAACTCATGAGGAATGAGAACGGGCGAACTATGTCTGCGTTTCTCAACCTTCTGTACGTGACAAAGGCGACGACGAACTGGACGGACAAGACGTTTAATTCACTGCTGAACTTCGCGACGCTGCGTATTTGTATCTGTGTCGCTGGGAAGCTCCCGGAACGTTAACGTCGACAAAGAATCGGTCCACCGCGTGGAGGCGCGCGGATGGTAGGGGGAGTCATGACGACGAGTCAGGCGAACAAGCGCCGCTTACACACGCGGCGTCAAAAGCAGCTCGCATATGAGTGGCGAGTTGAATACGGACAGGACATCACCCGGCTCACGCCGGATCGTGTGCGGCTGGGGGCATCGATAACAGCCGGATCGCTACGGGCAGCTTCACCTCCAATCGATGGGTGGTGATCGCGCTCATTCGTGTCGCGGGAGAGGCTGATCTTCGGATCAGCCTGAAAGGTTTTTCAAATCTCCAACCTGCGACGTGAATGGGCTGCGGTCCAACAATCGGGGCGTTTCGCCTCGCTATTCACCATCGGTTTTTCGACATTCGGGAAGAGGCGACCGAAATGACGAGTTTGGAGCAGGAGCGTTGGTCCAGGGTTAAGGGCCGGCTCAAGGCTGAAGTTGGCGACGATGTCTTTTCGAGCTGGTTTGCTCGAATGGATCTCGAAGGATTGGAGAAAGATACGGCGCGGCTGTCGGTGCCGACGCGTTTCCTGAAAAGCTGGATTCAGTCGCATTATGGCGATCGCGTACTGCGCTGCTGGCAGGCGGAAGAACGGAACGTCCAGAAGATCGAACTGACTGTGCGCACGGCGGCGATCAAGACGCAGGCGGCGAAGCCGCGCGTGGACGATCAGCCGGAGGCTTCGCGCGATCAACGCGTCGAGAAGTCAAATGGCGCCGAGCATCGCGCACCGAGCGCGGCTCCGATTCCGGTTTCAACGGCGCATGAAGCGTCCGGGGGTTCGCCGCTCGACCCGCGCCTGACCTTCGATACATTTGTCGTCGGGCGTTCGAACACGCTGACCCATGCAGCCGCCAAGCAGGTGGCGTCGGCGCGGCGCGGCGATCTCGTCATGTTCAACCCGCTCTACATCCATGCGGGCGTGGGGCTCGGAAAAACGCATCTCCTTCAGGCCATCACCTGGGCCGGCAATGCCAACGGCGACCGCAAGATCCTGTATCTGACGGCCGAGAAGTTCATGTATGGCTTCGTCTCCGCGCTGAAAAACCAGAATGCGATCGCATTCAAGGAAGCGCTGCGCGGGATCGATGTTCTGGTGATCGACGATTTGCAGTTTCTCACCGGCAAGAACATGCAGGCCGAATTCTGCCACACACTGAATGCGCTGATCGACGCCGGGCGTCAGGTCGTCATCGCGGCGGACCGTCCGCCGTCGGATCTTGAGACGCTTGACGATCGCGTGCGCTCGCGTCTGGCCGGCGGTCTGGTGGTCGAGATGGGTCCGCTTGGCGAGGAACTGCGCTTCGAAATTCTGAAGAACCGGGTGCTCGCGGCGCGCGCTCATCACACCGGTTTTGACGTGCCGGACTCCGTGGTGTCCTACATCGCCAAATCGGTCACGCATAACGGCCGCGACCTCGAAGGCGCGCTCAACCGTCTGCTCGCATTGAGCAAGCTGACGGGTCAGCCGATGACCATGGAAGTGGCTGAGCGCGAAGTGCGGGATCTGATCCGGCCGCAGGAGCCCAAGCGCGTCAAGATCGAGGACATCCAGCGCGTGGTGGCGCGGCAATACAATGTCAGCCGCTCGGACCTTCTGTCGTCGCGGAGGACGGCCAATGTCGTGCGGCCCCGTCAGGTCGCGATGTATCTGGCCAAGACGCTGACCCTGCGGTCCCTGCCGGAAATCGGCCGCAGGTTTGGCGGCCGGGACCACACCACCGTGCTGCACGCCGTGCGCAAGATCGAGCACCTGCTCGGCAACGACACCACGCTGGCCGACGAGGTGGACACCCTGAAGCGCCAGCTGCAGCTGGAATGAGGGGCTTGCCCAAAGGCCTCAGGCACGGCAATTTCGCGTCCCCCCGGCCGTCCGGCATCCGCTGGCGGCCGGTCATCGTCACAGCGGCGCAGTCCGCTCGCCTCAGGGTTTTTGCGAGATGAAGGTCACCGTCGAGCGTGCGCAATTGCTGAAATCGCTCGCCCACGTGCATCGCGTGGTCGAACGCCGCAACACCATTCCGATCCTCGCGAACATCCTGATCCGTGCGGAGCGCGGCAAGCTCGCGCTCAAGGCGACCGACCTCGACCTCGAAGTCAACGAGACGATTTCCGCCGAGGTGTCACCCGGCGGCGCGACGACCGTGCCCGCGCACATGCTCTACGACATCGTGCGCAAGCTGCCGGAAGGATCGCAGATCATTCTCGAAGCGTCCGGCGATCGCGGCGTCTTGACGATCCGCGCCGGTCGCTCGCGCTTCACGCTTCAGACGCTGCCGGAAAGCGATTTTCCCGATCTCAATGCCGGCGACATGACGCATAGCTTCAGGCTGGCGGCCGCCGACCTGAAGACGATGATCGACAAAACCCAGTTTGCGATCTCGACCGAGGAAACCCGCTACTATCTCAACGGCATTTTCCTGCACACCGCGACGAACAGCAGCAAGGCCGAGACATTGCGTGCGGTCGCGACTGATGGTCATCGCCTCGCGCAGTTCGAAATCCCGTTGCCGTCCGGCGCGAAGGGGATGCCGGGTGTGATCGTGCCGCGCAAGACGGTCGGCGAGGTGCAGCGCTTGATCGAGGTCGCCGACGCGGAGATCCTGGTCGAATTGTCCACCTCCAAGATCCGGTTCACCATCGGCGATGTGGTCCTGACCTCGAAGCTGATCGACGGCACGTTCCCGGATTACGGTCCGGTGATCCCGCTCGGCAATTCCAAAATCCTTCAGGTCGACAAGAGCGAGTTCGAACACGCGGTGGATCGCGTGTCGACGGTCTCCAGCGAGCGTGGCCGCGCCGTGAAACTGTCCCTGACAGCCGGCAAGCTGACCCTGTCGGTCAACAATCCGGATTCAGGCAGCGCCACCGAAGAGCTTGAGGTCGAGTACGATTCCGACGCGCTCGATATCGGCTTCAATTCGCGTTATCTGCTCGACATCGCTTCTCAGATCGAGGGCGAAACCGCGATCCTGAAGCTCGCCGATCCGGGATCGCCGACGCTGATCCAGGACAAGGACGGCGGCCGCGCGCTATACGTGCTCATGCCCATGCGGGTATAGGCTCCGCACAGCCGGCCTGTTTCGCTTGGGGTCCCGCGCAGGCGGGACTATGGAAAATATCCGCCTTTCCGCTTCCACGGGACCGGCGGATATTGGTAGTTCGCCCCTATGCCCGCGACTCCCGCCCGCATCCTGCGCGTCAGCCTGTCAAATTTCCGCAGCTATCGCGCGGCGAGCCTCGCCACGACCGCAGACCGGATCGTGCTGGTCGGACCGAATGGCGCGGGCAAGACCAATCTCCTCGAGGCGATCTCATTCCTGTCGCCCGGCCGCGGGCTGCGCCGCGCGACGCTCGACGAAGTGGCGTTCAGCGAGGGCGACGGGTCTTGGGCGGTTTCCGCCGAAGTCGAAGGCGCCTACGGGCTCGCAACGCTCGGCACCGGCATCGAGGCGCCAAAGCCCGATCAGCCCACCACCCGCCTCTATCGCATTGACCGCGAGCCGGCGGGTTCGGCCGCGGACTTCGCAGACCATGTGCGGGTCATCTGGCTCACGCCCGCCATGGACGGCCTCTTCACCGGCCCGGCCTCGGAGCGGCGGCGCTTCCTGGACCGGCTGGTCCTGGCGGTTGACCCCTCGCACGGGAGCCGTGTCTCCGCATTGGAGCGGTCGCTGCGCTCGCGCAATCGCCTCCTGGAGAACGCGCAAGCCGACGCGCATTGGCTCGACGCCGTCGAGCGCGAAACCGCGGAGCTCGCGGTCGCCGTTGCGACCCTGCGCGCCGAAACCGTGAACCGGCTGCAGATCGCCCTTGCCGAGAGCCAGGGTGCGGCGACCGTCTTTCCGTTCGCGGAGATCGCGCTCAAGGGCTGGATGGAGGAGGCGATGCTCTCGCTTCCAGCGTCCGACATCGAACAGCGTTATCGCACGGTCCTGCGGGACAACCGCGCACGGGATGCCGCCGCCGGACGCACACTGGAGGGCCCACATCTGACCGACCTCGCGGTCGTCTATGGCCCGAAGGGCATTTCCGCGTCGGATGCTTCAACGGGTGAGCAGAAAGCGGTCCTGATCCGTCTCGTGCTCGCCAATGCGACGCTGCTGGCCGGGATGACCGGCCGGGCGCCGGTACTCCTGCTCGATGAAGTGGTCGCGCATCTTGATCCGGGCCGCCGCCGGGCCTTGTTCGAAGCACTGGCCGAACTGGGCGCGCAGGTCTGGATGACCGGCGCCGACCCGCAGGCCTTTGCAGAGATCGTGGGCAGCGCGCAGATGGTCGAGGTCTCGCCGGGACAACTCAGCTGAGTTCCGCGTGCACGGCAGGTTTTCGGCGGCTCTTTGTCAGGAACCCATCCCGCGCTCCTGGTTTGTCCCATGGTGGAAAGGAGGCGCGTCGGCGCCAAGCTTGAGAAAGGCCGGAAGCATGGCACCGAAAGATTCAGCTCCGCAGGTGGTGACCGAAAAGCTCCATGAGGCAATCGACGGGCTGCGCAAGGACGTGACGCGAGTCGAGATCTGGGCGACTGCGCTGTCCGAGTTTGCAAAGCCGGTTCCGGACTATCGGCCGAACCCCAAATATGAGCTTGGGCGTCCCGGAGAGGCCGCCGAGCGGCCGGAAAATGAGGCCGGAACGACGCCCCCAACCGGACGCCAAAAGTCTTCGGAATGAGGCCGTCCAGTGCGCAGATTTTGCGCTTCGGATGGGCTTGAAAACGCTTCAATTACAATTACTTAACGGCAAGGAAATAGGGCTGTACGGCCCTGTTTTTTCGTGTCACGAAGTCACGTCCCGTCCCATTTTTTCGCAACTGATTCGAAGGCTGCCTGATGGCTGAGCCCGCCCGCCAGAATCCCCCCCAAGCGTCGACCGAGTACGGCGCTGAATCGATCAAGGTCCTCAAGGGCCTCGACGCGGTGCGCAAACGGCCGGGCATGTATATCGGCGACACCGACGACGGCTCGGGCCTCCACCACATGGTCTACGAGGTCGTCGACAACGCGATCGACGAAGCGCTGGCGGGACACGCAACGGAAGTCGTCGTCACGCTGAACCCGGACGGCTCCTGCACGGTTCGCGACAACGGTCGTGGCATCCCCGTCGACATCCATAAGGGTGAAGGCGTGTCGGCTGCCGAAGTCATCATGACGCAGCTGCATGCTGGCGGGAAATTCGACCAGAATTCCTACAAGGTCTCAGGCGGCCTGCACGGCGTTGGCGTCTCCGTCGTCAACGCGCTGTCGACCTGGCTGAGGCTGACCATCTGGCGCGACGGCGACGAGCATCAGATGGAATTCAGGGATGGCGTTGCGCAGGCGCCCCTCAAAGTCACCGGGAAGGCCGAGGGCCGCAAGGGCACCGAAGTGACCTTCCTGCCGTCGCCGCAGACCTTCACCATGACCGAGTTCGATTTCGCAACGCTCGAACACCGGTTGCGCGAACTCGCCTTCCTGAATTCCGGCGTGACTGTCATCCTGACCGATGCCCGGCATGCCGTCGAAAAGCGCGAGGAAATGCGTTACGAGGGCGGCATCGAGGCCTTCGTCAAATATCTCGACCGCAACAAGACCCCACTGATCCCGCAGCCAATCACCATCCGCGCCGAGCGCGACGGGATCGCCGTCGAATGCGCGCTGTGGTGGAATGACGGCTACCACGAGAGTGTGCTCTGCTTCACCAACAACATCCCGCAGCGTGATGGCGGCACCCATCTCGCCGGTTTCCGCGGCGCGCTGACGCGCCAGATCACCGGTTATGCGGAGAACAACGGCACGAGCAAGAAAGAGAAAGTCTCGCTGAGCGGCGACGATTGCCGCGAAGGCCTGACCGCGGTGCTGTCGGTGAAGGTGCCGGACCCGAAATTCTCCTCGCAGACGAAAGACAAGCTGGTCTCCTCGGAAGTGCGTCCGGTTGTCGAAAACGTCATCAACGAGGCGCTGCAGGACTGGTTCGAGGTGCATCCCTCGGAAGCCAAGACCATCGTCGGCAAGGTGGTCGAGGCCGCCGCGGCCCGCGAGGCCGCGCGCAAGGCCCGCGAATTGACCCGGCGCAAAGGCGCGCTGGACGTTTCCTCGCTGCCCGGCAAGCTCGCCGATTGCCAGGAGCGCGATCCAGCCAAATCCGAACTCTTCATCGTCGAGGGTGACAGCGCCGGCGGCTCGGCCAAGCAGGGCCGCAATCGCGAATTCCAGGCGGTGCTGCCGCTGCGCGGCAAGATCCTCAATGTCGAGCGCGCGCGCTTCGACAAGATGCTGTCGTCACAGGAAATCGGCACGCTGATCACCGCGCTCGGTGCCGGCATCCGCGACGAGTTCGACATCAACAAGCTGCGCTATCACAAGATCATCATCATGACCGACGCGGACGTGGACGGCTCCCACATCCGCACGCTGCTCTTGACCTTCTTCTTCCGGCAGATGCCGCAGATCATCGAGGGCGGCTATCTCTACATCGCGCAGCCGCCGCTCTACAAAGTTTCGCGCGGCAAGTCCGAGCAATATCTGAAGGACGAACGCGCGCTGGAAGATTTCCTCATTGAACACGGGCTCGAGGATTCGGTGCTGCGCGTCGCCAGTGGCGAGGAGCGCGCTGGCGCCGATCTGAAGAAACTCGTCGAGAACGCGCGCAATGTGCGCAATCTCCTCCACGGCCTGCACAGCCGCTACAATCGCAAAGTCATCGAGCAGGCGGCGATCGCCGGTGTCCTGACCCCGAGAGTGACAGGCGATCAGCAAGCGGCCGCAGCGGCGGCCGGATATATCGCGCGCCGGCTGGACGTCCTGTCCGACGAGACCGAGCGCGGCTGGACGGGCTGGTTCGATTCCGAAGGCTTTCATTTCGAGCGCACGGTGCGCGGCGTGAAGGAAGCAGCGCTGATCGATCAGGCGCTGCTGGGGTCCGCCGATGCACGCAGGCTCGACGAATATGCGCCGCTCCTGCAGGAGGTTTACGCCAAGCCCGGCATCCTGCGACGCAAGGACGACGAGACGCCGATCTACGGCCCGGTCGGGCTGTTCGAGGCAGTGACTGCCGTTGGCCGCAAGGGCATCTCGATGCAGCGCTACAAAGGTCTCGGCGAGATGAACCCGGAGCAGCTCTGGGAGACGACGCTGAACACCGATGTCCGCTCGCTGTTGCAGGTCAAGGTGCGGGAGGTCGACGAAGCCGACGACATTTTCGGCCGGCTGATGGGCGATCTCGTCGAACCGCGCCGCGACTTCATCCAGGAAAACGCATTGCAGGCGAGCGTGGACGCTTAAGCGTCATACGCCCGTTCATCGCCCTGGCCCGTCAGCTCCGCAACCCCGGAGCCTCCTGGCCTGTCCGCGCGACATATTCCGTATAGCCACCACCATAGACGTGTACGCCGTCCGGCGTCAGCTCCAGCACGCGATTGGAGAGGGCTGCCAGGAAGTGCCGGTCGTGCGACACGAACAGCATCGTGCCCTCGAACCGCGCCAGCGCGGCGATCAGCATCTCCTTGGTGGCCATGTCGAGATGGTTGGTCGGCTCGTCCAGCACCAGGAAATTCGGCGGATCGAACAGCATCTTCGCCATCACGAGGCGCGCCTTCTCGCCACCGGAAAGGACGCGGCAGCGCTTTTCGACATCGTCGCCGGAAAAGCCGAAGCAGCCGGCCAGTGTGCGCAACTGCCCCTGCCCGGCCTGCGGGAAGCTATAGTCGAGCTCCTCGAACACCGTGCGCTCGCCATCGAGCAGGTCCATGGCGTGCTGCGCGAAATAGCCGAGCTTGACGCTGCTGCCGACGGTCACCGTGCCGGCGTCCGGCTCGGTTGAGCCGGTGACGAGTTTGAGAAGGGTCGACTTGCCCGCACCATTGATGCCGAGGACGCACCAGCGCTCCATGCGGGCGACGTGAAAATCAAGCCCTTCGTAGATGCGCTTGCTGCCATAGGCCTTGTGCACGCCCTTGAGGCTTGCCACGTCGTCGCCAGACCGCGGCGGCGGCATGAAGTCGAACGCGATTGACTGCCTGCGGCGCGGCGGCTCGACCCGCTCGATCTTTTCCAGCTTCTTGACGCGGCTTTGCACCTGCGCCGCATGCGATGCGCGCGCCTTGAAGCGCTCGATGAACTTGATTTCCTTCGCCAGCATCGCCTGCTGGCGCTCGAATTGCGCCTGCTGCTGCTGCTCGTTCAACGCGCGCTGCCGCGCGTAGAATTCGTAATCGCCGGAATAGCTGGTCAGCGTGCCGGCATCGATCTCGATCACCTTGTTGACGACGCGATTCATGAATTCGCGGTCATGCGAGGTCATCAGCAACGCGCCGTCATAGCTTTTGAGAAAATTCTCAAGCCAGATCAGGCTTTCAAGATCGAGATGGTTCGACGGCTCGTCGAGCAGCATGCCGTCCGGCCGCATCAGAAGAATGCGGGCCAGCGCGACGCGCATCTTCCAGCCGCCCGACAGATTGCCGACATCGCCGTCCATCATCTCCTGGCTGAAGCCGAGCCCCGCCAGCACCTCGCGCGCCCGCGCATCGAGTGCATAGCCGTCCAGTTCCTCGAAACGCGCCTGGACCTCACCATAGCGTTCGAGGATCTCGTCCATTTCGTCGGCGCGATCGGGATCGATCATCGCCGCCTCGAGCTCTTTCAGCTCCGCCGCCACAATGCTGACCGGGCCCGCGCCTTCCATGACTTCGGCGACCGCGCTGCGGCCACTCATCTCGCCGACATCCTGGCTGAAATATCCGATGGTCAGACCGCGATCGACCGAGACCTGGCCTTCGTCCGGCTGCTCCTGTCCTGCGATCATGCGGAACAGCGTCGTCTTGCCCGCGCCATTCGGACCGACGAGGCCAACCTTCTCGCCCTTGTGCAGGGCGGCCGAAGCCTCGATGAACAGAATCTGGTGACCGTTCTGCTTGGAGATATTGTCGATACGGATCATTGCGGCGGGGCGGGACAAAAATGAAGCGGCCCGCTTAGCGCAGGAGAGCCGGAGACGAAAGCATTCTTCCGCCTCGCGACCTAAAATCCGAAAGTCCCCTGTGCTGCGGGTACCGCTCCGCTCCGGGCGCCTTCGAGCGCCAGCATCCGCGCCTTGGTGGCGGAGCCTCCCGGCGCCGAGAAGCCACCGATCCTGCCGCCCGCGGCCAGCACCCGATGACAGGGGATGATCAGAGGCACCGGATTTTTCGCCATCGCCTGTCCGACATCCCGCGCGGCTTCGGGACCGGCACCAAGCGTCTTTGCGACCGCACCGTAGGTTGTCGTCTCACCCCATCGCAGTTGGCGCACGGCGTCGTAAACCCGTGCGAAGAACGGCTCCTGCGGGTCGAGGTCGAGCGTGCAGAAAGAGAAATCGGCCTCCTCTCCTTCGAAATAACGAACTGCGGCAGAGACGACCGCAGCCACATTCTCCGGAGGGAATCCCGGAACGGCATCCGGATGGCGGCGAAGCAGTGAACCCTTCGCGGCATCGGCACTTGCGGCCGGCAGCCGGAAACAGACGATACCCGCATCGTTCCAGGCGACGGCGCAATGACCGAGAGCGGTTTCGAACGTGAGGTAATGAATTGCCTGCCGGGTCATCGTGACGTTCCTCGCGATGACGATATGGGTTGCCGAAAGCCTCCGCGCGACCCGGTTTCTGCAGCCGGCGCGGAGCCGCACACTCAGAACAGATCGAAATATTCCTTCTGTTCCCAATGCGTGATGTCGGCGGTGTCGCTTTTCACCTCGGCCTTGTAGCGGGCGATTTCGGCGTCCTTGATGCGGATGTAATAATCGACGAAATCGGCCCCGAACGCCTCGCGGAAACAGGCATTGTCGCGCAACGCATCGAGCGCCTCGCCAAGCGACTTCGGCATCATCGGCGCCTCGGTCTCGTATGGCGTGTCCGCGGAGGGGCCCGGATCGCGCTTCTGCGCAAGGCCGTCGAGGCCGCATGCGATCTGCGACGCCAGATAGAGATAGGGGTTCGCCGCCGGCTCGCCGATCCGGTTTTCCAGATGCGTCGCAGGATCGCCGGGCTGGCCGATCACGCGCACCATGACGCCGCGATTGTCCTGACCCCAGATCACGCGGTCCGGCGCGAGCGCATAGGCGCGATAGCGCTTGTAGCCGTTCAAAGTCGGCGTGGTGAAAGCGGCCGCCGCCTTCGCATTGGCAAGGAGGCCTCCAAGCCAATGCTGCGCGAACGGAGGTAGCACCGTGCCGGGATCATGCGAGACGAAGGCGTTGGCCTTGGTCCGCAGATCGATCAGCGACTGATGCAGATGCCAGCCGCTTGAGAATGCATTGGGCAGAGCCGGCCGGCACATGAACGTGCAATGCAGGCCATGGCGGCGCGCGATCTGCTTCATGGCGCTGCGGAACAGCACCATCATGTCCGCGGATGCGATGCCCTTCTCCGGCCGGAAGGTGAATTCGCACTGGCTCGGGCCGAGCTCGACTTCGAGAGACCGGAACGGCAGGCCGAGCGCCGTCACCGCGCGCCAGAAGGGCTCGAGGATCGGCTCGATCTGATCGGACCGCGCTTCCGTCAGAAGCTGGAAGCCCTGGTGAATGTAACTGACGTCGATCGGCTCGCCCGGCCAGGTGGCGTCGGCCGGCGCCAGACGCGGATTCTCGATCCTGTAGAGATGAAACTCGACTTCGAGCCCGGCCATCATCTCGTAACCTGCCGCGTGCAGGCGTGCGAGCTGATCGCGGCAAAGCTGCCGGGTCGAAAAAGGCACCGGCTTTCCGTTCGGGAAGTAGATGTCGCAGAGCACCCAGCCGGTATTCGGCGCCCAGGGCAGAACGCGGAAGGTCGAGGGGTCCGCGATCATCAGGAAATCCGCCGCGCCCTGCATCTCCGGCATCGCAAAGCCGCCGCCAGGGGTGAAGACCGGAAACACCGTGCGATGCGAGGTGTCCTTGGCCAGAAGCGTCGTGGTCATCGTCACGCCGCCGCGCATCAGCTTGGCGGCTTCGGCCGCGACCACGGTCTTGCCGCGGAGGACGCCGTGCTGGTCCACGAAGGAAAATCGCACGAGGTCGAGATTGCGGTCCTCGATCTCCCGCTCGACCGCTGCCGCAAGACGGAATTGCTCGTCGTTCCACAGAGCGTGCCGCTCGACAAAGCTGAGGGTTGCGCGGTCGCGGGAGGACATCATGATTCAACCTTTATACCTCCCCCTGAGGGGAGAGGCCGACTGCCGCAGCATAGCGAAGGCCATCGGGTAGGGGTCAAGCGAGAGAAAGCGGCCCCATCCCCGTCACCTGCGCATGCCGCGCTCCCGCCTTCAGGGAGGACGTAAGGCTAATGCCCGTTCGCCCAGCTCTTGGTCGTGCGGCGGCGCTCGTGCGCCTCTTTCGCGTAAGCTTGCCAGTCCGACGCCGGTCCGACGCCGTCGACACAGACCGGGCCGGTGATGGCAGGCGCATCCTTTGCATCAAGGACCATCAACGGGCGCTCGCCCTTGCTGGCCTGCTCGATTGCGGCCCTCAGCAAACGCCGATAGGCGGTGATCGCCTTGTCGGACTGGCCCAGATGCTCCTTGGTCCGATCCTGGATCGGTCCCATCGACTCGCAAGCCCACTGATCGTGAATGTTGATGTCGGCGCCCATGCCGGTGAAGGTTTCGTGCGCCTGCTCGTGCGGATCGAAGCCGTAATCGTTGTGCTTGTTCTTGCGCGGCACGTAATTCGGCAGCTCGTAGAGCTCCAGCCTCTGGCGGCGCATCTCGTCCTTGTCGACCTTGTTCCCGAAGCTCGTGAAGATGCAGTACCAGTAATGCGTCGTCTCATCGATCGGCACATGCCACTGCGAGATGGTCATCTCCTTGCTCATCGGGATCATGAAGGCATTGGGGAAGACCAGATTGGTGATCCGCACATGCATCGACCGGTCGTTGAGCTGGCGCAGCGTGTTGAGCCGCAGACCGTATTCGGTGTGCTCGACCTCGATCCGCGGACGCGGGAAGTCACGCATGATCTTGGTCATCGGCATGTCCGCGTCCGACGTCGAATCGCGGAACATCTTGCCGTAGGATTGTGAGGGATCCTCGTCTTCAAAGAAGCGGTGCAGCCACGAGGTATGCGCGGGATCGATGCCGACCTCGAGCGACTGCAGCCAATTGCATTCGATGAGTCCCTTGAACGCGAAAGTGTATTCGTCGGGCGCAACGAAGCAGTCGAAGTTCGGGAAGGCCGGCGGCTCGCCGGGCCCCATATAGGCGAACAGGATCCCGCTCTTCTCCACCACCGGGTAGGATTTCTGGCGGATGTTCTTGCACAGGTTGGAGCCTTCCGGCTCCGCCGGAGTCTCAAGGCATGTGCCGTTCACGTCGAACTTCCAGCCATGGAAAGAGCAGCGCAGGCCATCTCTTTCGAGCCGGCCGAACGCGAGATCGGTCCCGCGATGCGGGCAACCCCGTTCGATCAGGCCGTAACGTCCCTGCCCGTCCTTGAAGATCACGAGATCCTCGCCCAGCAGCCGGACCGGCTTGATCGGACGGTTGGTGGCCAATTCCTCGACCAGCGCCGCCGGCTGCCAATAGCGCCGCAGCAGATTGCCGGCCTTGGTGCCGGGATTGGTGCGGGTGATGAGCTCGTTCTGTTCCGCGCTGAGCATGACGACAGGTCTCCTGACGGGAGGGTGGCGCGACCGGGCGTATCCGTGTATGTTCGCACACCGAACATAAGTTCGAATTACACCAGAGTGCCGTCCCCGAGGCAAGCTTTCGAGAGGCGGGACGCGACGGGAACCGAAATGCCGCGGGTCTCACGATCTGACGCAGAAGCGCATGTTGTCGAAGCGGCCGGGCCGGAATTCCTGGAAGCGCTGGCGCGCGGGATTCGCGTCATTCAGACCTTCGGTCGCGATCATCGGCAGATGTCGCTCAGCGACATCGCGAGGCTGGTCGGACTGCCGCGTGCGTCCGTCCGGCGCACGCTGCATACGCTGATCCATCTCGGACTGGCGGAGACGGATGGGCGGCTGTTCCGGCTGACGCCGCGGGTGATGACCCTGGCCGGGGCCTATCTGTTGTCCAATCCGATCTCGACGATTGTGCAGCCTGCGCTGGAGCGGCTGAGCGCGGAGATTGGCGAAGCGTGCTCGGCGGCCGTGCGCGACGGCGATGCCGTCGTGATGATCGCATACGCTTCGCCGCCGCGCGTGCTTCAGCTGACTTCGCATGTCGGATTGCGGCTTCCGGCTGTGTCGAGTTCGCTCGGCCGGATTATTCTGGCATCGCTGCCGGATGACGCGCTCGATGCGTTCCTGTCGCGGGTCGAGCTGACGCCGCTGACGCCCCACACCATCATCGACAAGGCCGAATTGCGGCGGCGAATCCTGAAAGCGCGCGCCGACGGCTATTCTCTGGTCGATCAGGAGGTGGAGCTGGGCTTTCGTTCGATTTCCGTCGCGTTGCGCCGGCTTGATGGCAAGACCATCGGCTCGCTGAATGTCGGGCTTCACAGCGAGCGCGGCACGATCGCCGTGATGCGCAACACCTTCCTGCCGAAGCTTCGCGCGCTGTCCGACGTGATGCGGGAGCAGCTGATCTGAGCCTGGTGCGGTGTCAGGCCCAGCCGGCGGCCTTGCGCCGCTGCAAGTAGGCGCGGCGACGGCCATTCAGGCGGTCTTCTTCCGCGCGCGCCTCCTTGATGGATGACGTTGCGCAAGTCCGAAATTCAAGATCGCCGGGACGATAATGAACGCGCTGGCGCGCAAAGATCGAGCGCAGGCCAGATGCCGGCGGCTGGATCAGAGTCATCAGGCTGGCGGCCACATCCGGGGACGCCGCAAAGGCGATCGGCTCACCGGTCGAGACATGCCTGACCTCGAACAGACCAGGTCCGGCAGGGGCATCGAGGGCAATCCTGGAAAACTCAGTGGGGAACAGCTTCCAAACACTCCACACCAGGGACATTACACGGCCTTTTCTAACGGTTAACGGCAATTAACGGATCGAATGTGTCTTTTGCCGTGCCGCACAACGCCCGAGAGCGCGGGTTGTTCCGAGGGCACCTGCTCACTGGGTGTCATCGCCCGCGAAAGCGGGGCATCCAGCGCACTCTTGAAGCGGTTGTATTTACTTCATCGCCCGCTTTCGCGTGCGATGAACGGCGCGCCTGGCGACCCCTCCGGCACACAGCCGGATTCGTCAGCGGCCGGGCAGCACAAGCACCTTCGGCTTCGTGGGCAGCGTGGTCTTCGAGATGACCGTCGCGGGCGTGTCGGAAAATTCGACGTCGAATTTCTCGCGCATGCGATCGAGAAAGCGATTGAGCGTGAAGACGCTGAAGTAATGCATGGGGATGATCAGCGGCGCCTTCAGGCTCTCCATCACCTCCACCATACCGTCGAGATCGAGCGTATAGCTGCCATCGACCGGAACCAGAACCGCATCGATGCGGCCGATCTCGTTCAATTGCTGCTGCGTCAGCGTGTGATGCAAATGGCCGAGATGCGCAATGCACATATTGGCGATTTCGAACACGAAGATCGAATTGCCGTGCCGTTCGGTACCGCCGCCCCAGTCGCGAATGTTGGTCGGCACATTGCGCACGCGCACGTCATTGAACTGAAGATCGTGCCGCACCGGCTTGCCGCGCTCTTCGGCCCAGCCGCGCAGGACATGCAAAATGCCTGCGTCGGGATGATCGGTGTAATGCGTCGAGTGCGCGTGGTTCATGGTCGCGATATCGGGCAGCACCGGCGGCCGGACGTAATCGTTGTAGTCGGTCGCAATGCGCACGACGCGCGGACTTTCGATCAGGAAGGTGGAGTGGCCGATATAGGTGATGCGAACCTGATCGAACTGAAGCTGCGCAAGGCGGAGCGACGCAGGCAGCGCACGCGGCGTTGCCGATGCGACCAGGCCCGGACAATTTTCGGTCATTTCCGGCTTGGGCGCCTGCGCCTGGACCCTCTCGAAGGCCGCTGCCGCGCCGCCTGACAGCAACAGCACCACGAGCACCCTCGCGAGCTGCGTTCCGAAGGACTTCCGCATCAGAGGCTCCCTTGCCGCATGAACTATGCCATGGCGGTGCGGAGCCGTTCAATTCACCTCGAAGTGCGAAAGCCGGGCAGTCTGCTCAACAAAAAAGCGGCGCCGGAGCGCCGCTCTTTCGATTGAAACGGGTATGCAGCCTAGCGCTGCGAGACGATGAAGCCCTTCGGGGTCACGACAACCCACCGGCCGTCCACGCGCCGGATGGTCTCGACGCGGCCAAGGCCCGGAAGATTGGCGCCAGGGACGATCTCGAAAATGCCCATGCGCTCGTTTTCGACGACGGCGCCGCCGTTGAACACCTCGCGCAACGCCCAGCCATTCACAACACGATCCTGCTGCTTCTGCGCGACCGAGCCCGTCGTTTCGGGCACCGCGGTCTGCGCAGCGGCAAGGGCCGGGGTCGCGGCGGCGGTGCGCTTGTCGATGCGCTCCAGCAATTCGGACAGCTTGGCGACACGCGTTGCGGGTTCAGCCTGCGCCTTCTCGGCGCGCTCGACCCGATCGGCAAGCTTTGCCATCTGAGCGGACGTCGTCTTGGCCTGGTTGTCGATGCTCGCCTTCAGCGCCGCGACTTCGCTCGAGAGCTGCGTGATCACACCACGCAATGCATTCACTTCCACGGTCGGGCCGTTGTCTGCGACCGGCTCCGGCTTGACGAAGACCGCGGCTGCCATCGCGCCGACAGCCGAGCCCACGGCGCCCGAAACGAGGATTGCGATCGCGAGCACCGCAGCGCGCCCAAACCGGTTTTGTTTGGCGGGCACATAAAGAACCGGCGCCTTGTCGTCCTCGAGCCTTCGATACGACGTGTGCGCGACGCCTTCCGCCTTGATATCGGACGCACCGCTTGCAACGGCCTTTTGCGGCTCGGAAGAGCCTGTCTCTGCATTTCCGGAATCGTCGGCGGGACCCATGACGAAGCGCTCCAGGAGGTGACCACTTCACCAAGCGGTAACCAAGGGCGCTTACAAAAAAGTTAAACTTTTATCGGTTGAGCGCGGAGCGGGAACCCGCGCATGCGCGTGGGTTAATACAATCCTAACGGCGGCTGCACGCGCTGCATCAATGCATCGGCATCCGCCGCGAATATCCAGGGCCGGTCTTGCCGTGACTGTCGGGCGCCTCCTTGCCGCATCGGAAGGTCCGCGCCTTGTCATCGGCAACCTTGCGCGCAAGTTCATTCGCATCGGGATTGGCGCGTCCATCGACATAGCCGACATGGCAGACGCCGCCGGCGCCAAGCCGCGTGATAACCAGCACCTGGCCGCGCACGACCTCGCCGTCCGGATTGGGCTCTTCCTTCTGCACCGTTGTCGACCAGCGCATGATCGCGGCGAACGGGCGCTTCTTGCCGCCCGGCAGCGACTCGATCCGCCACTCGACCACATCGCCATGTCCGTTGAACGACATCAGCGTTTCGCGGTTCGCCAGTTCCTTCCGCGCATTGGGACCGAAACTCACGAAAGAGCGCTGGTCTCCCCCGGAAATGTAGATCGGAATGCGCGCATAGCCCTTGCACAGCCACGAGCCGTAATCTTCGGCCACCCTGCCCGGCGTATGCTTGCAGGCTTTCAGATCGATCTTCGTATAAGCATGCTCGACCGGTTGCGCGGCGGCGCCTTGCAGGCCCGCGATCAAAGCTGCAACGGCAACAAGTCCGCTCGGACGAAGCATCGCATCACCTCCGCACGCGCGTTCCCGCCCCGCTCGTGAAGCGTCGAAAAATCGATCAGACCTTCGGCTCCGGCAATCCCGCCGAAGCGCAGGCCGCGCGCAGCGTATTGAGGATCACGCAGGCGATGGTCATCGGGCCGACGCCACCGGGGACCGGCGTCACAGCGCCCGCCACCTCCAGCGCCTCCTTGTAATTCACATCGCCGACGAGGCGCGTCTTGCCGCCTTCGCCCGGCACGCGATTAATGCCGACATCGATCACGGTCGCGCCCGGCTTGATCCAATCGCCGCGCACCATCTCGGGACGTCCGACCGCCGCGAACAGAAGATCGGCGCGCCGGCACACGTCCTTCAGGTCCTTGGTCTTCGAATGCGCAATCGTCACCGTGCAGTTTTCAGCGAGCAGCAATTGCGCGAGCGGCTTGCCGACGATGTTCGAACGGCCGATCACCACCGCATCCATGCCGGCAAGGGACGGATTGATCTTCTTCGCAAGAATGACGCTGCCGACCGGCGTACACGGCACGAGCGCGCGCTGGCCGGTTGCAAGGCGCCCGGCATTGACAGGATGGAAGCCGTCAACGTCCTTGCCGGGGTCGATTGAATTGAGCACCAGCGTGGAATCGATCTGGGAAGGCAGCGGCAATTGCACGAGGATACCGTGAACGCTCTTGTCGGCATTCAGCTGCTCGATCAGCTTCAGGAGATCGGCCTGCGAGGTGTCGGCCGGCAGCTTGTGATCGAAGGACTTCATGCCGGCTTCGACCACGGCCTTCGACTTCGACTTGACGTAGACTTCGCTCGCCGGATCGTTGCCGACCAGCACCACCGCGAGGCCCGGCACGATGCCGTGTTCCTTTGCGAGCTGCCCTGCCGCTTTCGCGATATTGCCGCGCAGCTCCTGCGCGATGGCTTTGCCGTCGATAATCGTTGCCGTCATTCTCTAGCCCGCCAAAATATTCTGAAGCCGCGCCGCAAGGGCCGCGCCATCGCCTTCGATTTCGATCCGCTTGATCCGCGAGGTGTCACCGGCCGCCAATGTCACTCTGCGCCGCGGCACGTCAAGCGTCTTTGCAAGCAATGAAATCAGCGCGGCATTGGCCTCGCCCTCGGTGGGCGCGGCCCGCACGCGCGCCTTCAGGACGGGCCGCCCATCCGACAGCATCTCGATCCCATCGAGCGCATCCCGCCCACCTTTGGGCGTCAGCCGAACCGTGATCGAAAGCCCCTGCTGCGTGACAATAAAGGGTCGCTGCAAGGCGCTGCTGCCCAACCCGCCGGATCAGAAGACGTTGGGATAGATGTAACGGGTGATCACGCTTTGCAGGAAGATGATGATCAGGATCACGATCACCGGCGAAATATCGATGCCACCGAGACCGGGCAACATATTCCGGATCGGTCTCAGCACCGGCTCGGTGATGCGATAGAGAAACTCGCCCAACATCGCCACGAACTGGTTGCGCGTGTTGACCACGTTGAAGGCGATCAGCCAGGACAGGATCGCCGCCGCGATCAACAGCCAGATATAGAGCTGCAGGACGATGAGGATGACGTCGAGGAGCGCACGCATCGGGCGGGAGTCTTCTCTCGGAAAATGACCGGACCCTGATGTATCGGCTCAGCCGATTCCGGGCAAGCCGCCGCAGGTCCGGGCGCGGGCAGAGGATTGCGGGCAAGCCGGGGCGTGACGGCGCGCGAAAAGCGAGGCGTTCTTGACTCGGCCAAGGACGGGGCCTAAATGGCCGCTTCTTCGCCCATCTTGCGCATCCGGACGACCTCCGGCTGCGACCGGCGGGGGGCCGTAGCTCAGCTGGGAGAGCGCCTCGTTCGCAATGAGGAGGTCAGGGGTTCGATTCCCCTCGGCTCCACCAACCCCGCCTAGCCATCATGACCATTCGACCGGCCCGGCGCGGCGTCATTTGAAGCGATAGCCGGCGTGGCAGCTTACGCAGCCCATCATGACCTCGCTCAGGACAGCCAGCGCCGGCTTCGGATCGCCGGACACATCGGCATTCTGCGCTTCGATGGCAAAGCGGCTGGCGGCCCGATGCATCGCGGTTCCCGCCTGCTGCATGCCCTCCGGCATGTATCGGGCCACCTCGTGCGCGTTGTGGAGCGTCAACGCCGTCATCCCGAGACGCTGCTCGGCGACGGCCGCCGCCTTGTTGGCATCGCCTTTCGAAAGCGCTTCGGTGATCTCCTGAAGCGCGAGCAGATGATCGCGCATGTTGGCCAGCGTGTGATCCACCATCTTGGGCGGCAGCTTCACCAGGACGCGCGGATCGTGCGCCTTTCCGCCCTGGCGCGGATGCCCATGGTGCTGGTGGTGCTGCGCCAGGGCGATACCCCCGACGGAAATGAAGGCCGCCGTCATCGTGGCGAGGAGTTTGAGCCGCATAGGATGCCCGTGGTTGGCTTGCATCCGATCTGATAGCCGATCCCTGCGGCTGGGCCTATGATCCGGATCATATGACCAGGGACCTCGACTGGAACGTGCTGGCGAAAGGCTCGCCGCTGCTCGCGGCGATGCCGGAGTATGTCAGGCGGAACGCGCAACTTCGCCGCTTTCCGAAGTCAGCGCATGTCTTCGCGCGCGGCGACCGCCCGCAGGCGATGTATTTCATCGTCTCCGGCGAGGTTCATCTGGTCCGCTCATCGCTGACCGGCGATCAGATCGTCCTGCAACGCGTCCAGAGGGGATTCCTGGCGGAGGCCAGTCTCGACCAGGCGCGCTATCATTGCGATGCGGTGGCCGCCAGGGCGTCCGAACTTCTTGTGCTGCCGCGCAAGCCCTTTCGCGAGGCGCTGGCGGACGAACAATTCAGCAAGGCCTGGATGTCGCATCTGTCGGACGAATTGCGGCGCGCCCGCACGCAGGTCGAACGATTGGCGCTCAAGAGTGCCGAGGCGCGCATTCTCCACTACGTGGAAACCGAGGGCCGTGATGGCGTGGTGATCCTGAACCAATCGAAGAAGGATTGGGCCAATGAGCTTGGCCTCACGCACGAGGCTCTTTACCGGGCGCTGGCGCGCATGGAGCGAGGTGGCCGGATCCGGTCCGACGAGACCGGCCTCACGCTCCTGCCGATGACATGAGGCGGCGCAAGAGCCGGGTTGCCGGCGCCTGCTTCGGCCTCAGCGCTTCAGCCTCTGCTCCAGCCGCGCGACGGCGGCGGGCCCATCGGTGTCCTTCGGCGACAATTCGGCGAACTTCTTGAAGTCGGCGAGCGCGTCGGACAGCGAGCCCTTCATCTCATACGCACTGCCGCGATTGAAATAGGCGCTGGCGTCCTTCGGATTGAGCTTGATTGCCTCGGTGAGATCGGCAATCGCCTTGTCCAGCTCCTTCTTGCGGATCAGTGCCACGCCGCGGTTGTTATAGGCCTTGGCATAGCGCTTGTTGATCTTGATGGCTTCAGTCGCGTCGGCGATCGCCCTGTCGGGATCGCCCTTGCGGTTCCAGGCGACGCCGCGATTGCTGAGCGCGCGTGCATGCTTCGGATTGATCTTCAGCGCTTCGTTGAAATCGGAGATCGCCTTGTCCTGGTCGCCCTTGGCGCTCCAGGTGTAGCCCCTGTTGCTGTAGGAATCGGCATCTTTCGGGTTGGCGGCAATCGCCTTGTCGCACGCTGCAATGCCGGCATCGCCGGTGCTCTTGGCGCATAATTCACGTTCGCTTTGCGCAAAGGCCACACCGGCAAACGAACAGCCCGCAACGACAAGGGAACCAAGCCGCAAGGTCCGGGACGCTCCCATGGTTCCACCCCCTTGGCACGTTCTTGACGCACCGACAGCTTAGCGTGCTCGCGGAAAGTCGAAACCGCAATAAACGATCGAGGTGCGACATTTTTGAGGTAACGTGCCCCGCTCGCCCTCCCCCTTCCGGTACCGCGCCGCAACGCTTCGCCCGGGACGCCCGACCAGTCCATGACCATCACGACCGACCCTGCCGCGACGCTCGGCCGCAACCGCTCCTTCCTGCTGTTCTGGTTCGCGCGCGTCTCCGCGAGCCTCGCCCTGCAGATGATGGTCGTGGCGGTGGGCTGGCAGGTCTACGACATGACCGGACGCGCGCTCGACCTCGGCCTTGTGGGCCTCGCGCAATTCGTACCGGCTTTCCTTCTCGTGCTGGTCGCGGGCGCGGTGGCCGACCGCTACAACCGAAGCAAGGTGGTGCGGCTTGCCCAGCTCACCGAAGGCAGCGCCGCCTTCGTGCTCGCCATCGGAACGTGGCAAGGCTTTCTGACGCGCGACCTCATCCTCGCGGTGGTCGTCGTGCTCGGGGCCGGACGCGCCTTCGAGGCGCCGACCTTGCAGGCCCTGCTGCCGCGTCTCGTGCCGCTGCCGGTGCTGCCCCGCGCCGTGGCCGGATCGGCCTCCGCCAATCAGGCGGCCACCATCGCTGGCCCTGCGGTCGGGGGCTTGCTCTATGTCGTCAGCCCGACGCTGGTCTATGCCCTGTGCGCCTCGCTGTTTGTCTTCGCCAGCATTCTGGTCGCGCTGATCCGCATCGATCAGGTCGCGCCAAAGCGAGAGAAGGTGGACATCGCGGCGCTGTTCGCCGGGATCACATTCATCCGCAACAACCCGCTGATCCTCGGCGCGACGTCGCTCGACATGTTCGCGGTACTTTTTGCGGGCGCCACCGCGCTGTTGCCGATCTATGCCAAGGACGTATTCCACGTCGGCCCATGGGGGCTCGGCATCATGCGGGCCATGCCGGCCGTCGGCGCATTGCTGATGGCGATTGCGCTCGCGCGCTGGCCGCTCGTTCGCAATGCCGGCCGCAAGATGTATGTCGCGGTCGCGCTGTTCGGCGTCGCCACCATCGTTTTCGCCCTGTCGACCTCCTTCCCGCTGTCGCTGGTCGCACTGTTTGCGCTTGGTGCGGGGGACATGGTCAGCGTCGTGGTGCGACAGACGCTCGTCCAGGTGCAGACGCCGGACGAGATGCTGGGCCGCGTGATTTCGGTCAATGCGCTGTTCGTCGGCACATCGAATCAGCTCGGCGAATTCCGCGCCGGGCTGTTCGCGCATTTCATCGGCACAGTGCCCGCGGTCGTGTTCGGCGGCGTCGCGACCTTGCTGATCGTCGCATTGTGGACGAGGCTTTTCCCGGCTCTCCTGAACGTCCAGAGCCTGCAGAAGGATTCGCGATGACGGCAAAGAGCAGCGAAGCGCAAATTCCCGCCGTCAGGCGGTGAGCGCCGCCTCGGTCTTCGGCTCCGGCTGACCCTGCAGCCATCGATCGAGGAAATGCGACAGCCAGTTCTGCATCGCATAGTCGAAAACCAGCCGGTCCTCGAAATGCGCGACGCGCTGCTTGGCGCCCGGCAATTCCATCCGGTGCTGTCCGCGAATGGTCCACCGGCACATCATCGCGTGCGTCACTTCCGGATGAAACTGGATCGCATAGGCGCGCTCGCCCTGCCGGAATGCCTGCACCGGAAAGGTATCGCCCTCAGCGAGAAGCGTTGCGCCCCTGGGAAGTTCGAAGCCCTCGCGATGCCATTGATAGACGTGATCGGGCCAGACTTCGCAGACACGAAGGCCCTCCTCCGTCGGTCGGATCGGATAATAGCCGACCTCGACATGCCCCTCGCTGTGCTGGTCCACCCGCGCACCGAGGTGACGCGCCAGCATCTGTCCCCCGAGACAGACGCCGAGAAACGGCTTGTTCTCCCTGAGCGGCACGCCGATCCAGTCGATCTCGCGCTTGACGAAATCCAGGTCGTCATTGGCGCTTTGCGGCCCGCCGAAAATGATCGCGCCGGAATGGTGATCGAGCGTCGCCGGCAAATCATCACCCAAGGCCGGACGGCGGATATCCAGCGGCACGCCGCGTTTGCGCAGGTACTGACCAACCCGACCGGGCGTGGAATTTTCCTGGTGCAGAACGATAAGGACGGGCAGCGACATCGGCTTGCTGAACGGCTCCCGCGATTTACCAGCAAACTATCCCGTTCACGGTGTCTGGCAAGCGGCTCCGGGCGAAATACCGCTATGAGCGAAAAGCCTATCTCGGACCGGGGCCGTGGCGTTTGGCGACCGCCGGCAGCAATACCGCGTGGGGCAACAGACCGCTCCCATAGACCAGCGCCTTGTTGAGGAAACCCGGCACCACCAGCCGCCGCCCGGCCATCAGGCCGGCATAGCCCTCCTGCGCCACACGGTCGGCAAAGGTCGTCATCGGCGTTTCGAGCACCTCGTTGCCGGTGCCGGCGACCGCCTGAAATTCCGTCGGTACGGGACCGGGGCAGAGCGCGCAGACCCGGACGCCGCGGCCGCGCCATTCCTCGTGCAACGCCTCCGTGAAGGACAGAACATAGGCCTTGGTCGCGTAATAGACGGCGTGGTTCGGTCCGGGCAGGAAAGCCGCGACCGAGGCGACATTCATCAGCCCGCCGCGGTGGCGTTCCAGCGCATCGGCAAAGCGCAGCGACAGATCGGTCAGCGCGCGCACATTGAGATCGATCATCTCGAGCTGACGCGACCGGGACTGCGATGCGGCCTCGCCGGCAAGGCCGAAGCCGGCATTGTTGACAACGAATTGCGGCTCAACCCCGGCATCGGCGAGGGCAGCCTCGATCCGGTCTCCGCCATCGGTACGCGAGAGATCGACGCCGATCACCAGCGGACGCGGGCTGCCGCTTCGCTCAATCTCGGCCGCGAGCGCTTCGAGCCGGTCGGCGCGGCGCGCGGCGAGCACCAGCCGGTGACCATGACGCGCGAAGACTCGGACAAGCTCGGTTCCGATACCGGAGGAGGCACCTGTGATCAGTGCGACCGGCTCAGGCATCGTCGTGCGGCGTGGCGAGGGCGGCGACCTCACGGCGCATCTCGACGCGATCGCGCTGTGAAATTCCGAGCAGGTCAGACGCGCGCCACAGCACGTTGTCCTCGAATTCGTTCATGCGGCCGTCCGCATAAACCATTTCCCACATCATCCTGACGAGGCGCTTGCGGCCTTCCTCGTCGAGCGAGCGATTGATGATGCTGGTGAAAGCGTAAAGATCCACCGCCTCGCGGTCCGCCGTGCTCGCGGCTTCGATCAACTCGTCGACGGCGTCGTCATCGAGCTCGAATTGCCGCTTGAGCAGGTCGTGCAGCTTGCGCTGTTCGGCAACGGTCTCGTTGCCGTCGATCGTCATGACGTGAATGAGCAAGGCTGCGGCTGCGAGCCTGTAATCGTTCTCGTCGAAACGGCTCGCCGGCTTATCGCCGATGCCAACCTCGTTCAGGAAAGACTTGAGAATCTGGAGCATGAAACCTCGGGTGGCGACACGCTCCGGAATGTGGTTGCAGCCGCGGCCGTTGTAAAGCGCGTCACGGCGCATGACGAAATTGTCATCTGTTTCGTCTGCGACCGCACGCGTGAACGCGACCGGGCCCGCCATCGAAAAGTCGGCGCATCGCCGCCTTATGCCGGCACCACCGGACGCGGCTGCGCGGCCTGGGCCCGCTCTTCCTTGGCGCGCTTGGCGAGCGTCAGGAGATCCACCTTGCCCGAACCGAGCATCGGCAGCTTCTCCATCACGATGACTTCCGCCGGGATCATCAGCTCCGACGCATGACGCGAGCGGGCGAACGCAACGAAATCGGCACGCGCCGCCTTCGGATTGTTGGTGTACAGGAGGAGCCGCTCACCCTTGCGGGCGTCGGGAACGGACACGACAGCGGAAATGAATTCCGGCCAGAGGTCGCCGGCAAGCGCCTCAACAGCCGCAAACGACACCATCTCGCCGCCGACCTTCGCGAACCGCTTGGCGCGGCCCATGATCTTGATGAAGCCCTGCGCATCGATGGTGACGATGTCGCCGGTGTCATGCCAGCCCTCGGCGGGCCGCTCCAGCACGCCGGGATTCTCGACGCGGAGATAACCCAGCATGACGTTGGGACCCTTCACCAGCAGCCGACCGCCTTCGTCAACGCCTTCCACCTTTTCGAGCTTGGCTTCCATGCCGGGGAGCAAGCGGCCAACGGTGCCGAATTTATTGAACATCGGCGTATTGAGCGCGAGGGCGGGAGCGGTTTCGGTCACGCCATAGCCTTCGAGAATTCGCACGCCGAATTTCTCGAGATAGATCTGCCGGGTCGAATCGCGCACCGGCTCGGCGCCCGCGAGCATGTAGCGGATCGAGCGGAAGTCATAAGGATTGGCGGCGCGCGCATAGCCGTTCAGGAACGTATCGGTGCCGAACATGATGGTGGCATTGGTCGCGTAGACCAGTTCGGGCACCGTCCGGTAATGCAGGGGCGACGGATAGAGGAAGATCGGAACGCCCGACACGATCGGAAGAATGACGCCGACCGTGAGCCCGAAGGAATGGAACACCGGAAGGATATTGAACACCTTGTCCATCCGGTTGAAATCGATTCGGGCACGCGCCTGCGCCGCATTGGTCAGGATGTTGCGGTGTGACAGCACAACGCCCTTCGGCACGCCCTCGGAGCCTGAGGTGAACAGGATCGCCGCCCAGTCATCCGGCTTTCGCTGCACCAGCGGCTTCTTGTAATTGAGCATGCCGCCGAGCTTGTCGAACAGATGTACCTGCGCGCGGACGTCCTCGAGGTAGACGAACTTCACCTCCGCCGACATTTTCTCGATCAGCGGCTCGAGCTTGCCGCGTTCGATAAAGGCGCGTGACGTCACGACGGTGGAGATGCCCGCCGCCCGGCAGCCGGCCAGAATATTGGTTGCGCCCGCGGTGAAATTGATCATCGCCGGAACGCGCCCGGCCGACATCAATCCGAAGATCGTCACCACCGCGCCGTTGGCATTCGGCAACATGACGCCAAGCGGCTTGCCGACTTCGGCGAGCGGCATCAGCTTCTTGCCGAGGATGCGGGTGCCGAGCAGCAGCCGCTTGTAGGTCAGCGTACCGGTGACGAGGTCCTCGGTTGCGACCGTCTTCATGCCATGCTCATGCGCCGCTTCGATCAGCGCCTCGACGATCGTGCGGTCCGTGCGCGTCGTCTGGTAGATCATGTTCGACATGATGTCGTAGAGCGCGGCGCCTGCGGCGCGACGGCGCGCCTTGCCGCGCAGATCCGGGTCGAGCTTGAGCTTGGTCGGCTCGAGAACCGTCACGCGCACCTTGGGAAAGAGCTGCTTGCGAATCTGATAGCCCGCGAGGCGCGTGAAATAGGAGCGCTCCAGGCCTTCGATCCGGATCGGAACGATGACTGCATCGGATTTATCGGCGATCAGTCCGGCGCCGTCGTAAACCTTCATCAGCGAGCCGGTCATGGTGAGCCGGCCTTCCGGGAAGATGATCAGTGTTTCGCCGCCCGCGACCGCCTGGATCAGCGTGCGCGTTGCCATCGGCTTCAGCGGATCGATCGGCAGCGCGCGGGTCATGCGCGCGAAGGGCTTGACCCACCACTTCTGCGCAATCGTGGTGTCGATGGCGAAGAGCGGGTCGCGGCCGAGCAGCGACAGCGCAATCCCGGCGTCGAGAAAACTCACGTGATTGAGTGCGAGAATGACGTTCGGCTGCTGGATCTTCTGCAGATTTTCGAGGCCATGCACCTCGGCGCGGAAGAACGCGCGATAGATGATGGACAGCGCGTCGGTGAAAGCCCGCGTCGGCATGGTGTAGGCGATCAGCACCGCAACGATGAAGTTCGCGACGCCGAGTCCGATGAACAGGGCCGGAATCGTGGCCCCGGCGAAGCCCTGCAGCATCGCCACGACCAGCGTGGCGACCGTCATAAACAGCGCATTGAGGACGTTGACGGCGGCGATGACGCGCGCGCGCCGGTCGGCATCGGACCAGGCCTGCACCGCGGCGAAGGCCGGGACGATGAACATGCCGCCGCCGATCGCAAGACCGATCAGCGCGATGGCGACATTGATGCCGCGCGATGTCTGGAACACGTCGACCGGGAGCATGCCTTGCGCCGCCGGCGGCGGACCGAGCAGCGACCATCCCATGAACAGCGCGAAGATCGTCAGCAGCAATGCGCCAAGCAGCGTCGGCAGCAGAATGATGCGTCCGCTCGCAAGGTAGGCGGCAATGCCCGAGCCGACCGCGACCGCGATCGAGAACACCGCGAGATAGGCGGTGACGGTGTATTCGTCGCCACCGACGATGTTTTTCACCGCCGACGGCAGAAGCGACAGCACGACCACGCCGGCCAGCCAGAACCAGCTGGTGACCAGGGCGCCCCAGAACAGCCGGCTGTCGCTGCGCAGATCCCGGATCAAATCCCAGGTCGAGGTGGCGATGTTCTTGTTGATGATGAGATTGGGCGCAGCCTCGCCGGTCCGCGGGATCAGGAGCGCGGAGACCCAGCACAGAAGCGCAAACACCATCACCAGCGACGCGAAGGCGGTCGGGCTGCCGCCACCCTTCGAGGCGATGCCGCCGGCGATGGTGCCAAGGAGGATCGCGATGAAGGTCGCGCCTTCGACGAGCGCATTGCCCGCCGGCAATTCCCGGCGCTCCAGATGGTCTGGCAGAATGCCGTATTTGATCGGGCCGAACAGCGAACCGATCACACCGAACCCGAACAGAGCAACGAACAGAATATGCAGAGAATGGGTGACGAATCCGATCACCGCGACCGCGGCGACGGCGATTTCGACGAGCTTCAGGCGCTGCGCCACCACTGCCTTGTCGAAACGGTCGGCGATCTGTCCGCCGAGCGCCGACAGGAAGAAATAGGGTGCGATGAAGACGGCGGCGGCGAATGTGATCAGCGCATCGCCATATTCTGCACTGACCTGACCGGTCCCGCTCTGAATATGGAACAGGATCAGGAAGACGATCGCGTTCTTGAGGAAATTGTCGTTGAAGGCGGAAAAGAACTGACACCAGAACAGCGGCGCGAACCGCCAGGACAGCATCAGTGGCTTCGACGTCTCGGCCATACGCGTCAGTCGTCCGATCGTGTACCGGTTGTCATATTAGCACGTCTCGGGCCCCGGCGGGGCCCGTCTAGACAGTGCGGGCGAGCATGGTCGGTTGTTTGGAGCAATCCGCGTCGACGCCATTATGCGACTTGTACTGGCTGAACCCGACATGGCTGGCGGGCGACCCTGACACGACCACCAGATAGGCAAATTCGGTGCGGTGGCGCGGCGCGTCGCTGAACACCTCGTCGTATTCGGCCCAGCCCCAGATCAGCAATTTGCCTTGCAGATCGCGGACTTGACGGAGGATCGCGGGGTCCATGGTGATGATGGGCGACAAAGCCGTCGCCCGGGGACCCAAGATCAGCGGCTTGTAGGAATCGTAGGACAGAATCCGGTTGCCGAGCTCGTCGAAGTCGGCGAAGTCGAAATCCGCCGGCACCGACCGGTCGAAATATTTCCAGTTCACGTGACCACGGCCATTGCGGGTCGGCGTGGTGCCGGTGTTCTCCCAGATCGGCTGGATCGTGCAGGTCTGGATCTCGTCATTCAGCGGATTCTTGGTCATGGCGACCTGGAATTCGCGCAAAAACACGTAGGCCCGCTGCGCCGAAATGAGCCCTTCCTGGACGAGAGCCGCAGTCTGATCCGTAGCCCGGACCGCGCGCAGCATCCATAGGCCCTGGAACACCGTGGCCAGCAGCAGGAAAATGGCAAAGGCCGCGAGCGCGATGTCGGTGATGCGGATGTCGCAGAAGAAGCGCTGCCCCCAGCTGCTGACCGGAGCGGCGGCCTGCGGGGACTTGGCCTGGGCCTGCCAGACCATCGCGTCGATGCTGTCGCGGGTCACGGCCGCGCGATGAACCAGCGCTTCGGTCGCCAGGCTCTCGAAATGGATCGGCAGGCGTCCGGGCGTCTGCTGCGGCGCGGTCGCCGCGGGTGGCGGCTGCACCGAAGAACAATAGGATCCGAGGACAGCCGTCGCCACGGCCATCACAGCCAGCGCGACCAGCGCTGAAACGAGAAATGCACTGATAGTTTTCATCAGGAAGAATGCCCGGCGGTGCCGCTGAATCCGTCGTCGCGCCGCGAGGCCCCCCGCGGACGGGCAGACGTTAGTGAGCGCGCCCGGATCAGTCAAACCATCCCGCGAACGGGACCAGAACATCGGACCGCTCTGCGCTGCTCGCTGCGGACATGGCTGCGGTTTGGCTGCCGCCATGGCCAGCGCCGCCCGAGCCGTATATCCGGACGGTGAACCGGAACGGACTTCGCCTTTGGCGACACATCATCATTCCGCCGCCTGGTCGGCCACCGCCATCGGCGCGATCTGCGGCGTCGCCGCCGCCGCATGCTGGGCGATCGGCTTTGTCGCCGGCAAGCACGGCATCACCGCCGGTCTGACGCCGCCCGACCTCGCCTTCCACCGATTCGTGTGGACGGGCCTGCTTATGGTCCCGCTCGTCGCTCGTGCGGGGCTGTCCGATCTGGGCGGGCTTGGCTGGTTCCGGGGCTTCGTGATCCTGTTTCTCGCCGGCCCGCCTCAGGCCCTCCTCAACTATACCGGCCTCACCCTTGCGCCCCTCGGGCATGGCGCGGTCATCCAGCCGGGCTCCGCGGCGCTCGGCGGCCTCCTTCTCGCCTTTCTGTTGCTCGGTGAAAAGCTGACGCTCCCCCGCGTGATCGGCGTCGTCGCGATCCTCTTCGGTCTCATGATCCTTGCCGGCGAAGCGGTTGCGACCATCGGCGGACATGCTTTCGGCGGCGATCTGATGTTTGCCGCAGCAGGCTGGACCTGGGCGGCCTTCACCATCTGCCTGCGCGGGTGGCGGACCAGCGGCCTGCTCGCGGCGCAAGTCGTCGGTGTGCTTTCGCTGACGGTGTATCTGCCGCTCTATGCGCTGTTCTACGGCTTCGATCACATGATCGCGGCGGGGCTTTGGGAGAACCTCCTGCAGCTTGTGGCGCAGGGCGGCTTCGCAGGGCTCCTCGCGCTTTATCTCTTCGCGCGCGCCGTCACGGCGCTTGGCGCCGGGCGTGCGTCGATGTTTCCGGCGCTGGTCCCGCCGATGACGATGCTCATCGGCTTCCTGGCTTTGGGCGATGTGCCGACGATTCCGCAACTCGTCGGACTGGCCGTTGTCGTGTTCGGCTTCCGCTTCGCCCTGAAGCCTTAGCCATTCATTGCGGCTTGCAGACTGTCGTCTTGACCTTCGGCCGCTTCAACCGCGCGTCCTGCCCTCTCACCCAGAACGAGACCCCGTTCTTGGAATAGCGGGCGCCGAACGGTGCGAGCCGCTGTGGCAGCGTATGAGCGTGTCCGTCGAATTGCAGGCGGATGCGCTTGTCGCCGCGATAGAGCGCGGAGACCACCTGCGTGCCGTCATCGCAAAGATAGCTCGTGAACGCCGCCTGCGCATTGGCCACGGAGGCCGCGCAAAAAGACAGAAGCAGAATCAATCCGACACGTTTCATCGGCACACCATTGCTTTTCGCACGCGTTCAGGCGGCTCGTCGCGTTGACAGGAATTCGCCCATCCGCGCCAAAGCCTTCAGGATGTTCTCCGTGGAATTGGCATAGGATAACCGCACATAGCCTTCGCCAAGAATGCCGAAATCCGGGCCGCCGATGATCGCGACCCCGGCCTCCTCGAGGAGCGACGAGGCCAGCGCCTTGGCCTTCCATCCCGTCTGCTTGATGTTGGGAAAGGCATAGAATGCGCCCTTCGGCGTCGCGCAGGATATTCCGGGCAGCTGGTTCAGCCCCTCGACCACCACCTTGCGGCGACGGTCGAATTCCGCGACCATTTTTCGCACTTCGTCCTGCGGTCCGGTCAGCGCGGCAAGACCTGCATATTGCGCTGAAGCATTCACGCAGGAATGCAGATTGACCGCCAGCTTGCGGGCATAGTCATAAAGTTTTCCCGGCCAGATCGCGTAGCCAAGCCGCCATCCGGTCATCGCATAGGTCTTCGACCAGCCATTGAGCAGGATCAGCCGATCGCGGATCTCCGGGTAGCCCAGCAGGCAGACATGCCGCTCCCCGTCATAGACCATGTGGTCGTAAATCTCGTCGGACAGCACCGCGACGTCCGGAAACCTTTGCAATCCGGCGACCAGCTTGTCGACCTCCGACTTCGGCGTGACGCCGCCGGTCGGATTGGCAGGCGAATTCACGATCAACAACCGCGATTTCGGGGTGAGCAGCTTCAGCGTCTCCTCCGCCGAGAACGCAAAGCCATTCTCTTCCCGGATCGGGACGGGGACCGGATTTGCCCCGGTGAACTCGATCATCGAGCGATAGATCGGGAAGCCGGGATCCGGATAGAGAATGTCCACGCCCGGCTCGCCGAACATCAGGATCGACATGAACATGGTCGGCTTGCCGCCGGGCATGATCATCACTTCGTCGGGCGACACCTCGACAGCGAATCGTTTGTGCAGGTCGGCGGCCACGGCCTCGCGCAAGGCCGGAATGCCGGTCGCCGGGGTATAGCCGTGATGGCCGTCGCGCAGCGCCTTGATCGCAGCTTCGACGATGAATTCGGGGGTGCGAAAATCCGGCTGGCCGATGCCCAGATTAATGACATCGCGACCCTGCGCGATCAGCGCATTGGCGCGCGCCAGCACCGCGAACGCATTCTCCTCGCCAATCCGGTCAAAGGCAGCAATCGTACGAAGCATCGGTGGGCCCCCTTTGCCGATTATTAGGCCGGTCTCCCCGGCTCCGGGTCAACTCTTCTGATCCTCCCCACACGTTACCATTCCCCTAAGCGCGATCGGCCGACGGAGAGAATGAGCACGGCGAGAGACATTGCCGCGTCGGCCGCGGCATGCCACATACGGCAAGCTATGACAGTTTGGCTCGAAATCGCCATCGTCGTCGCGCTGACCCTTCTGAACGGGTTCTTCGCGATGGCGGAGCTGGCGATTGTGTCCTCGCGGCGCATTCGCCTGCAGCAGATGGCGGAAGCCGGCAGCCGCGGAGCGCAGCGCGCGCTTGCGCTCGCCGAGAATCCGGGGCGGTTCCTGTCCGGCGTACAGGTCGGCATCACACTGATCGGCATCATGTCCGGCGCATTCGGCGGCGCGACGCTCGGCGCCCGGCTCGGCGCGATCCTGAACCAATATCCGCTGTTCGCGCCGCGCGGCGACGAGATTGCCTTCATCGCCGTCGTGATCGCGATCACCGCCCTGTCCGTGGTCGTCGGAGAGCTGGTACCCAAGCGGATCGCGCTGCTGCAGCCGGAACGCATCGCGTCGGTGGTCGCCGCTCCGCTCGCGATGCTGGTGCTCGTCGCCCGCCCGCTCGTCTGGTTCCTGGAAAATTCGACGGCGTTGCTGCTCAAGCTGCTTCGCGTGCCGGACAAGCGCAACGAAACGGTGACGGAGGAAGAGGTCAAGATCGCGATTGCCGAGGGCACCGAGGCGGGCGTCATCGACGAAGTCGAACAGAAAATGATCCACGGCGTGCTGGCGCTCGCGGATTCGTCGGTCGCATCGATCATGGTGCCGCGGCCCGACGTCTACTGGATCGATCTGTCGGACGAAAGGAGCGCGCTCGAGCGCGAAATTGCCGATTGCCCGTATTCGCGCATCGTGGTCGTGCGCGATGGCGATCTCGGACGGCCGCTTGGCGTCGTGCAGAAGAAGGATCTGGTCGGCGACCTCATGTCTGGCCGGGGAATCCAGATTGAGGAGCGGCTGATCGAGCCCGCCTTTGTCCCCGAAACGATGCCGGTGCTGCGTCTTTTGGAAACCTTCCGGTCGGTCTCGGTTCATCTCGCCTTCGTGGTGGATGAGTATGGCGACTTCCTTGGGATCGCGACGCTGAACGACGTCCTCGAAGGCATCGCGGGCGATCTTGGCGAAGAGTACGAGCAGCCGTCGGAAAACATCGTGCGCCGCGCCGACGGCTCCTGGCTCGTCGACGGCCGCGTGCCGATATCCGAGCTGATCGACACCCTCAAAATCACGGATGCGGAGGGTGAGTTTCACACCGCGGCCGGATTCGCGCTCGAACGGCTGGCGCATATCCCGGTGGAATGCGAGGTGTTCGAGATCCCCGGATGGCGCGTCGAAGTCCTCGACATGGATGGAAAGCGCATCGACAAACTCCTGTTCACGCCGGTGCCCGAAACCGCGGACGGCTAGCGGAACCCGATCAAGGTCGCAGCCGTTATTTCGGGTTATCGTCCGGGTGGGTTGCAATGACTGAAAACAGGAAGCGCGGGCTGCGGTCGCAGCTTTGGTTCGACAATCCGGACAATCCAGGCATGACAGCGGTCTACCTGGAGCGCTATCTCAATTACGGGCTGACGTTCGAGGAACTCACCTCAGGCAAGCCGATCATCGGAATCGCTCAGACCGGCAGCGACCTTGCGCCGTGCAATCGACATCATCTCGACCTCGCCAAGCGCGTGCGGGAGGGCATTCGCGATGCCGGCGGCATCGCCTTCGAATTCCCGTGTCATCCGATCCAGGAAACCGGAAAGCGCCCGACGACCGCGCTGGATCGCAATCTCTCCTATCTCAGTCTCGTTGAAGTGCTCTTCGGCTATCCGCTCGACGGCGTGGTGCTGACGGCGGGCTGCGACAAGACCATGCCGGCCGGTTTGATGGCCGCCGCGACCGTCAACATTCCCGCGATCGTTCTGTCCGGCGGACCGATGCTGAACGGGTGGTGGAAGGGCGAACGCTCCGGCTCGGGCACCGTGATCTGGCAGGCGCGCAAGGATCTCGCCGCAGGCGAAATCGATTACCGCGAATTTCTCGGCATCATCGCGTCGTCGGCGCCGTCGATCGGGCATTGCAACACGATGGGCACGGCATCGACCATGAACGCGCTCGCGGAGGCGCTCGGCATGTCGTTGCCCGGTTCGTCAGCGATCCCTGCACCCTACCGGGAGCGTGCCCAGATCGCCTACGAGACCGGCCGCCGCGCGGTAGAGATCGTGCGCGAAGACCTCAAGCCGTCGGACATCCTGACGCGACAGGCTTTCGAAAACGCGATCGTGACATGTTCGGCAATCGGCGGATCGACCAACGCACCGATTCACATCAACGCAATTGCGAGACACATCGGTGTCGAACTCACGATCGAGGATTGGGAGCGCATCGGCTTCCACATCCCGTTGCTTCTCGACATGCAGCCGGCCGGCAAGTATCTCGGCGAGGACTATTACCGCGCCGGCGGGTTGCCGGCCGTGCTGAATGAATTAATGGAGGCCGGCCGCATCCACGCGGACGCCCTCACCATCAACGGACGATCGATCGGCGAAAATGTCAGCCGCGCGAGGTCGCTCGATGCCGACGTCATCCGCCCCTTTCACCAGCCGCTGATACGGGATGCCGGCTTCCGCGTCCTGAAAGGAAATCTGTTCGACTCCGCGATCATGAAGATGAGCGTGATCTCGGACGATTTCCGAAGCCGATATCTATCGAATCCGGACGATCCGGACGCTTTCGAAGGCCGCGCGGTGGTGTTCGAGGGACCTGAGGATTATCACGCGCGGATTGAGAATCCTGCGTTGAACATCGACGAGCGAACCATTCTGGTGATGCGCGGCGTCGGGCCGATCGGCTTTCCCGGTTCGGCGGAGGTGGTGAACATGCAGCCGCCCGCTGCGCTCCTCGTCGCCGGAATCGAGTCACTGCCCTGCATCGGGGACGGGCGTCAATCCGGCACCTCGTCGTCGCCCTCGATCCTCAATGCTTCGCCCGAAGCTGCGGCCGGTGGCGGTCTGGCGCTGCTCGCGACCGGCGACCGGATCAGGATCGATCTGCGTGATGGGACCGTGAACATGTTGGTGCCGGACGAGGAAATCGAGCGCCGTCGATCGGCGCTTGCTGAAGCCGGGGGCCTTCCCATTCCCGCAAGCCAGACGCCGTGGCAGGAACTCTATCGCCTGACCGTTACGCAGATGTCAGACGGACAGATCATTCGCGGCGCCGACCAATATCGTCGTGTCGCGCAAACGAGCATTCCCCGCGACAGCCATTGAGGTTCGCGAGCGCTGACTTCGATCGGCCTGCCGGTGCGACACAGGCCGGCTTTCAGGCTGCGAAAAAGGCCCGGAACCGGCGCTGCCTGCACAGCCGGCAGCGATAACGTTTGACTTCGCCCCCGCCTCCGCCTGATGCTTACGACATAAAAACATAATAGCTGCCAATCGCGGTATCGGGAGGACATCATGATCATGCGCCATCTCGTCGGTGCGCTTGCGTTAGGCGCGCTTGTAACACTGACAGGTCCGGTCTCCGCTCAGGAGACGATCCGGTTGCGGATCGCCTCAGGCCATCCGCCGGTCAACACCTACGTCAACCTGATGCAGAATTTCTTCGTGCCGGAGGTGACGAAGCGCGTCGCGGCCAAGACGAAGTACAAGGTCGAGTTCGTCGAAGGTTATGGCGGCGCAATGGTGAAGGTCGCGGACACGCTGGAAGGCGTGCAGTCCGGCATCATCGACATCGGCGGCTATTGCTTCTGTTTCGAACCGTCGAATCTCCCGCTGCATGCATTCCAGGTGATGCTGCCGTTCGGCACCATGGACCCGGTCGCGAGCGTGAAGATCGCGCGAGAGGTCTATGACCAGGTGCCGTTCATGTCCAAGGTGTTCGAGGACAAGTATCGCCAGAAGCTGATCGCGCTGATCGCCGACAACGGCTACAATCTCGGCACCAATTTCGAATGGAACAACGTCGCTGATCTGAAAGGGCAAAAACTCGCCGGCGCCGGCCTTAATCTGAAGTGGCTGGAATATGCCGGCGCGACACCCGTGCAATCGTCACTGTCCGAGGCCTACACGGCGATGCAGACCGGCGTCTATAATGGCTGGATCATGTTCCCGTCGGGCTGGGTGAATTTCAAGCTGTATGAAGTCGGCAAGTTCTACACCGAGATCGGCTTCGGCGCGATCACGTGGCACGGCCTGACCATCAACAAGGCGCGTTGGGACAAGCTGCCGAAAGAAGTGCAGGACATCATCCTCGAAGTCGCCAAGGAATACGAGGCGATGACCGGCACGGTGAACCAGGCGAACTATCCCAAGCAGCTCGACGAGCTGAAAGCCAAGGGCACGAATGTCCGCAAGCTGCCCGACAGCGTGCAGGCCGACTGGGCGAAATCACTCGCCGCGTGGCCCAAGGAGAAAGCCAAGGAACTCGACGCGCAGGGCCTTCCTGCGACCCAGGTGCTGGAAGCGACGCTCGCCGCGGCCGAGAAGCACGGACACAAATGGCCGGTGCGCTATTCCATCAAGTGAGATCAGATCCATCATGCCCGGCTTTCGCCGGGCATGACCCATCCTTCCGGAGCTTCACCGCAAGCGGATGCGAGCAATGATTGAAGGCGTGGTCACTCGCGTGGTGCACAGCTTGCTCGCAATCGCCGCGGCTATCATCTTTCTGCTGAGCTTCCTCGTCGTCGCCGACGTCATCGGACGCGGCGCCTTCAACTCTCCGGTCAAGGGCACGCCGGAGATCGTCTCGATGTCGATCGTCATCATCTGCTTCCTGCTGGCCGCCTATGCGATCCAGAGCGGAGGAATGCTGCGCACCGATGTGATCGCTTCGCTATTCGGCCGTCGCGGCTACGCCTTTGCCGACCTGTTGTCCGGGCTTCTCGGCGCCGGCTTTTTCCTCCTGATCGTGTGGGGCAGCTTCGAGCCGACGCTGCATGCATGGACCAGCAACGAATTCGAAGGGGAAGGCGCGTTGCGCGTGCCGGTCTGGCCTGCACGGCTTGTGGTGATGCTCGGCTCGGCGCTGGTGATCGCGATCTATCTCGGACAGGCGTTCCTGGCTTTGCTCGCGTTGATCCGCCCGGACGACGCGCCACCCCCCGTTTCCACGCCGCATTGACCGGAGCCCGCGATGTTCGGTCATAGCGAAATGATCCTGGTCGTCGTGGTGCTGCTGGCGCTGGTCTTTGCCGGCGTCCATATCGCGATCGCGCTTGGCGTCACCGCCGCCATCGGCATCTATCTGATGACCAGCGACATCGAAATCGTTCGCACCTTCGTCGCCAACACCGCCTATGAAGCGCTGCGCGATTACGTCTTCGCTGTCATTCCGTTGTTCATGCTGATGGGCGACTTCCTCGCCAAATGCGGCGCCGCGACCGACCTCTACACGCTCGCGAACCGTCTCAGCCGCTGGCTGCCGGCGCGGCTCGCGGTTGCAACCATCATCGCCAATGCGATCTTCGCCTTCGTGACCGGCGTCAGCATCGCCGCGGCTGCGGCCTTCTCGCGCATCGCTTATCCGGAGATGCGCCGCTACGGCTATAACCGGGAATTCGCACTCGGCTGCATCGCCGGCAGCGCATGCCTTGGAATGCTGATTCCGCCTTCGGTGCTGATGATCGTGTGGGGCGTTCTCACCGAATTGTCGATCGGCAAGCTGTTCCTCGCCGGCGTGTTGCCGGGCATCCTCCTCGCCGGGGGCTTCTGCGCCTACGTGATCGTCATGGCGCTGCTGAAGCCGTCGCTGGTGGGCGAAACAGGCGAGCGGCCGATCCGCGCCGCGCCGCTTGGCGCAGCGGTATCCGGACCGATCGGCAGGGCTGCGGACCAGCAGCCGATTGGACAGCTCCTGTTCAGCACGACTCTGGTGCTCGCGCTGATCGCCGCCGTGCTTGGCTCGATCTGGCTCGGCTTCTGTACGCCGACCGAAGGCGCTGGTGTCGGCGCGGTCGGCGCCCTGATCCTGGCGCTGATCAAGGGCATCACCTGGCGCGAGGTCTGGCAGGTGGTGCTCAACGTTGGGCGCACGTCCGGACCGCTGCTGCTGCTCCTGTTCTGCGCGCAGCTTTATTCGCGTGTGCTTTCGATGACCGGCTTCACCGAAACGGCGAAGACTTTTCTCCTTGGCACCGGATTGGGTCCGACCGGCATTCTGATTGTCATGCTGGCGATCTGGTTCGTGCTCGGCTGTCTGATTGACTCGATATCGATCATCCTGCTGACCGTGCCGATCTTCGCGCCGATCGCCGCCACGCTCGGCATCGATCCTTTGGCATTCGCAATCATCGGCATTCTGGCCATCGAGACCGGCCTTCTGACCCCACCCTTCGGCATTCTCGTCTTCACGGTGAAGGCGGCCGTGCCAGAGCCCAATGTGCCGCTGTCGGAGATCTTCCGCGGTTCGATCCCCTACTGGCTCATCCTGTTCGCGGTCGTTGTGGCGATTGTCGTGTTTCCGCGGATTGCGACGTACCTGCCTTCGCTGTGATCCAAACGCTCAAAAATTTCGCTCGCAACTGCGAAATATCAAGAGACAGCAGCGGCGCTGCGGCATGACATGCCAGCGATGCACGCACCGGATAACCGTCCGGATCGATTTGCGGATAAGAAAGCTTGCCAACGTCGGTCCCTCTGTCCTTGAGTTTTCCCATGCCATCGCCCACCGAGAAACGTCGTACCTTCCGCAATCTGCATCAAAGCGGCTGTTTCGTGATCCCTAACCCGTGGGATGTCGGAAGCGCGCGTTATCTGCAGCATCTCGGCTTCAAGGCGCTGGCCACCACAAGTCTCGGCTATGCCTTCTCCGCGGGCTATGCGGACAACGCTGTCCCGCGCGACGTGATGCTCGCCCATATCGCCGAGCTCACCCGCGCGTGCGACCTACCGCTCAACGCTGACTTCGAGGGCGGCTACGCCGACGATCCGGATGGCGTCGCCGAGAGCGTGACGCTCTGCGTCGCAACCGGCGTCGCCGGCCTCTCGATCGAGGATTCAACCGGCGACAAGGCCATTCCGCTCTATCCTTTCGACCTCGCGCTGGCGCGCATCAGGGCCGCGCGCGCCGCCATCGACAAGTCAGGCGCGGATGTTTTCCTGACCGCGCGCACCGAAGGCTTCATCCGCGGCCGCCCCGACATGGACGAGACGATCCGCCGCCTGCGGGCTTTTGCCGACGCGGGCGCCGATTGTCTTTATGCGCCGGGCATCCGGACCCGCGAGGAGATCGAGAAGGTCGTGAATGCGGTCGCCCCGAAGCCGGTCAACGTGCTCGTCGGATGGCCGAGCGACCTTTCCGTGCAGGACATTGCCAAACTCGGCGCGCGTCGCATCAGCGTCGGCGGCGCGCTCGCGCGCGCGGCGTGGGGCGGCTTCATCCGAGCGGTGCGGCAATTGTCGGACGGCGGGTGCTTCAATGGCTTCGCCGATGCTGCTCCCGCCGCGGAACTCAATGCCCTGTTCCGTGAGGACCGGGCCAAATGGCCGGCCGCGTGAGCGGACCTGATCCACTCAATTTTTCCGGCGCAGCAAGGCCCGGCCCGGTCGTACTGAGCGGCCGCTATGGCCGCGTGGAGAGACTCGATCCGGAGCGCCACGGCGAGACGCTGTGGGAAGCTTTCAAAGCCGATCCGACATTGTGGGACTACATGGCCTATGGCCCGTTCGAGTCGGAAGACGCGTTCAGGCATTGGCTGGTCGACCGTGCGGCGCTCGCAGACCCTTACGTATATGCCATCGTCACACCCGATGACCGCGCTGTCGGACTTGCCGCGCTGATGGCGATCCGTCCCGACATGGGCGTGATCGAAGTCGGACACATCGTCTATGCCCCAGCACTTCAGCGCAGCCGGCTCGGCACCGAAGCGCAGTTTCTGCTGGCGCGGTATGTCTTCGAGAGACTCGGCTACCGCCGCTACGAATGGAAGTGCAACGCGCTCAACACGGCATCACGCCGCGCCGCCGAGCGCTATGGTTTCACCTTCGAAGGCATTTTCCGCCAGCATATGATCGTCAAGGGCGAGAACCGAGATACCGCCTGGTACGCGATGCTCGATCGCGAATGGCCCGCACGCAAGGCCGCGTTTGAGAAGTGGCTTGCACCCGAAAATTTCGATAACGATGAACGGCAGCGAACCAAACTCGCAGCTGCATCATCGCGTCCGGGCAAGGATTCATGACCGATCGTCTGCACGGCAAGGTGGCCGTGATCACCGCAGCGGGGCAAGGCATCGGCCGCGCCATCGCCGAAGCGTTCGTTATGGAAGGCGCGCAAGTGATCGCGACCGATATCGACCCCGCCAAGCTGGCGGGCATCGGCGCGGCACGCGAAACGATGCTGGACGTGCTCTCCGGCCCCGCCATCGCCGCGCTGGCCCGCGAGGTGGATGCGAATTTCGGCGGCGCGGATATCCTCGTGAATTGCGCGGGCTTTGTGCATCACGGCACTGCGCTCGATTGCACGGAGGAGGACTGGGACTTCTCCTTCGACCTCAACGTCAAGTCCATGCATCGCATGATCCGCGCCTTCCTCCCGGCGATGCTGAAGAAACACCGCGGCTCCATCATCAACATGTCGTCCGCAGCGTCATCGATCGCCGGCTTGCCGAACCGATACGTCTATGGCGCGAGCAAGGCGGCGGTCATCGGCCTGACAAAGGCGGTGGCGGCGGATTTCATTCGGCAAGGCATTCGCTGCAATGCGATCTGTCCCGGCACGATTGAATCGCCGTCCCTGGAAGGACGGATCGAGACGCTTGCCGCCAAGACCGGCCAGCCCCTCGATACTGTGCGCCAGAACTTCATCGATCGCCAGCCGATGGGCCGGCTCGGCACGCCGCAGGAAGTGGCTGCGCTTGCGGTATTTCTCGCCTCTGATGAATCCAGCTATATCACCGGCCAGCCGCATCTGGTCGATGGCGGGCTGGCGTTGTAACCTCGCTTCCTTTCGGAGGCGCTCATGCGTGTGATCCCGCTCGCGATGCTGTTTGCCGTATTGCCCGGCCTCGCTTTCGCTGCGAATTGCAAGCGCAATGGAAGCACGGTGACCTGCGACGACGGCCGGACCGGCATTTTCGCCGGCGATGCAATCATATGGCCCGATGGCACACGTTCATCGAGCGCGCAGCATCCCAGTGTCCACATCGGTCACAAGGATTCGGTGCGCGTCGGTCCGGGTGTGTTCGTCGGTTCGCCGTCCGGACGCGGATCGGTGCCACTCGACGATCCGAACGCGCCGCATAAACGCAGTTGCGCCGTGCTCGATGGCGTTTCCTATTGTCACTGACGGAATTCTCCCATGCATGTCCTTGTAACCGGCGCGGCCGGGATGATCGGCCGCAAGCTGCTCGCACGGCTCGCGCGTGATGGCGGCCTGAACGGCAAGCCGATCGAAACGCTGACCCTGACCGACATCGTTACGCCGGAGGCGCCGGCCGGCCTCGCCACGAACCCGGTCCTCGATACGTCCGATCTCGCAGCGCCCGGTGTCGCCGAACGTCTCGTCAAGGGACGGCCCGACGTCATCTTTCACCTCGCCGCAATACCGTCCGGAGGCGCCGAGACCGATTTCGAGGCCGGGTATCGGGCCAATCTCGACGGCACCCGCAATCTCCTCGAGGCCATCCGCAAGATCGGCGACGGTTACAAGCCCAAGGTGATCTACACTTCGTCGATCGCCGTCTATGGCGCACCCTTTCCGCATTCGATACCGGACGACTTCATCCTGACGCCGCTGACAAGCTACGGTGCGCACAAGGTGATCTGCGAAACGCTGCTCGCCGACTACAACCGGAGAGGTTTTCTGGAGGGCGTGGGTGTGCGGCTATGCGGCATCACGGTCCGGCCGGGCAAACCCAATCTCGCGGCCTCGGGGTTCTACTCGAGCATCATCCGGGAGCCTCTCGCCGGACTCGAGGCGACGCTGCCGGTATCGGACGACATCACGAACACGCACGCCTCCCCGCGGGCCGCGGCCGGGTTCCTGGTTCATGCCGCATCGCTGACCCCAGAGCAGATCGGACCCCGCATCAACATGACCATGCCGGGGGTCTGCTGCACGGTCGGCGAGCAGCTGGAAGCACTCCGGCGCGTTGCGGGTGACCGGGTCGCGGCGCGGGTCCACCGTCGCCCGGACGAATTCATCATGCGGATTGTCGCCGGGTGGCCGAGCCGTTTCGACTGCACCCGCGCCCGTGAACTCGGATTCACCGCTGAATCCTCGTTCGACGAGATCATCCGCGTCCATATTGAGGACGACCTGGGCGGAAACTTCGTTCACTGAGGGGCTGGCAGCCCTCCGCGAGATCTGCCACCGGGCAGCAATGAAGGCCACGCGGGGCTGCCATCCGGCTCCGGACTTGCCCGTGGGCAAACTTGCATCAAGGGCCTGATCGCATACATTGCGGGTGACTTCCCCTCCCCGAGGACCTTCATGAATTATGTCGATGCCGCCCTTGCGCCGATGCGCAAGACCGGACAGATCAAATTACACAAGGCGGAAGCCTTCGCCGGCATGCGCAAGGCTGGCCAGCTGGTCGCGGAATGCCTGGACATGCTGGTTCCGGAAGTCCGCCCGGGCGTACCGACCGAGCGTATCGACAGGCTCGTGCATGAATTTGCCATGGACCACGGCGCGCTGCCTGCGACGCTGATGTATCGCGGCTATCGCAAATCCACCTGCACCTCGATCAATCATGTCGTCTGTCACGGCATTCCAAGCGACAAGCCGATGAAGGAAGGCGACATCGTCAACATCGATGTCACGATGATCCTCGATGGATGGCACGGCGACTCGAGCCGCATGTATCCGGTCGGCGAAATTCCGCGCCGGGCGGAACGGCTGATCGACGTGACATACGACGCGATGATGCGCGGCATCGCCGTGATCCGGCCCGGCGCGACGACGGGCGACATCGGCGCCGCGATCCAGTCCTTCGTCGAAGCCCAGCACATGAGCGTGGTGCGGGATTTCTGCGGCCATGGGCTCGGGCGGCTGTTCCATGACGAGCCGAACATCGTTCACGTCGGGCGCGCGGGTGAAGGCACCGTGCTGCGGCCCGGCATGTTCTTCACCGTCGAACCCATGATCAATCTGGGCCGGCCGCATGTGAAGGTGCTGTCCGACGGATGGACCGCGGTCACGCGGGACCGGTCGCTGTCCGCCCAATTCGAACACACCGTTGGCGTCACCGATACCGGCGTGGAGATCTTCACGCTCTCGCCCAAGGGGCTCGACAAGCCTCCCTACGCCGCGAAGGCATGAGTTGTCCTGTCCTGCCCTGCTAAGGCAGGGCATCGCTGAACTCTTGAAGCACTTGTGTGTACTGGATCGCCCGCTTTCGCGGGCGATGACAGGGAGAGAGCGATCTCTTCAATGAACGCAAAGGCGTTCTAATTCACCAGGGCGCTAATTCACCACGCGATACAGCCGCTCGTCATACAGGCTGCCGCTCTTCGGCAGCAATTCGGTACGAAAGTCCTTGGTCGATTGCGCTGCCGTGTGGCGTTTCCACGCTTCGATATTGTTCCAGACCGCAACAATCGTCATGTGGTTCGGCCGGCTGGCCTGGGACAACACGTCGAAGCGCGCATTGCCGTCACTGCGGCGGCCTTCGAAGGCGAAGGTCTGTAGCAATTCCTCTCCCTTCTGGCGGAAGGTCGGAATGAAGTCGACATGCGTGACCGCATAGATCGAACCGCCGGGATTGTTCTGCCCCGTCGTCAATTCGCGGTGCGGGCGTTCGTCATAGGGCGCGGTCTCGATCGCCTGGAGCGCTTCGCGCGCCGTCTTGACATGCGCTGACGCCGCATGCGCCTCACGCATCTTGTTGTCCTTCCAGTGCTCGACGACCACGAAGTGGTTCGGCTGCCCATTGCGCTGGAGCACCGTCATCGAGAGATAGCCGTTGTCCTTTGCACTGGCGGCCTTGAGCGCCTTCAACGCAGCGAGCGCCTTGGCTTCGGTGCCCGGCGCGACTTCGATATAGGCGATCACCCAATTGCCGGATGGCGCCTCGGAGCCCGGCGGCAAACCGCCTTGCGCAGCAGGGGCTTGCGCCAGCGCTGTCACGGCGCCGGCGACCACCATCATTAATGCAGCGAGTGCGCATTTCCACATGGCTTTCCTCCGCATGTTTTCGCGATGGTCCGGCTCGGCCACGGCTGTTGCACCGAGATTAATCGACTTCGGGCGGCGATGAAACGCGTCGAGGCCGCACCCCACCGATTTCTGCGATTGCAAAAGATGGCAATCGCGTCATGCTTGCTGCGGGGTGCGGGGTATGTCGCAGGCAGGAAAATCCGACGATGCCAAGGCCGTGGCGGGTCTTGAAGACGCAACGCCACATTATCACGGCCATCGCGAGCGGCTGCGCGCGCGATTCCGCGAAGCCGGGCCCGACGCGTTGGCCGATTACGAATTGCTCGAGCTCGTCCTGTTCCGCGCCATCCCGCAGCGCGATGTGAAGCCGCTCGCCAAGACGCTGATCACGAAGTTCGGCTCGTTCGCCGAAGTGATCGCGGCGCCCGAGACGCGATTGAAAGAGGTCAAGGGCCTCGGCGACGCTGCGATCACGGAGATCAAGATCGTGCAGGTGGCCGCGAGCCGCCTCGTGCGCGGCCAGGTGCGGGCGCGGACAGTCCTGTCGTCCTGGTCGTCGGTCCTCGACTATTGCCGCACCGCGATGGCCTTCGCCGACAAGGAGCAATTCCGGATCCTGTTTCTCGACAAGAGAAACCAGCTGATCGCCGACGAAGTGCAGCAGACCGGGACCGTAGATCACACGCCCGTCTATCCGCGCGAAGTGGTCAAGCGCGCGCTCGAATTGTCGGCGACGGCGATCATCCTCGTTCACAATCACCCGTCGGGCGATCCGACGCCGTCACGCGCCGACATCCAGATGACGCAGTCGATCATGGAGGTGGCGAAGCCGCTCGGCATCTCGGTTCACGATCACATCATCGTCGGCCGAGACGGACATGCGAGCCTGAAGGGGCTGCGGCTGATCTAGAGCAATTTCGGTTGAGGTGAAATCACATCGCCCGTTTCATGTCATGCCCCGTGAAAGCGGGGCATCCAGTAAACTCTTGGAGCAGTTGTGATTACTGGATCGCCCGCTTTCGCGGGCGATGACAGCGAGATAGCGGCTGCTCCTACGGGGCGCGCTATTTCTTCTGCAGCAGGATCTGATCGCCGCCCTCGGGCACGCGCCACCATTTCTTCGGCTCGCGTTCCTCGAAGCGCCAGCTCTGGCCGTTGGGCGACGCGAGCACGAGTTCGCCCTTGTCGAGCCGCCAGACATTCGGGTTGAGCCGCGACATCGCCTGATCGCATGGCTGACGGATCGTCAGGCGATATTCGTCGAAGCCCTTGGTCGCCGTGTTGGTGAAGTTCAGCGCGCAGACCGGCTTGTCCGCCCGGATCATCGACCATTCGCCGGCGAGTTCGTCGACCGACCGTTTGGGTGCGAAGACCGCAGCCGAGGCGGCGGTCTGCAGGAAATAAAGACCCTCGCCCTTTCGCTCGCCCTCGAACATGCCGACTTCGACTTCGCTGAATTCGAACACCGTGCGACCGCGGGCGTCGACGAGCTTCAGCGTCTGGTTGGCGATCGTCCAGCCTTCGACATCCTTCAACGGCGGAATCGCAGTACCGCATCCGGGGTCGAACTCAACCTGCGAGCCGGCGCGGGCTGGCTCGCCCTTGAAGGTGAGATTGCAGACACGGTCACGGTCCGAGTTCGACAATTCCCACACGCCGCTCACGGTCGTGGGTTTGGCCGGTTCCGGTTCCGGCTTCTCGTCGCTTTGCGTCTGCGCCGCTGCCTGGCTTGCGGCACAGATCAGGATCAGGCCGATGAAAAGAGCGCGCCGCATTGGTTCCGTTGCCTTTTGACACGGCGCCAGAAGCGCCGCGCGGCCTTTTACCACAGCGGATGCGGCGAAATCACGCCGGCTTCTTCGGCGGGTAGGGCGTTTGCGGGACCGGGGTTAGCGGACCCTTGCCGGCAAACCAGGATTTGAGGTTGTCGACGACAAGCTGGTCCATCGCCTTGCGGGTCGCGACCGAGGCCGAACCGAGATGCGGAAACAGCACAATATGCTCCATCTCGATCAATTCCTGCGGGACATGCGGCTCGTTCACGAACACATCAAGACCGGCGGACATGATGGTGCGGTTCTTCAACGCGGCGATCAGCGCCTGTTCGTCCACCACCGAGCCACGCGCCATGTTGATCAGAATGCCGTTCGGACCGAGCGCCTGAAGCACCTCGGCGTTGATCATGTTTTTCGTGGACGCGCCGCCCGGCACAATGACCATCAGCGTGTCGACATCGCGCGCCATGTCGAGAAGCTTCGGGTAATATTTGTAGGTCACGCCCGGTTGCGGATTACGCGAATGATAGACCACCGGCACGCCGAACGCTTCGAGGCGGCGCGCGATCGCCTTTCCGATGCGTCCCATTCCAACCATGCCGACGGTGCGATCGCGCAGCGTCGCCGGCGTCAGCCGGTAGCCGCCCTGAAGCCATTTTCCGGCACGCAGATAGCGCTCTGCCTGCGGTAATTCCCGCACCGTGCACAACAGGAGGCCGAGCGCGGTGTCGGCGACTTCCTCGTTCAGCACATCGGGCGTGTTGGTCACCACCACGCCGTGCTGACCCGCCCAATCGGCGTCGACATGGTCATAGCCGACACCGAAGCTCGACACGATCTCGAGCCTGGGAAAGCGCGACATGAACGCGCCATCGATCTTGTTTGCGGTATAGGCAATGGCGATGCCCCGAATGCGGGGAGCGACCTCCTTGAGAAACGCCTCCTGATCCTTGGCTTCGACAAGCTTGTGCATCGTCGCGAATGGTTCAACCCCGCCGACAATGACCGGCTTGGCCTGTCCGATCAGCAATACTTCAGGCTTTTCGGCCGCCATTCCGTCTCTCCATCCGCATTGATCTACATCAAAAGAAAGCGGCCGGTTTCTGCCGCAATTCATCTATACCAGCGGTCGTCCGTCCGCCAAATCGGCCGTCTCTATCGGCCAATCGAACCTTCAATTCATGAAAATTCATACCGTTCAGGCGATCCGCAAGCTGGTGCTCTATGCGGCCGTCGCCGTCGGGATCTTTGTTTTTGCGGTCACGACGTCAATTCACCCCGGCGACCGGACCGTCCACGAAATGATCGAATGGCTCGGCATCGTCCTTATCGTGGCCTGCATCCTCGGACGGACATGGTCCTCGCTCTATATCGGCGGTCGGAAAATCGAGGAATTTGTGCAGACCGGCCCCTATTCGATCATGCGCAATCCGCTCTATTTCTTCTCCTTCCTTGGCGCCGCAGGCGTCGGCATGCAGGTGGGCAGCGTGGTACTCGGCCTGATCTGCGCGGCCCTGGCCTGGATTGTGTTCTACGTGGTGGTCCTGCAGGAGGAGCAGGTGCTGGCCGCGCGCTACGGTGACAGCTATCGCAACTACCTCGCGCGCGTGCCGCGGTTCTTTCCCAAGCCGTCACTGTGGCACGACGATCCGACGCTTACCATCCGTCCGCCCCGCGTGATCATGACCTTTGCGGATGCGCTGGTGTTCCTGCTGGCGGTCCCGGTGGCCGAACTTTTCGAGTACCTGCAGGACATCGGTGCGATTCCGGTGCTGCTGCGACTTCCCTGAGTCTCAGTTGCGAACGACGATCGCGGCGGCTGCCCCCGCCATCGCAAGACCCGCGATCCGGTTGACCGACTGGATGGCTCGCGGCGAGGTGAACATGCGCCGCGCCTGCGCGGCGAGGATGACATAGCCGGCCAGCACCGCGCTCACGACCACCGCGACGATGATGGCAAGTTCCGCCATGTCGATGATCGTCAGCCGCGTCAGGTCGATCACTGTCGGCATCAGCGCGAGATAGAACAGCATGATCTTCGGATTGCCGAGCGAGATCAGCATTGCCGCGCCGAACAATTGTCGCCCCTGTCCGCGCAGCGGCTCCGTCTTGACCGGCGCGCCGGAGTCCCGCCACAGCTTCCAGGCGAGCAACAGGAGATAGGCAGCTCCGACATACTTCACGATCAGGAAAACCGGCTGAAACAGCGCGGCGAGCGCCGCGAGGCCGAACATTGCGCAGCTCAGCCAGATCAGGTCGCCCAGCACGAGCCCAGCGCAGAACGCGGCGATCCCGTCGGTGCCGCGCGCCATGATGCGCGAGACAAGAGCCGCGATCGCGGGGCCCGGCGAGATCACCGCGACCATCAACACCATCGCGAAGGTGAGGAAGGCGAGCTGCTCCACGATGATTACACCAGCATGGTCACGGGTTGCTCGAGATAGCCCTTCACCGCGGCAAGAAGCTGGGCGCCCAGCGCGCCGTCGATGACCCGGTGATCGCAGGACAATGTCACCGTCATCTGACTTTCGAAACGCACGCCACCATCTTCGGTCTCGACCGCACGCCGCTGCGCGGCGCCGACCGCGAGGATGGTCGATTGCGGCGGGTTGATGATGGCCGAAAAATCGCGCACGCCAAACATTCCGAGATTGGAGACGGCGCTGACGCCGCCCTGATATTCCTCGGGCTTGAGTTTCTTGTCGCGGGCGTGCTCGGCGAGCACACGCATCTCGTTCGAGATCGCGCTCAGCGACTTGGTGTCGGCGGCGCGGATCACCGGGGTCATCAGCCCGCCATCGAGGGCGACAGCGACGCCGATATCGGCACGCTGGAAGCGCAGGATGCGGTCCTCTGCGTAGATCGCATTCGCCGCCGGCACGCGCTTCAAGGCCAAAGCCAGCGCCTTGATGACGAAGTCATTGACCGAAAGCTTGTAGCCGGCCTCGCCCTGCGGCGCAGCCTCATTGGCTTGCGCGCGCACCTTGAGCAGCGCATCGAGCGTCACGTCCGCGGTGAGATAGAAATGCGGGATGGTCTGCTTGGCCTGCGTGAGGCGCGCCGCAATGGTGGCGCGCATGCCATCGAGCGGCAATTCCTCGAACGGCACATCGCGATAGAGCGCGAGAATCTCGGATGCGGACGGCCCGGCTGCGAGTGCAGAGCGCGCGGGAGCCCTCGTGATCTTTGCCTCGACATCGCGGGCGACGATGCGTCCGCGCGGACCCGAGCCGGTGATCCGCGTCAGGTCGATGCCGTTCTCGCCGGCGAGCCTGCGTGCCAGCGGTGTCACCGTGACGCCGCCGATCTTTGCCGGACCGAAATTGCGCTCGGGCGTGCGGACCTCTCGGAAGGGATCCATCACGATCGGCTTTTGCGCCGTCGTGCGTTCGGTGCTCCGCTCATGCCCGCGGAGGCGGGCATCCAGGTCCTGACTCCGGGTCACCGCTTTCGCGGGGACGACCGGAGGAGAGGCCGGGACAGGCTTCGAGACTTGCGTCTGCGGCGCTGCCGTCTCACCCTCGCCGAGGATCACCGCGACGACAGCACCGACTTTCGCCACTTCGCCGACCTGGACATTCACCGCAGACAGCGTGCCGCCGAAGGTCGCCGGCACTTCCATCGAGGTCTTGTCGGTCTCGATCTCGAACAGGTTGTCGCCCGGCGCAACGAGGTCGCCGGCATTCTTGAACCATTTGACGATCTTGCCTTCGGCGACGGTCTCGCCGAGTTGCGGCATCAGCACGTCCATTTGCGTCCTCAAGCGTCCACTTTGTCATGCCTCGCGAAAGCGGGGCATCCAGCAAGCACCGAACGGCGTCGGAGTACGTCATCGCCCGCCTTCGCGGGCGATGACAGAAAAAGGTTCACCAGCTCACCGAAACATATTGCGTCTCGAGAAACTCCATCAGCCCCTCATGCGCGCCCTCGCGGCCGATTCCGGACTGCTTCATGCCGCCGAACGGCGCCGCCGGATCGGAGACGAGGCCACGGTTCAACCCGATCATGCCAAAATCGAGCTGCTCCGAGACACGCATGCCGCGGCCGATATCCTTCGTGTAGAGATAGGCGACGAGCCCATATTCGGTGTCGTTCGCGCGCTTGATCGCCTCGTCCTCGGACTTGAAGGTCTGGATCGACGCGACCGGCCCGAAAATCTCCTCGTTCAGCATCTTGGCCGAGTCCGGCACATTGGTCAGAACCGTCGCCGGATAGAAGAAGCCCGGGCCGTCCGGCGTCTTGCCGCCGGTCAGAAGCTTCGCGCCCTTCGACACCGCGTCCTCGACCAGTTCGATCACCTTGTCGCGGCCTTCCTTGTTGACCAGCGGCCCGAGATTGACGCCCTCGTCGAGGCCGTTGCCCATCTTCAGCGACTTCATCTTCGCCGTCAGCTTCTCGGCGAAAGCATCATGCACCGTTTCATGCACATAGAAGCGGTTCGCGGCGGTGCAGGCCTCGCCCATGTTGCGCATCTTCGCGATCATCGCGCCTTCGATCGCGGCATCGATGTCGGCGTCCTCGAAGACGATGAATGGCGCATTCCCGCCAAGCTCCATCGCCGGCTTGACGATGTTGTCGGCGGCTTCGCGCAGCAGCACGCGGCCGACTTCGGTCGAGCCGGTGAAGGACACGACGCGCACCCGCGGATCGTGCAGCATCGCGCTCACCACCTTGCCGGAGGACCGCGACGGGATGACGTTGACCACGCCCGCCGGCACACCGGCCTCCTCCAGGATCGGCATCAGCGCGAGCATGGTCAGTGGCGTGTCGGACGCGGGCTTGAGCACTACCGGACAGCCGGCCGCAAGGGCAGGCCCGATCTTGCGGGTCGCCATCGCGGCGGGGAAATTCCACGGCGTCACCAGCAGGGCGATGCCGGCCGGCTTGTGCTGCACGAGGATACGCGCGCCCGAAGCCGGCGCGGTCGAAAGCGAACCAAGATTGCGCACAGCTTCCTCGGCATTCCAGCGGAAGAATTCGGCAGCATAGGCGACCTCGGCGCGCGAATCCGGCAAGGCCTTGCCATTCTCCACCGTGATCAATTTCGCCAGCCGCTCGGCGTCACGCATGATCAGCTCGAACGCCTTGCGCAGGATCTCCCCCCGCTCGCGCGGCTTCTTGGCGGCCCATGCGGGGAATGCGGCCTGCGCCGCATCGAGCGCCGCGATCGCGTCCTCAACCGTGGCGCTTGCAACCGAAGCGATCTTGCGCTCGGTTGCAGGGTCCGTCACGTCGAAGCGTTGGCCATCGGACGATTTCCGCCATTGACCACCGATCCACAGATCGGTCGGAACATTGGCGAGGAGGTTTTCGTACATAGTTTTCCCTTGGCGTTTACGTGAACGTTTCTGCCGTCGCTATTGTCCTGCAGCCGAAGTATCCGACCCCGGCACCCAAAGCACATCCAGCGCAAATGTGTGAGCCTCAAAAGGCGGCGCACAGACCGGGTCGTCGTCCTTGAATGCGGCGGCCAGCAGCCACTTGTCTCCCGTCAGCGCCAGCACTTCCAGCGTTCTGGCGATCGGATCGACATACCAGCAGTAATTGACTCCATAGGCCGCGTAGACGGCAAGCTTGTCGGTGCGGTCGATCTGCTGCGTCGACGGCGACAGAATCTCGCACAGCCAGTCGGGTGGCGTTTCGATGAAAGCGGTTTCCGGAAACGGCGTCAGCCTTTCCCGCCGCCAGCCGCCGATATCGGGCACGATGACATGCGGTCCGAGATGCAATTCCGGCTCGACGATGAAAATCCATCCGCCTGGACCGCCGCGACCGCGTGCGAAAGGCAGGACCAATTCCGCCTGCAATTCGCCTGCCGCCACGCCATGCCGCGGCGCCGGCCGCGGATGCGCATGCAGCACGCCGAAAACGATTTCGCCTACGACATTCGGAGGCAAAGCCTCGATGTCGGCATAGGTCGCTTCTCGTTTCTTCGGCTGCCGCATCGAGGCCCACTAACTCTCCAGCGACCGCCTCACGGTGTCGGCAATGCGATCGACCGTCGGCAGCACCGCATCCTCGAGCAGGTCGGCGGATGGCAGCGGGATATGCGGCGTGGTGATCCGGACCGGCGGGCCGTCGAGGTCGTAGAAGGCCTCATCGGCCACGATAGACACAATCTCGGCGCCCCAGCCGCACAGCCGCGGATTCTCCTCTACCGTGAACAGCCGGTGCGTGCGACCGACCGAACCGAGGATGGTCTGCGTATCGAGCGGGACCAGCGAGCGCACGTCGACCACTTCGCAGTCGATGCCATGCTCCGCCTTGAGCCGTTCGGCCGCTTCGATCGCGCGCGGCACCATCAGCGCCAGCGCAAGAATAGTGGCATCCTTGCCCGGACGCACGATCTTCGCAGTCCCGAGCGTGTCGACGATCTCGCCGTCCGGCACCTCGCCTTTGGTCGCGTAGAGCGACTTGTGCTCGAAGAAGATCACCGGATCCGGATCGCGAACCGAGGCGGCGAGGAGCCCAATCACGTCGCGCGGATTCGACGGCGCGACGACCTTCAACCCCGGAATCATCATGCACCAGTTCTCGACGCTCTGGGAATGCTGCGCACCGAAACGCGAGCCCGCGCCATTGCCGGTCCGCACCACCAGCGGGCACTTCACCTGCCCGTTGGTCATGTACCGGCTCTTCGGAAATTCATTCGCGATATAGTCGAAGCAGACCGCGATGAAGTCCGAGAACATGATTTCGGCGATCGGCTTCAGGCCGGTCATCGCCGCGCCCATCGCCGCACCGAGAATCGCCTGCTCCGAGATCGGCGTATCGCGCACGCGCAGCGGCCCGAATTGCTCATACAGGCCGACCGTTGCCTTGAACACGCCACCGGCCTTCGCCACGTCCTCGCCGAGGAACACAACATCCTCGTCGCGCGACATTTCCTGCGCGATGCCGCGGATCACTGCATCGCGATAAGTCAGTTCCGCCATGCGAAGCCCCCGTCGGCATAGACATCGGTGTGGATGATATCGAGTGGTGGCGGCGGCGAGGCCTTGCACTTTTCCGTCGCCTCGTCGACCTCACGCTTGATGCCCTCATCGATGCCCTTCATCACCTCCGGGTCGATGCCGAATTCAAGCAGACGCGCACGATAGATTTTTATCGGGTCACGTTCCTTCCACCGTTCCAGTTCGCCCTCGGGCCGATACTTGGCCGGATCGGCCCGCGAATGCCCGCTGTGCCGATAGGTGATGCATTCGATCAGCGAGGGGCCCTCGCCGCGGCGCGCCTTGGCGAAGGCTTCCTGCGCGGTGCGGTAGACCTCGTCGGCGTCGTTGCCGTCGACAATGATGCGCGGCAGTCCATAGGCCGCCGCACGATCGGCTGCGGGATGCGGGACCGCCGTCACGTCGGCGATCGGCGTGTATTCCATGTAGTGGTTGTTCTCGCAGACGAAGATCACCGGCAATTTCCACACCGCGGCGAAATTCAGCGCCTCGTGGAAGGCGCCGATATTGGTCGTGCCGTCGCCGAAGAAGCAGACCGACACGTCGTCCTGGCCCTTGTATTGCGCGCGCCAGGCCGCGCCGCAGGCGATCGGCAGATGCGCGCCGATGATGGCATAGGAGCCCATCACCCCATGCTCGACCGAGGTCAGGTGCATTGAGCCGCCCTTCCCGCGCATCAGCCCGTTGTCGCGGCCCATTAATTCGCCGAGCACCTGCTCCACCGGAACGCCACGGGCCAGCGTATGGGCATGTCCGCGATAGGTGCAGAACGACAGGTCGCCGGGCTTCATCGCCGCAGCGAAGCCGGCCGCTACCGCTTCCTGACCGAGCGAGAGGTGGCTCGTGCCCTTGACGAGATTCTGCAGGAAAAGGTCAAAGGCGCGCTGCTCGGCTTCCCGCAGCAGAACCTGCAAGCGGTACATTTCGAGGCGCTTATCCTCACCGATATCGTCGTTGAGACCGGGCTTGGTCTCGGATTTCGTTCCTTGGGCTTTGTCGAGCATTTTTGTCTCTGTTTCGTTCCCCAGTGCGGCGCGACTTTAGTGCATCGGCCGAGCAGGTTGAACTGTCAAATCCGCCGCTCACCGGTGCGACCCGACATGCAACCACGGGGGGGCCTACGCGCGTCACGCGGTCCCGCGCACCCTTTCACGATGCAGAAGGTAGAGACCCGAAGCGATCACCACCGCGGCACCGGCCAGGGTCCAGCGATTGGGGACATCGCCGAAGACGAAATAGCCGAACCCGGTCGCCCAGACGAGCTGGGTATAGATGAAGGGCGCCAGCACCGACGCCGGGGCCAACCGGTGGCCGGCGATCAGCAGATAATGGCCCAGACTGCCGAAGGCCCCGAACACCACCATCAGGAAAATGACGAAAGGATCTTCCGGGGTGGTCCAGACGAAGGGCAGGACCGGGAGCATCGCCACCGCGCCCACAAGGTTTGAATAAAACAGCGTAGTGTCGCTGGTATCGGTCCGCGACAGCACGCGGGTGGCGACGATATAGAGCGCATAGAACACCGCGCTCGCGACGGAATAGAGCGCCGCCCAGTGTACCCCGCCGACACCCGGCCGGGTCACCAGTAGCACGCCTGCAAATCCGACCAGGATGGCCACCCATCGCCGCCAGCCGATCCATTCGCCGAGGATCGGCCCGGCCAGGATCGCCACCATGAACGGGGTCGAGAACAGGATGGCCAGCGCCTGATCGAGTTGCAGATAGCGGAAGGCGAGGAAATTGGTGATGGTGGAGCCGAGCAGCATCGCCGACCGCACGATCTGCAGCACCGGCCGCGTGGTGCGCATCAGTCCCGGTCGCGAGACCGGGTTGAAGATGAACAGCGCAAAGATGAAGGCGCCGGTATAGCGCGCCCACACCACCTGCAGCGTATCCATGTAACCGTTGAGATATTTCGCGCTAGCGTCGAGGCAGGCGAATGTCAGCACCGCGCCGCACATCAGGCCGATGCCGGTCAGCCGGGCGCGCCTCTGCTCGCCTTCGGTGGGATGTGGGCCGGATGTCATCCCATCTCTGTAACGGAGAACGGCCCCCCGTGCGAGGCAGGCCGCGGCATCGCCCTCTACCCGCCGTTGCAAGTCTCAGGCATCCGCTCTAGTCTTAGTTTTGCGGGGCTTGCGACGGTCGCCCCGCTCCTTCCAAGGCTCGCAAGGCCCAAGCACCGTCTCCTCGTTAATGGAGGAGGCGTATGGCTTTGCATTTTTCAATCACACCGGAACAATTGTGGCGGAGGACAGGAACATCCGACGCACCGCTGATTGTTGACGTCCGCAGAGCCGAGGCCGTTCAAGCGTCGAATGGTCTCCTGCCGGCAGCGGTCCTGCGCAACGCGCAGCACGCGGCGTCATGGACCATCGCACCCCATTCCGGAACCATCGTCGTCGCCTGCAGGCACGGACACGGGCGCAGCCAGATGGCGGCGGCTCATCTGCGAGCGCGCGGCTTTGATGCACGCGTGCTCGAGGGTGGCTACGATGCATGGCAAGCGGCCGGCCTGCCCCTCGTGGACCGCGCCGCGGTTCGGAGGCTTGCGCCAAATCCGCCGAGCCTCTGGGTCACGCGCCGGCGGCCGAAGATCGACCGGATCGCGTGCCCATGGCTGATCCGCCGCTTCATCGACGTGCAGGCGCGCTTCCTGTTCGTCGATCCGCCGCAGGTGACGGAAGTCGCGCGTGAATCCGGCGCGACACCGTTTGACATTGAAGGCGTGGAGCTGTCGCACGAAGGCGAGCGCTGCTCGTTCGACACGCTGCTCAGGGTGTTTGCGCTGGAGAGCGATCCATCGCTCGCCCGCCTCGCGCTGATCGTACGCGGCGCCGACACTGCGCGTCCCGATTTCGCGCCGGAAGCAGCCGGACTGCACGCGGTGTCGCTCGGTCTGTCCGTGCTGGCGGGTGACGATGATCACGGTCTCCTGCAGCGCGGATTTGCGGTTTACGACGCGCTGTTCGCGTGGTTACGCTTCGCGTCATCCGAGCGTCACAACTGGCCCGCACGAGCAGCCTGACATGACGACCGCTGAACAGGCTGCGACGTCGAACGACAATCCGACCTTCCCGGATGTCCTGCGCACCTTTTTCAAGATCGGCTGCCTCGGCTTTGGCGGCCCGGCCGGGCAGATCGCGCTGATGCATCGCATCCTCGTCGACGAGAAGAAGTGGATCGACGAGCCGCGCTTCCTGCACGCGCTGAATGTCTGCATGCTGCTGCCGGGCCCCGAGGCGCAGCAGCTCGCGACCTATAGTGGATGGACGTTGCATGGCGCGCGCGGCGGGCTCGCGGCGGGCATCCTGTTCGTATTGCCCGGCGCCCTTGTCATGCTGGGCCTTAGCCTCGTCTATGCGTTCGGGCAGGGCGTACCGCTGATCGACGGCGCGCTGTTCGGCATCAAGGCCGCGGTGCTGGTGATCGTGGTGGAGGCGCTGATCCGTATCGGCCGGCGCGCGTTGAAGACCTCCGTGCTGATCGCGATCGCTGCCGCGGCCTTCATCGGCATTTTCTTCCTCGCGGTGCCGTTTCCGCTGATCGTGATAGGCGCGGGCGCCATCGGCTATGGGGTGGCGCGGAGCGCACCCGCGATGCTCGCCCTCGGCGCCAACATCACTGATGCGCCGCCGGTGCCGGGACGCTGGAAACAGGCCGCGTATGCCATCGTCATCGGACTCGTCGCGTGGTGGGCGCCGGTGGTGCTCGCGCTGGTGACGCTCGGGAAGAGCCACGTCCTTGTCGAGATCGGCACCTTCTTCTCGAAACTTGCGACGGTGAGCTTCGGCGGCGCCTATGCGCTGCTCGCCTATATGGCGCAGGAAGCCGTCGACCGGCAGGGCTGGATGACGGCGGCGGAGATGGTGGACGGCCTCGGCCTTGCCGAAACCACGCCCGGCCCGCTGATACTGGTGACGCAATTCGTTGGCTTCCTCGCCGGCTATCGCGATGCCGCACCGTTCTCCCCGGTGACAGCGGGCGTCGTCGCAGCGGCGATGACCACCTGGGTGACGTTCTCGGCCTCGATGCTGTGGATTTTTGCCGGCGCGCCCTTCGTCGAGCAAATACGCTCAAACCGCATGTTGTCCGGCGCACTTGCCGCGATCACCGCGGCCGTGGTCGGCGTCATTCTCAACCTGACCGTCTGGTTCGCGCTGCATGTGCTGTTCGTTCACGTCACCGAACAGCGCGCCGGCTTCCTGCGCTGGTATGCGTTCGATCCGCTCGCCCTCGACCTCAAGACGGCGGCGCTCGCGGTGATCGCCGCGCTGCTCGCGTTCCGTTTCAAACGCGGTCTCGTGGAGATCGTGGTGATCATGGCGGCGCTGGGGATCGCGGCGCGAATGGTATTTTGACGCGTCGTTCCTCCGAAACGCCTCAACTCTCCGCAGCACTCTCATGCCAGCGGCGCAGGATGAGATGCGAGATCAGCGACAGCGCCGCGAAGATCACGATCCCGGCGACCGACAACAGGATCAGCGCCGCAAACATGCGCGGAATGTTGAGGCGGTATCCACTTTCCGCGATGCGATAAGCCAGCCCCGAGCCCGCGCCTGCCGAGCCGGCGGCGATTTCCGCAACCACCGCGCCGATCAGCGACAGCCCGCCGGCGATCTTCAGACCGCCGAGCATGTAGGGCAAGGCGGCCGGCAGCTTGAGATCGCGCAGCACCCGCCAGCCGCTCGCACCATAGAGGCGGAACAGCTCGGTGAGATTGCGATCGACCGAATTGAGACCGAGCGTCGTATTCGCCAGGACCGGAAAGAACGCCACGATCCACGCACAGGCCAGCACAGCCGCCTGTTGCGGCAGATAGATCAACAGAAGCGGCGCGATCGCCACCACCGGCGTGACCTGCAGGATCACCGCGTAAGGGTAGAACGAATATTCGGCGAGCCGCGACTTGTTGAACGCGATCGCAAGCGCCACCCCGCCGACGAAGGCGAGAATGAGAGCCTGGAAGGTCAGGCTCAGCGTTACCACGAGCGAACCCCACAACAGCGGCCAGTCGGTGATCAGCGTGCGGAACACGAGCTCCGGCGACGGCAGCACATAAGGCTGAATGTCGTTGATCCGCACCACGAGGTCCCAGACCAGAATGCCGATGCCGAGCGCCAGGACCGGCAGCAGGGCGCGCAGCACGCGCTCGCGCCGGGTGCGTTCCTTCGCTTCCTCGGCGCGGGTTGGCCGGCGCGGCGTCATGCGGCCTCTCCTTGCGCCATCGCATCGACCAGCGCCTTCGACACGGTGCGGCAGAGCGCGGCATATTCCGGCGAGGTGCGGAATGCTTCGCTGCGTGGATAGGGTGCGTCCACCGTGATCTCCGCATGCACGCGGCCGGGCCGCGATGTCATCACGATGATGCGGCTCGACAGATAGACCGACTCGAAAACCGAATGGGTGACGAAGATCGCGGTCTGCCGCATCGCCGCCCAGAGCGACAGCAGGTCGTTGTTCAGTCGGAAGCGCGTGATCTCGTCGAGCGCCGCGAAAGGTTCGTCCATCAGCAGGAGCTTCGGGTTCGTCACCAGCGCGCGGGCGATGGAGACGCGCATCTTCATCCCGCCGGACAATTCGCGCGGAAAGGCTTTCTCGAAGGCTTCCAGCCCGACGCGCGCCAGCGCCTCGCGAATGCGCGGCAACGCATCGGCGCGCGTGACGCCGGCGAGCTTCAGCGGGAGATAGACGTTACTCGCGACGCTCGCCCACGGCATGAGCGTCGGCTCCTGGAAGACAAAGCCGATCTCGCCTTTCGAACCGTCCGGCGCCGCACCGCCGCGCCAGATCACGTCGCCGTCGGACGGCTCCATGAGGCCGGCGAGGATGCGCAAGGCCGTGGACTTGCCGCAGCCGGACGGGCCGAGCAGCGAGACGAATTCGTGCTCGTGAACGGAGAAGCTTGCATCGCGCAGCGCCGCGACGCCGTTCGGGAAGCTCTTGCCGACGCCATGGAGGGAGACGATGGGGGATGTTGTGGAGGACACTTCCACGATCTGGCTCTTCCTTACCTCTCCCCGCTTGTGGGGAGAGGTCGATTTGCAAGCGCAGCGAAGCAAATCGGGTGAGGGGGGCTTTTCATTCTAGCACAGCCCCTCACCCCGCTCGCATCTCCGATGCTCGCCACCTCTCCCCGTAAGAACGGGGAGAGGGAAAAGGCAGTCACTTCGGCCGCAGCTCGTTGCCGACACCCTTGTTCACGAATTGCAACGTATAGGCCCGCTTGTAATCGAGACCAGGTTTCACGATGCCCGCGCGCACCATCTTGTCGAAGAAATCCTTGATGCGGGCGTCGGTCATCGCACCGATGCCGAGCTTCATCGAGTCGCCGGAATCGACGATCCCGTATTCCTTCATCTTGTCGATGGAATAGGCGAGCAACGCATCGGTCATTTCCGGATTGTGCTTCCTGATCAGCGCGTTCGCGGCCTTGTTGTCGCCGTAGAGATAATTGTACCAGCCGATCATTGAGGCATCGATGAAGCGCTGCACGAGGTCGGGCTTCTTTTCGACAAGTTCGCGCCTCGTCTCGATCAGCGTCGAATAGGTCGAGAAGCCCTGATCGGCGAGCAGGAAGATCACCGGCTTGAACTTGCCCTGCGTCTCGACCGCATAGGGTTCCGACGTCACATAGCCCTGCATCGCCGTGCGCTTGTCGGCGAAAAATGGCTGCGGATTGAAGGTGTAGGGCCGCACCTGCTTGTCGGTGAAGCCGTAATCCTTCTTTAACCACTGGTAATAGCCGGACATCCCTTCCTTGGAGACGAGAATGGTCAGCTTCTTCAGGTCCTCGAACTTTTCGATCCCCTGACCCGGATGCGCCATCAGCACCTGCGGATCCTTCTGGAAACTCGCGGCAATGGTGACCGTCGGGATGTTCTGCGCGACAGCGTCGAACGCCTGGAGAAGGCCCGACGTCATGTAGAAGTCGATCTTGCCGACTGGCAGAAGAATCCGGTTATTCGCATTCGGCCCGCCGGGCAGAATGGTCACGTCGAGCCCGTATTTCTTGTAGGTGCCGTCGGCGACAGCCTGATAGAAGCCGCCATGCTCGGCTTCCGCCACCCAATTGGTGCCCAAGGTGACCTTGTCGAGCGCCTGCGCGCCGACCGGCCCGGACTGCAGCAGGAGCGCGAGAGACAGCGCGCACCAGAGAAAAACTCGCCTCATCTGATTCCTCGTTCCGCCCCGGCGCCGCGACCATAGGGTACGAGTCGGGTTTTGCCCAGCACCCGGATACAGGTTCTCAATCGGTGCTGGCGAGCGGGCGCGCGACCTGTTCCAGCGACTTGCGTTCGGCGGCGACGCCATAGCGCAAGGCGACGATCGCGGCCGCGACCATCAACACGGCGGCGAACAGATAGCCGGCGAACACCGTTGCGCGCGAGCCGGACTCGATCAGCATGCCGAAGACAAGAGGGCCCGCGACGCCGCCGATCCCGGTGCCGACCGCATAGAAGATCGCGATGGCGAGCGCGCGGATTTCCAGCGGGAAGGTTTCGCTCACGGTGAGATAGGCGGAACTTGCTGCGGCCGAGGCGAAGAAGAAGATCGTCATCCAGCACAGCGTCTGGGTGGTGGCGGTCAGATAACCTTCCATGAACAGCCAGCCGGTCAGCGCAAGCAGCACGCCCGACACGAGATAAGTGAAGAAGATCATCGGCCGCCGTCCGATGGTGTCGAACAGCCGGCCGAGAAACACCGGCCCGAGGAAATTGCCGGCCGCGAACGGCAGGATGTACCAGCCGACCTGGTTCGCCGCGATTCCGAAGAAGTCGGTCAGCACCAGCGCATAGGTGAAAAAGATCGCGTTATAGAAAAACGCCTGCGCTGCCATCAGAACGAGGCTGACGCCGGCGCGATCACGATGCGTGACGAACATGGCGCGCGCTGCTTCCAATAACGGCGTGTGGCTGCGGCTGCGCAGCTTCACCCGCGGCAACGGGCGCTCTGGCGGCCCATAGCCGGGAACCACAGCCTCGATGCCTGCGACAATACGCTCGGCTTCATGCGCGCGGCCGTGCGTCATCAGCCAGCGCGGGCTTTCCGGTATCCACATCCGCATGAAAAAGACGATCACGCCGAGCGCCGCACCGATGAAGAAAGCCAGGCGCCAGCCGATTTCCGGATCGATCACCGCGGGATCGAGCAGCACGATCGAGCCGATCGCGCCGATGGCGGCGCCGATCCAGAAGCTGCCGTTGATCACAAGATCGGTCCAGCCGCGCACGCGCGCCGGGATCAATTCCTGGATCGTGGAGTTGATCGCAGCATACTCCCCGCCGATACCGGCGCCGGTAAAGAAGCGGCAGATCGCAAAGGTCCAGAGATTCCAGGTGAACGCGGTCAGCCCGGTCGCGATCAGATAGACGGAGAGCGTGATGAAGAACAGCTTCTTGCGGCCGAGGCGATCCGTCAGCCATCCGAAGAACAAGGCGCCCAGCACGGCTCCGGCAAGATAGGCGCTGCCGACGATCCCGATGTCAGTATTGGAGAATTGCAGGACCGGACTGTCCTTCAGCGCCCCGGACAACGCGCCGGCGAGCGTGACTTCGAGCCCGTCGAAGATCCAGGTGATACCCAGCGCCGCGACCACCAGCGTATGGAACCGGCTCCAGGGCAGGCGATCGAGCCGCGCCGGGATATCGGTTTCGACGATGTCGCTCATCGGCCTGCCTCATTTACCGGGCCGAGACCTAACCAATGTTTGTCTGGACGGTTCCGCTAAAATCGCGCTTGCTGCCCCCGGCTCAGCTGTCATGCCCCGTCTCCGAGTAGAAGCCATCGATGCAAGCGCGTGAACGACTGAAAATGCGGCAGCGGACGATGACAAGAGCCCTGCTCGCTCTGGTCGCCGCTGCGGGCGTGCTGCTGTCGCTCTATGTCGCGCAAAATGAGGCGCGGCAATACCGCACGGTGGAACGGCTGCGCATCGGTGAAATCGTCGACACGCATTTCGCGGCGGTCAGTGAGCATATCCTCGAGCGCACCAACCTCGCGAAGACGGTTTCGCGTTTCTTCGTGCCCCCGCCCCTTTCGGCGCCGGCGCCGCTTGGGACCTTCGGTCAAAGGGCCGTCGGTCTCGCACCGGATCTCGCCACCGTCGGCTGGCTTCCGGAGGTGCGGCCCGCTCAGGTGCCGGAGATCCTGGCCTCGCTTGCGGCCTCCGGCGCGCCAAATCCGACGCTGCGGACGGGCAATGGCCAGCCGATCGATCCGCAGGCGCTGGATCGACCAATCTATCCGATCGTGGACATCGCACCGGCGCACAACCGGATCGTGCTCGGGGTCGATGCGGGTTCGTTTCCGGAGCGACTTGTCGCGATCCTCGAAGCGAAACGCTCACGCGAAGTGACGCGAACACGGCCGCTCAAATTGGTGCAATCGCCGGATACGAATTCGCTTCTGCTCTATGCGCCGATCTTCGATCCGGCCGATCGTTTCCTCGGCGTGATGGGATTTGGCTTTCGGATCGACCAGCTGTTCTACAATGCGCTTGCGACCTCGAAGGTCCCTGCCGATGCGGCAATCAGGATCTACACGGAGGACGTGGAGGAACCGATCTTCAGCCAGGCATCGGCCAGCATCGCGAACGACAGCGCTGCGGGCGAAAGGTCGACGCGGTTCGATCGAAGGATGGATTTCGGACAAAACGATCTGAGATTCGTCTATGCGGTGCCGCGCGATCTGCAACGCGAAGGTTTCCTGCACGGATTATGGATCGCATGTGCCGGAATTGCCATGACTCTCGGCACGGTGCTGTTCATTGGCTTCATCGTCAACCGCTCCGCGGCTCTGTCGGATGAAGTGGCCTCGCGCAAATCCGCTGAGGACCGGCTGAAGGTGCTGATCCACGAACTCAATCATAGGGTCCGCAACGTGATGGCCGTCGCACAGGCGGTGGTGCGGCTCAGCTTCACGCCGGGGCACAGTCTCAGCGAAATTCAGCGGACCTGCGAAGGACGCCTGCAGGCACTGGCCAAGGCGATGTCGATCCTCACCGCCAGCGACTGGCGGAGCGTCAGCCTGCGCAGCCTGATCTCGGAGGACGTGCTGCCGTTTGCCGGCCGTATCGAAATGGAGGGACCGGACATCGCATTGCGCGCGCGCACCGCGCAGACCTTCGCGCTCCTTTTCTACGAACTCGCCACCAATGCCGCCAAGCATGGCGCGCTGTCGGTGCCGGAAGGGCGCGTGAGGCTGCAATGGCGGATCGACAATCTCGGCAGCGATCCGGTGTTTCATCTGCATTGGAAGGAAAGCGGCGGCCCCGTGGTCGAGGCGCCGACACGCAGGGGCTTCGGCGAATTGCTGGTGCGCCGGATCGCGCCGCGCGACATGGCCGGCAAGAGCGAGGTGCGCTACGAGCCGTCCGGGTTCGAGTATGAACTGGAGGCGCCGCTGCGCGAGCTGATCGATACGAAAACGGCGGCGCAGGAAACGGAGTGACGCCGGACGGCGGTCCCAAACCTGTCGGTCCGCCCCTCGGTCTAAGTCCTCTTCATTTTGTTCTTGCCAAGCGGGTCAAAGCCCGGAATCAATAAGAACAAATAGAGAACATAGTCGATCTCACGAGGCCCCATGGAGCGGTCCCTGACCGGTGCGCAAGCGCCGGAGGCGCTCGCGCGCCTTCGTCAAAGCATAGAGAAAATCCAGCATTATCAACACGATAATGCGCCCATGCCGCTGGGCCTGAGCGAGGCCGATCGGCTGTTGGGCGGCGGGCTAACCCTTGGCGCCCTGCACGAAATCTCGCCGTCCGCCCCGGTCCATCTCGGCGCGGCCTGCGGCTTTGCGCTGGCGCTGGCGGCGCTCTCCGGAAAAGCCGGCCGCAGCGGCCGGGAAACGCTGTTCATCCAGACCGACATGGCGCGCTTCGAGGGCGGGGCGCCCTACGGCCTCGGCTTCGACCTGTTCGGCCTGCCGGCGCGGCGGCTTCTGGTGCTGCGCGCGCGTCGGGCGCTCGACGCGCTGTTCGCGATGGAGGAAGCGCTCAAATGCCGCGGCATCGCCAGCGTGATCGCCGAATTGCCGGACGATTCCGCCGACCTGACTGCCACCCGCCGTCTCTCGCTCGCCGCGCGCGAGCATGACGGCATCGGTCTTCTGTTGCGGCATCGCTCCGCCTCGATGCCGAGCGCGGCGATGACGCGCTGGGAGGTCTCGGCAAAAGCAGGCGCGCGCGATCCGCATGGCGGGCTCGGCACGACGTCATTCCTGCTCTCACTGGTGAAGAACCGGCGCGGTCCCTGCGGCCGGTTTCGTGTTGCGTGGAGTCATCATGAGCTTGCCTTCGTCCCGGAGGATCCTGTCGCTGTGGCTGCGCCGTTTGCCGACCGACCGGCTGACGCGGCGATCGCCTGACCTTGCGGGTCAGCCGCTCGTCGTGGTCACGACCGTGCGCGCGGCGCGGCAGATCGCGGCGCTGAATGACGAAGCGGCACGCCTCGGTCTGCGCGCAACGATGGCGCTTGCCGATGCGCGCGCGATGTATCCGCAGCTTGTGGCGATCGATGCGGACGAAGCCGCCGACCGGACGATGCTCGAACAGATCGCCGATTGGTGCGATCGCTACACGCCGCTCGTCGGTCTCGATCCGCCGGACGGGCTGTTTCTCGATATCAGCGGCTGCGCGCATCTGTTCGGCGGCGAGGAGGACCTG
>Ga0180222_1000287_pt1 | contig 81853 bp, 70 predicted proteins | sample eDN5th37CKraftOP_FD_151336 | JGI IMG/M metagenome (GOLD analysis project Ga0180222, IMG submission 151336) | Enriched Organic Plus compost microbial communities from Emeryville, California, USA - eDNA 5th pass 37_C Kraft OP (version 2) (version 2) ... | reverse complement strand
CGATAAAGCGCGCCCACGGCGGTCTGACCATATCAGCCTCGCCGCGGGCATGATTGAATGCGGCGCAGAATGAGGGGGAATACGGCATGCAGGTCATGACCGCAGGGATTACCAAGGCCAATACCGGCCTCGACGGCATCGTCTGGAATATTCTCGGCCAGACCTATGTGCCCAAACAATTGAGCGAGCAGTCGTTCGCCTGGCACGCCACCTTCCCGCCCGGCACCTTCGTGCCGCCGCATATCCATCCGACCCAGGACGAGTTCATCTACATGCTCGAAGGCCGGCTCGACGCGGTGATCGACGGCAAGGACTATGTCGCCACCGCCGGCGACCTCATCCGGCTGCCGATGAACATCCCGCACGGGCTGTTCAACAAGTCGGAGCAGCCGGTCAAATGCGTGTTCTGGGTGACGCCGACGCGCAAGCTCTACGACCTGTTCTGGGCGATCCATTCGATGAAGGAGCAGAACCCGCCGGACGTGGTGGCGCTCTCCGCCAAGCACGAGGTGATGTTCCTGCCGCCGCCGGAGTGAGCCGGGGCGGCTGACGGAAGACTTCGGAGACTACCTGCTCCCGCGAAAGACCGTCCCGCTCACCCCCGCGAAAGCGGGGGGCTAGCTCACGCCGCCTTGCCGGACGCGTTGACCTGCTCCTTGGCGAAGCCGGCCTTCGAGGCATAGCCGCGCACGATCGCCTTGCGCTCCTCGAACGACAGCACGTCGTCGATATTGGTAAAGCCATCCGGCGCCCGCGCCTCGACCGCATCGATCACGCCCTCCGGGCCGCCGGCGCGGTTCGACTGCACGATCTGCGCAGTCATCGGCAGCCGCTCCTGCTCGTAGGCCCATAGCGCCTGATAGACATGCTCGGCGTCGCGCAGCCGGTCGGCGAGGCAGCGCGCGTCGAGGATCGCCTGCGAGGCGCCGTTGGAGCCGACCGGATACATCGGGTGCGCGGCATCGCCGAGCAGCGTGACGCGGCCGTGCGACCAGCGCGGCAGCGGATCGCGGTCGCACATCGGATATTCCCAGAACTCCGGCGTCGCTTCGATCAGCGCCTTGGCATCGACATAGGGAATGCTGAAGCGCTGCACGTGCGGCATCAGGTCCTCGAACCGTCCCGGTCGCGACCAGTCCTCCTTCTTCGGCGGCGCGCCGCCCTCGCCGACCTTGACCAGCACCGCCCAGTTGGTCAGCCGCCGGTCGTCGCGGCTGCCCTCGCCGATCGGATAGATCACCAGCTTGCCGGCCATGCCGCCGGCGATCACCATCGAGCGGCCGGTCAGAAATTTCGGCCAGTCGGTGGCGCCGCGCCACAGCATCGAGCCGTTCCAGCGCGCCGGCCCTTCGTTCGGATACAGCGTCTCGCGCACCAGCGAATGGATGCCGTCGGCACCGATCAGCACGTCGCCCCGCGCCGTGGCCCGGTGCGATCCGTCGCGGCCGAAGAAATAGGCGGTGACGCCGGCCTCGTCCTGCGTGAAGGCGCCGAGCCGGTGGCCGGTGTGGATGCGGCTTTCGCCGAGCTGCGACCGCACCGCCTGGTAGATCACGGCCTGCAGCCGTCCGCGGTGGATCGAGAACTGCGGATAAGCGAAACCGGCATCGGTGCCGCGCGGCTCCTCCCAGATCACCTGGCCCATGCGGTTGGTGTAGAACAGTTCGCGGGTGCGGATGCCGACCGCGTCGAGCCGCGGCAGCAGGCCGAGCTCGGCCAATTCCTTGATCGCATGCGGCAGCGTGTTGATGCCGACGCCAAGCTCGCGGACGGCGTCGGCCTGTTCGTAAAGCTCGCAGTCGAGGCCGCGCGCCTGCAGCATCAGCGCCATGGTCAGCCCGCCGATGCCGCCACCGACAATGATCGCCTTCATCACACAACCGCCCGCACGCGCGCCGCTCCCCGGCTCTCATTCTCATAATGAGAAAGCCGGGCGCGGCGGGCAACCGTTAACCCTGGTCGTGGTTGACGGATGGCGGCGCCAGCGCGGCGTCGATGATGACGGGATATTCCAGTCCACAATCATCGCACTTGAAGACGCAGAGATCGTGGCCCGGCTTGGTGTAGCGCCGGATCTCCTTCACCGCCATCGGCTTGGCGCACAGCACGCAATTCGGCTTCGGGATGGAGCGGTGGTCGATGTGGTGCGACATGCGCGTCCTCCTTCTGCGAAACGGCAGCGTAGGCAGATGCTGGCTGGAAGGATTTGCGGCCCGACGCCGCGGAATGAGCGGGTTATCAACGCCGCAGCCGCGGCGCGGCTCCCTCACGTTGCATTACAGATGATGCAAGACGTGACCGTGACGGCTGCAACCAATTGAATACTTTAAGATTTTCAGGCGGCGAGGAAGCGCTTGAGGTCAAAAGCCGGATCGGCGGCCTGCGCCGGGGTCGGATGGCGGGTCAGGCCGAGGCAGCGGCGCCCGAACATGTGGTCGCCCGGACGGTTGACGGATTCGATCGCGATCAGGCGCTCGCCGCCATAGCAGAAGATCGAGAACGCGCCGGCGGCGATGTCGCCGCGGACCACCGTCGCGTCGTGGCCGTCGGCAAGGCCGACGATCTGCAGCTTGCGGTCGCCCTGATCGCTCCAGAACCACGGCACCGCGGCGTAGCGCGACGGCTTGCCGGTGAGGCGGTCGGCGACGGTCTTGGCCTGGTCGTTGGCATTCTGCACCGATTCGAGCCGCAGCATGCGGCCGCCATGGACGCTCGGAAACAGCACGCAATCGCCGATCGCGGAAATGTTCGGATCGGACGTGATGAGCCGTTCGTCAACGATCACGCCATCGCCGACCCCAAGTCCGGCGGCCTGCGCGAGCTCGATATTCGGCACCACGCCGATCGAGGCGATCACCAGGTCGGCCGGAATGGTGCCACCGTCGGCGGTCTCGACCGCAACGGCGCGGCCGGCGTCACCAATGATGCGCGTCGCGCGCGCGCCGAACAGCAGGCGCGTGCCGGCCTGCGCATGCCACGCCGCGAAATACTGCGACATTTGCGGCGACACGACGCGGCTCATCACCCGATCGGCCATTTCGAGCACCGTCACGGCCTTGCCCTGGGCCGTGGCGACCGCGGCGAACTCCAGCCCGATGAAGCCGGCGCCGATCACGACGATGCGCTGCGCCGCGGCCAAGCGCGGCTTCAGCGCATCGGTCTCGGCCAGCGTGCGGATATAGAGCACGCCATCGAGATCGGCGCCCGGCACCGGCAGCAGACGGTTGCGCGCGCCGAGCGCGAGCACGAGGTGGCCGTAGCCGAGCGTCCCGCCGCCGCCGAGCGTGACGCGGCGCTCGCGCGGCGCGATCGCGGCGACGCGGGTCCCGCTCAACAGCTCGATGCGATTGTCGCGATAGAACGATTGCGGCCGCAGCCAGAGCGTGTCGAGCGCCATCTTGCCTTGCAGATAGGCTTTCGAGAGCGGCGGCCGCTGATACGGCAGGCCGGGCTCGTCGCCGATCAGGACGACCCGGCCGTCGAAGCCGTTCTGACGCAGGGATACCGCAGCCTGCACCCCGCCATGGCCGGCGCCCACGATGACGATGGTCTGAATCATTTCAACGATGCCGCCCGGTCAACCCCCGCCCCGACACGGTGGTGTCGATCGTCCGGCAGCTTGCGCCGCGACGGGAACAAATCGGCGGCACTATGCGTTCCATGGAACTGTATCGCAAGCTGATGGTCAAGCTCATGGCGCCCAGGTCGGTCAACGCCGACGACATCCTGCCCTTTTCCCGGACGACGACCGCGCTGCTGCTCGATATCGACGGCACGCTTTTGGATTTCGCGCCGACGCCGCGCGAGGTCTGGGTGGCGCCGCAGCTGCTGCGCACGCTGCGCACGCTGTACGAGGCGCTCGATGGCGCCGTCGCCTTCGTCAGCGGCCGCGCCGTCGCCGACATCGACCTGATCTTCTCGCCGCTGCTGCTGCCGGCGGTCGGCGGTCATGGCGCCGAATTCCGGCCGAGCATCGCGGACCAGGCCAGCGCCGGCCCCCCGCCGCTGCCGGCCCCGATCAAGCGGGAGTTCGCGATGGCGGCCAAGCTCGGCCCGGGCATTCTGATCGAGGACAAGGGCTATGCGCTCGCGCTGCACTACAGGCTGGCGCCCGATCTCGGGCCGCGGCTGATCGAGACCGTCGAAGCGCTGCGCGACCGGCTGCCGGCCGATGCCGTCGACATCATGCGCGGCAAGTTCGTGGTGGAGATCAAGCCGGCCGGCTTCACCAAGGCGAGCGGGGTCCAGGCCCTGATGCAGGAGCCCGCTTTCGCCGGCCGCAAGCCGATCTTCATCGGCGACGACATCACCGACGAGGCGGTGTTTCCCATCATCCCCGATTACGACGGCCTGTGCTTTTCCGTGGGACGGTCGATCGAGGGCACCAACGGCTGCTTCGACGATCCGCGTGCCGTGCGCCGCTGGCTGGCCCGCGCCGCCGCCGCTTTCGATCCGGCCACGGCGGCAACGGAGACGTCGTCATGAAGAAGAAGCAGAAACGCAAGCGCGCCACCGGCGGAGCCGGCCGACGCTGGTCGCGCCGCGTCACCGAGCGCAGCGACGCGCTCGACCTGCAGGGCGGCGTGTTCACCCTGAACGATCCCAAGGCGATCGCACGCTCGCTGAAACGGTCGGCGGAACGCAGCCACCGGCGCAAGAGCGCGCCGTTGCGCTCGGCGATGTCGATGCTGACCTTCTACATCAACCGCGGTGGCCGCGAGCTGCCGGCGCGCCGGCGCAAGGTGCTGGACCAGGCGAAGGACGAGCTGCGTCGCCTGTACGGACGCGACGGCGCAAGCCCCGGCAGGGCGACGAAGAAGAAAAAGAAGAAGGCCACGAGGCGCCGCACCGCGAAACGATCGGCCAGGCGTCATGCGCGCTGACATTCGTGCCGCAGCGTCGCGCCGGCAACACACCAGGAGGAATGAGGCAGAGCATGGCGGGACCCGCGATCGCGGCGCATGGCGCCTCCCGGCTGCCGTCGGTGGAAATCGACAGCTACAATATCGAGCTGCGCGATGACGACGGCTTCGTCGGCGACCGTGCCAACAAAGGCGCGTTCCGCGACATTCTCGAGACGCTCCGCAAGGCGCTGCGCAAGAACGGCGAGGATCCGATCGGCGACGACGACACCTCGCAGATGACGAAGAAGCAGATCGACGACCTGCTCGCCGAAGGCGATCCGCAGGCGGCGGGCCTGGTCCATGGCGCGATCGAAGAATTCTCGCAACAGCTGGCGGCGGTGATCCGCCGCTATCTCAAGACCAAGGCGTGGCGCGACACCGAACGCATCGTGATCGGCGGCGGGTTGCGCGACAGCCGGGTCGGTGAGCTCGTCATCGGCCGCGCCGCGGTGCTGTTGAAGACCGCGGACATCGCCGTCGAGCTCACGCCGATTCGCCACCATCCCGACGAAGCCGGGCTGATCGGCGCCGCCCATCTGGCGCCGGCCTGGCTGTTCAAGGGCCATGATGCCATCCTCGCCGTCGATATCGGCGGCACCAATATTCGCGCCGGCGTGATCGAGCTCAATCAGAAAAGGGCGCCCGACCTCGCCAAGGCCAAGGTGTGGAAATCGCTGCTGTGGCGCCACGCCGATGAGAAGCTCACCCGCGATGCGGCGGTGGCGGAACTCGTCGGCATGCTCGACAAGCTGATCGCCGCGGCGAAGAAGCAGAAGCTGGCGCTGGCGCCGTTCATCGGCATCGGCTGCCCCGGCGTGATCGAAGAAGATGGTTCCATCGAGCGCGGCGCGCAGAACCTGCCCGGCAACTGGTCCGGCAAGGATTTCCACCTCCCTGACGAGATCCGTGACGGCATCCCGCGAATCGGCGATCAAGAGACCGCGGTGCTGCTCCACAATGATGCCGTCGTTCAGGGATTAAGCGAGGCGCCGTTCATGACCGACGTCGCGCGCTGGGGTGTATTGACGATCGGCACCGGCCTTGGCAATGCACGCTTCACCAACCGGCGGGCTGGCGACTGAGGCATGCGCGGGAGGACACACGAATGGCCCGCTTGGATCACCGCTCGTCGTTATCGCCGCGGCCGCAGCCCGAACGCGGCGAGGTGCGCGCGCTGCGTGACGCGATCGCCGACAAGCTGACCTATGCGATCGGCACCGAGCCCGCGTCGGCGACGTCCGAGGACTGGTATAACGCGACCGCGCTCGCGGTGCGCGACCGCGTCGTCGACATCTGGATGCGCAGTTCCGCCAAGGCGGCGCAGCAACGCGCCAAGCGCGTCTATTATCTGTCGATCGAATTCCTGATCGGCCGCCTGCTGTTCGACACGCTCGTCAATCTCGGCCTGCTGGAGCAGGCGCGCGAGGCGGTGGCGGAATTCGGCATCGATCTCGACCAGCTGCGCGATTGCGAGTCCGACCCCGGCCTCGGCAACGGCGGGCTCGGCCGATTGGCGGCGTGCTATCTCGACAGCATGTCGGCGCTCGGCATTCCTGCCTTCGGATACGGCATCCGCTACGCGCACGGCTTGTTCGAGCAGCGCTTCCACGACGGCTGGCAGGAGGAGCTGCCGGACCAGTGGCTGGCGCGCGGCAATCCGTGGGAGTTTGCGCGGCGCGCCGTGAGCTACCCGATCGGCTTCGGCGGCGCCGTCGAATATGCCGGCGGCGACCACGAGACCGCGCCCGCGGTCTGGTATCCCGCGGAGACCGTGCTGGCCTGCGCCTATGACGTGCCCATGGCGGGCTGGCGCGGTCGTCACGCCAATACGCTGCGGCTGTGGCGCGCGCGCGCCGCCAAGCCGATCCAGCGGCTGGCGTTCCAGCGCGGCGGCAGCGTCGAAGCGCCGATGCAAGCGGAAGCGATCTCCGACGTGCTCTATCCGAACGATGCCACCCCGGAAGGCCGCGAGCTGCGGCTGCGCCAGGAATATTTCTTCACCGCGGCTTCGCTGCAGGATCTGGTGCGGCGCCATCTCGACGAGAATGGCACGCTGGAAACGCTGCCCGACCACGCCGCCATCCAGCTCAACGACACGCATCCGGCCATCGCCGTCGCCGAGCTGATGCGGATTCTGGTTGACGAGCACGGCTTCTCCTGGAAGCGCGCCTGGGACATCACCCGCGCGACGCTGAGCTACACCAATCATACGCTGCTACCGGAAGCGCTGGAGAAATGGCCCGTGGCGCTGCTCGGACGGCTGCTGCCGCGGCACATGCAGATCATCTATCTGATCAATTGGCTGCATCTGAAAAGCGCGACGGAGCGCGGCCTCAGCGACCCGGCGCTGATCGCGCGGCTGTCGCTGATTCAGGAGGAAGGCGAGCGCAGCGTGCGCATGGGGCATCTCGCCTTCATCGGCTCGCACAGCGTCAACGGCGTGTCGGCGCTCCACACCGAGCTGTTGCGCAAGACCGTATTCGGCGAGCTTGCCACGGTGTCGCCGACCCGCATCGTCAACAAGACCAACGGCATCACCTTCCGGCGCTGGCTGTTCGAGGCCAACGAGGGGCTGACCGCGCTGCTGCGCGAGGAGCTGGGCGAGCGCGTGCTCGACGACCCGGCGGTTCTGGAGCGGCTCGCCGACCGATCGAGCGACCCCGCCTTTGCCGATCGCTATGCGGCGGTGCGGGCGCGGAACAAGGTGCGGTTGGCGGCGCTGCTGCGCGGACTGACCGGCATCACGATCGAGCCGACCGCGATGTTCGACATGCAGATCAAGCGCATCCACGAATACAAGCGGCAGCTTCTCAATATCCTGGAGACCATTGCACGCTGGCAGGCGATCCGCGCTGCGCCCGACGCGCCATGGCCGCATCGCGTCAAGATTTTCGCCGGCAAGGCCGCCGGCAGCTATCAACGCGCCAAGCTGATCATCAAGCTGGCGCACGATGTCGGCCGCCTCGTCAACAACGACCCGGTGGTCGGCAACCGGCTCAAGCTCATATTCGTGCCGAACTACGGCGTCACGCTGGCAGAGCATTTGGTCAGTGCCGCCGACCTGTCGGAGCAGATTTCAACCGCCGGCATGGAAGCCTCCGGCACCGGCAACATGAAGCTCGCGCTAAATGGCGCCATCACCATCGGCACGCTCGACGGCGCCACCGTGGAGATCCGCGAGCGCGTCGGCGCCGACAATGTGGTGATCTTCGGTCTCACCGCCGCCGAGGTCGAAGACCGCCGGCGCGCCGGCTATCGCGGCAGCGACGCGGTATCGCCGGCGCTCGCCGCGGTGATCGACAGCCTGGAGAGCGGCGCGGTGTCGCCCGATGATCCCGGCCGCTATGCGCCGATCGTCGCAGCGCTGCTCGACCGCGATCCTTTCATGGTGGCCGCCGATTTCGCTGCCTATCAGGCGGCGCAGCAACGGATCGATGCCTTGTGGCAAGACCCCGCCGGCTGGTGGAAGGCGAGCATCGAGAACACCGCACGGATGGGCTGGTTCTCCTCCGATCGCGCGATCCGCGAATATGCCACGGACATCTGGCACACGGCGGCCCCGACATGACGAAGCCCCCGCGTGCGCTGTTCATCGGCCATACCTATATCGACGTCACCTTTCTCACCGATCGCATCCCGACCGGCGACGAGAAATATGTCGCGCAGGACTATGCCGTGTCATTCGGCGGCAATGCCGTCACGGCGGCGTTCTGCTGCGCCAAGCTGTCGGCGCAGGTCGATTTGATCACCACCCATGCCGACGACTGGCTCGGCCGCATGTTCATGGAGATGGCGAACCGTTACGGCGTCACGGTGCATCCGCGGGCGGTCCGGGAATCCTCGCTGTCCTTCATCATGCCGAGCCATGGCAAGCGCGCCATCGTCCGCTGCCGCGATGATGATTACCGCGAGCCGTTCCCCGAGCTCGATGTGACGCCGTTCGCAGCGCTGCATCTCGATGGCCACCAGTCCGACGCCGCGCTCCATTACGCCAAGGCGTGCCGCGCCGCCGGCATCCTGACCTCGCTCGACGGCGGCGGCGTGCGCGCCAATACCGCCGAGGTGCTGAAATACATCGATGTCGCCATCGTGTCGGAGCGCTTCTGCGAGCAGATGGACATGAGCGCATCGCGCATGCTCGATCATCTGCGCCGCTGCGGCTGCAAGGTCGGCGGCGTCACCCGCGGCGAGCATGGCCTGTTATGGTACGAGGATGACGGCCCGGCGCAGATCATGCCGGCGCTCGACGTGCCGCCGCAACGGGTGATCGACACCAGCGGTGCCGGCGACATTTTCCACGGCGCCTATGTGTGGTCCTATCTGGCACGGCGGGAGCTCTCCTGGACGGAGCACTTCCGCTTCGCCAGCGCCGCGTCCGCCTTCAAGGTGCAGAAGCTTGGCAACGAGGCCGGCCTGCCTTCGCTCGCCGATATCGAGGCGGTGGTGCAGGAATTTGGCGGTCAGCGGCAGCTCCGGCCGGTCTGAGCGAAGGCCGCGGCGACGCGGTGAAAATCCTCGGTCGCGGCGATCTCGCCGAGCGTCAGCGGCAGCCGCCGGCGCCAGTTCGGATGCGCCGTGACCGTGCCCGGAACATTGACCTGATCGGCCATGCCGGCGATGTCCTCGAGCGCCACCATCACCAGCCGCGCCGGGCTGCGCCCGAGATAGCGCGCCACGGCGGCGAGGTCGTCGCCACCCTGCGCATGAAGCGCCAGCGCCTGCCGCAGCGCGCGGCGCGCCGCGTCGCGCTCGGCATCGCTCTCTCCGGGATCGACACCGATCGCGCGCTTGACCGCGAGATCGTGCCCCGACATCCAGCCGCGCAAAGTCGGCAAGTCGTGGGTGTTGAAGGTGGCGAGCGCGTTTGCCGGATAATGGTCGGGTGCGCGGAACGCGCCGTCGGGCTCGCGCTCGAACAGCATCACCCGGTACGACCACAACCCGTAGCGCGCGACCGTGTCGCGGAAACCTTCCGGCACGGTGCCGAGGTCCTCGCCGATGACGACGCAGCGATGGCGCGCGCTCTCCTCAGCCACCGCGGCAAGCAGGCTCTCGAACGGATACCGCACATAGGCGCCGGCGGCGGCGCCTTCAGCCGCGCCGCCGGGAATCAGGAACAGCCGCATCAGGCCGAGCACATGGTCGATGCGTATCGCGCCGGCCGCGCGCATCGCCACCGCCAGCATGCGCCGCAGCGGCGCGCCATTGGAAGCGGCAAGCGCGTGCGGGTTGAATGTGGTCAGGCCCCAGTTCTGGCCGGCCGGATTGTACTGGTCGGGCGGCGCGCCGACCGTGACGCCGGCCAGCATGTCCTCCTGCGCCGTCCAGGCATCGGCGCCCGCCGGATCGACGCCGACCGCGAGGTCGAGATAGAGCCCGACCGGCAGGCCGTGCCGGTGCGCCGCCTCGCGGCAGCGATCCAGCTGGGTCGCCGCGATCCATTGCACATATTCATGAAATTCGAACGCGGCGGGATCTTCGGCGCGCAGCCTGTCCAGCATCGCCGGGTCCGGCCGGCGCCACTGCGGCGGCCATTCCCACCACCGGCCATGGCCGCAGCGGGCGCGCAGCACCTCGAACGCCGCGAAGGCGGTGAGATCGGCGCCCTGCGCATCGCGGAACCGCGCGAAATCCTGTCGCCGCATCGGACCGGCGCCCCGGCGGAAGCGCGCGTGGCAGGCCCGCAGCGCCGTCATCTTGGCCCGCGCCACCCGCGCATAGGCGACCATGTCGCTATCGCGAAGCGCCGCGACCTCCTGCTCGAGCCCCAGAGCGGCGAGGCCGGGAAATTCCGGCACGGCCTCGAGATCGATATAGAGCGGGTTGAGGAACAACCTGCTGTTGGGCGAATATGGACTTGCAGCCTCCGCGTGTTCAGGAAACAGTGCATGCAGCGGATTGAGGCCGACCGCGGCCGCGCCGGCCTCGGCGGCGAGTGTGATCAGCGCCATCAGGTCGGTGAAATCGCCATGGCCCCAGTTGCGCTCGGAGCGCACCGCATAGAGCTGTGCTGCAAGTCCCCACAACCGCTGCGTGCTGCATTGATAGGCGAATGCTTGCGCGGGTGGCAGCGCCGGTGCCGGCTCCCCACGACCGGCGCGCAGAGCCGCCGTGAGGGCTGCCAGCGTTGCCGGGCTGGCGGCATGCCAGGCGCCGAACACGTCATGATAGCCGGGCTCGATGCCCCAGCGGGCCGCCTCGTCGTCCTGCATGATTGGCCTCGAGCCATCCCCGCCCTACCAAGGCACAGAGCCGTCTGCGGTTCCGCCCCGGAACCAAAGCTCCGCGGTGCGGTTCTTCTAGCGCCCCCTTTCAGGAGAAGCATCGGATGCGGCAGCCTAGGGCAGCCTGGACACGGGATGATATTGCGCCGAAACAGCGGCCAATGCTGGCGCCCGACTTGTCGCCGGCGGACCCGACCGGCCCCCGTTTTCGGATCGAGGACATCTATCCGAGCGTCGAGGGCGGCCGCTATGCGGTCAAGCGCATTGCCGGGGAAGAGATCGAGGTCTGGGCCGACATCATCCGCGAGGGCCACGACCTGCTTGCCGCCGCGCTTCTCTGGCGCCGTGAAGACGAGGCCGAGGATGCATGGCAGCGCGTACCGATGCAGCTCCACGGCAACGACCGCTGGCATGGCCGCTTCACCCCGGCGCAGCCCGGCTACTATGTGTTCGCCATCGAAGCATGGACCGATCAGTTCGGCACCTGGCGCAAGGACACGCTGATCAAGCAGGAGGCCGGCCAGGCCATCGGGCTCGAACTCCAGGAGGGAGCGGCGCTGGCCGCGGAGCTGATACCCTCGCCGCTCCCTGAGCCGGTCGCGGCCGCGATCCAGCAGGCGCGGCTTGGCCATGCCGAGGCGCTGCTCGACGAGGCGCTGGCGGCGACCATTGCCGCCAGCGAGGTGCGTCCCGACCTCACCCGCAGCGCTGCCGTGCCGCTGATCGTCGATCCGCCGATCGCGCGCACCGGAGCCTGGTACGAGATGGTGCCGCGCAGCCAGAGCCCGGTGCCCGGCCAGCACGGTACTTTCGACGACTGTATCGCGCGCCTGCCCGAGATCGCCGATCTCGGCTTCGACGTCGTCTACCTGACGCCGATCCATCCGATCGGCACCACCAACCGCAAGGGTCGGAACAATTCCCTCACCGCCGCGCCGGGCGATCCCGGCAGCCCCTATGCGATCGGCAGCGCCGAGGGCGGCCACGATGCGGTGCATCCGGCGCTCGGCACGCTCGACGACTTCCGCCGCTTCGTCGAGGCCTGCGCGCAGCACGGCCTGCAGGTCGCGCTCGATTTCGCGATCCAGTGTTCGCCGGACCATCCCTGGCTCAAGCAGCACCCGGAATGGTTCAACTGGCGGGCCGACGGCTCGATCCGCTTTGCCGAAAATCCGCCGAAGAAATACGAGGACATCGTCAACCCGGATTTCTATTGCGCCGAGCGCATTGCGCTGTGGCAGGCGCTGCGCGACGTGGTGCTGTTCTGGGCGGCGCAGGGCGTGCGCATCTTCCGCGTGGACAATCCGCACACCAAACCGTTTCCGTTCTGGGAATGGCTGCTGCGCGAGGTGCGCCACCGCGAGCCGGAGGTGATCTTCCTGTCGGAAGCATTCACGCGGCCGAAGGTGATGAAGGCGCTCGCCAAGATCGGCTTCAACCAGTCCTACACCTATTTCACCTGGCGCACCGGCAAGGCCGAGCTGCAGGAATATCTGAGCGAGCTCACGCGCTATCCCGAGCGCGAATACTTCCGGCCGAACTTCTTCGTCACCACGCCGGACATCCTGCCGCTGCAGTTGCAAAGCGGCGAGCCCTGGCTGTTCAAGGCGCGTTTCGCGCTCGCCGCCACGCTGTCGTCAAACTATGGCATCTATAATGGCTTCGAGCTGATCGAACACGAGGCCATTCCCGGCAAGGAGGAATATCTCAACTCCGAGAAATACGAGATCAAGACGCGCGATTGGAACAAGCCGGGCAACATCAAGCCCTATATCGCGCAACTCAATCGGCTGCGGCGGGAGAACCCGGCGCTGCTGCAGACCAACGACCTGCGCTTTGCGTTGATCGACGATCCCAATGTCATCGGCTTCGTCAAACAGTCGGCGGACGGCGGCAATGCTGTCGCCGCTGCGATCGCGCTGACCGCCGGCGTCCACGACTTCTGGTTCCACTTCGGCGATCTCGAGGTCGGTCCGCCCGGCGCGCGCGGCGCGGTGCGCACCGTCGAAAATCTCGTGACCGGCGAACGCCACGTCCTGCAATGGGGCGGCCTCCGGCTGCGGCTCGATGCCGCCGCCGACCCGCTCGTGCTGCTACGCTGTCACCGATAGGTCTCTGCCGTGAATGTTGCCTCCAAAGCCGAATTCGCCGTTCCTGCCGCCGCCGAGGAGGACGACGGGCTGTGGTACAAGGACGCGATCATCTACCAGCTTCACGTCAAGGCGTTCTTCGACAGCAACGACGACGGCATCGGCGATTTCGCCGGGCTGACCGAGCGGCTCGATTATCTGCAGGATCTCGGCGTCACCACGCTGTGGCTGCTGCCGTTCTATCCGAGCCCGGGCCGCGACGACGGCTACGATATCGCCGACTATGGCGACATCAATCCGCAGTTCGGCTCGATGAAGGATTTCCGCCGCTTCATGAACGAAGCGAAGCGGCGCAAGCTGCGCGTCATCACCGAGCTCGTCATCAACCACACCTCGGACCAGCACCCCTGGTTCAAGCGCGCGCGGCGCTCGCCGCCGGGCACCAGCGCGCGCAACTGGTATGTGTGGAGCGACACCGACCAGAAATATCTCGGCACCCGCATCATCTTCACCGATACCGAGAAGTCGAACTGGACCTGGGACGACGAAGCCAAGGCGTTCTACTGGCACCGTTTCTTCTCGCATCAGCCGGACCTCAACTATGAGAATCCGCGGGTGGTGCGCGCCATCGTCCAGGTGATGAAGCGCTGGCTCGACACCGGGGTCGACGGCTTCCGGCTCGACGCCGTGCCCTATCTGCGCGAGCGCGACGGCACCAACAACGAGAATCTGCCGGAGACCCACGAGATCCTGAAGGTGCTGCGCCGCGAGCTCGATTCCTACGCGCCCAACAAGGTGCTGCTGGCCGAGGCCAACCAGTGGCCCGAGGACGTCCAATACTATTTCGGCGATGGCGACGAATGCCACATGGCCTATCACTTCCCGCTGATGCCGCGCATCTACATGGCGATCGCACAGGAGGACCGCTTTCCCATCACCGACATCATGCGGCAGACGCCGGAAATCCCCGACAACTGCCAATGGGCGATGTTCCTGCGCAATCATGACGAGCTGACGCTCGAAATGGTCACCGACAGCGAGCGCGACTATCTGTGGTCGACCTACGCCTCCGATCCGCGCGCCCGCATCAATCTCGGCATCCGCCGCCGCCTCGCGCCGCTGATGGACAACAGCCGGCGCAAGATCGAGTTGATGAACTCGCTCCTGTTCTCGATGCCGGGCACGCCGATCATCTATTACGGCGACGAGATCGGCATGGGCGACAACATCTATCTCGGCGACCGCAACGGCGTGCGCACGCCGATGCAATGGACGCCGGACCGCAACGGCGGCTTCTCCCGCGTCGATCCGGCGCGGCTCTACCTGCCCTGCATCATGGACCCGGTCTACGGCTTTGCCGCGGTCAATGTCGAGGCGCAGACCCGCAGCCTGTCCTCGCTGCTGAGCTGGATGAAGCGGCTGATCGCGGTGCGCAAGTCCACCAAGGTGTTCGGCCGCGGCACGCTGAGCTTCATCAGGCCGAAGAACCGCGCGGTGCTGGTCTATGCGCGGCAGTATCGCGACGAGGTGATCATCTGCGTCGCCAACCTGTCGCGCTCGGCGCAGTTCGCGGAGATCGACCTCAGCCCATGGAAGGGCCGCGTGCCGCAGGAGATGCTCGGCCGCACCCGGTTCCCGCGCATCGGCGAACTGCCCTACCTGGTGACGCTCGCGCCCTACGGCTTCTTCTGGTTCCAGCTCTGCGACGAGACCGACAGCCAGCCGGAGGTGACGTTGCCGAAGGAAGTGACGACGCTAGTGGTCGGCGAAGGCTGGGAGGCGCTGCTCAGCGGCCGCGCCCACCGCACGCTCGAGGCCGACGTGCTGCCCGGGTTCCTGCGCGAGCAACGCTGGTTCGCCAGCAAGACGCAGCGCCACATCCAGGTGCGCTTTACCGGAATCCCGCTCGAACATGCCAACGACCGCTTCCTGCTCGGCTTCATCGACGTCACCGGCGAGGAGCATACGCGGCGGTATCAATTGCCGCTGACCATCGTGTGGGAGAATTACAACCGCATCCAGCGCAACGCAGCCTCGATCCTCGCCGCGGTGCGGCGGGGATCGCGCGAAGGCACGCTGCTCGACGCCGTCGATGAGCGCGAATTCGTGGCAATGCTGCTCGCCAAGCTGCATGCCGGCGAAACCGTCAGCGACGACGGCCGCAGCCTCGCCTTCCGGCCGACCGATATCTTCCGTGCGCAGCCCGCCCCGATGGTCAATGCAGTGACGGCCAGCAACCGCGAGCAGTCCAATTCCACCGTGGTTGCCGACAACCGCTACGTGGTGAAGCTGCTGCGCCGACCGGTGGCGGGCGAGCATCCGGAGCTGGAAATGGGCCGCTTCCTCAGCGACTGCGTCCATTTCCCGAATGCGCCGGCCATGCTCGGCGCGGTCGAACTCAACGAGAGTGGCTGCAAGAGCGCGCTCGCCGTGGTTCACGACTTCATCGAGAATCAGGGCGATGCCTGGTCGGTGACCGCGAACTCGCTCGACCGCTTCATCGAGGAGCATCGGCTGCTGTCGAATGACAATCAGTTCGACAATGCCGAGCATGCGCCGCTGCTGCAGCGCATCCGCCAGATCGGCCGCCGCACCGCCGAGCTGCACCAGGCGCTGGCCTCGCGCAGCGATATCCCTGCTTTCGCGCCGGAGCCGGTGACCGAGTATGATCTGCAGACGTGGGGCGACCGGCTGGTCGGCGCCGGCACCGCGGTGTTCGACATGCTGGCGCAGCCGCACCGCACCTGGCCGGACGAGATCGCAGCGCGTATCGCCAGCCTGATCGAGCGTCGCGACGCCGTGCGCGCGCATCTCGCCTCGGTCGCGCCGACCGGGATCACGGCGTTGAAGATCCGCCATCACGGCGACCTGCATCTCGGCCAGATCCTGATCGCAAAGGACGATGCCTATATCCTCGATTTCGAGGGCGAGCCGCAGCGTCCGCTGGAGCAGCGCCGCGCCAAGGCGCCGGCGGCACGCGACGTCGCCGGGCTGATCCGCTCGCTGGACTATGCCACCGCAGCCGCGATCGGCCGCATCGACGACCTGAAGTCGGAAGAGGCGCCGGCCTTGCTCGCCAGACTCGCCGAGCTGCGCACCGAACTCACCGATGCCTTGTGGCGCAGCTATCGCGATACCGTCACCGACCCGAAGCTGTGGCCGGAGAGCGAGGACGACAATCGCCGGCTGCTCCACTTCTTCGTGCTGGAGAAAGCGCTCTACGAGATCATCTACGAGGCCGAGAATCGGCCGGCCTGGCTGCACATTCCGCTCGACAGCGTATGGCGCATCCTGGCGGAGGCGGGCGTGGTGTCATGATGCTGAACGCCGAAGCCCGCGCCATCCTGGAAGGACGGCACGCCAATCCGTTCCACTATCTGGGGCCGCACACCGAGGATGAGACCACGGTGGTGCGCGTGTTCCTGCCCGATGCCGAGCGCGTCAGCGCGCTCGACGAGGCCGGGGTGCCGCACCCGCTCGAGCGGCTGCATCCCGCGGGCCTGTTCGCAGGAACGCTGGGCAATGCCGGCGCTGCCGGACGCTACCGGCTGCGCGCCCGCTACGGCGAGCAGGATGTCGAGCTCGAAGACCCCTACCGGTTCCCGCCGCTGCTGTCCGACTTCGACCTGCACCTGCTCGGCGAGGGCCGCCATCTCGATCTCTACGACAAGCTCGGCGCCCACCCGATGACCGTGGACGGCGTGGACGGCGTCGGCTTCGTGGTGCTTGCGCCGAACGCGCAGCGCGTCAGCGTGGTCGGCGATTTCAATTTCTGGGACGGCCGCCGCCATCCGATGCGGGTGCGCGGCAACGGCTACTGGGAACTGTTCGTGCCCGGCTGTCGCGCCGGCGACCGCTACAAATACGAGATTCTGGCGCAGAACGGCGAGTTGCTGCCGCTCAAGGCCGATCCGCTGGCATTCGCCAGCGAGATGCGGCCCTCGACCGCTTCGATCGTGATCGATCTCGCGCACCAGCCGCGGCCGGCGCCGGCGCGCGCGGGCATCAACGCCGTCGACGCGCCGATGTCGATTTACGAAGTGCATCTCGGCTCGTGGCGACGCACCCACGACAACCGCTGGCTGAGCTATCGCGAGCTCGCGGAGCAATTGCCGGCCTATATCGCCGATATGGGCTTCACTCATGTCGAGCTGCTTCCAGTGATGGAGCATCCGTTCGACGGCTCGTGGGGCTATCAGCCGACCGGACTCTATGCGCCGACCAGCCGGTTCGGCTCGCCGGCCGATTTCGCAGCATTGGTCGATGCGCTGCATCGCGCCGGCATCGGCGTGCTGCTCGACTGGGTGCCGGGGCATTTCCCCGACGACCCGCACGGGCTCGGCCGCTTCGATGGCACTGCGCTCTACGAGCACGCCAATCCGATGCAGGGCCGCCATCTCGACTGGGGCACGCTGATCTACAATTACGGCCGCACCGAAGTATCGAACTTCCTGCTCGCCAATGCGCTGTTCTGGCTCGATTGCTACGGCGCGGACGGGCTGCGCGTCGATGCCGTCGCCTCGATGCTCTATCTCGATTACAGCCGTCCGGCCGGCGGCTGGGTCCCGAACAAGTTCGGCGGCCGCGAGAACATCGAGGCCATCGAATTCCTGCGCGCGATGAACCGCGAGGTGTTCGGCCGCTTTCCGAACGCGACCACCGCGGCGGAGGAATCGACCGCCTGGCCGCAGGTGTCGCGACCGATCGAATGGGGCGGCCTCGGCTTCGGCTACAAGTGGAACATGGGCTGGATGCACGACACGCTGAACTATATCGGCCGCGACCCGATCTATCGCCGGCATCATCACGGCTCGATCCTGTTCGGCCTGCACTATGCGTTCTCGGAGAATTTCATCCTGCCGCTGTCGCACGACGAGGTGGTGCATGGCAAAGGCTCGATCCTCGGCCGCATGCCCGGCGATCATTGGCAGCGCTTTGCCAATCTGCGCGCCTATTACGCCTTCATGTACGGCCATCCCGGCAAGAAGCTGATGTTCATGGGCAGCGAGTTCGGCCAGCCGACCGAATGGGCGCACGACTTCAGCCTGCCGTGGCACCTCATCGATCAGCCGGCGCATGCCGGCATCCAGCGGCTGGTGCGCGATCTCAACCGGCTCTATCGCGATACGCCGGCCTTGCATCAGCTCGATTGCGCGGCCGAGGGCTTCGAATGGCTGGTGATGGACGACGCCGACAACAGCGTGTTCGCCTGGCTGCGCAAGGGCCGCAATATCGGCAGCGATCCCACCGACTGCTGCGTCGTCGTCGTCAACTTCACCCCGCAGGTGCTGCATCACTATCGCATCCGCGTGCCGTTCGCCGGCCGCTGGAAGGAAGCGCTCAATTCGGACGCCGGCGTCTATGGCGGCAGCAATGTCGGCAATGGCGGCAGCGTTTCCGCGACTGTGACGCAGACCACTCCGGAGCTCGACCTTGTCATTCCACCGCTTGCTGCCCTCTTTCTCGTTCCTGAACGGTAACGGCCGGCTCAGTGCCGGCCTGCCGCATCCGCTCGGCGCGACCTGGGACGGCCGCGGCACCAATTTCGCGCTGTTCTCCGCCAATGCCACCAAGGTCGAGCTGTGCCTGTTCGACAAGGCCGGCCGCCGCGAGCTGCGCCGCATTACGCTGCCGGAGCGCACCGAGGACATTTGGCATGGCTATCTGCCGAACGTGACACCGGGCCAGCTCTACGGCTATCGCGTTCACGGCCCCTACGACCCGGACAACGGCCACCGCTTCAATCCGCACAAGCTGCTGATCGATCCTTACAGCAAGCAGCTCGGCGGGCACTTCGCCTGGACCGACGCGCATCTCGCCTATCGTCCCGGTCACAAGCACCAGGACTTGGCGATGGACCGCCGCGACAATGCGCGCAGCACGTACAAGTCGGTGGTGGTGGACCCCGCCCATACCTGGGAGCGCGCCCGCGGCCCGCGCATTCCCTGGGAAGACACCATCATCTACGAAGCGCATGTCAAAGGGCTGACGCAGCGCCGCGCTGACGTGCCGGACGAGTTGCGCGGCACCTATCGCGGGCTCGCCGATCCAGCGACGATCAAGCATCTGCGCCGGCTCGGCGTCAACGCGGTCGAGCTCCTGCCGATCCATCTGTTCCTTGACGACCGTCACCTCGTCGAGCGCGGGCTCAGCAACTACTGGGGCTACAACACGCTGTGCTTCTTCACGCCGGAAATGCGCTATGCGCGCACCAGCGCAATGCACGAGTTCCGCGCCACGGTGGCGGCGCTGCACGATGCCGGCATCGAAGTGATCCTCGATGTCGTCTACAACCACACCGCGGAGGGCAACCATCTCGGCCCGACGCTGTGCTATCGCGGCATCGACAACGCCTCCTATTACTGGCTGATGCCGGACAATCCGCGCTTCTATGACGACTTCACCGGCTGCGGCAATGCGCTGAAGCTTGCGCATCCGCGCGTGCTGCAGATGGTGATGGACTCGCTGCGACACTGGGTCGAGACCTTCCACGTCGACGGCTTCCGCTTCGATCTCGCGAGCGAGCTCGGCCGCATGCCGGCATTCGACCGCAATGCGCCGTTCTTCGCCGCGATCAAGCAGGATCCGGTGCTGGCCGACATCAAGATGATCGCGGAGCCGTGGGACCTCGGGCTCGGCGGCTACCAGGTCGGCGGCTTTCCCAATGGCTGGTCGGAGTGGAACGACATCTACCGCAAGACGCTGCGCCGCTATTGGCGTGGCGACGGCGACATGCTCGGCGATCTTGCCGGCGCCATGACCGGCTCGGCGCCGCAGTTCAACCACGACAGCCGCGGGCCGCGCAGCAGCATCAACCACATCACCGTGCACGACGGCTTCACGCTCGCCGATCTCGTCAGCTACGAGCACAAGCACAACGAGGCCAATGGCGAGGACAACCGCGACGGCTCCGACGACAATATCAGCACCAATTGCGGCGCCGAGGGTCCGACCGACGATCCGGCAATCCGGGACTGCCGCCGTCGGCTGCGGCGCAACCAGTTCGCCTGCCTGATGCTGGCGCAGGGCGTGCCGCTGATCCTTGCCGGCGACGAGGTCGGCAACAGCCAGAACGGCAACAACAATGCCTATTGCCAGGACAACGAGATCGGCTGGATCGACTGGTCCGCGCTCGGCCGTGCCGGCGACGACATGACCGACTTCATCGGCGCGCTGGCGGCGCTGCGCCACCGCTTCGCGCAGCTCAAGCCGCACCGCTGGCTCGAAGGCCGGCGTCCCGATGGTTCCTACGACGTGCAATGGCTCACGCCGCACGGCAGCGAGATGACCGAGCAGGACTGGAGCTTCCCGGGCGCGCGCTTTCTCGCCTATGTGCTGGGGCCGGTCGGCAACGGCGGCGAGCCGCTGCTCATCGTCATCAACGGCGCTGCCGAGCCGCTGCCGGTGATGCCGCCGCCCTGGCCGGAGATCACGCGATGGACGCGCGTGCTCGACACCGCCGCCGAGAATCCCTTCGCCGGCGGTGACGACGTCGCGGCCGGCGCGACCTTCGAGGCACCGGCCAACGCGGTGCTGGCGCTCGCGGGCGTGCCATGATCGCCGCGCCGCGCTTCGGGCCCGTGATTTCCGACGCCGGCGTCACCTTCCGATTATGGGCGCCGGCGGCCCGCAGCGTGACGCTGCGGAGCGACCGCGAACATCCGATGCAACGCCGCGACGCGGGCTGGCATGAAGCCTTCGTGCCCGGGGCCGGGCCCGGCACGCGCTATGGCTTCCGTATCGATGACGAGATCGACGTTCCCGATCCGGCGTCGCACTTCCAGCCCGACGACGTCCACGGCCTCAGCGAGGTGGTCGACCATCGTTACGCCTGGCAGGCCGCCGGCTGGCGCGGGCGGCCATGGACCGACAGCGTATTCCTCGAGCTGCATGTCGGCACCTTCACGCCGCAGGGCACGTTCCGGGCCGCGATCGACAGGCTCGACCATCTCGTCGCGACCGGCATCACCGCGATCGAGCTGATGCCGATCGCCGATTTTCCCGGCCGCTGGAACTGGGGCTACGACGGCGTGCTGCCGTTCGCGCCGGACGGCCGCTACGGCCGCCCTGACGATGTCAAGGCGCTGATCGATGCCGCGCATCGCCGCGGCCTGATGGTGTTCCTCGACGTCGTCTACAATCATTTCGGACCCGACGGCAATTATCTCGGCCGCACCGCGCCGGCCTTCTTCACTGCGGCGCAGACGCCATGGGGCAGCGCGATCGATTACCGCGTGCCGCAGGTCCGCGCCTTCGTCATCGACAATGCACTGCACTGGCTGCACGACTACCGCTTCGACGGGCTGCGGCTCGATGCGGTGCATGCCATCGTCGAGCCCGGAACGCCGGATCTGCTGGTCGAGCTGTCGCAGCAGGTGGCGGCGCTGGCGCAAGCCGAGCAGCGCCACATCCACCTCGTCCTGGAGAACGACGACAACCGCGCCGCGCTGCTCGATCCCGCCGGCACGCCGGGCACCTATCGCGCCCAGTGGAACGACGACTATCATCACGCCTGGCACACGCTGCTGACCGGCGAACACTCCGGCTATTACCGCGACTATCGCGCGCCGGCGGAGCAGCTTGCCCGCGCGCTCGCCGAAGGCTTCGTCTATCAGGGCGAGCCGTCGCCGCACCGCGGCGGCGCGCCGCGCGGTGAGCGGAGTGCCCATCTGCCGGCGACGGCGTTCGTCAACTTCCTGCAGAACCATGACCAGATCGGCAACCGCGCCCGCGGCGAACGGCTGACCGTGCTCGCGCAGCCTGCCGCGCTCGCCTGCGCGCTCGCGGTGACGCTGCTGGCGCCCTCGCCGCCGCTGCTGTTCATGGGCGAGGAATGGGGCGCGACCGAGCCATTTCCATTCTTTTGCGACTTCAAGGGCGAGCTTGCCACCGCCGTGCGCGAAGGTCGCCGCCGCGAATTCGCCGAGAGCTATGCCGCGCACGGCGACGACATTCCCGATCCGCTCGGGGAAGACACCGTGCGTGCCGCGACGCTCGACTGGAGCGCCCGCGAGCGGCCGCCGCACCAGGAGCGGCTCGACCTCGTCCGCGCGCTGCTCGCGGCGCGGCACCGTCACGTCGTGCCGCTGCTCGCCGCGCTGGAGCCCGGTGGACGCGCCACGGTGAAGGACGGCGTGCTCGACGCCTCATGGCGGAGCGGCACGCGGACGCTGCGCATCGTCGCCAATCTGTCCGACCGCGCGGCACCGGCGCCGCCAGCCGGCAGCGGCGCCACCGCGATCTGGGGCGGCGACCTGCCGGCGATGCTGCCGCCATGGGCGGCGCATGGCTTCACGGGAGCGGCGTGATGGAAGGAGTGCCGCTCGCGACCTATCGCCTGCAATTCAGCGCGCGCTTCACCTTCGACGATGCTGCGCGAATTGTGCCCTATCTCAAGGCGCTCGGCATTTCCCACGTCTACGCCTCGCCGTTCCTGAAGGCGCGCGCCGGCAGCACGCACGGCTACGACATCGTCGATCATAACGCCTTCAATCCCGAGCTCGGTGGCGAGGCGGCGTTCTATCGTTTCAGCGACGCGCTGCGCGGCGCCGGGCTCGGCCTGATCCTCGACTTCGTGCCCAACCACATGGGCATCGGCCACGCCGACAATCCGTGGTGGCTCGACGTGCTGGAATGGGGACAGCGCTCGCCGTACGCCGCCTCCTTCGACATCGACTGGAATGCACTGCCGCACCGCCGTCAGCCCGGCGTGCTGCTGCCGATCCTCGGCAAGCCGTATGGCGAGGCGCTGCGCGACGGCGAGCTCGCGCTGAAATACGACGCGGCCGAAGGCACGTTCGCGGTCTGGTACGCCGATCACAAGCTGCCGATCGGACCGCCGCGCTACGGCGACATCCTGCGCCAGATCATCGGCATCGAGAACGCGGCAAACACCGAGACCGGCGCGGCGCTGCTCGCGCTTGCGGAGCGCTACAATACGCCGGCCACGCCCGGCTATCGCGACGCACCGGCGTTCAAGCACGCGCTGGCGGCGGTTCCCGGCGCTGCCGCGCTGATCGAACGCGGCCTGCGCGCCTATCGCGCCGACCATGCCGAAGGAATGGTGCTGCTGCATCGTCTGCTGGAGCGCCAGCATTACCGGCTGGCCTACTGGCGCGTCGCGTTCTCCGCCATCAACTATCGCCGCTTCTTCGACATCAACGATCTTGCCGGCGTGCGCATGGAGCATCCCGCGACCTTCCGTGCCGCCCACGGGCTGGTGGCACGGCTGATCGCGGAGGACCGGCTGCAAGGCCTGCGGATCGACCATATCGACGGCCTGCGCGACCCCATGCAGTATATACGCCGGCTGCGCCAGCTCACCCGCCAGATCGGGCAGCCGCGCTGCTACGTCGTGGTCGAGAAGATTCTCGAAGGCGACGAGCCGCTGCCGCGCCGCTTCACCGGCGTGCATGGCACGACCGGCTACGAATGGCTCAACGTGATCGCGCGGGTGCTGGTCAAGGACGACGGTCTGGCGCCGCTGGAGGCGACCTGGCGCGATTTCACCGGCGAGCGGCAGACGCTCACGCAGATGCTGGACCGCGCCAAGGCGCGGGTGCTCGACACCATGCTGGCGAGCGAATTCACGGTGCTGACGCAGCAGCTCTCGCGCATCGCCGCCGGCCATTACAGCACCCGCGACTACACGCTGGACCGGCTGCGCGCGGCGCTCGATCTCTATGTTCGCGAATTTCCCGTGTACCGCACCTATGTCGCAACGACCGGTCCCTCGCCGCGCGACCGCGACACCATTCTCGCCACCATTGCGCGCGCCCGCGCGCGCTGGCAGGGACCCGATCCCGATATCTTCGCATTCCTGCGCGATTGCCTGACCCTCGATCTCGCCGGCAGCACCGGCTACAGCGCGGCGCGGGTGCGCAACTTCGCCGCCCGCCTGCAGCAGTTCACCGGCCCGCTGATGGCGAAGGCGCTGGAGGACACCGCGTTCTACCGGCACCACCGCCTGATTGCGCTCAACGAGGTCGGCGGCGCGCCGGCTGCCGCCGGGCTGTCGGTCGCCGAATTTCACGCACGCATGCAGGCGCGGCTGCGCAACGCGCCGCTCGGCCTCACCGCCACTGCCACGCATGACACCAAGCGCGGCGAGGATGCCCGTGCCCGCATCCTCGCGCTGTCCGAGCTGGCGCCGGACTGGAGCGCGGCCGTGGAGCGCTGGCGCGCCCTCAATGCGCCGCTCGTCGAACGCCGCGGCGTTCGTCGCGCCCCCTCCGCCGCGCACGAATACATGCTGTATCAGACGCTGATCGGAAGCTGGCCGGCGGATGGGCCCGATGACGACTTCGTCGAGCGGATCGTCGCCTATGCGGTGAAGGCGGCGCGCGAGGGCAAGCAGGAGACGAGCTGGATCAACCCGGACGCCGACTACGAGGCGGCGCTGACGCGTTTCGTGCGCGGCCTGCTGTCCCGCGACAATGCCGCGTTCCTCGCCGCGTTCGGAGACTTCGCCGCGCGCGCGGCCCTGCTGGGCGCGCTCAACGGGCTCTCGCAGCTCACGCTGAAGGCGACCATGCCCGGAGTTCCCGATTTCTATCAGGGCACCGAGCTGTGGGACCTGTCGCTGGTCGATCCCGACAACCGTCGGCCGGTCGATTTCGCCACACGCGCGCAACGGCTGCGTGAAACGCCGGACTGGTCGGCACTGACACGCGACTGGCGGTCCGGCGCGGTCAAGCTGCATCTTATTGCGCGGCTGATGCGACTACGCACCGCGCTGCCCGCGCTGTTCCTCGGCGGCGGCTACGAGCCGCTGACCGTGACCGGCGACGACGGCGGCAGCGTCGCCTTCCTGCGATTCGATCGGCGGCATCGCGTGATGGTTGTCGCGGCCGGGCATTGCGCGGCCGTCAGCGACGGCGGCCGCATTTGGCCGCAGCATTGGCGCGGCCGCATCACTTTGCCCGCGCCGCGCAGGCCGCTGTTCGACGCGCTGCGGCAGGGACATATGCACGATTCCGAAACTGTGGAACTCGGATCGCTGCTGATGGAACTTCCGGTCGCGGTGCTCAGCACACTACGCCTGGATTGAAGACGCACAATTCGGACATAAATTCGGAACCATCCCCGCAACAACGACGTTGTCGGCTGAACCCCTTAAACCGGAGCCGTCATGAGCGTTGTCGTTGTGTCCAATCGCGTGGCCCGCGTCTCTGCGGGAGAGCCGGTGGCGGGAGGCCTCGCCTCAGCGTTGCTGCCGGCGGTGAAGAGCTTCGGCGCGGTATGGGTGGGCTCGAGCGGCAAATGCCAGAAGGCCTCGGACCGCGATGCTTTCGCGGAGGTCGAGGCGCTGGGCAAGGGCGCGCTCGCCACCGTCGACCTGCCTGAAGCGCATTACACGCATTATTATGAAGGCTATTCCAATTCTGCGTTGTGGCCGGCGCTGCATTCGCGCATCGACCTGCTGCGGGCCGATACCCGCTATTATGCGTCCTACCGCGAGGTCAATCGCTACATGGCGCGGGCGCTGCTGCGCTTCGCGAAACCGGATGCGGTGTTCTGGGTCCAGGACTATCACTTCCTCTGCCTCGGCGAGGAGCTGCGCAAGCTGCAGATCCGCCAGCCCATCGGCTTCTTCCTGCATACGCCGTGGCCGGAGCGCAGCACCATCATGGCGATTCCCCAGCACCGGGAGCTGGTGCGCGCCATGCTGGCCTATGACCTGATCGGTTTCCAGACCGAGGATGATGTCGCCAATTTCGTTTCCTATGTCGAGACCGAGCTCCGCCTGCCTTGCCCTGACAATATCGTCGACGCCCGGCACGGCCGCTGCCGCATCGCCGCCTATCCGATCGGCATCGACACTGACGAGTTCGCTGCGATTGCGCAGCAGGCCTGTGACAATGCTGAAGTGCATCGGCTGATGCGCAGCCTGCAGGGCCGCAAGCTGATGATCGGCGTCGATCGCGTCGACTATTCAAAAGGACTGCTCAACCGCTTCAAGGCGGTCGACAAGCTGCTGTCGGATTATCCGAAGTTCAAGCGCGCGGTGTCGATGCTGCAGATCGCGGTGCCCTCGCGCACGGGCATCGACAGCTATTGTGAACTGCAGAACGAGCTCGCCTACCAGGTCGGCCAGATCAATGGCCGCCACGGCGAGGTCGATTGGACGCCGATCCGCTATCTCAACAAGGGCTTCTACCAGTCGACGCTGGCGGGCTTCTATCGCCACGCCGCGGTGGGTCTGGTGACTCCGTTCCACGACGGCATGAATCTCGTCGCCAAGGAATATGTCGCCGCGCAGGATCCGGCCGATCCCGGCGTGCTGGTGCTGTCGGAATTCGCCGGCGCGGCGCGCGAGCTCGACGCCGCGGTGCTGGTCAACCCGCACGACGTCGACGGCATGGCGCAGAAACTGATGACGGCGTTGACCATGCCGCGCGAGGAGCGCACCATGCGCTGGAACGCGATGATGGCGGCGCTGCGCAAATCGTCGGTCCATGTCTGGTTCGCCGACTTCATGGATGCGCTGGCGCGCACCCGGAGCGAGCGGATCGGTCAGCGCCGCGTTATCGATAGCGATCGCGCCAGCAGCGTCCAGCGGCTTTGAGGGCGCGAATCCGCGCCGACGCCGGCGTCCTGATCGGCACGTCGGGGTGGAGCTATCCGTCGTGGCGCGGCCCGTTCTTTCCACAAGCCGTGATGGTGCGGCACCATCTCGCCTATTACGCCACACAGTTTTCCACCGCCGAGCTCAACGGCGTATTCTACCGCACGCCGAACCTGGAGACGGTGCGCGCGTGGCGCGACGGCACGCCGGACGATTTCGTGTTCGCGTGGAAGGCATCCAAGTTCATCACGCACTGGAAACGACTTGGCGAGAGCTCACGCAACAGCCTTGCCCTAATCGAGGAGCGGCTGCGCCTTCTCGGCCCCAAAGCCGGCCCGGTGCTGTTCCAGCTGCCGCCGCAGTTTCCCGCCAACCGCGATCGGCTCGCCGCGTTTCTTCGGCTGCTGCCCAAGCGGCGGCGCTATGCCTTCGAATTCCGTCATGCGAGCTGGTACGACGACACTATCCTGGCGTTGCTGCGCGACGCCGATGTCGCGCTGTGCCTGTCGGATCATCACGATGCGCCGGCGCCGTGGCACGTCACCGCGCGTCACGTCTATGTCCGCGGCCACGGACCCGGCGGCGCTTACAAGGGACGCTACCCCGAGCGCACGCTCAAGGATTGGGCGAAGCAGATCGCGGGCTGGCGCAAGACCGGCCGCACCGTCTATGTCTATTTCGATAACGATCAGAAAAGCGCAGCGCCGTTCGATGCTCTGCGCCTGATCGGCCTGCTCGGCTTGTCGCCGGCGCGCGCGAAAGCATAGGGGATAAAGATTTTCCGCCGCGTCGTCCGGCCGTGGCAGCCGGACAAAGACGCGGCGGATCGCCGAGGGATTTCTTTCCTCGCGTCAGGTCAGGATTGGCCGCCCTTGCGGCCGGCTTCCGAGGCGCGCTGGCGGTTCTGGGCGAAGTTCCCACCACCCTGCTGCCGCGACGAACCGCCGGACTGGCTATGCTGACTCTGCTGGCTGTGCTGTCCGCCCTTCCTGCCCGCTTCCGAGGCACGTTCCCGGTCGTTCGCGAAATTGCCGGAACCGCCGCGATGCTCGTTCGCCATAGGTCATTCTCCTTGCTGCTCGCCCGCCCAGCACGAGGTCAATGCGCGACCGGCCGCGAATGTTCGGGCGCCGCATGCAGGTTTGCGGAGAGGACAGGTTCCCGCGCTGCGGCTCAACGCGACGCAGCGCTCATCAGACGGATCGGCTGGCCGGCAAGATAGGCCGCGACGTTCTCCACGGCATCATTGAAGAACACGGAATAGACATCATCGACCACGAAGCCGAGATGCGGCGCCAGCACCACATTGTCGAGCGCCAGCAGCGGATGATCGCGCGGCAGCGGTTCGCGGTCATAGACATCGAGCGCGGCGCGGATGCGGCGTTCGCGCAATGCCGCGAGCAGCGCCGCCTCGTCGATCAACGGGCCGCGCGCGGTGTTCACCAGCAGCGCGCCGGGCCGCATGCGCGCAAACTCCGCCGCACCGACGATGCCGCGCGTCGTCTCGCCGAGCACCAGGTGCAGGCTGACCACGTCGCTGCTGGCGAACAGCTCGTTTTTGCCGACCAGCATGGCGCCGCCAGCCTCGGCGCGCTCGGCGGTGAGATGCGGGCTCCAGGCCACCACCGACATGCCGAAAGCACGGCCGATCGCCGCGACCTGTCGGCCGATGCGGCCGAGGCCGACGAGGCCCAGCGTCTTGCCGTGCAACGTGGTGCCGATCGTGGTCTGCCAGGTTCCGGCGCGCAGCGCGCGGTCCTCCTGCGGGATGTAGCGTGCGGCCGCGAGGATCAGCGCCCAGGCCAGCTCGGCGGTCGGGAATTCACTGGCACCGTTGCCCGTATGTGACACCACGATGCCGCGGGCACGCGCGGCTGCGATATCGAGCGTTCGGTTGTGGGCGCCGGTGATGCAGATGAATTTCAGATTCGGCAGAGCCGCGATCAGCGACGCCGGCACCGGCATGCGCTCGCGCAGCAGGCAGATCATCTCGAAATCGCGCAGCGCCGCCGCGGCGGCGTGCTCGTCGGCGAACGGCCGATCGAAGACATGGATTTCGGCGTGCTGGCGGATCGCGGACCAGTCCGCGGTCGACAGCGCGACCCGTTGGTAGTCGTCGAGGATGGCGAGCTTGCGCACGTTGATACCATTGCTGAGAAGGTGAGCGACGCTACAACGTCAGCGCCGTCATCAGCAACAGGGTCGCAGCGTGTCGCCCCTACCATGACAGCCGGCGGCACAGCCGGTGCAGCAGCGCGTTGAAACGGTGTTCGGCGCGAACATCGTGACGGAGTACGACGCAAGCCCGACCGGCGAGCCGGCAGGCGCCCTCGACATCGCCGGCCGCCGCCAGCGCCTGCAGGCTGTCGGCCAGGACATCAACAAGCTTGTCGTTGCTGCTCATGCGCGGCTCCGGCCCGCGTCGCTCACCATCCGCTGTCATCGGCGATGCCGAGGAACTGCTTGGCATCGTCGCTCATCATCTGCGGCGTCCACGGCGGTTCGTAGGTCAGCGTCACCTCGACCGACGCGATGCCCGGCACTCCCGACACGCCCTCGCGCACGCCCTCTTTGAGATAGTTGGTCGCGGGACAGCCGCGCGTCGTCGTGGTCATGATGACCTGGGCGATGCCGTCGGCGACGCTGACATCGTAGATCAGGCCGAGATCGAGCACGTTGTGGCCGAGCTCCGGATCGATGACGGTGCGCAGCGCGTCGTCGATCCGCGCATTGAGGTCGGCGACGGCCGCTTCGGTCATGCCGCGCCCTCCCCGATCCGCACCAGCACCTTGTAGGTGGTGCCGTCCGGCTCGAAGCCGCCGCGCCAGCGGTGGCCGCGTTTGGCGAGCTCGGGAAACAGAAAGATCGGCTCGCGGCACAGCAGCGCCGACAGCACCTCGCCCGGCTTCATCGCCTCGGTCGCGGCGAGGATGCGCACCATCGGCTCGGGCGGATCGAGGTCGCGATTGTCGAGCGCGTTCACCGGCTCGGGCCATGCCGAATCGTCGCTCGACGACAGCGCCGGCGCAGCCACGGCGGGCGCGGGGGACGCCGCCGCGGCTGCGCCGGAGGGAACGAACAACACCTCCCATTCGCCGCCGTCGAGCTCCCGGGTCTCATGACTGAAGCCCCTGGAGCCGAGCACGTGCAGGAGCGGCACGGGCTTGAATGTCGCGAACAACCGCAGGCCCTGTCCCGGCTGCAGCGCACCGACCGCCTGCATGATCTTCTCGAACGGCTCGCCGCCGGCGCGCAGGATCGGCCGCACGTCGAGCTCCATAACGTCAGGCTCTGCGGATGCTGTGGTCATTGTCGCTCTCCGTCATCAGGTGTGTTTGCTATGCGCGACCAGCAGCCAGGGCTGCCGCGCGCCCTCGGGCAGCCGCGCCGCCGCAGCGACGTCGGCGAGCCGCCGCGCGCGTATGAGCTGCAGGACGATGCCGCAGGTCGCGATCAGCATCGCCGCGGCGGCGATGCGGAACAGCGGTGCCCGCCCGGCGATCAAGGCAACTGCGCCGGTCCATACCGCCAGGAAATACAGCGCGAACCATTTCACCGCGCGCGGCTCGGTCACGAGATCCTGCACGCGCGGCGTCGGCTTCTTGCCGAGCACCGGGCCGTAGCATTCGAGCCAGGTGAGGAACGGCACGATCTTGTAGAGCTTGGCGAGGCCGAGCCCGCTCAGCCAGCCGAACGCCAGCAGGAACACGATGGCGCCGAGGTGCTGGCGCAGCGCGCCGAGCGCAAGCGCCGCCACCATCATGGCCACCGCCAGCGCCAGCGAGATCAGCGCGAGCATCGCCATGCGGCTGTTGAGCTCGATGCGGCGCCGTTTGCGCGCGCGATAGATGTGCAGAATGTCGGCGCCATAGAGCGTCAGCGCCGCGAGCCCGAGCACGCCGGCGAGCGTCAGCACCAGCGCGACATTGCCGTCATGGCACGCGGCCGCAGTGCCGCCGGCAACCGCGACGACAAGGGCGGCCGTGCCGACATAGAAAGAGGATCGCGTGATGGCGCGGTCAAGATCCGGCGCCAGCATGAACATCGACAGCAGCCGGTAGCTCACGCCCATGGCGCTGAAGGTGAGCCAGCCGCCAAGGCCGGCGACCGCATGCACCGGCACTGCCGCCGCGGTCAATCCTGACAGCACGGGCTGCGTCGCGACGCCGCCGAGCACCAGCGCGAATATGATGCCGAGCGCGGCAGTGGCCGCGAGACTAAAGAGTCCGACCACGACAAAGCGCGCTGGCAGCGACAGCGGCCGCGCCGCCCACAGCGTGCGGCCGAGATTCCACAGCATGAGCGCGAAGCCGAGACCGAGCAGCACGCCGGCGAGCGGGAACACCGATAGCCATGGCTCGATCCAGCCATCGAGCTGCAGGAAGCCCGCAATCAGCGCGGCGAGACCGCCAACGAGGCAGATGAGCGTCGGCAGCGGCAGGCTGTTGCTGAACAGCGGACGCGCTACCAGCACCGGCACGAACTGGAACAGCGCGCCGCACATCAGCAGGCTCAGCCAGCCGATCGCGACCAGATGCACCAGCACCAGCGTCTGCGGCGCTTCGATCGGTGCGACCGGGTAGCCGTATCCTGCAGCCATCAGCCCCTGCGCCGTGAGCAGCGCCAGCAGTGCCACCGCGAAATAGCTGAGGGTCCAGCGAGACAGCGAAGCGCCGATCACGACAGAATTCCTTGACGCATCACTCTGTGACCCTTGCTGCGATCACGTCGGATCGCAGCGACGATCGGACCACGCCGATGCAAACGCCATCGGCGCGATCCAGTCGGAAGACGCTCATGCCGCGTTCGCGAGCTTGCCGATCTCGACGCGCCACGCTTCCGGGCCGCGCTCGAGATAGGTCCAGGAGAACTGCTTCGGATATTCCGCCTCGAGCTGGTAGTAGAGCGGCTTCGGATCGTGGTCATTGACCAGGATGAACGAGGCGCCCGCGCCGAGTTCGCTGACCAGCTTGAAGATCGTGGCGTGGCGTTGCGCCGGTACCAGGCTGCGCACATCGATCACCTTGGCGCCCGAAGCTTCGGTGGGATTGGACATCGGCTTGCTCCTGCGGCCGCGCGGTTGCGGGGGGATACTCCGGCGAAGGCGGCCGTTTTCGCCGGTCGAGCGGGATGACGTTGGCTGCGGCAGACCGCGAGGATCGGTAGGTCCCGGTGACCACCGCCCGAATGTCGGCGCGGCTGATGCCGATATCCGAGAGCTCCTGCGGCGTCATCGCGCTCAGCTCGTCATAAAGCCGATGCAATCGATGTCCTTCAGCGATCGCTTCGGCGGTCAGGTTTGTAGCGTGCCCGATGATACGCAGCACCCGGCGGATGCGGCGGCGCCAGCGGCGCGTCGCGACAGCGAGCGTTGTGGGACTGGAGGCGGGCGTGACACCCGTCGGGGCCTTCGGCGTGACCCTGGTCATGGTCTCGCTCCCTGAACTCGTGGCGGCAATCTGCGTGTTAAAAGATATATTGTCAATATATCTTTTTGCGGACATTGCAGCCAGCCTGCGCTTTGAGCGGCGGCACGGCCAGTATAGGATGTAGCGCAACGGATTCCCGAGGCACGCGACGGGGGCGAGGTCCATGCGGCTGACGAGCTTCTCGGATTATACGCTGCGGCTGCTGATGTACGCCGCGGTGCGCAAGGATCGGCTCATCACCATCGAGGAAACCGCGGCGATCTATCGCATCTCGCGGACCCATCTGATGAAGATCGCCAATCTGCTGACGCGGGCCGGTTACCTCAAGGCGGTGCGCGGCCGCTCGGGCGGACTGATGCTGGCGAAGCCGCCGGAAAAGATCCGGCTCGGTGATGTGATCCGCGCCACCGAACCGGATTTCGCGCTGGTGGAGTGCTTCGACACCGGCAACGAATGCATCATTACGGGACGATGCCGGCTGCGCGGCGTGCTGAGGGAGGCGCTGGCCGCCTTCCTCGACGTGCTCGACCGGCACACCTTGGCCGATCTGATGCTGCGGCCCAAGGATTTCGGCCTTCCATCGGCGGCATGACCGGGGTTGAGCGGCGTGGCGGCGCAGCTTCCCGGTGCGCGCCTGACGGGTTGACCCCGCAGGCGCTTTGCCATTTGCTTTGCCGCCTTGCGATACCGCCCTGCCGATTGTTCCCGTGAGCCACTCCTGCCGCCCATGACCGCATCAGCGACTGAATTCCGCATCGGCGCCGCCGTGCCGCGCGTCGAAGACCAGCGTTTCCTGCGCGGCCTCGGCCGCTATGTCGATGACATCCGCTTCGCCGACGAAGCCGCGATGGTGGTGGTGCGCTCCCCGCATGCGGCCGCGCGCATCCTCGGCATCGACACCGCGGCGGCGTGCGCAATGCCCGGCGTGCGCGCGGTGCTGACCGGCGCCGACGCGGAGGCCGACGGGATCGGCCCGCTGCGTACCAGCGTGCCGCGACGCCGGCGCGACGGCAGCCCGATGGTCGAGCCGCCTTACCGCATCCTGTGCACCGATGCCGCGCGCTTTGCTGGCGATGCGGTCGCAGTGGTGGTCGCCGACACCGCGGCGCAGGCGCTCGATGCCGCCGAGGCGGTCGCAGTCGATTACGAGCCGCTGCCGGCGGTCACCGACGTCGTCGAGGCGGTCAAGCCGCAGGCTCCGGCGGTGTGGCCCCAAGTGCCGGACAATGTTTCATTCGTGTTTTCGCTCGGCAACCGCGACGCGGTCGACGCCGCTTTCGCACGCGCCGCTCATATCGCAAAGTTCGATTTCCGCGTCAGCCGCGTCAGCGCCAATGCGCTGGAGCCGCGCAACGCGGTCGGCCTCTACGATGCCGCGGACGGCCGCTATACGCTCTATACCGGCGCGCAGAATCCGCACCGGGTGCGCTATGAACTGGCGGCGCATACGCTGCGCATCCCGGAGACGCAGTTGCGGGTGGTGTCGCCCGACGTCGGCGGCGCCTTCGGCATGAAAGGCAGTCCCTATCCCGAGCAGGCGCTGGTGCTGTGGGCGGCGCGGCGCGTCGGCCGTCCGGTGCGCTGGACTGCCACGCGCAGCGAATCCTTGCTGTCCGACTATCACGCACGCGACAATGTCACCACGGTGCAGCTCGCGCTCGCCGCCGACGGCGAGTTCCTGGCGCTGCGCGTGCGCACGCTCGCCAATCTCGGCGCCTATCTGTCGTTCAACACGCCGCATCCGCCGACCAACAATCTCGGCGGCCTTGCCGGCGTGTATCGCACGCCGCACATCCATGTCGAGGTCGAGGGCATCCATACCCACACGCAGCCAACCGCGCCCTATCGCGGCGCCGGACGGCCCGAAGCGACCTTCGCCATCGAGCGCATCATCGACGTTGCAGCGCAGGAGATCGGCATCGACCCGGTCGCGCTGCGTCGGCGCAACCTGATCCGCAAGGAACAGATGCCGTTCAAGACCGGGCTGGTCTTCACCTACGATTCCGGCGACTTCGAGAAGAACATCGATCTCGCGATCGAGGCGTCGGACTGGAATGGCTTCGAAGCGCGCCGCGCCGAGGCACGCGGGCGCAACCGGCTGCGCGGCATCAGCCTGGTGCATCCGATCGAGATATCGGGCGGGCCGTTCGGCAGTCCTCTCGACGAAGGCGCCGAGATCAGGTTCGATCCGAGCGGCGACGTCACCGCCCTGCTCGGCTCGCACAATCATGGCCAGGGTCACGAGACCGCGTTCCGGCAGATGCTGGCGGAGTTCCTCGGCGTCGACCCGCAGCGCACCCGCATCGTGGCCGGCGATACCGACCTGGTGCGGCATGGCCGCGGCACTTTCGGATCGCGCTCGATGATGGCGGCGGGCTCGGCGCTGCGCCGCGCCGCCGATCTCGTCATCGAGCGGGCGCGGATCGTCGCCGCCCGCATGCTGGAAACCGACGCCGCCGATATCGCATTCGCGCAGGGCGAGTTCCGCGTGATCGGAACCGACCGCACGGTCCGCATCGAGGAGGTGGCGAAGCTCGCCTACCAGCCCGGCGCGCTGCCGCCGGATTCCGATTACGGGCTTGCCGCGGGCGCGGTGGTGACGCCGAAGGAGGCCACCTTTCCCAACGGCTGCCACGTCTGCGAGGTCGAGATCGATCCCGATACCGGCCTCACCGACATCGTCAACTACACGGTGGTCGACGATGTCGGGACCGTGATCAATCCGCTGCTGGTGAAAGGCCAGATCCACGGCGGTCTGGCGCAGGGCATCGGCCAGGCGCTGCAGGAGGTGGTGGCCTATGACAGCGCCGGGCAGATGCTGACCGGCTCGTTCATGGACTATGCCATGCCGCGCGCGCGGCTGATGCCGCCGATCCATGTCCTCAGCAACGAGGTGCCAACCGACAAGAACGTGCTCGGCGTCAAGGGCGCCGGTGAAGCCGGCACCGTCGGCTCGCTGGTCGCGGTGGTCAATGCGACGCTCGATGCGCTGCGGCCCGCCGGCGTGTCATGGGTGGAGATGCCGATGACGCCGGACCGTATCTGGCGGGCGCTGCGCGCGGCAGGCTGGGACGCACCGGCGGGACGGCGCTGACGGGAGACCCTTGCCTCGCCCTGCCGCTCGCGGCACAGTGGCCGCCCTCGTCCCCTTCAACCCGCACGATGATGGACGCGCAGGACAGTCACACCCCTGATGCCGGCACGCCGCCGCTGTTCGAGTTGCGGGGAATCTCCAAGCAGTTTCCGGGCGTCAAGGCGCTCGACGACGTCTCGTTCGAGATCAGGCCGGGCGAGACCCATATGCTGCTCGGCGAGAACGGCGCCGGCAAATCGACGCTGATGAAGATCCTGTGCGGCGCCTATCAGAGCGACGCCGGCACCTTCCTGCACAACGGCCGGCCGGTCGAGATCAACTCGCCGAACGACGCCCGCCGCTTCGGCATCGCCGTGATCTTCCAGGACTTCACGCTGGTGCCCTATCTCGACATCGCGCAGAACATCTTTCTCGGCCGCGAATTTCCGGGCCGCATCCCCGGCACCATCGATCGTCGGCGGCTCTACCGCGAGGCGCGACGCGTGCTCGAGACCATCGGCTTCGATATCGATCCGAAGCGGCCGGTCCACACGCTCGGCGTGGCGCAGCAGCAGATGGTGGAGATCGCCAAGGCGCTGTCGCAGGACGCCCGCATCCTGGTGATGGATGAGCCGACCGCGGCGCTGTCCGACCGCGAGACCGAGCTTCTGTTTGCGATGATCGCCCGGCTCAAGGCACAGGGCGTCGCCATCATCTATATCTCGCACCGCCTCGCAGAGGTGTTCGCGCTGGGCGACCGCATCACCATCCTGCGCGACGGCCGCAAGATCGCCTCGCTGCTGCCGGCCGAGACCGACGCCGACGGCCTGGTCAAGCTGATGGTCGGCCGCGCCGTCGACCACACCTATGCGCGCCACTTCCTGCCGCCGGGCCCGCCGGTGCTGGAGGTGCGCGGGCTCGCCGCCGACAACGGCATCGCCGATATCAATCTCGATGTGCGCGCCGGCGAAATCGTCGGCCTGTGCGGGCTGGTCGGCTCCGGCCGCACCGAGGTGGCGCGCGCGATCTTCGGCGCCGACCGCGTCACCGCCGGCGAGATCCGACTGTTCGGCGAGCCGTTCCGCGGCCTGCCGGAGGAATCGGCACGGCGCGGCCTGGCGATGATCCCGGAGAACCGCAAGCAGCAAGGCCTCGCGCTCGGCCGCTCGGTGCGCGACAATCTGGTGCTGGCCGGCCTGCCCAAGCTGTTCCCGAGCGGGCTGTTCTCGCCCGGCCGCGCCCGCCAGGTGGCGCAGACCATGGTCGAGCGGCTGCGGGTGGCGACGCCGAGCCTCAACCGGGCTGTCGGCGTGCTGTCCGGCGGCAACCAGCAGAAAGTGGTCGTGGGCAAGTGGCTCGCCGCCGGGTCGCGCTTCTTCATCTTCGACGAGCCGACCCGCGGCATCGATGTCGGCGCCAAGGCCGAGATCTTCGCGCTGCTCGACCGCCTGGTGCAGGACGGCGCCGGCATCCTGATGATCAGCTCGGAGCAGACCGAGATCGTTCATGTCTGCGACCGCGCTTATGTGATGCGCGACGGCCGCATCGCCGGGGAACTGGCGCGTCCCGACCTGACGGAGGCCAATATCGTGCGGCTGGGGATGCATCAATGAGCGCAGTCGATCACGTCGCCGCGCGCCGTCCGGCGCACCTGCTCGCCCAGGTGCCGGGCGTTGCCGTCGTGCTCACCGTGCTGGTGCTGGCATTCGGCTTCACCAGCCCGAACTTCGTCAGCCTCGGCAACATTGCCAATATCCTGACGCAGTCGACCATCCTGCTGCTGGTGGCGCTGCCGATGACGCTCATCATTATGACCGAGGGCCTTGATTTGTCCGTCGGCGCGGTCGTCACCTTCGCCGGCATCGTACTCGCCAGCGTCGCGCTCGCGACCGGCTCGGTGTTCGCCGGGCTCGCCGCTGCGCTCGCCGTCGGCCTGGCGTTCGGACTGCTGAATGGCGCGCTGATCGCCCAGCTCGGCATCCCGCCGTTCATCGCCACGCTCGGCACGCTCGGCGTGGCGCAGGGCCTGTCGCTGGTGGTGACCGACGGCCAGAGCATCGTTGGCATTCCGCGCAGCATCGAGCTTCTGTATTCGGCGACGCTCCTCGGCCTCCCGCTGCCGGTGGTGATCAGCGCGCTCGCCTACGGACTGATGCACGCCCTGCTCTATCACACCCGGTTCGGTACCTACATCTTCGCGCTCGGCGGCAACCGCGAGGCGCTGCGCTTTGCCGGGGTCTCCGACCGCAGCTATCTGATCGCGGTCTATGCGCTCGGCGGACTGATGGCAGGCTTCGCCGCGCTGCTGATGACGGCGCGGATGAACGCGGCGCATCCGACCGCTGCGATCGGCTTCGAGTTCGACGCCATCGCCGCTGTCGCGGTCGGCGGCACCTCGTTCGAGCGCGGCGACGGCTGGCTGTTCGGCACGCTGCTCGGCGTGCTTGCGGTCGGCGTGCTGCGCAACGGTCTCAATCTGCTGGCGGTGCCGTCTTCGGTGCAGGTCGCCTGCATCGGCGCCCTGGTGATTGCTGCGATGCTGATCGACGGACTGCGGAGCCGGTCATGAGCCCTGCCGATACCGACATCGCGCCACGGCGCCGCCTCTCGCTGCCGCCCGACGTCGCCCAGGCGGCCTACCGGCTCCTGGCCGCGGCACTGATCTGCGTCGTGCTGTCGGCGCTGAGCGACGTGTTCTTCACCGCCAACAACCTGATGAATATCCTACGCCAGACCGCGCTGTTGTTCCTGCTGGCTTCCGGCCTGACGCTGGTGATCCTGACCGCGGGCCTCGACCTTTCGGTCGGCGCCAATGTCGCGCTGTCGGCCTGCCTCGCCGCCACCGTGATCAAGGCGACCGGCCATGCCGCGCTCGGCTTCGCCACCGGACTCGCCTGCGGCGCGCTGATCGGCTTCATCAACGGCATCCTGGTGACGCTGCTGCGCATCCCCTCTTTCATCGCCACCTACGGCATGCTGTGGATCCTGTCCGGCATCACCTATTCCTACATGGCCGGCGAGACCATTCACGGCTTCCCGCCCGGCTTCCGCCAGCTCGGCATCGGCTATCTGTTCGGCATCCCGATGCCGGTCTACGTGATGGTGCTGTTCCTGCTGCTCGGCACCTGGTTCGCCCAACGCACGGTCTGGGGCCAGCAGATCTATGCGCTCGGCGCCAACCCTGTCGCGGCACGGCTGTCCGGCGTGCCGATCGAGCGGCGGCTGGTGCTGGTCTATACCGTCAGCGGCGCCATGGCCGGCCTCGCCTCGCTGATCATCCTGGCGCGCATCAACTCGGCACAGGGCGACATCGGCGAGGACCTCACCTTGCCGGCGATCGCCGCGGCGCTGATCGGCGGCACCTCGCTGTTCGGCGGCTTTGGCACCGTGGCCGGCACCCTGATCGGCGCGCTGATCCTGACGCTGGTTCTCAATGGCATGAACCTCTTGCAGATCAACGCCTCATGGCAGCCGCTGGTCACCGGCATCATCGTGGTGCTAGCGGTATGGATCGATACCCGCACCCGCAAATGGAGCGAATGACGGGGCCGGTCCGCCGATGCCGGACCGCTCCCCAAAAACACGCAAGGAGAGCATGATGAAACACCTGACCACCGGTCTGATCCTGGCAGCGGCCGCGGCGGCCGTCTGGCCGGGCGCCGCCCGCGCCGACAATGAGACCATCGCGGTCTTCACCAAGAACCAGACCAACCCCTATTTCCAGGCGGTGCGCGTCGGCGCCGAGACCGCCGGCAAGGCGCTGAAGGCCAAGATCATCCAGTACGTGCCGACCAAGCCGGACAGCATCCCCGAGCAGCTGTCCCAGGTCGAGGACGTCATCGTCAAGAAGCCGGACGCCGTGGTGTTCACGCCGGTCGACTACAAGGCGCTGGTGCCGGCGGTGGAGAAAATCAACGCCGCCAAGATCCCGATCGTCAACATCACCGACCGCATCGCCGCCGGCAATCTCGTCGCCTATGTCGGCGCCGACGACTACAATATCGGTCTCGAGACCGGACGCTACCTGCTCAAGGCGCTGGGTGGCAAGGGCAACGTCATCATTCTCGAAGGCGTCAAGGGCTCGCTGACCAACACCGACCGGGTGCGCGGCTTCACCGACGCGCTGAAGGAAACGCCGAACGTCAAGCTGGTGGCGCAGCAGCCGGCCAACTATCAGCGGCTGCAGGCGCTGCAGGTGATGGAGAACCTGATGCAGTCGCATCCGCAGATCGACGGCGTGCTCGCCGCCAACGATCCGATGGCGGTCGGCGCCATCGAGGCGCTCGACGGCGCCGGACGCAAGGCGATGGTGGTCGGCATCAACGGCAGCAAGGAGGCAGTCGAACTGATCAAGTCCGGCCGGCTGCTCGCGAGCGGCGACTTCAACGGCTTCATCCAGGGCTGCCTCGGCACCGAGATCGCGGTGCGCCACCTGCGCAAGGAAGCGACGTCGAAGGAGATCATCCTCAAGCCGGTGGTGATCCAGAAGGACAACTATCAGCCCTACGAGACGCCGGTCGAGCAGCGGCAATGCCCGAAGCTCGCCGACGTCGCCAAGTAGCGTTGGCAGGCAGCGCATCGGACCGGCGGCGCGCCTTGCCGAATCATCACGAACAGGCCGCAGCGCGGGTGCTCCCCGCGCTGCGCGCCGTACTCGGCGGGCGTGTGACCGACGCTGCGGCGGCGCGCGCCGCGCACGCGCAGCAGGAATCCTACCACGCGCCGCACCCGCCCGACCTCGTCGCCTTCCCGCGCGACACAGCCGAGGTCGCGGCAATCGTGCGTATCTGTGCCGAGGCCGGGACCCCGATCGTGCCCTATGGGGCCGGCACCTCGCTCGAGGGCAACACCAGCGCGCTCAATGGCGGCGTCTCGATCGATTTCGCACAGATGAACGCGGTGCTCGCGGTCAACGCCGAGGACCTCGACTGCCGGGTGCAACCCGGCATCACCCGCAAGCAGTTGAACGCGCAATTGCGCGGCACCGGGCTGTTCTTCCCGATCGATCCCGGCGCCGACGCCTCAATCGGCGGCATGACCTCGACGCGCGCCTCTGGCACCATGGCGGTGCGCTACGGCACCATGCGCGACAACGTCCGCGCCCTCGAAGTGGTGCTGGCTGACGGCCGCATCATCCGCACCAGCACCCGCGCGCCCAAATCCGCGGCTGGCTACGATCTGACCCGGCTGTTCGTGGGCGCCGAGGGCACGCTCGGCGTCATCACCGAGATCACGCTGAAGCTGCATCCGGTTCCGGAGGCGATCTCGGCCGCGGTGAGCCCGTTCGCCGCGCTCGAGGGCGCGGTCGCCACCGCGATCGCGGTGATTCAAGCTGGCATCCCGGTGGCGCGGCTCGAACTACTCGACGAGGTGATGATCCGCGGCGTCAATGCCCATGCCGGGCTCGGCGTGCCGGAGCAGCCGACGCTGTTCCTGGAATTCCACGGCACGCCGACGGCAGTGGCCGAACAGGCCGCGGCCGCCCAAGAGATCGCCCGCGACACCGGCGCTGCCGCGTTCCAGTGGACCAGCAAGCCCGAGGAGCGCAGCCGGCTGTGGGGCGCGCGCGACAATACGCTCTATGCCGGGCTCGGCCTGCGGCCGGGCAGCCGCGCGATGATTACCGACGTCTGCGTGCCGGTGTCGCGGCTCGCCGAATGCCTGATCGAGACCAAGCGCGACATCACGCAGTCCGGCCTGATCGCGCCGATCGTCGGCCATGTCGGCGATGGCAATTTCCACACGCTGATCCTGGTCGACCCGCAGGCGCCCGAGGAGATCGCGCGCGCCGAGGCGCTGCATCAGCGCATAGTGCTGCGCGCGCTGGCGCTCGACGGCACCTGCACCGGCGAGCACGGCATCGGCGAGGGCAAGATCGCCTTCCTGGAGCGCGAGCTCGGCGACGCCGTCGAGCTGATGCGCATGGTCAAGCGCGCCTTTGATCCCAAGGGGATCATGAACCCCGGAAAGATTTTCCGGATTTAACGGGCTGTAAAAGGGATCCAGCGTCATTCCGGGGCGCGGGCCGTCAGCGCGTTTACCCGCGTCTTCGACGCGCTACGGCTCGCGAACCCGGAAATCAGCCTCACTGAATAGTTCTTGCATTTCTGGATTCTGGATCGCCGCTTCGCGGCGCCCGGAATGACGGGAGTCAATTTGCCTCACGCCGCCCCGAGCCGCTGCGCCAGCGCGCGGAATGCGGCGAGCTGGTCCGGCTTGAGCGCGCGCTTGTCGTCGCGGCCGACGAACACCTTGAACATGATGCCGCCGTCGACGTTGAGAAACGCGACGAAGGCGGACTCCTTGCCCATGAACGGCCGCTCGACGAAGGCGATGCCGCCGCAGCGCTCGTGGCGCAGATGGCCGTGCAGCCCCTTCGGCTTCATCAGGTTGAAATAGCCGCGCCCGACCTCGCCCTTCGCCACCGGCTCGGTGATTTCGAAGATGCCGTCGTCGGTGTGGATGATCAGCGTCACCTCGCCCCAGCGCGCAATGTCCTGCATCGCCTCGACAAAGCCGGTGCCCGGCGCGATCTTGCGCATCGCCGGCGGCAGCGCCTCGATGATGCGGCGCGGCGTCACGCCGTGGGTCTTGGCAAACTCCTCGATGACCGCGCCCGGCTCCTGTTCGAGCACGCGCGCCAGTTCGGCGTCAGATGTAGGCACGGGATCAGGCCGCCTTCGATCGCGTCAAGGTCTGGCGGACCTCGAAGCCTTCGAACTTCGGGTGCTCAAGGTAGAGCGAGCCCGTGGTCTCGTTGCCGGCGCGCGAGTGAGCGGCGCGGAATTCCTCCGACTTGGTCCAGGCCACGAAATTGTCATGGCTCTGCCAGACCGTATGCGACGAATACAGCGTGTGGTCTTCCGCTTCCGGTCCCTTCAGCAGATGGAATTCGATGAAGCCGGGCATGCGGTCGAGATACGAATCGCGGCTGGCCCACACCTTCTCGAAGGCCTCTTCCGAGCCCTTCTTCACCTTGAACCGGTTCATTGCAATGTACATCGTCGTCTCTCCCTGGCTGGCTTGTGCTGGCGCGGTGGTCGTCATGATCATTGATCGGTTGCACTCTCGTACTCTTGTTCGCTTTCGCCGGTCCCGGCAAGGGTGCCGCAACGCTCGCCGCGGCACCCGTCGGCCGTCACGTCGGCCCGAAATGGACCTTGAGGCCGCCCTTGAAGACGATGCCGGGTCCGGCGCTGGCCCACAGGGCGTCGTTCTGCGGCTCGCCGTCCGCGGAGCCGCGCGGAATGGCATAGGGCCGGTAGTAGCGGTTGAGCAGGTTCTCGACCGAGAAGTTCACCGTGACATTGGGTGACGGCTTTACCGACAGATAGACGTTGACCAGCTCATAGGAGGTCGCCGGCAGATAATTGGCCGGGATGTCGGTATTGCCCTTCACCGATGACCACATCACCGACAGCACGGCCTTGTTGTCGAACAGGCGCACGCCGGCGGTCGTGGTGATCCGCTGCGGCTGGATGCTGTAGAGCCCGATGCCGGTCTGCACGTTCTTGCCGCGCTGGATCGTCGCGGCAATGCCGAGGAACCAGGTATTGGCGTCGTACATCGTCTCGGCCTCGAAGCCCTCGATCCGCGCCTTGGCGATGTTCTGGTACTGCAGGAACGGGAGGAAACTGCTGCCGCCGAATACGAACGGCGTGCCGAACGCGACGGTATCGATGTAGTCGTCGACGTCGTTGCGGAACAGGTTGAACTTGCCGCGCAGGCTGTCGGCGCCGCTGAACAGATCGTTCTTCTTGAGATTGAAACCGATCTCCTTGGTCTTGCCGACCTCGGGGCGCAGATTCGGGTTCGGCACGAAGCAGAACAGCGAGGTGTTCGGGTTGCCGGGTCCCGGAGGCCCCGGCAGATGCACGCCCGAGGGACACACGAAGAAGGCGTCGAACGGCGTCGCCGAGGTGTGGCTGCCCGCCACCAGCGTCTCGGTGATCGACGGTGCGCGATAGCCTTCAGCATAGGTTACATAGGGCGTGACCACCGCATTCGGCATCAGGCCGACGGTGATCTTCGGCGAGATGCGGTTGCCCTTGTTGCCGCCGGCGTTCGAGGTCAGCTCGTAGTTGTCGTAGCGGGCAGCACCGATGATCTCCAGCAGCGAGGTGTAGTTCGCCTTGTACTGGATGAAGCCGCCCCACACCGTGCGCTTGCCCGACGGCGTGGTGGCGTTGGAATTGCCGCTCGTGTCGAAGGTGTTGACCTTGTCCTGGAAGCCGTCGAGGCCATAGGTGAAGGCGTGGCGCCAGTCGCCGGTCTCGGCCCGCGTGGTGTTGTGCAGGTCGAAGCCGTAGGTATCGAGCTTGTAGCTGCGCGGGTCGCCGACGCAGCCCGAGATCGGATTGCCCGGATTCGCCACGGTGCACTGGCCGAAGGCCGAAGTCGGGCTGGTATGAAGGACCTTGGTCTGATCGTTCTGGGTCCGATTCCAGTAAATCTTGGCGTCCCAGTCGAACAGCTTGTCCTCGGGCCGCGAATAGGTCCATCCCAGTGACGCCGTGTAGTTCTTCACGGTGCTAGCGTAGACCGAGGTGCCGCCGACGCTGCCATTGATGACATTGGGATCGGTGAGAAGGCGCCGCGGCTGGCCGATATTGAAGAGATTCTCCTGGAAGATGCCGCCGAGCTTGACCTCATGGCCGTCGGCGGGGCGCACCGTCAGCTTACCAATGCCGCTCGACAGCCGGTTCCAGCTGTTGGCGACCACGAAGTCGGTGCCGTCCCTGTAATTGTCCTGCGTCGAATAGCTGCCGCCTGCGAACAGATCCACGTTCGGATTGATGCGCACGCCTCCGAACAGCGAGGTCAGCGCGCGTGCGGAGTTGCTGCCGAACATGGTATGGGCATCGACGCCCCAGCGCTCGCCGGGTCGCACCACGTCATCGATGTCCTTGGTGCGGAGCGAGACCACGCCGCCGATCGCGCCGGAGCCGTAGATATTGGCGACCGGACCACGCACCACATCGATGCCGCTGAGCAGTTCGGGATTGATGAAGAACGAGCCGTTCGCGAAGTGGCCGGTGCGCTGATAGTTCTGCCGCGCGCCGTCGATCGTGACCGCGACGCGGCCGAAGTCCTGCAGTCCGCGGATGTTGATCGCGGTCGAGGGATCGTCGCCGCGGTCCTGCATCCACACGCCGGGAACGCCGTAGAGCAGATCGGACAGCCGGCTCGGCTGCAGCGTCTCGATGGTCCCGCCGTCGACCACGCTGACCGGCGCAAGTGCGTCGCTGACGCGCTCCTGGGTCTTCGTCGACACCACGGTGATGGCATCGAGCGTCTGCACCCGCGTCTCCTGCGCCTGCGCGCTTTGCTTCTCCAGCAGGCCTGCGGCCGACAGGCCGATTGCGGACAGTCCCACGGCCAATGATGTGATGCGCGCGCAGCGCGACGTGCGGTTCATCCAACGCCCCCGATTTCTTCTTGATTGTTCGCTGGCGGGCGAGTGCGCGACGCAACGCAACGAGCTAGCTGGCTACGGCTCCTGTATAGGGGCTGACGATCGCAGCCGGCAAGTCTTGTCTTAAGTAACAAAACGCAATATTCATGTAACGAATGCCAAATAGCAATTTATAAACAATCTAAACTGATGTTTTATTCTTTATAATCTATCTAATGAGGAAAGATACAGTCAGAAATACCATGCGAATACTAAGTTGAAACGGCAATGAGCCCAGGACCGGCGAAAGAAGACCTCAAGAGAACAGCGGCGGCCGGCGAGAGCAGCCCGCATCGCCTCCGTAACATTACTGTTGCGGATGACAAGATTGACAGCCGAGACCTGTTTTGCGGCGTACGCGAGTTGACGATTACGCACGGTCCGGACGTTTATCGTCTGCGGCTGACGTCGCAGAACAAGCTGATCCTGACCAAATGATCGTCGGATGATCGCAAAAGCGTCGGCGTTGGGTATCGTGTTACTGCTTGCCGCCGCGAGCCTCGTACCCGCGCGCGCCGATGTCGTCAGCGTGCACGATGCCACCGGGCGCACGGTGCGCATCACTGATCCCTCGCGGATCGTGTCGATCGGCGGCGCGGTGACTGAAACCCTGTATGCGCTCGGCCAGCAGCACCGCATCGTCGCAGTCGACACCACCAGCCTGTTCCCGCCGCAGGCGATGCGCGACAAGCCCAATGTCGGCTATGTCCGGCAGCTGTCGCCGGAAGGCGTGCTCGGCCTGCACCCGACATTGATCCTCGCCATCGAAGGCGCCGGCCCCAAAGAGGCGGTCGAGGTGATCGAAAGTGCCGGCATCCCGTTCGTGCACGTTCCTGACCGCTTCACCGCCGACGGCGTGATCGAGCGCATGCGCCTGATCGCCGCAGCGACCCAGGCCATATCCCTGGGCGACTGCCTGATCGCGCAGGTGCAGAAGGATTTCGACGCGCTCGCCGCCGCCCGCGCGCGCGTCCGCAAGCCGGCGCGCGTGCTGTTCGTGCTGTCCTTCGTCAACGGCCGCGCCATGGTGGCCGGACGCAATACCGCCGCCGACGGCATCATCGCGCTCGCCGGCGCCGTCAATGCAATGTCGCAGCTCGACGGCTACAAGCCGGTATCGGATGAATCGATCCTGGCGGCGCAACCCGACGCCGTGCTGACCATGCAGCGGCCGAACCAGACCATCACCGCGGACGAGGTATTCGGTCATCCGGCCTTCGTGCAGACCAAGGCCGCCGCACGCCACGCTTTCCTGTCCTATGAGGGGCTGTATCTGCTTGGATTCGGACCGCGCACAGCGGCGGCTGCGCGCGAGCTTGCCCATGCGCTCTACCCCGACCTCGTGACGGCTCCCGCCGACCGCGCCACGACCTTCGATTCGTGCCGCCGATGACCGCGGCCGCGCACCACCACCGCGCCAGCATGCGGCGGCCGGATGCTCGCCTGGTCATGCTGAGTCTGTTGCTGCTGCTCGGCGCCGCGGTGGTGCTGTCGGCCGCGATCGGATCGGCCGGCATTCCGCTGCACCGGCTCGCCGCGCTGATCGGACTCGCTGCGCCGGATCCGGCGACGATCGATCGCGATGCGCTGGTGCTGTGGTCGATCCGCCTGCCGCGCATCGCGCTCGCCGCCATGGTCGGCGCGCTGCTCGCGGCCTCCGGCGCGATGATGCAGGGCCTGTTCCGCAACCCGCTGGCCGATCCAGCCATGGTCGGCGTATCGAGCGGCGCCGCGTTCGCGGCGGCGGTCGCCATCGTCGTTGTCGACCGCTTCGCCGGTGCCGGCGCGATCCCGTTCGGCCTGCTACCGCCGGCGGCGCTGATCGGCGCGCTGATCACCACCGCCGCGCTTTACCGGCTCGCCACCCGCCACGGCCAGACCTCGATCGCGATCTTTCTGCTCGGCGGCCTTGCCATTGCTGCACTGACCAATGCGGGCATCGGCTTTCTGGTGTTCATGGCGGACGACCGCCAGCTCCGCGACATCACCTTCTGGCTGCTCGGCTCGCTCGGCGGCGCAACGTGGCACAAGGCGGCGATCGTGCTGCCGTTCCTGATCGCCACCGCGGCCGGCATGCCGCTGATCGCGCGCGGGCTCGATCTCCTGGCGCTCGGCGAGAGCGAGGCGTTCCACATGGGCGTATCCGTCGAGCGGCTCAAGCGCCTTTCCATCCTGCTGGTGGCGGCCGCGGTCGGCGCCGCGGTGGCATTCTGCGGCATCGTCGGCTTCGTCGGCATCGTGGTGCCGCACCTGCTGCGGCTGATGATCGGGCCCGGCCACCGGCTGCTGCTGCCGGCCTCGATGCTGCTCGGCGGCGCCATGCTGCTCGCCGCGGATTCCGCGGCGCGCACGCTCGCCGCGCCGGCCGAGCTGCCGATCGGCATCGTCACCGCGATCGTCGGCGCGCCGTTCTTCCTGGTGCTGCTGCTGCGCCAGCGGACGCTGGTCGGGCTATGACCGCATTGCTGAGCGCGACCGGCGTCACCGTGCGCGCCGGCGCCGCCACGTTGCTCGACGATGTGTCGCTCGACATCGCCGCCGGCGAGCGTATCGCGCTGGTCGGACCCAACGGCGCCGGCAAATCGACACTGCTGCGCGCGCTGTCCGGCGACATCCGGCCCTCTGCAGGCAAGGTGCGGCTCTCCGGCCGCGACCTCGCGCACTACGACCCGCGCGCGCTGGCGCGCCAGCGCGCGGTGCTGGCGCAGCAGCTTACGGTTGCGTTCACGTTCCGCGTCGCCGAGGTGGTGGCGATGGGAGCAGCAGACGCCACGGTGTCCAACGCGGAGATCGAGCAGGCGCTCGCCAAGGTCGGGCTCTCCGGCTTCGCCGACCGGGTGTTCATCACGCTGTCGGGCGGCGAGCAGCAGCGCGCCCACATCGCCCGCGTGCTGGTGCAGATGAGCGCCGCCCGCCGCGACGCTGCGCCCGGTGTGATCTTCCTCGACGAGCCGACCGCGAGCCTCGATCTCAAGCACCAGCTCGGTCTCGCCGCCATCGTGCGCGCTTGCGTCGCCGACCGCATCGCTGTGGTGTCGATCCTGCACGACATCAACCTGGTGCCGCTGTTCGCCGAGCGGGTGCTGGTGCTGCATCACGGCCGGCTCGTCGCCGACGGACCGACCGCCAACACCATCAGCGAGGCCATGATGCGGCGCGTGTTCGAGATCAGCGGCAGCGTCGGCGCGCTGCCGCCTCCCGGCGTGCCGTTCGTTCTGCCGCAGGCGGCCCGCCTCGGCGATGGCGCGTAACGGCGCCATCCGGCGCCAGTGGCATCAGTCACCCGTACCGGGCTTCGGCGAGAAGTAGCGGCTGAGCTTGTCGGGCTCGCCGTCGAATTCCGCGGCGTCCGCCGGCGGCTCGCGCTTGACGGTGATGTTGGGCCACTTCGGCGCATATTCGGCATTGAGCTTGAGCCATTGTTCGAGCCCCGGCTCGGTATCCGGCTTGATCGCCTCGGCCGGACATTCCGGCTCGCACACACCGCAGTCGATGCACTCGTCGGGATGGATGACGAGCATGTTCTCGCCTTCGTAGAAGCAGTCGACCGGACATACTTCGACGCAGTCCATGTATTTGCATTTGATGCAGTTGTCGGTGACGACGAAGGTCATGATGCGTCCGCCTGTAGATGAAGCCTAGACCTGCCGCTCCCGCGCGGCGGCCTCCTGGTGCGTTTTCCGCCTTGGCCGTTCCCTGGATCGATAGTCCTTTGCATCGACTTTGTGCCTATGCCGGATTGCTTGACACATAAAGATATATTGTCAATGTATCTATTCACAATATCCTTTTCCCTGCGCGACGCCAAGCCAAAAGACGCCACGCTGAAGACGCGGGAGAATGACGATGACCGATCATGCCGAGCCGCACCCACTCTCGTTCGCCAGGCGCTGGCTGTTCAGCACCAACCACAAGGATATCGGCACGCTCTACCTGCTGTTCTCGGTGGTCGCCGGCGTGGTCGGGTTCGGTCTGTCGATCGCGATCCGCTACGAGCTGCAGCGGCCCGGCCTCGATCTGTTCGTCAATCCGCACTTCTACAATGTCGTGGTCAGCGCCCACGGCCTGATCATGATCTTCTTCGCGCTGATGCCGGCGCTGATCGGCGGCTTCGGCAACTGGTTCGTGCCGATCATGATCGGCGCGCCGGATATGGCGTTCCCGAGGCTCAACAACATCTCGTTCTGGCTGCTGCCGGCCTCGTTCGTGCTTCTCATCATCTCGATGTTCGTCGAGGGCCCGCCCGGCGATCCCGGCCATGGCGGCGGCTGGACCGTCTATCCGCCGCTCTCCACCATGGGCGAGCCCGGCCCGGCGATGGATTTCCTGATCCTGTCGCTGCACATCGCCGGCGCGTCATCCGTGCTCGGCGCCATCAACTTCATCACCACCGTATTCAACATGCGCGCCCCCGGCATGACCATGCACAAGATGCCGCTGTTCGCCTGGGCGCTGCTGGTCACCGCCTTCATGGTGCTGCTGGCGCTTCCGGTGCTGGCCGGCGCGCTGACCATGCTGCTGACCGACCGCAATTTCGGCACCACCTTCTTCTCGCCGGACGGCGGCGGCGACCCGGTGCTGTTCCAGCACCTGTTCTGGTTCTTCGGCCACCCCGAAGTCTACATCATGATCCTGCCGGCGTTCGGCATCATCAGCCATGTGATCTCGACGTTCTCGCGCAAGCCGATCTTCGGCTATCTCGGCATGGCCTATGCCATGGTGGCGATCTTCCTGATCGGCTTCGTGGTGTGGGCGCACCACATGTTCACGGTCGGCATGGGGACCGGCGCGCAAGCCTATTTCGCCGCCGCCAGCATGGTGATCGCAGTGCCGACCGGCATCAAGGTGTTCTCCTGGATCGCGACGATGTGGGGTGGCTCGATCACGTTCCGCACGCCGATGCTGTGGGCGATCGGCTTCATCCTGATGTTCGTGATCGGCGGCGTCACCGGTGTCGTCGTCGCCAATGCCGGCATCGACCGCTATTTCCAGGACACCTATTACATCATCGCGCACTTCCACTACGTGCTGTCGCTCGGCGCGGTGTTCGGCATCTTCGCCGGCCTTTACTACTGGTTCCCGAAGATGACCGGCTACCTGTACAACGAGGCGCTCGGCAAGCTGAACTTCGCGCTGGTGTTCATCGGGGTCAACATCACCTTCTTCCCGATGCACTTCCTCGGCAACGCCGGCATGCCGCGGCGCTATTCCGACTATCCCGACGCCTTCGCCGGCTGGAACTGGGTGGCCTCGATCGGCTCCTACATCACCGGGCTCGGGCTCCTGGTCTTCTTCATCTGCATGATCGAGGCATTCGCGCGCAAGCGCCCGGCCGGCGCCAATCCATGGGGCGCGGGCGCCACCACGCTGGAATGGACGCTGTCGTCGCCGCCGCCGTTCCATCAGTTCGAGCGCCTGCCGCAGGTCCACTGAACTGGATGCGAGGCAGGCGGATCCGCCGCATCGCCGGCAAGATACGCGTCGAGACCCGGTGAAATGCCGCCGGGCGACGGCGCGTATCTCTGGCCATCAGCAGATGAATTGTCTATCAGATCGCCTCCTGTGCAGCGATCCTTGCGGGTGATTCATGCCGATCGACGTTCATGCTCATTATGTGCCGCCGCCGCTGGTGGAGACGGTGGAGGAACGAGCCCGCGACTTCGGGCTGTCGGTCATCAAGCATCCGCCGAGCTGCTCCTGCGCGCTGCATTTCGATTACGGGCTGAAGGTGCGGCCGTTCTTCCCGAAGCTGATCGAGCCGGTCGAGCGCCGCCTCGAGGCGATGGCGCAGCAGGGGGTCGACCGCCAGGTGCTGTCGATGTGGGCCGACATCTTCGCCCACGGCCTGCCGCGGCCGCAGGCGGTCGCCTGGCACCGCTACCTCAACGAGCAGATGGCGGCGCTGTGCCAGCAGCGTCCCGGGCAGTTTTCGTGGCTGGCCTCGGTGCCGTTTCCCTACGCCGAGGAGGCGGCGGCCGAGATCGAGCACGCGGTGAAGAATCTCGGTGCGGTCGGCGCGGTGATCGCTGCCAATGTCGAGGGCACCAATCTCGGCGAGCTCGATCTCGATGCATTCTGGCAGGCCGCGGTAGCGCTCGACGTCGGCGTCTTCATCCATCCGGTGCAGGCGCAGCCGCAGCCGCGCGCCGCGAAATTCGCGCTGTCGCAGATCGCGCAATACACGGTCGACACCACCTTCACGGTCGGCTCGCTGATCTTTTCCGGCGTGCTCGATCGTTTTCCGACGCTGCGCATCCTGCTGTCGCATGGCGGCGGCAGCGTGCCCTACCTCGCCGGCCGTTTCGACTGCATGCACGAGCGCATGGACCGCGCCCAGCAGAGCGATGTCGCCAAGGCGCCGCCGTCGTCCTATCTGCGGCGCTTCTACTACGACACCATCCTGCACGATCCGTCGATCCTGCAGTGGCTGGCCTCGCGGGTGTCGGTCGGACGCATTGCGCTCGGCAGCGACTATTCGTTCCCGCCGGCCGATCTCGATCCGGTCGGCACCGTGCGCAAGGCCGGCTTCACCGGCCCAGACTTCCAGGCGATCGTCGAGGACAATCCGCGCGCGCTGTTTCCGCGGCTGCCGCGCTGATCGCTCCGTGCGGAGACCGGGTGTTATTCCGCGGCGGTCGCGGCCGCGCCGTGCTGCGCCCAGATCGTGCTGATCTCCGCGATCGAGGCGACCTCGCCGAAGAAGCGGTCGATATTGCTCAGGCTCTGCACGTGGTCGGCCTGCACGTAAGCGGCGCAGCCGTCTTCCGCGGCGACGATGTAATAGTCGCGGACGAAGCCTTCGCGCGCCGTCGTCTCCACGCAGACATTGGTGACCACGCCGGTCAGCACCAGCGAGCGGACGCCGTTCGATCTCAGGATGAGGTCGAGATCGGTGCCGTGGAACGCACTATAGCGGTGCTTGGTCACGATCACGTCGGTCGGCTGCGGCCGCACGTCGCCATAGAAATCGCCGTTCCAGTCGCCGTCGCAGCAGACCGGGATGCGCGTATAGCCGCCCGCGCGCTTGCGCGCCGCCTGCTCGAGCCAGACATCCGACAAGTAGAAATTCCGCTCAGTGGTATAGACGTTGCGCACGAACACGACGAGCACGCCCGCTTGGCGCGCGGCCTCGATGAATGCCGGCAGCCGCTTCGCCGTGGCCTGGGCCGCGGAAAGATCGCGGCCATCCTTGGAAACCAGGCCGCCGGGAGCGCAGAAGTCATTCTGCATGTCGATGATGAGCAGCGCCGTGTGCGCCGGATCAACCTTCTCTGCGAGCGAGCCGAGCGGGCGGACATGGGCGAGGCGGCTCGCCACCGCCAGATCGTCTTTATAGGTCATCGCAGCAGTTCCCGTTCCATGATGCGCGGTGTCGATCCGCGCCGTCATACCATCATAATGACGGATCGCGCCATAACGGCCTCATGTTGGGCGGCAACGGCAGGACAGCCGCGACGCCGCGTGCAACCGGCGCGCGTTCCGATTCCGATCTACACCGCCCGTCCGTACTCGTTTGCGCACATACGACTTTATGTTATGGTTTTGCGATAAGGTTCTGCACAATCGGTGCGCGGCGCGTCCGGGCGGACGCGCCAACGCCGCACGGGGAGGTCCGCCGGACACCGGAGATCGAGGCGCCGCGGCTTTCGCCCTGGGAGCATGAAGATGCGCGGCGCCGGCTCATCGGGACACTCAACGAGCAACTGCAAATTTCAGCACAAGATCGTGTGCAACCGGCCACGCATTGGGGGAAAGGGATCGTCGATGGGAAAGCCGTTCAGACTCGTTTCCAGGATTGCCGCCTTCGCATTGCTCGGCGTCATGGCGTCGGCATCGGCCGATGCCCAGCAGGCGCAGGGCACCACCAATATCCGCGTCGTCACGCCGCCGATCACCAATTACGTGTCGCTGCTGGTCGCCCGTGATAAGGGTTTCTTCGCGGAGGAGAAGCTGAACGTGACCTGGTCGTTCGTCACGCAGAGCGCGGTCGCGGTCGAGGCCGTCTATGGCGGCAGCGTCGAGTTCGGCGGCGGCGGCATCCTCGAGCCGATGATCGCGCGCGGCAACGGACTCGATCTGATGCTCGCGGTTCCGGTCGCCAAGGCTGCGGTGACGCCGCCGGACAATTCGGCGCTGGTGGTGCGCGCCGACAGCAACATCAAGTCCGCGGCCGACCTTGTCGGCAAGAAGGTCTCCGTCGGCCTGCTCAACGGCATCAACCACGTCCACATGCTGGAGTGGCTGAAGCGCCGCAATGTCGATGCCAAGAAGATCGAGTTCCTGGAAATCCCGTTCCCGCAGATGCCGGACGCGCTGTTGCAGAACCGCCTCGACATGGTCTGGGCGGTCGAGCCGTTCCTTACCCTGCTGCAGAAATCGGGCAAAGTCCGGGTGATCGGCACGCCCTACAGCGACAATATTCCTGGCATGGACTTGACCGCCTTCTTCGCACGCGAGAGCTGGCTCAAGGCCAACAAGGACGTCGCGCTGCGCTTCCGCAAGGCGATCCTGCGGGCCACCGAATATGTCCGCGCCGCTTCCAAGCAGGAGCGCGACGACTGGGTCGCGAAATACACCGGCATGAAGCCGGAGCTGGTCGCCGAAGTCACCCTGCCGAACTTCGCGGTGGAGTTCGACCGCGCCAGCCTGAAGGCCAATCTCGACATCGCGGTCGAGCAGAAGCTCTCGAAGTCGTTCGACGTCAACACGGTGATCTGGAACCCGTAAGCCGCCGATGTCGTCCCAGATCAACCCGGCGGACGGCGCGCCCGCCGGGAACTATCTCGCCATCGACAATCTCGGAAAGCGATTTGCCGCTCACGGCAATTTCGCCTTCCGGGATATTTCATTCTCGGTTCGCAAGGGCGAATTCGCGGCGCTGATCGGCCCCTCGGGCTGCGGCAAGTCGACGCTGCTGCACATCGCCTCCGGCCTGTCGCGGCCGACCACCGGCACGGTCCGCCTCAAGGGCGACCTCATCACCGGGCCGCGGCCGGATATGATGTACGTCTTCCAGCAATATACGAAGTCGATCTTCCCGTGGAAAACCGTGCTGGAAAACGTGCTGCTCGGCGTCAAATATTCCGACGCCAGCGACCGCAGCGCCCTGAAGAAGTTCTGCCTCCAGCAGCTCGATCTGGTCGGCCTCGGCCAGTACGCGGATTTCTATCCCTATCAGCTTTCCGGCGGCATGCAGCAGCGCGTCGCGATCGCGCGGGCGCTGGCGCGGCGGCCCGACATCCTGTTCATGGACGAGCCGTTCAGCGCGCTCGACGCCATGATGCGGGTCGATCTGCAGGACCTGCTGCTGCGGCTGTGGCAGGAGCTCGGCCTGACCATCGTGTTCGTCACCCACGATCTCGACGAGGCGTTGTATCTGGCCCAGCGCGTGATCGTGCTCGGCCGCTCGCCGGGACACATCGCCGATATCGTCGAGGTGCCGATCGGCTATCCGCGCGACCAGGTGCAGACGCGCAGCGAGCCGAAATACCTCGAGCTGCGCGAACGGCTGTTTCAATTGATGCTCGCCCAGTCCCGCGACGCGCAGGGGATCGCCTGATGCTCGGCTCGACGGTCTCCTGGCTCAGACAATCGCGCGTCTCCGGCCTCGTTCTGATCGGGCTGCTGCTGGCGCTGTGGGAGGTCACCGCGCTCTATGTCGTGCAGACGCCGACCTGGCCACCCGTGTCGGCCGTATTCGAGGCGTGGTGGACCGACACCGTCGACGGCACGATTCCCGGCCACCTGCTCGCCACGCTCGGCCGGCAGGTCGTCGGCTATGCGCTCGCCGTCATCCTCGGCGTCGCGCTCGGCCTCGCAATGGGCTATTCGCGGGTGCTCTACAACCTGTTCGAGCCGCTGGTCGAAATCCTGCGTCCGATCCCGGGGCCGGCCTATCTGCCGATCCTGGTGCTGTTCGTGGGCATCGGCGACGAAATGAAGGTCATCCTGATCCTGGTGGCGTCGTTCTTCCCGGTCCTGCTCAACACCTACAGCGGCGTCAGATCGATCGACCCGGTGCAGTTCGACACCGCGCGCACGCTCGGCCTGACCACGGTCCAGACGTTCCGCGAGCTGATCATTCCGGCCGCGAGTCCGATGATCCTGACCGGCATGCGGATCAGTCTGGCGATCTCGCTGATCCTGGCGATCCTCGGCGAGATGATCGTGTCCAACAGCGGACTGGGCTATTTCGTGCTGCTGGCGCAGCGCACCTTCAAGGTCGCCGACATGTATGCCGGCATCTTCACGCTGGCGCTGCTCGGCTATGTGATGAACCGCATCTTCCTCTTGATCGAAGCCTGGCTGATCCGCTGGCACCACGAAAGCAGCGGGCGCGGCGCCCAGTAGGCGGCCGCGCCCCGTGAGCTCGTTCGGTCGCTCTGTTGCCTATCCGGCCTTGGTGCCGGTCGCGGCGATGATCTCCTTCCAGACCGGCTGCGCCTTCTTCATCAGCTCGGCGAACTGATCCGGGCCGAGGCCGGACGGCACCAGGCCCTGCGCCTCGAACTGCTTCTTCAGCTCCGGCGTCGCCATCGCCTTGACGATCGATTGATGCAGCTGCTCGAGGATCGACCGCGGCGTCTTGGCCGGCGCCAGGATGCCGAACCATGCGGAGAAATCGAAGCCGGGGAAGGTCTCCGCGATCGCCGGCACGTCCGGATGCGACGGGATGCGCTTCGCCGTCGTCACCCCAATCGCCTTCAGCGTGCCGGCTTCGATGTATTGGCGCACCGACGGCACCTGATAGATCATCATCTTGATCTGACCCGACACCACGTCGGTGATCGCCTGGCCGACCGCCTTGTAGGGAACGTGGGTGAGCTTGATGCCGGCCCTGAGCTTCAGGGCTTCGCCGGCGATATGCGTGGTGGTGCCGGTGCCGGCCGAGGCATAATCCAGGCTGCCCACCTGCTTCACGTAGGCGATGAACTCCGCGAGGTTGGAGGCGGGCACCGACGGATGCACGACCATGATCGCCGGCGCATCGGCGATCAGCGTGATCGGCGCGAAGTCGGTGATCGGATCGTAGGACACGCTCTGCATGGTCAGCGGCGCGACCGCGTGGCTGGCCACCGTGCCCATCACCAGCGTGTAGCCGTCGCTCGCCGCGCGCGCTGCCTCGGCGGCGCCGATGGTGCCGCCGGCGCCCGGCTTGTTGTCGATGACGAAGGACTGGCCGAGATCGGCGCCGACCGAGTTGCCGATCAGGCGCGCGATCACGTCGGTGGTCGAGCCGGCGCCGAACGGCACGATCAGCCGCACCGGCTTGGTCGGATAGCTCTGCGCCCGGGCCCCGCCAGCGAGCCATCCCGCATTGGCGAGCGCCGCCGCGCCGATGAGAAGCTGCCTGCGATTCATCTGCCTGTCCTCCCTCGTTCAGAGCACCGGTCGGCGGCGCGATCCCCGCCGGCCCTTCATATGCATGCTAACGATCCCGGCCAGCCGATCAATACCGGATCGGCGCAAAACCGCCCGGCGCGGGCAAGCGCCGCAGCCCGCTAGCCGCGCTCGTGGATCAGGCTCCAGATCCGCGGCGGCGACAGCGGCAGCGCGCGCGGCTGCACGCCCAACGAGGCCAACGCCGCGGCGACCGCGTTCCCCACCACGGCGGCGACCGGCACCATGCCGCCCTCGCCGGCGCTCTTGGCGCCGAGCGGATTGGTCGGCGAGGGACGCAGCTCCAGCGTGACGCCGCGCAGCGCCGGGAAATCCGTCGCCGTCGGCAGCAGATAATCGGCGAACGACGCGTTCAGCAGCTGGCACTCGTCGTCATAGATCAGATGATCGAGGAACACGCCGCCGAGACCCTGGACCAGCGCGCCGATCGCCTGGCCGTGGACGATCGCCGGATTGACGGCGCGGCCGACATCCTCCACCGCGACGTAATCGAGAATCTCGACCGCTCCGGTGTCCGGATCGACCGCCACATGCGCGGCATGCGTGCCGTAGCTGTAGGTCGGCTTGTTGACGAGGAAGATGCCGTCGACGGCGAGCGGCCCCTGCTCCGCCGCACGGCTCGACGCGATCTGCGCCAGATCGACCGATGCACCGGATCCGGATATCACCCGGCCGCGCTCGAACCGCAACTCGGAATTCGGCCGGCCAAGCAGGCTCGACGCGGCATCGAGCACCGCGGCGCGGAATTTCTCCGCGCCATCGAGCACCGCGGAGCCGCCGACCACGATCGAGCGGCCGTGATAGGTGCCGAGCCCATCGCTGAGCCGCGCGGTCGAGCCATGGTCGATGCGGAAGGCGTCGACCGGCAGGTCGAGCGCATCGCCCGCGATCTGTGCGAAGGTGGTTTCGAGGCCCTGCCCCAGCAGTGACGAACCGACCGCGATGGTGATCGAACCATCGGCGTTGAGGGTGAAGCGCGAGGTCTCCTTCGGGCCGGCGCCGCCACTTTCGACGAAGCAGGCGAGACCGAGGCCATGGTAGCGACCCTCGACCAGCCGGCCCTGCAGCGCCGCCTTGCCGTGCCAGTCGATCTCCTCGAGGCAGCGCTCGAACACCGCGTGATAGTCGCCGGTGTCGTAGGCCGCTTCCGGCAGATGCGGTGCGCGCTTGCCGATCGAATAAGGCAGCTCGTCCTCGCGCAGCAGGTTGATGCGGCGGAACTCGACCGGGTCGATCTTGAGGTCCGCGGCCGCCATGTCGAACAGCCGCTCGCGGAAGAAGTTGGCCTCGAACCGGCCCGGCCCGCGATAGGTCCCGACCGGCGTCTTGTTGGTCATCAGCGCCAGCACGGTGATCTCGACATTGGGAATCCGGTACGGTCCCTGCAGGAACATGCCGGCTGCGGTCGGCACCACGCCGCCATTGGTCCGGATATAGGCGCCCATGTCACCGGCGACCTCGCCGCGCAGGCCGACCACCGTGCCGTCGCGACGACAGGCGATCTCGACGGTGCAGCCGACCTCGCGCGAATGGTTGGTCGCCATCAGATGCTCGCGGCGATCCTCGATCCACTTGACCGGCCGGCCAATGTGGCGCGCCGCGAAGGCGATCAGATAGTCCTCGGGATAGAACTCGCCACGCACGCCGAAGCCGCCGCCGACATCGACCTCGATCAGCTCGATGTCGGTCTCCGGAAGGTCCATCATCCGCGCCAGCGCACGCCGGTTGAAGTACGGCACCTTGGCAGCGCCGTAGAGCTTCAGGTGCCGCCCCGCTTCGTTCCATGCCGCCAGCAGCCCGCGCGTCTCCATTGGCGCGGCGGTGTGGCGCTGGATCTGGAAGGTCTCCTTGCGGGTATAGTCCGCTTCCGCAAAGGCCTGGTCCGGCGCGCCGAACACCGCGTGATAGCGCAGCGCGACATTGGTGTCGGTGTCCTCGAACAACAACGCGCCGGCGGCGTCGACGTCGCGACCGCCGACCGGCGGCAACGGATCGATCTCGATCTCGACCAGATCGAGCGCGTCTTCGGCGATGGCGCGGCTGTCGGCGATCACGACCGCCACGGGCTCGCCGACATAGCGCACCTTGTCGCTGGCAATCACCGGCTGCCGATACGGCTCGAACTCGGGAATCGGGACCAGCCGGATCGGAATGGTCGGGATCGGTCGCGGAATATCGGCGGCGGTCACGATGGCGCGGACGCCCGGCACCGCGGCCGCGGCCTCGAGGCCCAGCCGCACGATCCGGCCGTGCGCGACCGGGCTTCGCAGGATCGCGGCATGCAGCAGGCCCGGCATGTCGAGATCGGCGACATACTGTCCCTTGCCGGACAGGAAGCGTTCATCTTCCACGCGTTCGAGCGCGGCGCCGACCAGCCGGTCGCCTGGCAGCGCCACGGTCATGGCTGCGCGGACTTGCTGCCGCTTGGCGCCGCGCGCCCGTGATAACCGTCGCGCGCTTCCAGAATCGCCGCCACGATCGGCAGATAGCCGGTGCAGCGGCAGATATTGCCGGACAGCACCTCGCGGATGCGGTCCTCGTCGGCGTCGGGCTCCTCGGTGAGCAAGGCATGCGCAGTGGTCAGGATGCCCGGCGTGCAGAACCCGCATTGCAGCGCATGATGCTTGCGGAACGCGCGCTGCAGCACGCCGAGTTCGCCGGTCGGCTCGCACAGGCCCTCGACGGTGACCACGTTGGCGCCGTCGGCCTGCGCCGCCAGCATCAGGCAGGCGCGTACCGCCTCGCCGTCCACCAGCACGGTGCAGGCGCCGCAGACGCCGTGCTCGCAACCGACATGGGTGCCGGTCAGCCGCAACTCGTCGCGCAGGAAATCGGCGAAGGTCATGCGCGAATCCGCGGCGCGGACGTAGCGCTCGCCGTTGACGGTGACGCTGATCTCGATCCTGCGGCTCATGCGGCGATCGCGGCCGGCGCGATACCGGCGCAGCGCGCCAGCGCCCGCGCGATCAGCACGCCGACCAGCGCCCTACGATAGGCCGCGCTGGCATGGATGTCCTCCGACGGCTCGACGACGTCCTCCGCCGTGCGCCGCGCCGCCGCGATCAGATCCTGATCGATCACCTTGCCGGCGATCAATTGCTCCACCGCGGCGAGCCGGGTGGCGCGCTCGGCACCGCCGATCACGCCGACATGCGGATCGACGACGCGACCGCCGGCATCGCAATCGTAAAACACTGCGGCGGCGGCCATCGCGAAATCGCCGCGCCGGCGCGCGAATTCCTCGAAGGCAAAGCGCCGCGCCGCCGGCCACGGCGGGAACCGGACCGCGACGATCACCTCATCCGCGGCGAGCGCGGTGGTCATCGCGCCGAGAACGAAGTCGTCGCCCTTGACGATGCGCTCGCCGCCAGGGCCGGCAACCACGACATCGGCGTTGCAGGTCACGACCAGCGCCGGGAACTCGGCGGCCGGATCGCAATGCGCCAGGCTACCGCCGATCGTGCCGCGATTGCGGATCTGGTAATGCGCGACATGGGCGATGGCGGCGACCAGCAGCGGATGCGCCGCCGCAAGCTGCGGATGACGCTCGATGGCGCGCCATGTCACCAGCGCACCGAGCCGCACGCCGTCCGGCGTGATCTCGATGCGGTCGAGGCCAGGCAGCCGGCCGATATCGACCAGCAGTGTCGGCGCCAGCAGGCGGAACGCCAGCATCGGCATCAGGCTCTGCCCGCCGGCGATCAGCTTGGCATCGCCGCCGTGGGCGGCCAGCAGATCGATCGCCTCTTGCAGCGTCTGCGGCCTGACATAGTCGACGTCTGGCAGCTTCACGGGACACCTCCGTGCTTGCGATCAACCTCGCCAGCAACACCATCGATATAAGACGAAAAATTTGTATGTGTGCAAGCGAATTGACACGGGCCGGCGCGGCCCGGTCCAGCCCGCGCAGCCTGTCGGAAAACACAGGCTAAACAAAAGAATGTCGAAGTGCCACCATGCGCCCGGCCTCAGGCCGAGGCCGGGTTCGACCGCTCGGAGAGCTGCTAGGTGCGCGCCTCGGGCAGCCACGCGCCGGTCACGCCCCTCCAGGGCCTGACCAGGGTGGTCTCGAACAGCCCGTTCTTGCGGTACGGCTCGTCTTCCAGGAAACGGTGGACGCTGTCCTGATCGGCAAAGTCCATGATCAGCACCGTCCCCTTGGCGCTCTGCTGCTCGTCGAGGATCGGGCCGCCGATCGCGATCTTGTCCTTGAACCGCTGCAAATAGGCGAGATGGTCGGGGCGGACCTTGGCCCGCAGCGCATCGGAATTGGGGCGATCGACGCAGTAGATCAGAAACATGACGGCAAGCCTCTCAAAAAAGCGCCGCGGCCCGCAGCGGGCCGCGGCCAGTCACCGGGATCAGATGCTCTCCTTGCGCAGGTCGATCTTGGACGGGAAGAAAAGCTGCTCCTTCGGAACGCTGGCCACGACCTCGAGCTTTCCGCCCTTCACCTGCTCGATCCAGAGATTCTGGAACGCCTGGTGGTCTTCCGACCGCATGACGAAGTCGCTCATCGGGAAATCGAGACTCGCCTTGCCGTTGAATCCCTCCATCGCCTCGATCAGCTTCAGATTGTCCTGCTTCGAAGACCAGCCCGACTTCTCGATCGCCTGCTTCAGCAGGTAGATCGCGTGCCACGGCGCCAGATAATAGGACGTGGCGATGATCCGGTCGTTGGCGCCGATCACCGTGCCATCGTCGGCAATGCCCATCAGCTTGCGCGCCGCCGCCGTATAGTCGCGGACCTCGGCAGGCACCTGGTCGAGCCAACGCGGCGCATGCGACAGGAAGTACGCATTATCGACCGCCGCCTCGATGCCCTTGAGCGAGATGCCATCGATCATGCCCCACGGGCCGAGCCGCGCCACGCGCTTCGCCAGCCCGATCTCGTGGCCCTGCCGCAGATAGCGGATGCCATCGGCGCTGGTGAAGACTGCAAACAGCACCTCGGTGTCGCGCGGCACGCGCACCAGGAACGGGATCATGTCCTGCGACTGGACCGGAACCGCGATCTTGTCGAGCACGGTGCCGCCGGCCGCTTTCACCATCGGCGCCAGCTCGTCGTAGAACGAATGGCCATAGGCATAGTCGGTGACGATGAACGACCATTTCTTGCCGATGCTCTTCACCGCGTGCGCCACCGCGGCCTGGCCCTGGATCGCGGAATGGGCGCGGATACGGAACACATAGCGGTTCGCCTTCTCGCCGGTGGTGGCGCTGGCCTCGCCCTGCGGGAAGACGATCGTCTTCAGTTCCTTGGCGATCGGATTGGTCGCCAGATTGGTGCCGCTATGCGTGGCGCCGAGCACGAAATCGGCCTTATCGCTCTCGACCAGCTTGCGGAACTTGCGCACGCCGTTGGCCACGTCGGATTCGGTATCCTCGAGCAGATATTCGACCTTGCGGCCGGCGATGCCGCCTTGCGAATTGATCCGCTCGACCGCCGCGCGCGCCCCCTTGTCGAAGGCAAAGCCGTAGAAAGACAGGAAGCCGGTCATGTCCTGCTGATGGCCGATACGGATCGGAGCCGCCTGCGCCCGCAGCACGCCCGGCATCGCCAGGGCGCCCACGCTGCCGGCCGTCAGTTTAAGGAGCTTCCGGCGGTCGATTCTGCCTGAACCGGCAGAGTTGCTGCTCACCATTTCACCCTCCTGGAGGTTAGCTGCCAATTACGAATGCACCGCACTCGCGCCGACTCCCATGAACCGCTCCAGGAGCTCGGGCGATCCCGCCTGATCCGCCGTCCCCGCATGTGCGATCCTGCCCTTTTCCATGAAGCAGATGCGGTCACACATCTTGAGCGCCAGGCCGAGATTCTGTTCGACGAGCACGACCGCGATGTTCATCGCCTTGATCTGCTCGATGATGGTGCCGACCCGCTCCTGAAACAGCGGCGACAGGCCTTCGGTCGGCTCGTCCATCAGGATCGCGGCGGGCCGGTTGAGCAGCGCGCGACCGATCGCGACCATCTGCTGCTCGCCGCCGCTCAGGGTGCCTGCGGCGCGCCGGAGCATCTCGGCAAGCGGCGGGAAATGCGAGATGCCGCGCTGAAGGATCTCGTCGTTGAAAGTGCCGCCGTGCCAGGCGAGGCGCAGATTCTCCTCCACCGTCAGATGCGGAAACAGATCGCGCCCCTGCGGCACATAAGCAAGCCCGGCGCGCGAAATCCGGTGCGGCGGCAGATTGCCGAGCTCCCGGCCGTCAAGCCGGGCGCCGCCGCTGCGGCTGACGAGCCCCATCAGCGCGCGCAGCGTCGTGGTCTTGCCGACGCCGTTGCGGCCGAGCAGCCCCAGCGCAGCGCCGCGCGCCACCTCGAACGAGAGATCGCGCACGACGTGACTCTTGCCGTAATAGGCGTTGAGGCGCGACACCGTCAGCATGCCGACGCCCCGAGATAGATTCGCCGCACCGTCTCGTTGGCGCGGATCTCGCTGGGAGTGCCCTCGACGAGAAGCTGACCGCGGTCGAACACCGAGATGCGGTCGGCAAGATTCATGATCAGGTCCATGTCATGCTCGACGATGACGATGGTCAGGTCGGCGCGCAGACGGTTGATCAGCCGGACGATGCGACCGGTCTCCGCCGGACTCATTCCCGCGGTCGGCTCGTCGAGCAGCAGCAGCTTGGGCCGCAGGCCAAGCGCGACCGCGATCTCAACGACGCGCTGGTCGCCATAGGACAGTTCGCTGGCGAGCTGGCTCGCCAGCCCCTGGATCTCGAGCGTTTCGAGGATGCTGTCCGCCCGCTCGGCGATGCCGCGGCGCGCCACCGGCGAGACCACCGTCTCGAACAGACTGTGTGAAGAATGGCATGCGGCCCAGACATTCTCGAACACGGTCAGACCGGGAAAGATCGAGCTGATCTGGAATGTCCGCACCAGGCCGAGCCGCACGATCTTGCGCGGCGGCAGGCCGGTAATGTCGGTGCCGTCGAAGATGACGGAGCCCGATGTCGGGCGGTAGCGGCCGGACACGGCGTTGAAGAACGTGGTCTTGCCGGCGCCGTTCGGCCCGATCAACGCCCGCAGCTCGCCGTTCGGCAGACTGAAATCGACGCCGTCGACGGCGCGGATTCCGCCGAACGCCACCGACAAATCCTTCGTCCGCAGCAGCATGTCACGAGCCCTCCGGCCCGGAGGCGACGCTCCGGCTGCCGCGGGCCCGTGTGATCGCGCGCAGCACCACGCCCATGACGCCGGCGCGGTTGGTCAGCACCATCGCAATCAGCACGAGCCCGGTGAAGAATTTCGGATGGCCGATCCAGAGCGCGGTCAGGTCCTCGAACGGCCGGATGATCAGGACGCCGAGCACCGGGCCCGCGAGCGTGCCGAGGCCGCCGAAGAACGCCCACACCAGCGCACTGGCAGACATGGTCCAATGCAACTGGCCGGTATGCACGTGCTGGAACATCACCGCATAGATCACGCCGGCGGTGCCGGCGATGAAGCCGGTGAGACTGAAGGCCGCGACCCGCACCCAGACCGTGTCATAGCCGAGGAAGTCGGCGCGCAGCGAATTCTCCTTGATCGCGCGCAGCACCCGTCCGAACGGCGACCACATCAGATAGACGGTGACGGCGAAGGCCAGCGAGAACGCCAGCATCGAGAAGCGGTAGCGGCCGAGTCCGGTGAGATCGTGGCCGAACAGACGGAACGGCTCCGACGCCAGCACCAGCCCGTCGTCGCCTCCGGTGAGGTCGCGCTGGTTCTGCGCCCAGGTATAGGCCACGGTGACGAAGATCAGCGTCAGGATCAGCAGGCCGTGATTGCTGCCGCGCACGGCAACGAAGCCGATCACCGTTGCCATCGCGGTTGCCGCCAGCACCGCCAGCGGCACCGCGTAGGCGAGATCGGTGCCGCCCGACAGCAGCAGCCAGCCGATCGCATAGGCGGCGGTACCGAAGAACAGGGCCTGCGCCAGGCTCAGCATGCCGGCGAAGCCGAAGGTGACGTCGAAGGCGACCGCCAGCAGCGAGAACAAGGCCAGATCGCAGATATAGAGCTGCGAATAGGCCGATGCCGGCGCAAGCGCGGCCGCGGCAAGGCCCGCCATGCAGATCAACGCGTTTATGATGAGGAGCGGCCTCGTCATCGTCCGCTCCGCTTGGCGCCGATGCCGTCCGGCCAGCGCAGCACCACGAGGGTGAGCGCAACCAGCGAGATCAGCCGGGCATTGGTCGGCGTGGTAAACACGCCGGCCACGCCCTCGCTGGTGGTCATCAGCACGGCGGCGATCACCGAGCCGAGCAGATTGCCGAGGCCGCCGACGATGACGACGATGAAGACGGTGATGAGGACGTCAAGTCCCATCTCCGGCCGCACATTCACGATCGGTGAGGCAAGGACGCCGCCCAGCGCGGCGAGGCCGGTGCCGATGCCGAACGTCAGCGCGATCACGCGATTGACAGGAACCCCGAAGGCGCTGGCCGTCACCGGGCTGAATTTCACCGCGCGGGTCCACAGGCCGTAACGGGTGTATTGCAGGAACACCCAGAGCGCCACCAGCACCGCGGCAGCAAAGACCGCGACCAGGATGCGGAAGCCGGGATAGAACAGCCCGAACACCGGCACGCTGAACTGCAGCGGCGTTGCCACCGAGCGGACATCGCCCCCGAACAGCCACAGCGCGCCCTGCTCCAGCACCAGCATCAGACCGATGGTGGCGATGATGGTCAGATCGGGATTCTTGGCGAGGGGCCGTAGCATCACCCTCTCGACGCCGACGCCGGCGAGACCGACGAACAACGGCGCGAGAACGAGCGCCAGCACATAGCTGCCGAGATGGGTTGCGGTGAACCAGCAGACGAAGGCGCCGACCATGAACAGGGCGCCCTGAGCGACGTTGACGATGCCCAGGAGTCCGTAAACGAGATTGAGGCCGACGGCGATCAGCGCGATGATCAAGCCCCATATCAGACCGTTGAGAACCTGGAAGATGATCAGACTGATATCGGGCATCGTCGTCGCCTACTGACTCCTGAGCGCGCGGCGCAGAATCTTGCCGACGGGATTCTTGGGAAGCGCGTCGACGATCTTCACGGTCTTGGGAATCTTGAACGGTGCCAGAATCGGCTGCAGGAACTTGATGAGATCCTGCTCGAAGGCGGACGGATCGGCGACGTTGCGCACCACGACGAAGGCCGCCACCTTGTTGCCGAGCGTCTCGTCCGGCAGCCCGACCACCGCCGCCTCGGCGACGGCGGGATGCTTCAGGATCGCGTCCTCGATCTCCTGCGGCGAGAGGAAATAGCCGCGGCTCTTGAACAGATCGTCCTCGCGGCCGGCGCCCCAGTAATAGCCGTCCTCGTCGCGTCGCATCACGTCGCCGGTATAGAACCAGTCGCCGCGATGCTGATTTTTCCACCGCTCCGGCTGCCGGTAGTAGCCGAGGAACAGGCCGGGGTCGCTGCGATGGATCATCAGCACGCCGGGCTCGCCGGGCGCGACCTCCTCGAGCTGATCGTTCATCAGCGCGACCTTCATGCCGACGAGCTTCTTGCCGATCGAGCCGGGCTTCACCGGATTGGCCGGCCCGTTGGCGATCAGCACCTCGACCTCCGACACGCCGTAGATGTCGAATAGCGGCACGCCGTATTCCGCCATCCATTTCTCGTAGACCGCGGCGCCGAGCGGCTCGCCGGTGCTGATGACGCGCTTGAGCTTCGTCTGCTTGAACGGCTCGCGCATCGGCGGCGTGGCCAGCAGCATGCGATAGAAGGTCGGCACCGAGATGAAGATCGTGGCGCCGTGCCGGGTCATCGCGCCGATCACCCCTTCCGCCGAAGGCCGCTCGTTGTAGAGCGCCACCGTGCAGCCGGCGTAAAGCGGGAACGAGAAGGCGTGCCCGAACGTCCCCATGAAGCTGAACTCGCCCGGCGTCAGCACCACGTCCTCGGGCTCGTATTCCATCTGCAGCAGCACCGGGTCGCCGACCGCGACGATCCAGCGATGGGCGTGGAGGATGCCCTTCGGCCGCCCGGTGGTGCCCGAGGAATACAGCATGAAGGCTGGATCTTCGGCCGAGGTCGCGACCGGCGTGAACGGACCGCTGCCGAGACCCTTGACGCGCTCGTAATCGGCGCCGAGGTCCACGGTGACAACGTGATCGAGCAGCCCCTTGGCCTTGAGACTGTTCGGGATGTCGGCGAGCCCGGTGGTGGTGATCGCGAGCCGCGCCTCGCTGTTCTCGACGATATAGCCGAGCTCGTCCTCGGTCAGCAGCGAGTTCGCCCACACCGCGACGGCGCCGAGCCGATAGGCCGCGAGCACCGCGACGCAGGCGCCGGGCGCGTTGCGACTGCGAATCAGGATCTTGGAGTTCTTGCCGACGCCGAGCGTGCGCAGGCCGCGGGCGAAGGCATCGACTTCATCGCGAAGCTCGGCAAAGGTCCATGCGCCGCCGTCCCAGACGATCGCCGGCCTGTCACCGGCACCCTTCTCGATGTTGCGCTCGAGCAGTTCGCGCGCGATGTTGGTATCGGGCAGATAGACCCGATGGCCCGGGCGCGCCTTCCAGTTCGACATAGCCGCGCCTCACTTCGCCTCTTTGCCGGGGCGGCGCACCGGATTGCCGGGATGATAGACCGGCGGCCGTTTCGCCAGGAACGCGCTCAGGCCCTCGGCGCAATCCTTGTTGCGCGTGATCTCGAGCACGCGCTCGAGCTCGACGCGGGTATTCTGTTCGCTGCGGTTGAGATGCTGATAGAGCCGCAGCGTCTCCTTGGCGTATTTCAGACCGACCGTCGGATAGGACGCCATCATGCCCGCCATCTTCATGGCTTCGTCCATCAGCGATTCCGGCGGAACGATCTTGTTGACGAGGCCCCATTGCAGCGCCTCCTCGGCATAGACCATGCGGCCGGTAAGGATCATCTCGCTGGCGCGGGTCTGGCCGATGAGCTGCGGCAGTACGCGCGGCGCGCTCCATTCGCTCATGAAGCCCGCCGGCACCGCGAGCTCGGCGAAGCGGACCTTCGTCGAGGCGATGCGCAGGTCGCAGCAGATCGCGAGTTCGAGGCCGACGCCGACGGCGATGCCGTTCACCGCGGCGATCACCGGCTGCGGCAGGTTTTCGAGCTTGATGCAGGCGCGCTGCGCGATCCAATGGAAATAATCGTTCATCCACCAGGCGACGATCTCGCCGTATTCGCCCTTGAGGCCCCAGTCGTCCTCAGGCCGCTCCAGCGGAATGGTTTCGACCCGCAGGTCGCCGCCGGCACAGAAATTCTCGCCCTTGCCGGTGATGATGACCACGCGCACATGGGAATGCTTGATCTCGTCCATGACCTGGTCGAGCTCCATGCCCATGCGCGGACCGAGCGCGTTGGAATGCTCGGGCCGGTTCAACGTGACAATGCCGATCGCGTTGTCGCCCGGACACTGGGGGGATGAGACTATCGACCACTCGAGCGTTTTGTACTTCATGGCATCCTCTACGGTTCGCGGCCCGCTCAAATCCGGGCGAAGCAAATTTCACACCACCGGGTTTCGCAGCTCGCCGACGCCGTCGATCTGAATCGTCACCTCGTCGCCGGCGCGCAGGAATTTCGGCGGATCGAAACCGATACCGACTCCGGACGGCGTTCCCGTGGCGATGATGTCGCCGGGTACGAGGCTGATGAAGCGCGAGATCGTGGCGATAAGGGCCGGGATGTCGAAGATCAGATCGGCAATCCGCGCACGCTGCCGCAGCTCGCCGTTGACGAAGGTGCGCAGCTCGGCATGCGCGATGTCGGGCAATTCGTCGCGGGTGACGATCACCGGCCCCATCGGGCAGAAGCCATCGAGGCTCTTGCCGAGGAACCATTGCTTGTGGCGGCGCTGCGCATGTCGGGCGGTGACATCGTTGATAATGGTGTATCCGAATACATGCGACATGGCCCGCTCGGGCGCGATGTCGCGGCCGCCCTGCCCGATCACGACCGCAAGCTCGCCTTCGTAATCGACCGACTGGTCGGGATCGCGGGACGCCGGGATCGGATCGTGCGGACCGATCACCGAGCCGGCATGCTTGGTGAACACCACCGGCACCTCGGGAATGGTCTCGCTGGCGCTGCCGTCGAAGCCGCTCGATGCGAATTCCCTGGCATGCTCGCGATAGTTCTTGCCGACGCAGATGATGTTGCGGCTCGGCTGCGGGATCGGCGCCAGCAGCCTGACCTCCGACAACGGACGCCGCGACGCTTCTCGAAGCGCCCCGGGCTGGTATGCTTCGCGGCCTTGAGCGATGACGTCGAGCATGCCTGCCGCCCGCGGCCCGGACACTGGCAACACGGTCAGCATGGTCGACGTCTCGTCGAGCACCCCGACGCCAGCGCCACTGTCTCCCTGGAACGATAGCAGCTTCATAACCAATTCAACCATTGCGACAGTGGTCTATCTCATGTTAACGAGCATTCCGTGCAAAAAGCAAGAAAAAATGCTATGACCAATATAGCCAATCAGCGAATGGATTATTCTTCAAACGTCACCACCCGCATGCTGGATGACCTCCGCCGGCTCGTCGCCCGGGTCGGAGAGACCGAGCAGAAGCGGCTGCCGCCCGAGCGCGAGTTGGCGCGCATGCTCAAGACCAATCGCAGCGTGCTGCGCCAGGCGCTCGACGTGCTGGAAAAGGAGGGTCTGATCTGGCGGCATGTCGGCCGCGGGACGTTCGCGGGACCCAAGCCCCCGGCGATCGCCAACCGGTTTCACGATCTGGTCAGCGCCACCAGCCCGAACGAGATCATGGAAGCGCGGCTCGTGATCGAGCCGAAGCTTGCCGCGATCGCCGCGCTGCGCGCCACGCTGTCGGAGATCAGGGAGATGGAGCGCGCCGTGCAGAAGGCGAGCGCGACGACGGACATCCCGAAATACGAACGCTGGGACGGCCAGTTTCACCGCCTGATCGCGGAATCGAGCCGCAACTCGCTGCTGATGACGTTCTTCAACGTACTCAACGCGATCCGCGAGGAGAGCTTCTGGGGCCGGCTCAAGGAGAAGCGGCTGAAGCCGGACCGGATCGCCAATTACAACAACCAGCACCGCGACATCCTCAACGCCCTGCAGCAGCGCGACGCGGCGCGGGCGGAGGAGATGATGACCACACACCTGCAGACGGTGCAGCGCGACCTGCAGGAGTGATGTTCAGGAATCCGGGCTGACCGCTTCCGACCGGAACTCGGCCTTGACCTGCGCCATCTCGATCAGGCCGGGATAAAGCGCGCACATGTCGGAGATGATGACGGCCGCGGGAACATCGGCATAGCTGCCGCGATCGGTGACATATTCCATGTGGCGGCGGCCTTCGCGGTCGTAGGCGTGAAACAGCGAATCCGAGTGCCCGTCGAATTCCAGCGGAGCGAGGCCGATCCGCGCGCACAGCCCGGCATCGAACGCCGGCGTCGCCTTGACCCATTTGCCGTCGAGCCACAGCTCGGTGAACGAATGCCACACGAACAGGTCGGTGCCCATGGTGGCGCGCATGCGCGGCGAGGTCATGTGGTTGCGCACATCGGCATAGCCGACCCGCGCCGGGATGCCGAGCGCGCGCGCGCAGGCGGCAAGCAGGGCCGCCTTGCCGACGCAGAAGCCGTACCCCGCCTGCAGCACCGCGCTGGCGCGGTAGGTGCTGTCGGCGCGAAAATCCAAGTAGACCTCGTAGCGGATCGAATCGCGCACGGCCGCATAGAGCCGCAGCGCCCGCGTCACGTCGGCGTCGGTGGCGGCTCCGGAGGATGCCGCGGCAAACGCAACGACATCGGGATGGTCGCTGTCGATGAAACGGCCCGGCGCCAGATAGGGCTGCATGCTGTCCAAGTCGATCGCCTTCCCTGTTCGCTCCGCCCGCCCCGTTCGGATAACTCCGGTTCCCTGCGGATTGTAATTTCCGCCGTCATATCTCGCCAGCCCATCTTGGGGGAATCCTGACAAGAGCATTGTGGCAGGCAATGGCCTTGTCTGACGCCGTGGCCGGCGCAACACTGGCGGCCCCGCAAACGAGGGCGCAGATGAGCAAGTTTCAGAACATCCTGCAAACCGTCGGCAACACGCCGGTCGTGCGCATCAACCGGCTGGCGCCTGCCGGTGTCAATCTGTTCGTCAAGATCGAAGCGTTCAATCCGCTCGGTTCGGTCAAGGATCGGCTGGCGCTCGGCGTCATCGAAGCTGCGGAGCAGGCCGGTGCGCTCAAGCCCGGGCAGACCGTGATCGAGGCGACCAGCGGCAATACCGGCATCGGCCTGGCCATGGTGTGCGCGCAGAAGGGCTATCCGCTGGTCATCACCATGGCGGAGCAGTTCAGCGTCGAGCGCCGCAAGCTGATGCGCTTCCTCGGCGCCAAGGTCGTGCTGACGCCGGCGTCGCAGCGCGCCTTCGGCATGGTGGTCAAGGCGCGCGAGCTGGCCGGGGAGCACGGCTGGTTCCTCACCCGCCAGTTCGAGAACGAGGCCAATGCCGACATCCATTCGCGCACCACGGCGCGGGAGATCGTCGACGATTTCAAAGGCGAGCGGCTCGACTACTGGGTGACCGGATACGGCACCGGCGGCACGCTCAAGGGCGTCGCCCGCGTGCTCGCCAAGGAGCGGCCCGACACCAAGATCGTGGTGTGCGAGCCCGAGGACGCGCCGTTGCTCGGCAGCGGCATCGCGCAAGCGCGCGAGGCCGACGGCGCGCCGTCCGGAGCGCATCCCGCCTTCAAGCCGCATCCGATGCAGGGCTGGACGCCGGATTTCATCCCCAAGCTGACGGCGGACGCTGCAGGCTCGGGCGCCATTCACCGCATCCTCGCGATCCCCGGCGCCGAGGCGCTGCGCTATTCGCGGGAGCTGGCGCAGAAGGAAGGCATCTTCGTCGGCATCACCGCGGGCGCCACTTTCGCCGGCGCACTGCGGGTGTGCGAAGAGGCACCGCAGGGCGCGACCGTGCTGTGCATGCTGCCCGACACCGGCGAGCGCTATCTGAGTACGCCGCTGTTCGCCGACGTGCCGGTCGACATGACCGCGGAAGAGCTGGAGATCTCCCGCTCGACGCCGAGCGCGCAGCTACCGGCATGACGCGCTGTCGGCAGGTCCAGCCGCGGTCCGGACGATGATTTGCGAACCAGCAGCGATCTGTTTATTCAGGTCGCCGCGGCGGATGGAAGCGGGATCGGCGTTGCCCGCATGGCGCGTGCATCACGATACCGCAGGGAGCGCCGGATGAAGCCAGACATGCTGCGCCTCATGGTCGCCACGGACGGCTCGTCGGGCGCCAACCGCGCCATCGATGCCGCCGCCCGGCTGGCGAAGGCCACCGGCTCCGAGCTCATCATCCTGACGGTCGGGGGCGATATTTCCGGAAGTGAGCTGCGGGAGCTCGCGAGTGTTCAGGGCGATCTCAGCGAGACGCTGAAGTCGGCCGCCGAGGACCTCCTCGAGCGCGCCGGCCACCGCGCCCGCCGCCACGGCGCGCCGTCCGTCACCTTGCGCTCGGCCTGGGGCTATCCGACCGAGGCGATCATCGATGCAGTCCGGCGCGACAAGATCGATATCCTCGTCGTCGGCCGCCGCGGCCGCGGCCGCCTGTCCGGCCTGCTGCTCGGCAGCGTCTCGCAGAAACTGACGAGCCTGGCGCCGTGCAGCGTGATGGTCGTGCCCTGACCGAGACGCCCGGCGCGCGCCGCAGACGGCAATGAAGCTGTGGCCCGGTCGCCACGCTCGATGTTCGCGCCGTCGGTTATCCGATAAAATGAATCATGCCCCCGCTATTCGAGATCGCTTTGATTCGCGACCAGAAGCAGCTGCTGGCGCGCTTCTGGCAAGCGGCATCGCAATTCTGGCGGGAGCGGAAAGCCGGCGTGCTGGCGCTGGCCGCCTTCCTGGTCGTCATCGTGCTGCTGCAGTTGCTGCTGCAGGTCCTCATCAATCTGTGGAACCGCAATTTCTTCGATGCGCTCGAGCGCAGGGACGCCGCTGCCATCTGGGCGCAGGCCGAATTGTTCCTGGTGCTCGCGGCGGCAAGCATCGTGCTCGCGGCGACCTCGGTGTGGGGCCGCATGACAGCGCAACGCAGCTGGCGCGAAGCCTTGACCCGTCATGTCCTGGCGAAATGGCTCGACAAGGATCGGTTCCGCCATCTCAACCATCTCGCCAAGGGTTCGGAGAATCCGGAATACCGCATCGCGGTCGATATCCGCATCGCCACCGACGCCCCGATCGATCTCGCGCTGGCGTTCCTGTCCTCGCTGCTGACCGCGGTGACGTTCTTCGGCGTGCTGTGGACCATCGGCGGCAGCATCGACGTGCCGCTGTTCGGCACGATGGTGACGATTCCCGGCTATCTGGTGTTCGGCGTCATCCTCTATTCGGGGCTGGTCTCCACGCTGATGGTGATGTTCGGGCACCATCTCACCGGCGTGATCGAGCGCACCAACCAGGCCGAGGCGGAATTCCGCGCGGCGGTCGATGATTTCCGTGATCTGGCCGAGCAGAGGGAGGCGCCGCCCGACGATCTCGGCAAGCGGCAGATCCTGCAGCTCAAGCTGCAGGCGGTGCTGCTGTGGTGGCGCGAGTTCTGCTGGCAGCTGGTCCGCACCACGATCGTTTCCCACGGCAATTCGCTGTTCGCCTCGGTGGTCGGCTGGATGCTGTGCGTGCCGAAATATCTCGGCGGCGCAATGACGCTCGGCGAATTGATGCAGTCCGCGGCCGCCTTCGTCGTGGTGCAGGGTGCGTTCAACTGGCTGGTCGATAATTACCAGCGCCTCGCGGACTGGCGCTCCTCGGCACACCGCGTCGCCACCCTGCTGATCGCGCTCGACGAGCTCGAGGCCAAGGAAGGCGCGCCGAACGCCTGATCCATCAGGATTGAAGCATGCGCGGAAATGAGCGCGTGACGTTCAAGCGAATCCTCTCCGGGAATTGATGATCGTCGCGATCAGACGGCAGTGACCTGCACCTCGGCGCTCAGCCGGTAGGCATCCTCTGACCGGCTCAGCCCGGTGCCCTTGTGCAGCAGCGCGGCGGAACCGGCGGCGACCCCGAGCCGCAGCGCGTCGGCCGGACTGTCACCCTTCGCCAGGCTGAATGTGATCGCGGCGAGGAAGCTGTCGCCGGCGCCGACCGTGCTGAGCGGCGTGATCGGCAGCGCCGCCGCGCGCCACGCTTGATCGCGCGTCACCAGGAGCGCGCCGTGATGGCCGAGCGAGAGCGCCACGGTACCGATCCTGCCGGCCTCGATATGGCGGCGCGCCGCCGCGATATAATCTGCGTCATTGGCCAGTGTCGTGCCGGCGAGCTCGCACATTTCACGCAGGTTCGGCTTGATCAGATCGACGCCGCCGGCGACTGCCGCGGCGAGCGGCGGCCCCGACGTGTCGAGAAAGAACTTCGCGCCGAGCTGTCGCGCGATTGCCGCGGCCTGCCGATAGAAATCCTCCGGCGCTCCGGGCGGCAGGCTGCCGCTCGCCACCACGATGTCCGGTGCCGGCGCGGTCGCGGCCAGCGCCGCCAGCAGCGCGCGCCACTCCGGCTCGCGCAGCGGCACGCCGGGCAGCACGAAGCGATATTGCGCATCGCTGCTCAACTCGGACACCGAGAAGTTCTCGCGGGTGTCGCCCTCCACCGCGACCGTGCGGCTCGCAATCCCCTCGCCAGCAACGAGCTGGCACAGCAGCTGTCCGGTGCATCCGCCTGCCGGGAAGATCGCCTCGGCCTCACCACCGAACCGCGTCACGACGCGCGCAACATTGATGCCGCCCCCGCCGGGATCGCGCCGCGGCTCCTTGCAGCGCATCTTGAAGGTCGGCCCGACGCGATCGACCGAGGCCGCCAGATCGACGGCAGGATTCGGCGTCAGGGTAACGATTCGTGCCATGCGGCTGACTCCCTAAAGATTGCGCATGCGCCGCGTGGCGAGCGATTGCAATCCGATGAAGGCGGGATCGGGATGCAGGATCAGATAGGCGGGAATGGCCGCGACATAGTGGCTCATGCGGCCCTTGGACTCGAAGCGGGCGCGGAACTGCGAGCCCGGCAGGAAATCACGGATATGGCCGGCGATGCCGCCGGCAATGAACACGCCGCCTTCCGCGCCGAACGCCAGCGCGAAATTGCCGGCGACCTCGCCAAGCAATGCGCAGAACAGATCGAGCGCGGCACGGCAGGTCGCACATTCTCCGGTGAGCGCGGCCTGCGTGATATCGGCGGCGCGGCGGTCCGGGATGTTGACCGAATCGAGCGCCGCGATCGTGCGATAGAGGTTTTCCAGGCCGGCCCCGCACAGCGCGCGCTCGGCGGAGACGTGGCCGAACTGTCGGCGCAGCGCGGCGATGACGGCGTCTTCGCGCGGCGACGCGCCGGGCAGCGTCATATGACCGCCCTCGCTGTGCAGCACGAGGTCCTCCTGGCCGACACGCAGACAGGCGGCGACGCCGAGCCCGGTGCCCGGTCCGAGCACCACCATCGGCGCACCCGGCTTGGCCGCGCCGCCGCCGATCTGGCGCAGGTCGTTGGCGGCGAGATGCGGCAGCGACCAGCCGATCGCCTCGAAATCGTTGATGATGCCGATGTCGGCCAGGCCGAAGCGGGCGCGCAGCTCCGGCGCGTCGATTACCCAGTCGTTGTTGGTGAGCGGGCAGCGTTCGCCCTCGACCACGCCGGCGGCGCCGAACAAGGCATGCCGGATCGTGCCGCGGTCCGGCTGCTGAGCCAGGAAGGCCTCGAGCGCATCGGCGAAGTGCGGGAAATCCGCCACCGCCCACCGCTTGACCGGGCCGAGCGTGCCGCCGCGGAGCACGGCGAAGCGCACATTGGTGCCGCCGACATCGGCAAGCACGACGGCATCCGATCCGCTGCCGTGCTTCTTGTCATCCAGTTTGCTGCCTTGCCTCACCCGGTGCTCCACGTCACGCCTCGTCCGCCAATTGTCTGGCGCGCGAGCGCGCGATCAACGCGCGATACCACTCGAACGACGCCTTCGGAATGCGACGCTGTGTCGGATAATCGACATATGTCAACCCGAACCGCACGCCGTAGCCGGCATTCCATTCGAGATTGTCGAGCAGCGACCAGATGAAATAACCGCGCAGATCGGCCCCCGCGGCGGCGGCCTCGTCCAGCGCATCGAGATAGGCGTGCAGGAAGGCGATGCGGTCCGGATCGTGCACCGCGCCGTCATTGCCGGGCCGGTCATCACCGCCGAAGCCGTTCTCCAGCACATAGACCGGCTGCGCGTAGCGCTGCGACACCTCGAGCAGCGTGTCGCGGAAGGCCTGCGGCGCGATCGGCCAGCCGTTCGGCGTGGCGGGCATGTCAGGGGGCCGGTCGCCGAAGCCGAAGCCGGTGACAGCATCGGCGTCGGCCACGATGAACACCGGGCTGTAGTGGTTGAGCCCGAACCAGTCGAGCGGCCGATGAATGCGATCGAGATCACCCGCTTGCAGATGAGGCTCGATCGCCGCCCGGAGCAGCTCCGGATAGGCGCCGCGATACTGCGGATCGGGAAACGCCTTGTTCCAGTAGGCATCGCAGCGCGCGGCGGCCTCGGCATCGGCCGGCGTCGCCGGCAGGCAGGGCTGGTAATTGTGGATCGAGCCGATCGAGGCCTGCGGCACGCGCGCGCGCAATGCATCGACCGCGGCGCCGTGCGCCAGATTGATGTGATGGATCGCGCGATGCAGCACGGCGGCGCTCGCGGTGGCGCGCTGCCCGCCGAAGCCGAGCCCGAACAAAGTGAAGATCGACGGCTCGTTGAAGGTGGCGAAGCGTTTGACGCGGTCGCCGTAGCGACCGGCCACCAGCGTCGCGTAATCGGCAAACCACGCCGCGCTGTCGCGCACGCTCCAGCCGCCGAGATCGTCGAGCGCCCGCGGCAGGTCCCAGTGATAGAGGCACAGCCACGGCTCGATGCCGGCCGCGAGCAGCGCGTCGATCAGCCGGTCGTAGAAGGCAAGGCCCGCCTCGTTCGGCGCGCCGCGCCCGAGCGGCAGCACGCGCGGCCAGGCGACCGAAAACCGGTAGGCCTGGATGCCGAGCCGCTGCATCAGCGCGATATCTTCAGGATAGCGATGATAATGGTCGCAGGCGATGTCGCCGGTCTCGCGGTTGGCGATGCCGCCGTTCCAGCCATGCGTGTCCCAGACGCTGACGCCGCGGCCATCCTCGCGCGTGGCGCCTTCGATCTGGAACGCGGAGGTCGACACCCCCCAGATGAAATCGCCGCGCAGATGCGCAAGCGATGGAAAGCCGGACGCGGCAGCCGGGCCGGAAGCCGCGGCCTTGCCGCCGAGTTCGTTTGTGCTCACGGATCGACCCTCCCTGCCCGCCGGACATGCTGGACCGATACCCACACGTCCGATTGAGGCATATCAATAGCGCAAGCCGGTGCTGCGGCAATCTGCCGGTCCTATTCAAGGTGAGCCGACGATGTCAGTGCAAGCAGGACGAACACGATGGGGCGGCAGCGCCGACGATGGTCCGACAGAGGGCTATTTCCGGGTCGCGGCGCGTGATGGCGTGTTCTGGCTCGTCGATCCCGACGGCGGCCGGTTCCTGTCCAAAGGCATCAACACCGTGCGGTTCGACCAGGACAGGATTCGCGACAGCGACCGCATTCCTTATGCGGAAGCCTGTCGGCGGAAATACGGCAGCGAGGATGCCTGGCGCGCCGCGGCGGCCGCGCGGCTTTCGCGCTGGGGCTTCAACACGCTCGGCGCCTGGTCCGATACGGCGGTGGCAGCGCAGGCGCCGTCGCCGCTGGCGCTGACGCCCAATCTCGACCTCGGCATGTCGCATGCGTGGCGGACGGAGGGCGAGACCCGACCCGCCTTTCCCGACGTGTTCGATCCGGATTTCGCTCGCCATGTCCAGGATCGCGCGCGCGATCTGTGCGCGCCGCACCGCGCGGAGCGCGGCATCATCGGCTGGTTCATCGACAACGAGTTGCGCTGGGGACCCGACTGGCGCGGGCCGGACGACCTGCTGACGCTGTTCGTGAACCTGCCGGCGGCAAGCCCGGGCCGCGCCGCGGCCATCGCTCTGCTGCGCCAGCGCCATCCGGATTTCGCGGCATTCAACGCGGCGTGGCGGACGCCGGCGCGCGACTGGGATTCGTTTGCGGCGCTCGCGCGGGTGACGCCACCGTTCCAGCGCAAGCCACCCTACGAAGAAACAGACGCCGGCACCGACGCCGATCCGCAGCGCGCCGCATTCATAGCCGATAGCGACGCATTCCAGGCGCTGGTCGCCGAGTGCTATTTCGCGCTCGCCGCCGCGGCGATCCGCGCCGCCGACCCGAACCATCTCGTGCTCGGCAGCCGCTTCGCCTATGTGCCGCCCCGCGCGGTGATCGAGGCCGCCGGCCGGCACTGCGACGTGATCTCGTTCAACTGCTACGGCTTCGATGCCGATGCCGCGATCGATGCCTATGCCGTGACTGGCAAGCCGTGCCTGATCGGCGAGTTCTCGTTCCGCGGCGCCGATTCCGGCCTGCCGAACACCAATGGCGCCGGGCCGCTAGTCGCGAACCAGGCCGAGCGGGCGGCCTGCTTCCGCCGCTACGTGACGGCGGCGCTGCGCAAGCCGACGGTGATCGGCTATCACTGGTTCGAGCATGCCGACCAGCCGGCCGAGGGCCGCTTCGACGGCGAGAACTCCAATTTCGGCACCGTCACCATCGCCGACGATGTCTATGAAACGCTCACGCAGGCGATGACCACGGTCAATGCCGAAGCCGAGGCGCTGCATACCGGCGCTGTCGCTTAGCTGGGGGGGCACCATCATGGCCAACCGCACCAAGATCGTCATGCTCGGCGCCACCAGCATGTCGTTCGGGCTCAACATGCTGCGCGACATCTTCTCCAGCGACGAATTGCACGGCTCGACGCTGACGCTGGTCGGCCGCAATCCGGCGACGCTGGCGAAGATGGCGGCGCTCGCGCGCCTCCTCAACGCGCACAGCGGCGCCGGCATCACCGTCGAGGAGACCACCGACCGCCGCGCCGCGCTCGACGGCGCCGGCTTCGTCGTCAACGCCACCGCGATCGACCGCAACCGGCTGTGGAAGCTGGATTTCGAGGTGCCGCGCAAATACGGCATTCGTCACACCCTGGGCGAGAACGGCGGCCCCGGCGGGCTGTTCTTCACGCTGCGCACGCTGCCGCTGGTGTTCGACATCGTGCGCGAGATGGAAGCGCTGTGCCCCGGCGCGCTGTTCATCAACTTCTCCAATCCCGAGAGCCGCATCATCCTCGCGCTCGGCCGCTACAGTCCGGTGCGGGCGCTCGGCCTCTGCCACGGCATCTTCATGGGCCAGGGCGATGTCGCACGCATCATGGGGCTGCCCTATGAGCAGGTTGAGGTGTGGGGCGCCGGTATCAACCATTTCCAATGCCTGCTGCAAATCCGCGATTGCGCCAGCGGCGAAGACCTCTATCCGCTGCTGCGGACGCGGGAGAAGGATTTCGATCCCGCGTTCATGCCGCTGACGCGCCGCCTGTTCCGCGCCTTCGACTACTGGATGACCTGCAGCGACGATCATCTCGGCGAATATCTCGCTTACGGCTGGGAGGCTGGCGAGACAGGCTACGATTTTGCCGCCGACGAGCGCGGCCGCGCGCAATTCGCGCGGGCGCTCGAGGGCGCGCTCGCCGGCGCCGACATCCCGCCCGACTGGCTGACGCCGTCGGGCGAGCGCGGCGCCGCCGCGATCGGCGGCGTGCTCCACAACAGGCACCGCCTGCTGGAATCCGGCATCGTCGCCAACCGTGGCACCATCGCCAACCTGCCGCCGGACGCGGCGGTCGAGGTGCCGGTGGTGGCGGATGCCGCCGGCATCCACCCGGTCTCGCTCGGGCCGCTGCCCGATCCGGTCGCCAAGCTCCTCGCCACCCAGGTCAGTGTGCAGCAGCTGGCGGTCGAAGCCGCCGTGCACGCCTCCAAGGAGATCGCGCTGCAGGCGCTCCTGATCGATCCGGTGGTGAACTCCGCGGACGCCGCGGTCAGGCTGCTCGACGAGCTGTGGAACGTGAACCGGCCGTATATCCGGCCGTGCCTCTGATAGGCGTCATGCCGGCGATGGCGGGCCCGCGGCTTCCGCTTCGCTGACTGCGTGCAGGGTGCGCAGCACGCTCGACGGATTGACGCTGATGGAATCGATGCCGAGCTGCGCCAGATAGCGCGCAATCTCCGGATAATTGGCCGGTGCCTCGCCGCAGATGCCGACGTGGCGGCGGTTGCGCTTGGCGCCGGTCACCGCCAGCCGCAGCATTTCCAGCATGCCGGGATCACGCTCGTCGAAATCGAAGGCCACGATCTCGGAATCGCGGTCGACGCCGAGCGTGAGCTGCGTCAGGTCATTGGAGCCGATCGAGAAGCCGTCGAACAGCTCGGCGAAGGCGTCAATCTGGATGACGTTGTTCGGGATCTCGCACATCACATAGATTTCGAGGCCGTTGTCGCCGCGGCGGAGGCCGTGCTCCGCCATCGCCGCGATCACCTGCCGCGCCTCGGCGACCCGCCGGCAGAACGGCACCATGACGCGCAGGTTGGTGAGCCCCATGTCCTCGCGCACGCGGCGCAGCGCCGCGCATTCGAGCGCGAAGCCGGCAGCATAGGCCGGGTGCGCATAGCGGGCGGCGCCGCGGAAGCCGAGCATCGGGTTCTCTTCCTTCGGCTCGAAGCCCTCGCCACCGAGAAGCCGCGCATATTCGTTGGTCTTGAAGTCGGACAGCCGCACGATCGCCGGCTTGGGGTGGAACGCCGCGGCGATCAGGCCGACGCCCTCCGACAGCTTCTCGATGAAATAGTCCGCGGGCGTTGGATAATTGCGCACCAGCCGCGCGATCGCGCGGCGCGCCGGCGCCGCGACCTTGTCGGGGCTGACCAGCGCCATCGGATGCACCTTGATGTGCTCGCTGATGATGAACTCCATCCGCGCCAGCCCGACGCCGTCATTGGGCAGCATCGCGCTGCGAAACGCGAGCTCGGGATTGCCGAGGTTGAGCATGATCTGGGTCCTGGGCCGCGGCACGTCGGTGAGCGACAGCCGGGTCACGTTGACCGGCAGCGCGCCGTCATAGACGCGGCCGATGTCGCCCTCGGCGCACGACACCGTCACCGTGGCGCCGGTCTTGAGCGCTGTCATCGCGTCAGGCGCGCCGACCACCGCCGGCACGCCGAGCTCGCGCGCCACGATCGCGGCATGGCAGGTGCGGCCGCCGCGCGCGGTGACGATCGCCGCGGCGATCTTCATCACCGGCTCCCAGTCCGGCCGCGTCGTTTCCGCGACCAGCACCTCGCCGGGCTTGAAAGCCGACAGCCGCGCGGCGTCGGTGATCACCCGCACCGGCCCGGCCGCGATCTTCTCGCCCACCGCGCGGCCTTCGACCAGCATCGGGCCGGAGCCGGCGAGTGCGTAGCTCTCCACCACCGCCGACGCGCGCTGCGACACTACCGTCTCGGGCCGCGCCTGGATGATGTAGAGAGCGCCGTCGCCGCTGTCCTTGGCCCATTCGATGTCCATCGGCATCGGCCGACCGGCCTCCTGCGAATAATGCTCCTCGATCCGGATCGCGTCGCCGGCGAGCTTGAGCACCTCGGCATCGTTGAGGCAGTAGCGGGCGCGCTCGGCCGGAGGCACGGCGACGTTCCGGGTGCCGCCGCCGCGCTTGGCATAGATCATGCGCAACTGCTTGCTGCCCAGCGAGCGGCTCAGCACCGCGCGATGGCCGGCGCGGAACGTCGGCTTGTGGACGTAGAACTCGTCGGGATCGACCGTTCCCTGTACGATGTTCTCGCCGAGCCCGTAGACGCCAGTGATGAAGACGACATCGCGGAATCCGGATTCGGTGTCGAGCGTGAACATCACGCCGCTCGCGGCGCGGTCGGCGCGCACCATCTTCATCACGCCGACCGAGAGCGCGACCTTGAAGTGGTCGAAGCCGTGGTCGATGCGATAGGAGATCGCGCGGTCGGTGAACACCGAGGCGAAGCAGCGGCGGCAAGCTTCGAACAGTGCGGCGGCGCCGCGCACATTGAGAAAGCTGTCGTGCTGGCCGGCGAAGCTCGCCGACGGCAGATCCTCGGCGGTGGCAGAGCTGCGCACCGCGACCGCGACGTTCGGCCCGTACTGCGCCTCGAGTGCGCGATAGGCCTCGTCGCATGGGCCGCGCAGGGCGGCGCTGTCGGTCGCCTGGTAGACGATCTCCCGCGCCTGCGCTGCCCGCTCCGCCAGCGCCTTGACGTCCCGCTTGTCGAGCCCGTCGAGCAGTTCATGCAGCTTCGGCCAGGCCTGGGCGGCGGTGAGCGCATCACGATAGGCATCGGCAGTCAGGGCGAAGCCGTTCGGAACGCGCACGTCCTGGCCGGACAGCCGCGAAAACATCTCGCCGAGCGAAGCGTTCTTGCCGCCGATCGCGCCGACGTCGGTCACGCGAATATCGGAGAACCAGCGGACATAATCGGAAGGCGGCATCGGCAGGTCCTGCTTTTATGCGATCACCCAGCCATCCAAGACGATAGCCGGACGATGACATTGATCTCGGTCAAACCGAATCCCGCCATCCGCAGCCGCCCATTGAACGGCGCGGCGAAATCGGAAATGATGATCATCATGACTGCATCCGCGAATCCGTTCCCCTTGCCCGCCACGCTCGCCCCCGCTTTGCAGCGGGTGTTCGCTTACTGGCAGGGCCTCAAGCGCGCCGGCAACGAGATGCCGTTCTGGGACGACGTCGATCTGTCGGCGCTGCCGG
>Ga0180222_1000286_pt1 | contig 82077 bp, 80 predicted proteins | sample eDN5th37CKraftOP_FD_151336 | JGI IMG/M metagenome (GOLD analysis project Ga0180222, IMG submission 151336) | Enriched Organic Plus compost microbial communities from Emeryville, California, USA - eDNA 5th pass 37_C Kraft OP (version 2) (version 2) ... | reverse complement strand
CTCGCCGATACCCTGACCAGCTGGCTCGAGCCCGTCGCCCGCATGTGGCGCTTTTCCAGGAACAATGGAATCACCGAGGGCTTTCACACAAAGATGGAGATGATCTCGCGCCGCGCGTTCGGCTTCCGCAACTTTCACAACTACCGCTTGCGCGTGCTCGCTCTTTGCGGTTGGAATGGCGTCATCAATCGGGTCTGATCCACCCTCATCCCCCGTTCACGGGGAAGAGCCTCTTTTGTTCGAGAATGGCGCACCCGGAACGATTCGAACGTCCGACCCCCAGATTCGTAGTCTGGTGCTCTATCCAGCTGAGCTACGGGTGCGTGGAGAGGCGCCTTTAAGGCGGGTCGCGCAGGTGCGCAACCCCCTTTTTCCTCTATTTCGACTTGAGCGCCGCCTGCGCCGCCGCGAGCCGCGCGATCGGCACGCGATACGGCGAGGCGCTCACGTAATCGAGCCCCGTTTTTTCGCAAAAATGGATGCTCGGCGCGTCGCCGCCATGCTCACCGCAGATGCCGAGCTTGATGCCCGCGCGCGTCCCGCGCCCGCGCTCCGCCGCAAGTTCGATCAGCTGACCGACGCCCTCGACATCGAGGCTGACGAACGGATCGGTGACGAATATGCCCTTGTCGACATATTGCGTGAGGAAACGCCCCGCATCGTCGCGGCTGATGCCGATCGTCGTCTGGGTAAGGTCGTTCGTACCGAAGCTGAAGAACTCAGCCGACTGGGCGATCTCGCCCGCCATCAGCGCGGCACGCGGCAACTCGATCATCGTGCCGACGAGATATTCGATCTCGCGTCCTTTTTCAGCGAACACGGCTTTCGCCGCTGCATCGACGACGGCCTTCATCAGGTCGAACTCGCGCCGGGTGGCAACGAGCGGGATCATCACCTCGGGCACCGGCGCGGCGCCGGTTTCGGCGGCGACGTCGCACGCCGCCTCGAAGATCGCGCGCGCCTGCATCTCGTATATCTCGGGATAGGTCACGCCCAAACGGCAGCCGCGATGGCCGAGCATCGGGTTGAACTCGTGAAGTTCATTGGCGCGGGCCTTGAGCGCCTCGACTCCGACGCCCGCGGCAGCAGCGACCTCGGCGAAATCCTCCTCGCGCGTTGGCAGGAACTCGTGAAGCGGCGGGTCGAGCAGGCGGATCGTCACGGGCAGACCCGCCATCACGCCAAAGATCGCGGCAAAATCGCTGCGCTGTTCAGGAAGCAGCTTGGCAAGGGCCGCGCGGCGGCCATCTTCGCTGTCGGCGAGAATCATCTCGCGCACCGCGGTGATGCGCGCGGCGTCGAAGAACATATGCTCGGTGCGGCAGAGCCCGATGCCTTCGGCGCCAAAATCGCGCGCGACCTGCGCATCCTGGGGCGTTTCGGCGTTGGTGCGCACCTTCATGCGGCGCACCTTGTCCGCCCATGCCATCAGCGTCGCAAAATCCCCGACCAGTTCGGGAAGCAGAGTCGGCACCTCGCCCGCCATCACCTCGCCGGTCGACCCGTCGAGCGTGATCACGTCGCCTTCGCGCAGCTCTCGCCCCGCGACGCGCAGCACGCGCGCCGCACCATCGATCGCGAGGCCGCCGGCTCCCGAGACGCACGGACGGCCCATGCCGCGCGCAACGACGGCAGCGTGACTGGTCATTCCGCCGCGCGCCGTCAGAATGCCCTTGGCGGCGTGCATGCCATGGATATCCTCAGGGCTGGTCTCGACCCGCACGAGAATCACCGCCTCGCCCATGCCGGCCGCCTTTTCGGCGCTGTCGGCGTCGAACATGATCTTGCCCGATGCAGCGCCTGGACTTGCGGGAAGTCCCTTGGTCAGCACGTCGCGCGGCGCCTTGGGGTCGAGGGTCGGGTGGAGCAACTGATCAAGCGCGCCCGGGTCGACGCGCTGCACGGCCTCCTCTTCGGAAATCAGTCCCTCAGCCGCCATGTCGACCGCGATCTTGAGCGCTGCCTTGGCGGTGCGCTTGCCCGAGCGTGTCTGGAGCATCCAGAGTTTTCCGCGCTCCACGGTGAACTCGATATCCTGCATGTCACGGTAGTGCGTCTCGAGCGTGTCGAAGACCCGGCCGAGTTCGGCAAAGGTCTCGGGCATCGCCTCTTCCATCGACAGCGGCTTGGCCCCCGCCTTTTCGCGCGCTAGTCTTGTCAGATATTGCGGCGTGCGGATACCCGCGACGACGTCCTCGCCCTGCGCGTTGATCAGCCACTCGCCGTACCAGGCGCGCTCGCCGGTTGCGGGATCGCGCGTGAAGGCAACGCCCGTGGCCGAGGTATCGCCCATGTTGCCGAACACCATCGCCTGGACATTGACCGCGGTGCCCCATTCGCCGGGGATCGAATTAAGCCGGCGATAGACTTTGGCGCGGTCGCTTTCCCAGCTCGCGAAGACGGCTCCGATCGCGCCCCAAAGCTGGTCCTTGGGATCCTGCGGGAAAGGCGCGCCTGTCTCGCGCTCGACGATCGCGAGATATTCGAGAACCAGCGCCTGCCAATCTTCGGCGGTCATTTCGGTATCGAGATAGAAGCCTTTGTCTTCCTTGGCGATTTCCAGCGCTTCCTCGAAGGCTGCATGATCAAGCCCCATGACGACGTCGGCATACATCTGGATGAAGCGGCGATAGCTGTCCCAGGCAAAGCGCGGGTCGCCCGACGCCTCGACGAGGCCGACGACCGTCTTGTCGTTGAGCCCGAGGTTGAGGACGGTGTCCATCATACCCGGCATCGAGACGCGCGCGCCCGAGCGGACCGAGACGAGCAGCGGATTGGCAGGATCGCCGAAGCGCTTGCCGGTGATGCCCTCGATATGCGCGATGCCGTTTTCGACGTCCGCGGCGAGCCCTGCAGGAAACTGCTCGCCATTCGCATAATAGGCGGTGCATACCTCGGTGGTGATCGTAAAGCCTGGAGGCACCGGCAGGCCAATCGAGGCCATTTCGGCGAGGTTAGCCCCCTTGCCGCCCAGCAATTCCTTCGAACGCTCGGCCGTGGTGGCCGCGCCGCCGAACAAATGCACCATCTTCGTCATCATATGCTCCTGCTGCCCCGGGGAGGAGGTTGCGGCTGGATAGGTATGCAATCCGGGTTGGTCGATTCAGTTTTACTTCGTTCGTTATAAATTGAGAAAACACCGCAGCGTCAGCCCTCGATTTTCGAAAAATCGGCAACGCCGTGCACGGCGCCGGTAAATCGCGCGAGGAGGCCAAGCCTATAGGCGCGAACCGAAAGGTCGGGGTCATTGACCATCACACCTTCAAAAAAGGCGTCGATCGGCGCGCGAAGACTCGCGAGCGCCGCCATCGCATCGGTGAAACGCTCTTCCGCAACCGCGGCGGCGGCCGCGGGTTCGGCTACGTCAAGTGCAGCAAGCAGCGCCGCGTCGGCCGCCGTCGGCGGCTGCGGGGCGGCCACGTCTCTTACCTCACCTGCCTGCTTCAATATGTTCGCAGCGCGCTTGTAGCCCGCGAGCAGGTTGGAGCCGTCCGCGGTTCCTATAAACGCCTGAAGCGCCTTCACCCGAGCAAGCAGACGGACGAGATCATCCTCTCCGCCGAGCGCGAATACCGCGTCGATGAGGTCGTGGCGAACGCCAGCTTCGCGTTGCTGGACCTTGAGGCGGTCGATAAGAAACTGGAGCACATCGTCGGCGATCGTCAGATTATGCCGTTTCCGCAGGCTTACGGCCTGGTTCACAACGCCAAAGAGCCGCGCCCGAATTGCATTTGCATTCAGCAGCTCGAGAATTCCGAGCGCCGCCCGGCGAAGCGCGAATGGATCTTTGGAACCCGTCGGCTTCATGTCCTCGGCGAAAAAGTTCGAAAGCGTGTCGAGTTTGTCAGCCAGCGCCACGGCCACCGTCACCGGCGCCGTGGGCACTGCATCGCCCTGCCCGACCGGCTTGTAATGGTCGCGGATTGCGTCGGCCACAGCATCGGGCAGACCCTCTGCGCGGGCATAGTAACCGCCCATCAGCCCCTGAAGCTCGGGGAACTCGCCGACCATTTCGGTGACGAGGTCGGCCTTTGAAAGCTCCGCCGCCTGGCGCGCAAACGCGGGATTGCAGGCGGGGACGATAGCTTCGCTCGCGAGCCATTCGGCAAGTTTTGCAACGCGCTCAACCTTGTCTGCGACGGTACCGAGCTTCTCATGGAAGGTGATGCGGTCGAGCTTTTTCGCGTGATCGGCGAGCCTGGTCTTGCGATCCTGTTCCCAGAAGAAGCGCGCATCGGAGAGCCGCGCCGCGAGCACCTTGCGGTTGCCCGCGACGATTTCGGCACCGCTATCGCTCGCATCGATATTCGCGGTGCAGATAAAGCCGTTGGCAAGCTTGCCGCCCGATCCGTTCACGACAAAATATTTTTGGTTCACGCGCGCGGTGAGCTGGATGACCTCGGGCGGCACTTCCAGAAAGGCCTCGTCGAAGCGGCCGAGAAGCGGTACTGGCCACTCGGTGAGGCCCGCATTCTCGATCACCAGCCCCTCATCCTCGACAAGGGCAAGGCCAGCATCGGCTGCGGCCTTAGCAGCGCCGCCGCGGATGATCGCCGCGCGTTCTTCATGGTCGACAATGACATGGCAGGCGCGAAGCTTCTCGGCATAGTCGGCCGCCGACCCGATCGTGATCTCGCCTGGACAGTGGAAGCGATGGCCGCGCGTTGCAAAACCTGAGGCGATACCGCCGATTTCGCACGTCACCAGCTCCTCGCCGAAGATCGCAACGATGCCCGAGAGCGGGCGCACCCAGCGCAGGCTTTCGCTGCTCGCGCTTTCGCGGCCCCAACGCATCGATTTCGGCCAGGCAAAGCCGCGGATGATCGCAGGGATCGCCTCGGCGAGGACATCCCTGGTCGCGCGGCCGGGTTTGTCGATCACGGCGAAATAGACGCCCTCCCGATCTTCAAGCTGGTCCTTTGTCAGTCCGGTCTTGCGCAGGAAGCCTTCGAGCGCCTGCGGCGGTGCATTTGTGCGCGGCCCCTTCAATTCTTCACTCACCGCTGCGGTCGCCTCGGGAAGGCCTTTGGCGATGAGTGCAAGGCGGCGCGGGGTCGACCAGACATCGAGTTCCACCGCATCAAGGCCGGCCGCGCTCAGCTGGGCTCGGAACAGCTTTTCCAGTTCGGCGCGCGCGCCCGCCTGCATGCGCGCCGGGATTTCTTCGCTGCGCAGTTCGAGGAGAAAGTCGGTCACAGCGTCCACCCCGGATATTGCGCGGTCCAGCGTTCGGACTGGCTGTCGATCCATGCCTTGCAGCTGCCCTTCGCAAGATCGCGCACGCGCGCCATGTAATTGGCGCGTTCCTGGACGCTGATCACGCCGCGCGCCTGGAGGAGGTTGAAGAGGTGGCTCGCCTCGATCGCCTGGTCATAGGCGGCGAGCGGGACGCCCGCAGCGATCGCCCGAGTGCACTCTTCCTCGGCCGCCTTGAAGCCTGCGAAGAGCGTATCGGTGTCGGCGACCTCGAAATTCCACTTGGAAAATTGGCGCTCATTTTCGAGGAACACGTCGCCATAGCTCACCCCCGGCACGTCGCCGACGGGGTCGGAGAAGCGCAAGTCGTACACATTGTCGACATTCTGGATATACATGGCGAGGCGCTCGAGCCCGTAGGTGAGCTCGCCTGCGACGGGCTTGCAGTCGAAGCCGCCCATCTGCTGGAAATAGGTGAACTGGGTGACTTCCATACCGTCGCACCAGACCTCCCAGCCAAGACCCCATGCGCCAAGCGTCGGCGACTCCCAGTCATCCTCGACGAAACGGATGTCGTGAAGCAAGGGATCGATGCCGATCGCTGCGAGGCTGCCGAGATATTGTTCCTGGAGGTCCGCGGGCGATGGTTTCAGGATAACCTGATATTGGTAATAATGCTGGAGGCGGTTCGGATTCTCGCCGTAGCGACCGTCGGTCGGACGACGGCTCGGCTGGACATAGGCGACATTCCAGGGCTCGGGACCGAGGCTGCGCAGCGTCGTTGCGGGATGAAAGGTCCCTGCGCCGACGCGCATGTCATAAGGCTGGAGAATCGCGCAGCCGCGGGCGGACCAATAGGCGTGAAGCGTCAGGATCATGTCCTGAAAACTAAGGGGTGTCTTATCCGCCGCGTCGGCCACGTTTCGCCTTCTTTCGCAGGTGCAACAATTGCCGCAGCCCTTGGCGCAGCGCGGGCGCAGGGTCAAGGGTCGGGCGGAGCCGATGATCGCAAAAGGGCCGCGTAGCGTGATCTTGCGAGCAACGGTTGACAAGGTCAGCCAACCCTGCCATTTAGTCAATAACACCTGACATTCAGTCAGGGTTGCGTGACGATTGGGTGGAAATCCCGCGTGAACAATCAACTAAAAGTGCTGCGCGCCATGCGAAATTGGAGCCAAGCCGAATTGGCCCAGCGGCTCGATGTGTCGCGCCAGGCCGTGAACGCGATCGAAACGGGCAAATACGACCCGTCGCTCCCCCTCGCCTTCAAGCTCGCACGATTGTTCGGCATGCCGATCGAGGAGATTTTCGACGATGGTTTCAAGGGACAAGACGATGGCCGCTGAACCCAAGAAAGGCCGCGCGCCGGGGATCGTCTGGCCTGTCGTGATCTCGCTTGGCGCGGTCATGCTCGCCGGCGTCTTCGCGGGCTATCAGGACGCCGCCGCCGAAGCCGGGCGCACGCCGCCTGCGCCATGGGTCGGCCCGCTCATCGCCGCGGCGGTCGGGCTTGGCGGCCTCGCCCTCTATTTTCGACGTCACGCCGGCTGGTTTCGCGCGCTTTCGCCGCGGCAGCGTCGCTATTGGTCAGCGCTCGGTCTCTCGGGCATTATCGGCGGCATTATCGGGGGGTGGATGGTGCTCGACCAGGAAACGGGCCGCGGTGCCGCGGACCTTTTCGGCAGCGGCGCACTGAGCCCCAACTTCGCCGTGGGTGCCTCGCTGCTGTGGGCCGGCGGCCTCGCGGCCGGCATGATCCTCTATCACCGCGCCATCGACGACCATGAAGAGCGCGCGTGGCTGTGGGCGGGGCTGGCAGGCTGGTATGCATTCATTTTCCCGGCGCCCATTTGGTGGGCCCTCCATCGCGCAGCGCTCGTCCCGCCCGTCGACGTGATGCCGCTCTTCCTCTTCTCCTTGCTGGTGAACGGCGCTGTCTATCTCTGGCTGAAGTTTCGCTGAGCCTCTTTTCACTTCTCGCCCAACCGCTACAACCTCTCTCCAGAAAGGCCTCCCCCGATGAAAAAATGGTTCAAGAAATTCGCCACCACCTGCGCGATCATTCCGCTCGCGCAGTGCGCATTGATCCCCGTCAACAGCCATGCCTTCGAACCGGCGGCGCAGGTCGCCCCGGTTGCACCGGCAGGAACGCAGCCCGCCGAGACAATCGACGCCGACCCCGCCTTGTGGGTGGTAAAGGACGAGGACACAACCATTTACCTGTTTGGCACGATCCATGTCTTGAAACCGGGCCTCAGCTGGTTCGATGAGGCGGTGAAGGATGCCTTCGACAAGTCCGACGAACTGATGCTCGAGATCGTGGTCCCCGAGGACCAAGCCGAAATGGCAAAGATCATGCTGCCAGTGGCCATCGACCAGAGCGGCAGGACGCTGTCGTCGCGCCTCGCACCGGAAGACCTTGCGGCCTATCAGGCGGCGATGACCAAGGTCGGCGTGCCGCCCGCGCAGTTCGACATGTTCGAGCCCTGGTTCGCAGGAGTCACGCTCACGATGCTTCCGCTCATCAAGCTTGGCTACGCCCCCGAACAGGGCGCGGAAAAGCAGCTGACGAGCTTTGCCAAGGGGGCGAGCAAACCGGTCGCTGGGCTTGAGACGGTCGAGCAGCAGCTCGCCGTTTTCGATACCCTGCCCGAAGACGAACAAGTCGCCTTCCTCAACGCGGTCGTGAAGGATATCGACAATGTCGGAGCGACCCTCGACACGCTGGTCGAGCAGTGGAGCAAGGGCGATCCTGAAGCGCTGGCCGCGACGATGAACGAAAGCCTGGAGGCGACGCCTGGGCTCGCCGAAGCGCTGCTTTATCGCCGAAATGCCAATTGGGCCGACCAGATCAAGGCACGCATGGAGGAGCCTGGAACGGTCTTCATCGCCGTCGGCGCAGGACATCTGGCGGGCAAGCGCAGCGTGCAGGATTATCTGAAGGAACGCGGCCTGACCGTGACGCGGGTCGACTATTGACGGGCGAGCGCCGCCCTGCCCTACCGGGCGGCCGCATAGCGGCCGCCCTTGTCGCCTGCCTGCTTGCCGCCTGCTCGCCGAACAAGGAGACCCTCGAGGCGCATCCCGCAATGTGGCTCGCCGAAGACGAAGATACGCGCATCTATCTGCTCGGTACGATGCATGCGCTTCCCCAACACATCGACTGGGACGGCGGCAAGGTCGCCGAGGCCGTGGCGGCGGCAGGCGAGCTCATCATGGAGCTCTCGCCCGACGAACTCGCAGCGGCGGGCGAGGAGTTTGCGCGCCTCGCGCCGCGCCCGGTGCCGCTCCCGATCGAGAAGCGGCTGACCCCGGCCGCCCTTGCGCAGTACCGCGCGCTCGAGGCGGGCGGACCAGCCTTTGAGGCTGATGCGCTCGACGATTGGGCGGTGATGGTCTTGATGGGTCAGCGCGTGGCACAGCGGGCCGCGCTCACGCCTGACAATGGCGTCGAGGCGCGGTTGACTGACGATTTTCGCGCGGCTGGAAAGCCGATTGGCGGCCTCGAAACCGCGCGAAGCCAGCTCATGCTGTTCGAATCCCTCGATCTGGAGACGCAGCGCGCGCTGCTCACGCGCGCTGCCGACGGCGCCGTCGACGCGGTCGCCGATGTTCGCGCGCTGACTGCCGCCTGGTCGCGCGGTGATGTCACAGCGCTCGAAAAAGTGATCAACGAGGATATCGATGCGGTGCCCCGTGCGCGCGAGGCCATCATCACGGGGCGCAACCGCGCCTGGAGCGGCTGGATCAAGCGCCGCATGGCAAAGCCGGGCACGGTGTTGGTCGCGGTGGGCGCCGGCCATCTGGTCGGCAGCGAGGGCGTACCGGCCATGCTTGCCGCGGATGGTCTCATGGTACAGCGCGTCCAGTAGGGGCGGCAAGGCGCGCCCCTCCCTTGATTACCTTGCCGCGCGCCTGCGCCATTTGGTCCACAAATGCCGCGCGAGGAGCCGCGGGGGCATGCGAAGCCAGTGCGAGCGGATGTAGAAAGCCTGCCGCAGCGCAAAATTGCTCGCCCTGCCCCAATCGTCGCGCGCAAGGAGGCGCCGCTTGAACCAGCGGTCGCGCGGGTCGCGCCGGTCCCAGCCCTCGGGAAGCGCCGCGCCGAAGACGTCGCGCGCGAGGCGGGCGGCGCGGTGGACCACGGCGCGCAGGCCGTGTTTGTCGGCGCGCGCGTCAAGTCGGCCCCAGAAGCCGGGGTCAGACGCGGCAAAATCGCGCGTCAGGCAGTGAAAATCCCAAAGATTGCGCAGCCCCCCCTGCAAATCGCCATCGGCGAGCAGATGTGCGGCCGAGTGGCAGGCCATGTCGGCGGGCGAGAGCACCGCAAAGCCGCTCTTGGTCATCACCGCATCGGTCACGAGCGCGAGGGGGTCGGGCGTCGTGCGATGCGTTTGCGGCAGGATCGTGTGGTGGACGTCGATCATCCGGTCGCGCGCCTTGTGGATCAGCGGCGGCAGTTCGTGCATATGCTCGCGGTAATAGGCATCGTCATAAGGATCGGACTTCACCCATTCCCAGCCCGCCTCGAGCAGCTCATTTTCGGCGCGGCCGATGTCGTGCACGGGGACGAGAATGTCGAGGTCGCCGATCTGCCGCCCCGCAGCGCAGGACAGCTCGGCTGCAGCATAGGCCGTTCCTTTCAGCAAGACGAATTCGATGTGCTCGCTCGCAAGCGCGCGGCGCGCCATCTCGGCCTCCCACAGCGCCTGCTTCGTCGCAACCGCAGCCGCGGCGCGCTCGTCGCAAAAAAGTGCCGCCACCGGACCAGGGAGCGGCGCATCCTCGAGCCGGTGCGCCAGTGCCGCGAGCATCGCCTCGGCGCGCGCAGCCCCGATCACTCCCTCCCATTCGCCCGCGGTCAGCGTCGCCGCCTCGCATCTGCCCGCAAGGAGGTCGGTGAGATGTTGCACCGCGCTCATGATGCCGCCTCGGCCCAGAGCTGTTCGACGAGCGCAAGACCCGCCGCGCTGTCGGGATAGGAAATGCCAAAGGCAGGGACCGTGCGCACGAGCCGCGTCAACGCCTCGAAGCCCGCCTCGCCGAGCGCGGTGTAGTTGGTCGACGCCTCGGTCAGGCGAACAAAGGCCTCACCCTCGCCGATGCGCTCGATCGCTGCCGCGTCGCCAAAACGCGGGAAGAGCAGCAGCGCCGGGCGCGCGGGCTCGTGCATCGCCGCGACTGCCTCCGGGCGCGGAATCAGGTGGCGGATATCGCCCTTGGGCGTACCCGAAAGGAGCGGGCCAAGCCGTGCGGCGTCGACACGCGCCGCCATTTCGCCAATCGCCTCATTCTTGAGGCTCACGGCGCGCGGAAAGGCGAGTGCGTCTCCGCTTCCAGGGTCGATCATCGTGAATTCGTCGCCCATCAGCCGCCAGCCGCCCTCGCCCAGCAAGGCCGCGAGCGTCGACTTTCCCGATCCCGAGATCCCCGACATCAGGACGCTCTTGCCTTCGCGCTCGGCGGCGCTCGCGTGAAGCAGGAGATGCCGCCGCCAGCCGAGCGCGACCTGGAGATTCATCCCCATTTCAGCGGCGAGCAATCCCATCGAGAGCGGCAGCGGCAGCGCGTCGGGCACGACGAAATCGCCGCCGATGTGCACCGAGGGGCGCAGCCAGCGTCGCCATGGCCGCGCCGCGAACAGCCGTACCGTGGCATCGGCGGGGCGCGCGGGATCGTCAGGGTAGGCCGCATAGAGCGTCTCGAGCGCTGCGATCGGCGCGCGCCAGTCGCTCCCGATGCGGAACCGGACGGGTCCCACGGTGATGCGCGTGCTGTGCCTCACGCGGGTTCCACAAGGCCAAGGGCGGCAAGTTCGCGCAGACGTTCGCCAATAAGCCTGCGCGTCTCGGCGCCCTCGGGAAGGTCGAAGCTCGCCGCGAGGCGCGCTGCGAGCAGTGACGCATTGCAGGCCTCGCCGCCCATAGCCGCCAATATCTCGGGCAGCGGCGAGACGACGAGATGCGTCTGCGTGGACCGGCGGTCGAAGATGGCGGTCACCTCGCCCAACGGCTCGACGCGCAGCGCCTCGGCGGGCGCGGCGCGAAAGGTCGGATCAGCCATAATCTTCAGCGGCAGCAATGAGCTTTGCGAGGATCGCCATCAGAGCGGTGCGCTCGGACGCGCTGATATGCGACTCAAGTCGCTCCTCGGTCGCAAGCGCTGCGGGGACGATGGCGTCGTAGAGCGATCGGCCGGTTTCGGTGAGGTCGAGGTGATGCGAGCGGCCATCGGCCTCATGCGCCTGGCGGGCGATGAGCTGGCGCTCGGCGAGCGCCTTGGCCGCGCGATTGACCGTCACCTTGTCCATCCGCGTCGCCTGCACCAGCTCGCGCTGGGTCATCGGCTTGCCCTCGCCCAGAACCGCCATCAGCCGCCATTCGGGAATCTTCAGTCCGAAGCGGTTCTGATAGTCAGCAGCGATCCTTTCCGACAAGGCGTTGGAGGCTATCGACAGGCGATAGGGCAGGAACTGATCGAGGTTCAGCGTCTTGGCGGCCATGGCACACCTATTATCGTCTGTTTGGCGTCTGTGAAGACAGGCTGGCGATTAAATCCGCCTAAAAGGAGAGGCGCGCGCCGACCCAGAGCGTCCGGGGCGTCGCGCGCTCAACGATACCCGCCGAGGAAATCGCCGCCCCGACCAGTGCGTTGAAGAGATTTTCGCCGCGCGCCTCGAGGCTGATCGCATCGGAAACGCGGCATGACAAACCGGCATCGAGCGTCAGTGCATCGCCGAGGCGCTGCAGCCCAAGGTCGTCCTCATTCTGCCGGCCGATATAGCGAAGCGTCGCAAAGCCGCCGAGCGGACCGGCGCCGCGATTGCTCAGCGAGACGCTGCCGCTGTGCTTCGCGACCTGTGCCGGCCGCAGCCCGTCGAGCACCGACGCGGCGCCCGCAGCATCGACGCGCGCGTCGGTGAAGGCGTAGCTTGCGCGCAGCGTCAGCGGGCCGAGCGGCGCGTCGGCGCTGAGTTCGATCCCCTTGCTGTCGATTGCGTCGAGATTCTGCCGCTGGCTGTAGGTCGCCCCCGCTGCGACGAAGCCGACGCCGGGGAAAGTACCGGGCCCGGTGCCGAGCGTCACGTTGGCGATCGCATTTTCGAGGCGATTGCGGAAGAATGTGACGGCGAGGCGCACGTCGCCGAGCGTCACGTCGGCGCCCACCTCGCCGCCCCACAGGCGCTCGGGGCGGAGCAGCTCGTTCGCGGCCGTCGCGTCGGGGCCGACGCGGAAGGGCCGGTAGAGTTCGTTGAGCGTCGGCAGGCGCCAACCGCGATACAGGGCCGCGCGCACCGCGACCGGCCCCGCGGTCCACCGCAGCCCGGCGCGCCCGCTCGCCTCCCATCCCTGCCGCGCGGCAAAATGCGCGTCGGTGATCACCGGCCCGGCGACATTGGCCTCGAAGCGATAGCCCGCGCCGAGCCACCAGCGGTCGACGCGCGCGCTCGCGGTCCACAACAGCCCGTCGCGCGCATCGCCCGAGGTCCATTCGGCGAAGGCGCCCACCGTGTCGCTGCTGCCCCCCGCTATGCGGTGGCGGCCGGGGACGAGCCCGGCGAACATATAATCCTCCTGCGTCCGCCCGGCCGTCCGCCGCCAGTCGACGCCGAGCCGCAGCGGAAAGGCGCCGCCGACCGCCGGGCGCAGTTCGAGCCGCGCGCCAAGGCCGGTCGCGGGCACCCGCTGGCGAAGCGCGGGGGCGAGGCTGCTGCGATCCGCCGCGACGCTCGCGAAGCCGCTGTCGAAATCGCGAAGCTGGAGATAGGCGAGCGCGAGCCACTGCACGCCCGCGCCGGGCTGGTGGAGAAAGCGCAGGCTGGCGTCGACGCCATCGACGCGGCTTTCGCTGAAATCGGTGCCGCGGTCGCGCCGGTCAGAAAAGCCGCGCAGGCTTGCCTCGATGCGGCTGTCGGCGCCTGCATCGAAGCGCAGCCGCACGCCGAGCCCGCCCTGCTCATAAGGCGCCGCGCGATCGACCGCGCCGCGCTGGCCCACGACGACCGGAACAAAGCCTTCGCCGCGGCTGTAGCGACCGTCGATGGCAACTTGCCCATCGCCCAGCCGCGTCCCGGCGCTCCCGGACAGGTCGATGCTGTCGCGGCTGCCATAGGCGGCGCTCGCCTCGACCCCGTCCGTCATGTTTGAATAGAGGCCGATCGTCCCCGCCAGAGCGCCGGGTCCATCGACCCCGCTCCCCCCGCCGCGCGCGACAATGATGCCGCCGAGCCTGATCGAATCATAGGCGCTCCACGCGACCCAGCCGCCGAAAGGATCGGCCTGCGGCACCCCATCGAGCGTGATCAGCGCGCGGCTCGACGCATTTCCGCCCAGCCCGCGCAGCGTCACGCCCTGACTTGTCGGATGCGCGCTCCGCCCGTCGGAGCGCCGAAACTGGGCGAGGCCGCCCTCGTCGCGCAGGCGATTCTCGATGCGCGTGCCGAGCCCGGGATCGAGGTCGCGCAGGATCGCGGCGGACTGGACCGAATTGCTATCGGTCGGCTTCAGCGATCCGCCCCCGACGACGACAATCTCCTCGGCCGGGACATAGCGCGCCGGGATGAAGATCGGCTCGCCCTTGTCCTGCGCCATCGCCGCCGCCGGCAGCGCCAGCGCGGCCGCCCCCGCGAGCCGGAGGATCACGCCGCCTTCACCGCGTCGGGGTGCGCCTTTTGAAACGCCTCAAGCTCCATGCAGGCAGCGTCGATCGCGACAAGGCGTGGAAAGGCATCGAGCGGCACTTCGAAGCGGCGCGCATTGTACATCTGGGGCACGAGGCAGCAATCGGCGATCCCCGGCGTGTCGCCGCCGAGATAGTGCCCCTCCCCCGCCATGGCCTCGAGCGCGTCGAACCCTTCGAGGATCCAGTGGCGGTACCAATGATCCTTGGTCTGTTCGTTAAGCCCGAGGTCGCGCTTCAGATATTTGAGCACGCGCAGATTGTTGAGCGGGTGGATGTCGCACGCGACGACATGCGCCTGCGCCAGCGCGACGGCGCGCGGCATCGGCGCATCGGGGATGAGCCGCGGCTCGGGATGGGCGCGGTCGAGCCAGTCGATGATCGCAAGGCTCTGGATGATCGTTTCGCCGTCGGCGACGAGCATCGGCACGAACCCTTGCGCATTCTGGGCGAGATAAGCCTCGCTCTTCTGCTCGCCTGCGATCAGGCTGACCTCGACGCGTTCATAGGCGAGACCCTTGAGGTTCAGCGCGATGCGGACGCGGAAGCTTGCCGAGGAACGGAAATAATCGTGAAGAACGAGCAAGGTCATGTCCTGCCTAATGCCCGGCCTTCGGCATCTCGGCAATCCATTGCCGAAGCAGCGCCGCGCCTTCCTTGTGAACGGTCGAGCGGCCGACCTCGGGCATTGCGATCCCCGCCTCGAGACTTTCGAGGCGGTAGATGAGGAAACTCTGATCGGGATCGCCGGGCCAAATAGCAAATTCCATCCCGCCGCTGCCGCGTCCCGCCGCGGTCGGACGCTTGCGGATACCATAGTTGACGCCGACGGGATCGCTCCAGCGCAGGAAGAGCCCGCTGTTCGATGCGCTTCCTTCGGGATTGTGGCAATGGGCGCAGTTGACGTCGAGATAGGCGCGGGCGCGCTCTGCGATCGAGCCGGTGGCGGGATCGTCCCAGCGCGGCATCGGCATGGCGGTCGCGGGCGCCTCGGCAAAGAAGCGCGCAAATTCGGGGCGGCTGAGCGCGGCGGCGAAATCGATATTGGACGCCTTGGGCCCGATCGGCACGATCGCGCCTCGCTTGCTGTGGCATTCCTTGCACTGATTCTTGTTGGGCACGGCATAACGGATGCTGTGCGCATCGCCGCCCGGGCTCTTGAAGCTTACCGGCACCCGGCGCCCCGCCAGGGCGAGCGTCGCATCCTTGCCGTCGGCGTCCCAGATATAGGGGAGCGCCGTCCAGCCGCTCGCGCGGTGAAGCAGGAGCCGCGTCTCGACCGGCCGTCCGCCGTTATGGTCGGGCCAAGCGAAGTTTTTGACGATCATGCTGCCGAGAGGAAAATCGATATGCCCGTCCTCTGCGACGCGCGCCTTCTCGCCCGGCGGCACCCAGATCAGCCGCTGCTTGTCGGCATAGTCGCTAAAGAGCGGCGTACGCAGCGTGTAAGGAAGCAGCGCGTCGATGGGCTCGCTGGTCCCGGGCCGAAAAATGCCGAAGGCCGAAAGCTTCGCGGGCAAATCTCTGCCGTCGATCACCGCCTGGTTCGGCGCGGGCTCTGGCAGCGCGGCAGCCATGCTGGCGCACATAAGAGCCGCGGCGGCCGCTGCCGCGATACGCTTCACTGGACGCGCGCCTCCATGGTCGCGGGCAAGGTGACGCCCGCGAGCGGCTCGGAAGCGTCGCCCTTGAGGTCGGCAGGCGACGGCTTCGCTTCGCTCTGCGGCGTGCCGACGTCGGGGAGGTTGAGCGAGAGCACGCCGACCTCATCGTTGACGATCGCGCTCCCGGCGCCGTCCCACAGCACGGGCGGAATATTGCCGCCCATCGCGGCGGCGATCTCGGCCCCCCCGGGAAAGGCTGGGGCAAAGCCCGCATTGCCGTGCTGATTGTCCCACACCGCAATGTCCTTTGGGATCGGCTGATATTTTTCGTCCTCATAAGGATAGCGGTAGCCGACGATCATCACATTCGCCGTGCCATTGTCGGCGAGCAGATTGCCGAAAATCTCGACGCGGCTGTTCGCCATGACCAGCACGCCGGTGCCGGTCGGCACGCTCGCGACGATATTGCCCTTGGGCGCGAAATTGGGCGTGCTGTTGTCGCTCACCACATTGTCGAAGACGCGGACATTATGGCCGCCCTGCTGCGGCAGGCTCGGCAGATCGAAAACCAGGATCCCGCCCGTATTCTTCGTCGCGATATTGTCGTGGACGTCGGCGTCGTAGCAATTCTCGATCTCGATCCCCGCGACATTCTCCATCGCGATCGAATCGCGCACGACGATATTCCTTGACTGGCCGACATAGATGCCCGCGTCGGACGCGCCGCGAACATAGACGCTGTCGATCAGAACGTCGCTACTCTCGACCGGATAGATGCCGTAGGCGCCGTTGGTCTGCTTCGGCCCCGCGGTCCATTCGACGCGCAGTTGATGGTAGACGATACGGTCGGCACCCTTCGACTTGATGCCATCGCCTTTGGTGTTGAGGACCGCGAAATTGGTGAGATAGACGTCGTCCGACGTGACGAGAAGCCCCTCGCCCGCGCCCTGCTGGCCCGAAAAATCAAGGATCGTGCCATCGCCATCCTTGGTGCCGGCGCCGCGCAGCGTGACATTGTCGACGTCGAGCGAGAGCCCGTCGGTGAGCGTCCAGGTGCCGGCGCCCAGTTCGACGACGTCGCCAGGCTCGGCGAGGATCAACGCTTCTTGCAGTTTCTCGTTCGCATCGGGGGCGCCCGCGGCGACGCTGATCGTCTTCGCAGCGGCGGGGCTGGCCGCAACGGCGAGCGCGGCGATGAATGAAACCCAGTGGACTTGCATCTAATCTCTCCCTGCTTTTTTCGCAGCATGCGGCAAGCCGCGAGAGATGCCAAGGCCTTGCTTACAGCGATGTAGATCAGCTCGCCCGGGGAATGCGCGGGGAGAAGCGCCTAGGGCGCGTCGCCCAAGATCCAGTCGACCCCGGCGGCGACGTGGATCCGCGCTGTGTCATAGATGGGCAGCACATTGGCATCGGGATCGACGAGCATGACGAGTTCGGTGCAGGCAAGCACCAGCGCCTCGACATCCTGCTTGGCGATATCGGTGATGAAGGTGCGCATGGTGCGGCGCGAATCCTCGGTCACCTTGCCCTGCATCAGCTCGTCGTAGACGATGCGATCGACGTCCTCCGCGCGGCTCCCGTCATAAGGAGCAAGCGTCAGCCCGTAACGCACGAGGCGCTGGCGATACCAGGCTTCGGTCATCACATTGCGCGTGCCGATGACCGCGGCTGACTTGACGCCGTCTGCGCGCATCTTCTCGCCGGTTTCGTCGACGATGTGGAGGAGCGGGATCGAGATGGCTGCCGCGACATCTTCCGCCACCTTGTGCATCGAGTTCGCTGCGATCATCAGCGCCGTCGCGCCCGCATCCTCGAGCCGCTTTGCCGATTGGATCAGCGCATTCCTGGCATGCGCCCACTCTTCGGGCGTGTTCAGCCGCGACAGGTCGCAATAATTGAGGCTTTCAAGCAGGATCGGGGCCGAGCATCCTGTCCCGATCCGCTTCTGCACCCCCTTGTTGAGGTGGCGATAATAAATCTCGGTCGAGGCCCAGCTGATGCCGCCGATGAGGCCGATCTTGCGCATTTCGTTCCCAAACTCCGTTCGCCCGGGCCTTGTCGAGCTTTCCAATTACCTTGCCTCAGTGGCACGAACGTCGCTTTGACATGCCCGGGCGACCGGTTCGCCGATGACCTCTCAGTGCCCGCCGCCGTTCAGCGCCTTGACGATGTCGTCGGCCATTTTCTTCGCATCGCCAAGGAGCATCATCGTCTGGTCCATGTAAAAGACATCGTTGTCGACCCCGGCATAGCCGACCCCCCCCATCGAGCGCTTGACGAACAAGACGGTCTTCGCCTTTTCGACATCAAGCACGGGCATACCGTAGATCGGCGATGATTTATCGGTCTTGGCGGCCGGATTGGTCACGTCATTCGCGCCGATGACAAAGGCGACGTCGGCCTGCGCAAACTCGCCATTGATGTCCTCCAGTTCGAAAACCTCGTCATAGGGGACATTCGCCTCGGCAAGCAGCACGTTCATATGGCCGGGCATCCGCCCTGCAACCGGGTGGATCGCATATTTGACGTTGACGCCTTCCTTCTTGAGAATATCCGCCATCTCGCGCAGCGCGTGCTGGGCCTGCGCAACCGCCATGCCATAGCCTGGCACGATGATGACATTTTCCGCCTGGCTCATGAGGAAGGCGGCATCGTCAGCGCTCCCCGGCTTCCACGGCCGCTGCTCCTTCGCCCCGGCTGCCCCGGCGCTCGCGTCGGCGCCGAAGCCGCCCGCGATGACGCTGAGGAAGCTGCGGTTCATCGCGCGGCACATGATGTAGGAGAGGATCGCACCCGACGAGCCGACGAGCGCGCCGGTGATGATCATCGCAGTGTTGTGAAGCGTGAAGCCCATCGCCGCGGCGGCCCAGCCCGAATAGCTGTTGAGCATCGAGACGACAACCGGCATGTCAGCGCCGCCAATGGGGATGATGAGCAGGAAGCCGATCAGGAAGCTGAGCGCGGTAATCGTCCAGAAGACAGCGGGCGACTGATCGGTGAGGAAATAGCCGATGAGACCCAGGATTGCAGCGAGCGTTCCGAGGTTGATGACGTGGCGCAGCGGCAGGAGGATCGGCGCGCCCGACATATTGCCGTTGAGTTTCAGGAAGGCGATCACCGAGCCTGAAAAGGTGATCGCGCCGATCGCGATACCGAGCCCCATCTCGATGCGGCTGACGGTGAAGATCTGCCCCGCTTCATCAGCGATGCCGAAAGCACCGGGGTTGAGATAGGCGGCGGCTGCCACGGCAACCGCGGCGAGGCCGACGAGGCTGTGGAAAGCTGCGACAAGCTGCGGCATCGCCGTCATCGCGATCTTGCGCGCCATGACGATGCCGATGACGGCGCCGACCGCGATCGCGCCGAGGACCTCGATGGGATTGGCAAGTTCGTGGGTCAGCAGCGTGGTAACAACTGCGATTCCCATGCCCGCCATGCCGAAGCGGTTGCCCCGGCGCGACGAGGCGGGCGACGACAGGCCGCGCAGCGCGAGGATGAAGAAAACCCCGGCGACCAGATAGGCCAGGGCCACCCAGGGATTGATCGGTGCGACGTCGTGCATGTGAAACTCTTCCCCTGTAGAGCGCGCCTCAGCAGCTCGTCAAAATTTTCAGATTATCAGCGCCTTAGCGCTCTTTTTTCTTGTACATGGCGAGCATGCGTTCGGTGACTGCGAAGCCGCCGAAAATATTGACGCTTGCCATCACGACGGCGGCGAGGCCGAGCCATTTCGAGAGCGGCGATCCCGCCGCAGCGCTCGCGATCAGCGCGCCCACGATAATCACCGAGGATATCGCATTGGTCACGCTCATCAGCGGCGTGTGCAGCGCCGGCGTCACTGACCAGACGACGAAATAGCCGACGAAGCAGGCGAGGACAAAAATCGAGAAAATCGCAATAAAATCCATGATATATCTCCCGATTTCTGCCTATCCGAGCAATCGCTCGTTGACGACCTTGCCGCCCTGGGTGAGGCGGACCGCATTTCCTATTTCCTCGTCGAGGAGAGGCCTTCCTGCTTCCTTGTCCCAGAAGGCGGACAGGAAATTGAAGAGGTTGCGGCTGAACAGCGCGCTTGTATCGGCAGGCATGAGCGCCGCAATATTCTTGGCCCCAATCACGGTGACGCCGTGAATGCGCTTCGTCTCACCCGGGGCCGATCCCTCGACGTTGCCGCCGCTCTCGGCGGCCATGTCGACAATCACGCTGCCCGAGCGCATGGTCGCAATCTGCGCGTCCGAAATCAGCCGCGGCGCCGGACGTCCGGGGATGAGCGCGGTGGTGATGACGATGTCCTGCTTGGCGATATGCGAAGACACAAGTTCAGCCTGCGCCGCCTTATATTCGTCGGACATTTCGGTGGCGTAGCCGCCCGCGCCCTCGCCCTCGATCCCGGCGACGCTCTCGACGAAGATCGGCTTGGCACCGAGGCTGAGGATCTGTTCCTTGGTCGCGGCGCGCACGTCGGTCGCGCTGACCTGCGCCCCGAGGCGGCGCGCCGTGGCAATCGCCTGCAGGCCAGCCACGCCCACACCCATGATGAAGGCCTTGGCGGCGCTCACCGTGCCCGCCGCGGTCATCATCATCGGAAAGGCGCGGCCATAGGCATTCGCGGCGATCAGCACCGCCTTGTAGCCCGCGAGATTCGCCTGACTCGAGAGGATGTCCATCGACTGCGCGCGGGTGATACGCGGCATGAACTCCATCGCCAGCGCCTCGATCCCGAGCCTTGCATAATCATCGACGCGCGCGCGCTCACCAAAGGGATTGAGCCCGGCAGCGAGCCACGCGCCCTCGGCGAAGCCCGACAGTGTCGCAGGATCCGGCCCCTGCACGCCGAGGATGATGTTTGCCCCATTAAGCGTCTCGGCCCGGCTGCCGACGCTGGCGCCTGCGGCTGCATAGTCGGCATCTGAGATCGAGGCTTGCTCGCCCGCGCCTGCCTCGACGGCAACATTGGCGCCAAGGCCAATGAACTTCTTGACGGTTTCGGGGGTCGCAGCGACACGGGTCTCGCCAGCGGCGAGTTCCTTCAGGACGGCGATGCGCATGCCGGGCCGGTCAGGACGCGAGCAGAAGAACGACGAAGGCGGTCACGAGCACCGTGATGATCGCCCCTACCTTGAACAGGCTGAGGAAGCCCGAATAGGTTTCCTGTGCTGCTTTGATATCCTGTTCGGACGACATTGGCTCTTCCCCTTATATTGCTCGCTTCGCGCACGCCGCACGCGCGGGTCGATTCTGGATTCGCGCAGGTCTTAGCTACGCCTTCTGCTATCCTCAAGCCCCGCCACGAAAGCAGCGAGGCCTTAATCGCCCTTTTACCCCTCTTGCCTAAAGCAGGCGAAGAGAGCGGAACAACGGCCTGACCAGGCCAACGAAGGGGCGGAAAGCAAGAGCGATGGCAAGCGCGCGCGACACACGAACGGTGATGATCGTCGACAGCGAACCGGCGCAGCAGCGCTTCTTGTCGGCGCTGGTTTCGCGCGGCGGCTGGCGCAGCACGGTCGCGGCCGACACCGACACGGCTCTTGCCAAGCTCGGCACGCAGGAGGGCCTGGCGCTCGACGCCGTCCTCGTCGACCAGGGCGCGCCGGGCATTGCCATTCCCGAATTCGTCGCGGAGCTCCGGCGCTGGCGCCCCGCCCTGCCGCTCATTGTCATCACCATGCGCAACGGGGTCGAGGTCGCCGTCAGCGCCATGCGCGCCGGCGCGAGCGATTTCGTCCAGAAGCCCATAGCTCCCGATCGCTTGCTCGGCGCCCTCGATCGCGTCGCCTCGACCGCCGGTCCGCAGGGCGAGCTTCGTCCGCTCACCGAAAAGCTGCGCGCGCCGCTCGCCTTTGAGGAAATCATCGGATCGAGCCCGAGTTTCCGCAGCGCGCTTGCGATCGCCGCCAAGGCGGCCCGCGCGCGCGTGCCCGTGATGATCAACGGCAAGCCCGGCACCGGCAAGGAAGTCTTCGCGCGCGCCATCCACAGCGCGAGCCCGCGGGCGCGCGGGCAGCTTGTCATGGTCGACTGCTCGGCAGTGTCGCCGGGGCTCATCGGATCGGGCCTCTTCGGCCACGAGCGCGGCGCTTTTCCAGGCGCCTTCGACCGCCAGATCGGCCGCCTTGTCCAGGCCGATGGCGGAAGCATCATCATCGACCATGTCGAATGCATCCCGCTTGAGACGCAGGCCAAGCTTGTCGAATTCCTCAATACCGGCGAGGTGCAGATGATCGGCGGCACGATCCGCCAGAGCGTCGATGTGCGGATCATCTCGACCAGCGCGAGTCCGCTCGACAAGCTGATCGAGGCCGGGCATTTCCGCGAGGACCTGTTCTACGCGCTGTCGAGCGCCCAGCTTACCCTGCCTTCGTTGAGCGAACGCCGCGGCGACGTCGGTCCGCTCACCCGTCACTTGCTCGCGCGGATCAGCGGCCTCCCGGGGATGGGGCCGATCGGCGTCACCGACGATGCGCTCCGCCTGCTTGCAGCTTACGCCTGGCCGGGCAATGTCCGCCAGCTTCAGGACGTGCTGTTCCGCGCCGCGGTCGCGAGCAAGACCGATGTTCTCACGAGCGCCGATTTTGCCGCAATCGAGGCGGCGCTCGGCGGGAGCGGAGCAAACGGACAGGGAGAAATCGCGATCAACGGCGAAGCGATCGGCGTCACTCTCTATCTTCCCGACGGAAATCTGCGCCCGCTCGAAGAGATTGAGGCCGACGTGATCCGCCTCGCCATTGGCCATTACCGCGGTCGCATGAGCGAGGTTGCACGGCGCCTCGGCATCGGCCGCTCGACCCTCTATCGCAAATTGAGCGATCTGGGCATCGATACTGCGGCTTGAAATCGCAAGGCTTTGCGCCGCAAGCGGAGAAGTCGAGCTGCGCTGGCCTCATAAGGAGCATCCGGCGTAAAGGCCGCCGCCCTGGTCGCTCGCCGCGGCAATATGATCCAGCGGCGGCGAGGCAGACCAGAATCCGGCACAAATCAGGCTGTCCCGCGATCGCGGTCCGGATTGTCCCCCACCCTTGGGGCCATTATCGTTTGTCGCATATGTATTTCGGCGGCTGAAGACGATCGCATGGCAATTTTCATACTCGTTGCCACGGCGATTCGGGCCTGCCCCTTGCGGCCGTCCCTGCTTCACTATTATTGATAGGCTGTCGCCGTCCGGTCACCGTACAAGCGGTCATCATTTCTTCGCGGGGGTGGTATATGAAACAAGCGACCAAGAGGCCGAGCGCCAAGACCGTGCAGGCATTGCTGGAAAAACATGCGTGCCCGGTGCCATTCCACGAGGTGCGCACGCGGTTCCTGGGCAGTATCGCGACCCCCGTTGTATGGGTCTCGCCGGTACAGATCGTCGAGGATCTGTGGGACGGCGAATTGCCGACCTTCGATAATATCGATGCCGTCAACGAGCTGCTTGGCATCCTGCTGCGCGGCTTGTGGAACGACCTCACCCGGCATCAGAAACGCAGTCAGCCATTTCGATTGACCCGTATGACTGTGGAAACTGCCGAAGATCTGGGACGATATGGCCTTGTTCGTCTCCAGGAACTGGACGGGTTCATCGAGGGACTTTTCAATGGGGAGGATGTCATCGAACTGCCCGAGCGGGCGCACGAGGCCGTTGAGCGGCTTGCCGAGATGCGCGCCATGATGGCAGGGATCTGCGAACTCTTTTCGCAGAACCCGCATCTGGGCGCTCGACCAAAGATTGAAACAAGCGTCAGGCTCTTGCGTCAGATGACGCGGGTCATGGAGGCCGAGATTCATGAAGCTGTATTATCCTGCACCCGCGCTCGCCTCGGGATGATGGAGAGCGTCTTCACCGAGAAGCCGACGGTGCATTGATGGCCCGTGCCGGAAGAGCAGCTCCGCGAAACTGCGGAAGATTGAAGCCCTCTATGCTGGCGCCGGGGCGGAGGGTGAGACGTCGGCCGCGGGCGCCGCTGCGGAGCGTATCCGCCTTAGATTCGAGACAGCGAGCAAGCAGGCGCGGGCTGAGGAGTTTAAATTCTCAATTCCTGATCCTTGATCTCGTCAGCTTTTCATCGCCCTATGCCGACGATATGGCATCAAGCCGTTCCGCTACTCGCGGATGCACCGGCAGACCGCGATCATCCGTGCCCCGGCCAGCTTCGTCCAGACAACGCTATGGCCCGAGTTCGACGAATTGAGCGGCGCGCTCCACGCCCATCTCCACGAGATTACCGCGAAGATGGCGAGGAATGCTTGAAGCGACCCAGGATGCCGATGAGCTAATCGATCCGCACCGATTGCGGTGGTACATCCTCCATATTGCGCAGCCCGTTTTCATCGCTGGCGATGCCGAGCCACTAATGGCTGACTGCAGGCATCCGCCACTTGGCAACTGGGTGCGGCATAATCCTGCGTTTAGAATGACGACCTTAGGGCAATAAGGATATGGCGAACATTCAAACGTCCATGAGACCTGCCGCAAAGCCGAATGGCAAATATAGAGTGACGCGCATCGAGACTTGAGGCTGCGACCCCGATTCAGGCCGTCAGCGCTGCGTCCCTCAATCCGCGCCACACGCGCAGCGCCTGGCGATTCTCGGCTATGTCGTGCACGCGCAGCAACTGCGCGCCCTGCGATGCGGCCTGATAATGGAGCGCGACACTCCCGCCCAACCGCTGATCCGCAGGCGCCTCGTTATCGAGCGCGCCGACCATCCGCTTACGGCTCGCCCCGAACAGGATCGGACAGCCGAGCGTGTGAAACAGCGCCAGGCCGTTTACCAGCGCAAGATTGTCGGCGACCCCCTTGCCGAAGCCGAGACCTGGATCGACGATGATCTTCGCAGGGTCGATTCCGGCCGCGATACAGGCTGCGATGCGCTCTTCGAGCATATCGTAGACATCGAGGAGCGGATGATCATATCCGCGGCCCTCATGCGGGTCGCTCTTTGCCGACGGCGCGTGCATCAGCACAACAGGGCACCCAGCGCCCGTGACCACCTCCACCGCGCGCGCATCGTAGCGCAGCGCCGAAATATCGTTGACGATCGCCGCTCCCGCGGCGAGCGCGGCCTCCATGACCGCGGCCTTGCGCGTGTCGATCGATACCGCAGCGCCGCCCCTCGCAAGCGCCGCGACGACGCCTTCGACACGCGCGATCTCGTCCCCTTCCCAGACCAGGGGCGCTCCGGGGCGCGTCGATTCCCCGCCCACATCTATGATCGCCGCCCCTGCTGCTGCCATGGCGAACCCCGCCTCGGCCGCTGCAGCGGCGTCAACATGCTTGCCGCCATCGGAAAAGCTGTCGGGCGTGACGTTGAGAATGCCCATGAGCTGCGGTTCATTAAGACGCACCGTCCGCTCGCCGAGCACGAGCGCGCTGCGTGGACGCTGCACCGCCGCGCGCTGCGCCATTGCTGCCTCCCCCAGCGCGACCGGCATGGCCGCGATCCAGTCATCGAGCTCGGGTACCGGCACAAGCGCTGATCGGATCGCGCCGCCCTCGCGCAGGCTGATCTGCCACCCGGCGAACCAGAGCATCGTGTCGGCAAGACGCAGGCAGGCCTCGTCGAGCTCGTGCGGCCGGTCGACGAACCAGGCGGGGCGAAGATAGATTTTCGCGCTCGCCGAGGCGCTGGAGAGGCTCGGTTTGGTTAGCGAAGCAAACATACTCCCCCTCTCCGTAAGTGCTGAGCTCTCCTGCGCACCCTTCTCCCTTCCGCAACCTTGCAGTCCAGGCGCGGCCCTTCGACCAGCTTGAAGCGAGGTCTGGGAGGCACCGAAACTTACGCCTCGTTGGCGAGCAGCCAGTCCTGCCGCACCGCGTCAATGACGCGCAGCACCTTGCCATTATCGACATGCCAGAAGGTCCAGCCATTGCAGCTCGGCGCGCCCTGCACGCTTGCACCGACTTTGTGGATCGACCCCGGTGCCTGCCCCTCGCACTCGAGGCTACCGTCGACCCGCACCTTAGCCCGCCAGCGACGCTTGGTGTCAGTCAGCATCGTTCCCGGCGGGATCATGCCGCACTCGACGAGCGTACCAAAGGCAACGCGCGTCGCAGCCTTTGGCGCCATCATCGTCTTCACCGCGCTCTCGTCGAGCGGCAGCGCCATTTCGATGCGCTCCTTGGCCGCGGCGATATAATCATCCTCACGCTCGATCCCGATGAAATGGCGCCCGAGCCGCTTTGCGACGGCGCCGGTCGTGCCGGTTCCGAAAAAAGGATCGAGGATCACGTCGCCGGGGTTCGAGCAAGCAAGCAGAATGCGATAAAGCAACGCTTCGGGTTTTTGCGTCGGGTGAACCTTGTGTCCGCCCTTCTTGAGCCGCTCCTGCCCGCCGCAAATCGGGATCAGCCAGTCGCTGCGCATCTGGAGTTCGTCGTTCAGCGTCTTCATCGCGCGATAGTTGAAGGTATAGCGCGCCTTTTCGCCCATCGATGCCCAGATCAGCGTCTCATGCGCGTTGGTAAAGCGCGTTCCCTTGAAATTGGGCATCGGGTTCGCCTTGCGCCAGACGATGTCGTTGAGGATCCAATAGCCCTGATCCTGCAAGGCGGTGCCTACGCGAAAGATATTGTGATAGCTGCCGATCACCCAGATGCTGCCGCCCGGCTTGAGGATGCGCTTTGCTTCCTTGAGCCACGCATGGGTAAAACGGTCGTAGGCAGCGAGACTGTCGAACTTGTCCCAATCATCGTCGACCGCGTCGACCTGGCTTCCGTCGGGACGGGTAAGATCGCCCCCGAGCTGGAGATTATACGGCGGGTCTGCAAAGATGATGTCGACCGAAGCTGCGGGGAGCGCGCGCATCGTCTCTATGCAATCGCCCTGCAAGATGCTGTCGAGCGGCAGATCCGCGGGGACCGCTTTCGGTGCCCGCTCTTTCCCTGCCGGCGCCTTGACCCGCTCCATCACTCCCATGCCGCTCGCCCCTGTTTGTTGCAAAGAAGGCCCTGATGAGTCCGGCGACAGCCGCCGTCAAGCTCAGGACTCTAGGAAATCCGCGTGTCCAAATGGTTAAGGGGAGGAGAACGAAAGGAGTCTGCCACGACATATGGAGTCCGCCGCGCGGCCAAGACTCAACCACTGGTAGTGTGGCAGCGGGGACTCACTGGGCAAAAAAATCCTGCAGTGCCCGTTACCAGCGGTTCCAGACCTTCTCGGCGAACCCGGGCAGGCCGCGTACAGCGAGCAGTGCGCCGTCATCGAGGATCACCTGTCCGGAAAAATAGCCAAAGACCTGATCCTGCTCGGTCTTGACCATGCCGGCTTCGACCTTGGCCCAGCGGTTGACCGCGGGCACAAAATGCATCTCGAAGCGCCCGTCATTGCTTGTGAAGTGCCACCGATCGCTGTCGGGCGCGCCGCTGGGCATGTGAAAGGCGATCTGATCAAGCTTGTGCGCGCGGCCATCAACGAACAGCATATTCTCGCTCGCCGCGGAGGTCTCGCCAAAGCCATAGCCGATGTCGAAACCAATGGGCCGCCCCTCGACAAGGCCCGACGCCGAGCCCCAGTACCAGACATTGTCATAGGTCCACCCGCCGCGGCCCCAATCGAGAACCCCAAAGGAGGTTTCCGGCGTGAAATCATGGACCTGTGATCCGATCCTCACACCGCCCCGCGCCGGCATGCAATTGATTTTCTGATTATAGTAAAAGGCGTGCGGGTCGTCGGCGAAGGGAGTGGCAATGACCATCCGCTCCATCGGGGGCTGATCGAGCCGGATTTCACCCGATAGCCCGCGGCCGCCGTCGAAGCCGGGCGCGCGGACCGTCAGCCTCCGTCCGCCCGGCTCGTGGCGGAAGGCAAGGTCCAGCTCATCCTGTGCCTGGACGATATCGCCTGCATCGGCGCTGGCAGGCAGCGCCATACTCCCCATCGGCTCGGCAATCAGCGCGCCGTCGTTCACAAAGCTTCGCCCGCGCAGATCCATCCACGAAACGCCCAGATATCCGATATAGCCGTTGTCCGCGACCGTCAGTGCTAGCCCGAAATCCGCGTTGAGGATGCAATAATAATCCCACTCCTTGATGCGCGCGGGGTCAGCCGCGATCCGGCTGCGGTCGTAGCGGCGTACCTCGTGCGTCGCATAACCGGGATCTATAAGATGCCCCGCCGCATCGTGGAGGGGCCCCTCGCCCATGACATGCTGCGCCATCGCTTTGCTCGCTCCTCTGCCGCCTAAATCCCGGGATCCACCCCGGTGAGGTCGATCGAACGCTCCCAAAGCTCGTGCGCGAGCCTGGGATCGCGCGCCATGCTCGTCGCCCGCGCCGGGCCCGAGCGGCCAGTCACCTCGCCCAGCCCCTGAGGCCCCAGATAATCGCCGCCCTGCACATTGGCGCCCGTCGCCGCCTGCAGCGTCGGCCAGGCGCCCCGCGCCGCGCTGTTGAAGAAGGGGGTCGCAAGCGGGGTCATATAGCGAAGCGGCATCGGCAGGTGCCGTGTGAGCTCGGTGAGCGCGACGCCCGGGTGACAACCGATCGCCTGCGTCGCGCGGCCGGCCTTCCCGAGCCGCCGGTCGAGTTCGTACATCGTCAGCAGATTGGCGAGTTTGCTGGTCTGATAGCGCTGCCAGACATGATAGCTGCGACTCGCGTCGAGGTCGCTGTAGTCCATGTGCCCGCCCTTGTGCGCGAGGCTGGCGGTGATCACGATGCGGTCGTCGACATGGGGGTGGATGAGACCGGTGAAGGCGAAGGGGCCGAGGTGATTGACCCCGAATTGCAGTTCCACGCCCTGCCGCGTCAGCGTCCGCCGCGGAACCATCACCCCGGCGTTGTTGATGAGCACGTCGATCCTTGGCCCGGCGAGTACCGCTGCCGCGGCCTCGCGGACCTGGTCGAGGTCGGCAAGGTCGAGCCTCAAAAAGCTCATTTCGGCCTTGGGCTCGTCAGCGCGGATCGCGGCCATCGCCGCCTCGGCACGCGCCGCATCGCGGCACGCAAGCACGACATGAGCGCCGCGCGCCGCGAGGACCTTCGCGGTTTCATAGCCGATCCCGACATTGGCACCGGTGACGAGAAAGCGCCGCCCGGTCAGCGCGCCGACATCCTCGGCGGTGAATCCGCTGCGCATCGCCTCTCCCCTCCTCCGGCGGTCAGACCAACTGCAATTGCGCGACCGGCGCGAAGCTCGCCCGGTGGAGCGGCGTCGGACCGTGCTCGCGCAGCGCCCTGAGATGCTCGGGGGTACCATAGCCCATGTTCGTCGCCCAGCCAAAGACCGGGTAGTCGCGTGCCGCTGCGACCATGATGCGATCGCGATGCTCCTTGGCAATGATGCTCGCGGCGGAGATGCAGGGGTGCAGCGAATCGCCGCCGATCACCGCGCGGGCCCGATATTTCCAGCTGGGCAGGCGATTGCCGTCGACGAGCACCTCGTGAGGGTCGCAGGCGAGCGCCTCGACCGCGCGCGTCATGGCAAGAAACGTTGCCTGCAGGATGTTGATGGTATCGATTTCGGCGACGCTCGCCTCGCCGATGCCCCAGCGGCAGCGCGTCTTGATCAGGATTTCAAGCTCGCCACGGCGCTTCGCGGTCAATTTCTTTGAATCGTCAAGGCCGTCGATTCCGCCTTCGCACAGGATCACCGCCGCCGCGACCACCGGCCCCGCGAGCGGGCCGCGACCGGCCTCGTCGACCCCGACCGTCAGATACGCCAAGGGGGATATCTCCGATATTCACCCGCCTGATAGAGGCAAAGGCGATTTCCAGCAGGATCGGTCAGTCGCGCCTCGCGCCAGCCCCACTCCTCATCTTTCGGCATCGCATCGAAGCGCACCCCGCGCCGCGCGAGATAAGCGACCCATGCATCGAGCGCGCCGCTTTCGAGATAGATTGTCGCGCCGCCCGCCCCGCCAATCCCGACGTGGACCGAGAGGGTTGCACCGTTGGCGGCTTCAAAGCGCGCGTAGCCATTCTCCGGGCTGTCGACGATCTGCGTCAGCCCCATCTGCTTGTAGAAGGCGACCGAGGCGCCATAGTCGGCCGCCGGCAGCGTGACCTGGTTGAGCGCCGGACCGGTAAACAGCCCGTCATTGCGCACCGCCTGCTGCCCCATCGGACCATGCCCCTCGCCAAGCCCCGGCGCATCGAGCAGCGAGAGACGCACGAAATCGCGCGCGCGCGCGGTCGCTGGCTCGACCGGCATGCCCTGCGCGAGCCCGGTGGCGATAGCGCTCGCAAGCGTGCAGCCGGTGCCATGCGTGTAGGGCGTGTCGATCCTCGGCGCTTCCCAGCGCGCGACTTCGCCCGCCCCGGCCTCGAGCAGCCGGTCGGTCACCATCTCGCCTTCGCCGTGCCCGCCCTTGACGAGCAGCGCGCAGCCGTACGCGAGAATGGCCTCTTCGCCGCCGAGCGCTGACAGTTCGCCGAGGTTGGGGGTCACCAGCGCCGCACGCGCCAGCAGCGCCTCGAATGCCCGGATCGTCGCTGCGTCGGCGAGCACCGATCCACTCGTCGACACCATCACCGGATCGAAGACGACGGGCGCCCCCGAAAGGTCGGGACGCGCCAGCCGCTCGGCAACGGCTGCCGCGGTTTCGGCGCTGCCGATCATCCCGATCTTGATCGCATCGACGCCGATGTCGCTCGCGACGCTGTCGATCTGCATCAGCACCATGTCCGTCGGGACCGCGTGCACGCCCTGCACCCCGAGTGTATTTTGCGCTGTAATCGCGGCAATCGCAGTCATCGCGTGACCGCCAAGCATCGTCACCGTCTTGATGTCGGCCTGGATCCCTGCGCCGCCCCCGCTGTCGGATCCGGCGATGATCAGGACCCGCGCCGTCATCGCACCGCCCCCGATCGCGTCATCGCGCGCCCGGATGGCGCCGCTCGGTCGACGCCGGGAATTTGGCCAGCGCCGCGCCTTCCCGCAGCGGCCGGTCGAGCAGGTCACCGCCACAATTGGGGCAGCGCTCGTCGAGCTTGTCGGCGCAATCGGCGCAGAAAGTGCACTCGAACGAGCAGATGAAGGCGCCGTGGATGTCGGCGGGCAGATCGCGGCCGCAACGTTCGCAATCGGGGCGCATTTCGAGCATGTCTATTCTCCTGCAGCAACGCGCACTGCGTCGCAAATCATATCGACCACGCGCTCGACTTCGCCGGCGTCGTCGCCCTCGGCCATCACGCGGATCACGGGTTCGGTGCCCGAGGCGCGGATGACGAGGCGGCCGCGGCCGTCGAGCGCGCCCTCTCCCTCGGCAATCGTCGCCTGGACCTGTGCGTCGTCGAGCGGTTTGCCGCCCTTGAAGCGCACATTCTTCAGAAGCTGGGGTACCGGGTCGAACTGGTGGAGCAGTTCGCTCGCGGGTTTGCCCGAGGTCACGAGCTCGGCGAGAACCTGGAGCCCGGCGAGCGTTCCGTCCCCGGTGGTTGCGTGGTCGGATAGGATCATATGTCCCGATTGCTCACCGCCCACATTGAAGCCCCCGCTTTTCATGCGTTCAAGCACATAGCGGTCGCCGACCTTGGTGCGCTCGAGCCGCAGCCCCTCACTCTCCAAAAAGCGCTCAAGGCCCAGGTTCGACATGACCGTCGCCACGACCCCCCCGCCCTTCAGCCGCCCCTGCCGCGCCCAGCTTGCCCCGATGAGACCCATGATCTGATCCCCATCAACGATTGCGCCCTTTTCGTCGACGATGATCAGCCGGTCGGCATCGCCGTCGAGCGCGATCCCGATATGGGCGCCGCTCGCGACGACGGTCTCCTGCAAAAGCCCAGGTGCCGTCGAGCCGCAGCGATCGTTGATATTGACGCCATTGGGTTCAACCCCGATCGCCACCACATCGGCGCCCAGTTCCCAGAACACCGTCGGCGCGCTGTTGTAGGCGGCGCCATTGGCGCAATCGAGGACGATCTTCAATCCATCGAGGCGCGCCGATTCGGGCAGGCTCTGCTTGACGGCGTGGATATAACGGCCGCGCGCGTCCTCGATCCGCTTCGCGCGTCCGATCTGCGCCGGCGCGGCAAGCTTCGGCTGCTCGGCGAGCAGCAGCTCGATCTGCGCCTCGTCCTCGTCCGACAGCTTGTAGCCGTCGGGGCCGAACAATTTGATCCCATTGTCGTGAAAGGGATTGTGGCTCGCCGAGATCACCACGCCAAGATCGGCGCGCATCGAATGCGTCAGCATCGCCACCGCCGGAGTCGGCATTGGGCCAACCTGAACGACGTCCATGCCGACGCTTGTAAAGCCAGCGACAAGCGCGTTTTCGAGCATGTACCCCGACAGACGTGTATCCTTGCCGATCACGACGCGATGTTTGTGCGTTCCGCGCAGGAAGTGGGCGCCGGCGGCCATGCCCACGCGCATCGCAACCTCGGCCGTCATCGGAATCTCGTTCGTCATCCCGCGGATACCGTCGGTTCCGAAAAACTTGCGCATGCCACCTCTGCTACTTAAGCCGAACACCAGGACAAGAGCTTGCCCGGAGCCCCCGGGATGGCCCTAGGTCACCCATTTTTGCTTGGCAAGAAGGCCAGCAACTGCCCGAGGAATTTGAACGTGAAATCCGCATGGGTCATCCTCTCGGCGCTCATCGTCGGAATGTTGCTGGGCGTCGGGGTGGAAGGCCTGTCGCCTGGCGGGGCGAGCGCCTCGCTGCGTATCGTCGAGCCGGTCGGTCTCCTCTGGCTCAACGCACTCAAGATGACAATCGTCCCCCTGATTGTTGCCCTCCTGGTCACCGGAATCACCGCGACCGCGGACGCCGCGCGCGCCGGCACCCTCGCGGCGCGGGCGGTTGCAACCTTCATCGTCGCGATTGTCATCACCGGCATCATGGCGCTCTTGCTCACCCCCCTGCTTCTACACGTCTTTCCGCTGTCGGCGAGCGCGGCCGAGGCGCTTCGCCGCGGACTGGGAGGGGCGCTCGAGGCACCGCCATCACCGACCTTTGCCGACTATCTACTCAGCCTCGTGCCCACCAACCCGATCGCCGCCGCGGCGGAAACCGCGGTTCTGCCTCTCATCGTCTTCACCACCATCTTCGCCTTTGCGATCACCCGCATCGAACCCGAACAGCGCGCGAGCCTTTCGAACCTGTTCAAGGCCCTTGGCAACGCCATGCTGGTCGTGATCGGCTGGGTTCTTGCGCTCGCAGCGATCGGGGTGTTTGCGCTTGGCTACGCGCTTGCCGTCAAGGCCGGATTTGCGGCGTTCGGCGGGCTCCTCCACTATGTGCTCATCATCTCGGCTATTGGCGTCGCCTGCCTGGTCCTCGGCCTCATCCTCGCCTGGCTGGTCGCCGGCGTCGCGCCGCCCCGCTTCATCCGCGCAATGATCCCGGCCTTTGCGGTCGCACTCAGCACGCAAAGCTCGCTCGCCAGCCTGCCGCCGATGCTCAAGGCCTCCGAAGCGCTGGGGGTCGACCCCAAAAAGGCCGACATCGTCCTGCCGCTCGCAGTCGCGCTTTTCCGCTTCACCAGCACGGCGATGAATCTCGCGGTGGTCATCTACATTGCCTGGTTGTTCGGGATCGGGCTGACGCCATGGACAATGGCGATCGGCCTTACCGTCGCGGTCGCCGCGGCGCTGAGCGCCGTCAGCCTTCCCGGTTCGATCAGCTTTGTCACCTCGATTGCGCCGATCGCGGTGTCGATGGGTGTCCCCGTCGCCCCGCTCGGCCTTCTTGTCGCGGTCGAGACATTCCCCGATATCTGGCGTACGCTCGGCAATGTCGTCGCCGATGTCGCCGCCACCAAATATGCCGCTGACGCAGTCGCGGACGAACAGGCAGGAGAAACGCCATGAAGTATCGCAAGCTTGGCCAGGGGCTTCAGGTATCTGCGATTGGCATCGGCTGCATGCCGATGATCAAGGGGGGCAATATCCTGTATGGCGAGGCCGCCGACATGGACGAGGCAACGCGCACGATCCACCGCGCGATCGACCTTGGCGTCACCTTCTTCGATACCGCCGAAATCTATGGTCCCTTCGCGAACGAGGAACTGCTCGGCGAGGCGATCCGAGACAAGCGCAACGGTCTCGTGATCGCGACCAAGTTCGGCTTCAGGTTCGATGGCAAGCAGATCGTCGGTGTCGACGGCTCACCCGCCAACGCCCGCCGCGCCTGCGAGGGTTCGCTCCAGCGGCTTGGTATCGATGTGATCGATCTCTTCTATCAGCACCGCGTCGATCCCACGGTCCCGATCGAAGAAACGGTCGGGGGCATGATGGAGCTCGTCAAGGAGGGCAAGGTCCGGCACATCGCGCTCTCCGAAGCCGGTCCGGACACGTTACGCCGCGCGGCCAAGGCCGCACCGATCACTGCGCTGCAGAGCGAATATTCGATCTGGGAACGGGACGTTGAAGAGGAAATTCTCGGCATCTGCCGCGAAAACGGCATCGGTTTCGTTCCCTATTCCCCGCTCGGCCGCGGTTTCCTTGCCGGCACGATCCGCAGCCGCGACGAGCTTCCAGAGCATGACTGGCGACGCAATGACCCGCGCTACTCGGAGGAAAACCTGCCCGCCAACCTCGCGATCGTCGATACCATCGCCGATATCGCGGCAAAGCATGGTGTTTCGAACGCGCAAGTCGCACTCGCCTGGCTGCTGGCGCAGGGTGACGACATCGTCCCGATTCCCGGCACCAAGCGCCGCGCCACGATGGAGGACAGCGTCGCCGCTCCCGATGTCTTGCTGACGGCAGAAGACCTCGCCCTGATCGAAGCTGCCGCCCCTCGGGGGGGCACCCGCGGCCCCCGATATGGTGAGCAGGGCATGCGAATGGTACGGCTTTAAGGGGGCTTTGCGTGGCGCGGCGCCTTGCTCCGCGCTTGCTATAGCAGGCGTCCGCGGCGGCGACCCGCTTCGCTGTCGGCCTCCGCGGCTCCGTTTCGCGCGCCTAGCCGACCCAGCGCCATATGCCCGCAGCCATATAGCCGAGTGCGCCATGCGCCCAGGTCGCGGCGAGCCAGACGAGAATACCGCCGAACAGCGCGTGCGGACGGGGGATGGTATCGCCCCATGGCGTGGTACCGCTGGCCTGCCGCGCGAAAGGTACGAAGCTCGTACGGGCCGCCCAGTGCCGCCACGTGTCGCCCATCAACTGAGCCTTCTTCGCGTCCTGCCCTGCAGCTCCGACGAGTGCGAGAAACGCGATCGTTGCGGAGAGCACCATCTGGCCCGGGGTTGGCATGACGAGTGCGTGGGCCAACGCCCAGAGGGAAAAGCCCCACATCATCGGGTGGCGGGTGATCGCATAAACGCCGCGAGGAGCACTTTGTGCGGCAAAGGCCGCGCCGGGGGCGGGCAATGCCGGATTACCGACGAGCGAGCCCATGAAGAGAATGCTCGCGAGGAGCACGAGGAGCGAGGCCATCGTCCACAGCGCATCGCCTGCAGCCCAGAGCGGCGGCTCGGGCGGCATGCCGCGCCACGCCTGCACGACGAGTATGAATGTCGCGAGTGCCACGATGGAATACACAATCTGGAAGGGCCGCTCGCCCATGCGGCCTGCGAGCGGCGCGCGCAGCGGGTGCGACAGTATGAGGTGCGAACCCACGAACAAGATGCAGGTCACGATCAGCAAGGTCATCGGTTCCACGGCCCCTTACCTCTCTCTTCGGCGCTGCGCCCGCCTGGCGCGGTCTTTATGCCTCACCAATCATAGGCGTTTGGCAGCGTATCTTCCACCGGGTTGGCGTAGCGGTCGCGCAGCCGGTCCTGCCGCGTTGTCAGCGACTGGCGCTTGCCATCGATCCAGATCGCTCGCGGGCGGCTGCCAAGCTCGAGCGGGTCCCTGTCCCAGATCACCACGTCGCCTGCGCGCCCCGGTCGTAGCGAACCGATCTCGCCGTCCATGCCGACCGCACGCGCCGGCGCGCTGCTGATCGAGGCAAAGGCCTGATCCCAGCTCAGCCCGCTCGCCCCGGGCATTCGGGTCAGCCCGACCAGATTGCCTGCATATTGCGTTGCATAGCCCATTTTATGCGCATCATCGTCGTCGAATACCCCGACCGAAACGTCGATACCCGCCGCTTTCATCCGCCCGGCGTTCGATTGTGTTGCCCCCAATCGCTCGAAGCTGCCAGGAAGGTCGGTGAGCGGCGACACCAGCACCGGCACTTTTGCCGCGGCAATCTCGCGCGTCACCATCCAGCCCTCGGTCGCACCGACGAGGACGAGCTTCAGCGCCGGAAAATCCCTTTTGAGCTTGAGCACGTTCATGATGTCAGCGGCGCGGTCGACGCGCACGAACAGCGGAGTCTTGCCCTCGATCACCCGCACGAGAGCATCAGCGTCAGCGCGCTGAATCATCGCGTCATTGCCCCATTCGGCAAGCGCCGCCGGGTTGCGCGCATAGCTTCGCGCCGCGAGCAATTGTTCGCGAAAGAGCAGGAAGGTTGCGGCGCGGCTGCCGCCTGCCTTTGCCGACCCCGCCTCGCCGAAAGCCACGAACTGCAGCGCGCGCGGGCGCGTGACCATGTCCATGTCTTCCGCAAGATCGACGACCGCTCCCTGTCCTGCAAACAGGTTGCTGCTCCCGCTCGGCGCAACGATCGCGCGGGTGACACCGGCGGCCCGGTTCACGGCGATCGGGGATCCCATCGGATTGAGCGCCGGGGCGATGTCGAGCCCCGCGGAAAAACGGGTGCGCGGCGCCGAGCGGTCGTTCGTACCGCTAACCGCATCGACTTCGGTCAAGCCGACGCGGCTGAACGCGGCGACAATTCCCGGAGTGACATAATGCCCCTCGGCGTCGATGCGCTCGATCCCGGCGGGGACCTGAATATTCGCGCCAGCAGAAACGACCTTGCCGCCCCGCACGACCACTGCCCCGCCCGCGATCGGCGGACTCCCATCCCCGATGACGAGCGTCGCATTGACGATCGCGACATCCTGCGCCGCGGCAGGCAAAGCCAGGAGGGCGGCGGCAGTAACGAGGAGAGCGCGGATCATTTCACATCCCCTTCGCCCGGCTGACCCAGCTCGAAATCGCTCACCGGGCGGCGCTTTGCGTCCATCGCGTCGAACATCAGCGCTCCGTCGACCCACACTTTCTCAGGACGCGTATAGGCGCTGAAGGGGTTGCCGTTCCACAGCACCACGTCGGCCATCTTGCCCGGTTTTAGGCTGCCCGTCTTGTCGGCTATGCCGAGCGCCTTGGCGGGATTGTAGGAGAGCCAGGTCCACGCCTGCGCGTCGCTGATCTCGATTCCCATCCGGCGTCCGGCGGCCAGCGCCTTTGCGGCCTCCTGATTGAGCCGCTGGATCTGATTTTCATCATCCGAATGGACGATGGTGCACGCACCCGCCCGGCTGACCATTGCGATATTCTCGGGCACCGAATCATAGGCTTCCATCTTGAAGCCCCACCAGTCCGCCCACATCGCGGCGCAAATGCCCTCCCTTTCGAGGAGGTCGGCGATCTTGTAGGCCTCGACCGCGTGATGGAACGCCGTCACCTTGTACCCAAACTCGCGCGCCATATCGATGACGAACGCCATTTCGTCGGCGCGGTAGCAGTGATTGTGGACAAGGATGTCGCCCGACAGCACGCCTGCGAGCGTTTCCATGGCAAGGTCCCGATCGACGGTCTTCCCCTCGTCGAGCTTCTTCTTGTAGGCTGCCGCCTTCGCCCAGGTCGCTCGGTCGACCGCAAAATTGCCCATGCGGGTCGAGGGCATCCGTCCCTTGCCACCATAGACCCGCTTCGGATTCTCGCCGCACGCCATCTTGAGCCCATAGGGAGCGCCAGGGAATTTCATCCCCTGAACCGTGCGCGCGGGTACATTCTTCAGTACCACCGAGCGGCCACCGATGAGGTTCGCGCTGCCCGGCAGGATCTGCAGCGTCGTCACCCCGCCATTGGCAAGCGCACGCGTGAAGCCCGGGTCCTGCGGCCAGACGCTATGCTCGGCCCAGACTTCAGGCGTCGTCGGGGCGGTCGCCTCATTCCCATCGTCGTGCGCATCGACGCTGGGCGTCGGATAGTCGCCGAGGTGGCTGTGGACGTCGATCACGCCCGGGGTCAGATATTTGCCGGCCCCGTCTATGACATAGGCGTCGGTCGGCAGTTCCATGTCGGGCCCGCCGATCCGGTCAACCTTCCCACTGGAGAGCACGGCTCTGCCATTGTCGATCCGTCCGCCCTCGCCATCGAAGATGGTGACATTGGTTACCGCTGTCAGCCGGGTCGGATATCCCCTGTATGTGGAGGGATAGGGGTCCTTGTCGAACCGCTCGGCCTTCTTCTCGGCAGACGAGATCGTATCATTCGCAGATTTCGTGTCCTGCCCGGCGGCAGCACAGCCCGCGAACGCCAGCGACATGGCGGCAAGCAGGCCGCCTTTCATCCCCCGCCGCACCATCAGGATGCGGGCTTGGGTTCAGGATGGACGCCGGCCGCCTGCGGTTCTGCAAATTCGCCCGAACCCGCGATATCGTCTTCGCGGTCGCGCAGCGTGTCGAGATGCATCCACTTCTTCACGATCGGCGACAGTGCGAGCACGATGATGCTGACACCCAGCGTGATCCAACCGATCTCGTTGTAGATGGCGAGCGTCGCGTCTTTGGTCATCTCGCCGCTCTCACCCCCGGTTGCTTCGCCGATCTTGCCCGCAACGAAATTGCCGACCGCGGTCATGTAGAACCAGGCTCCCATAATCAGCGAGGCCATGAACGAGGGAGCGAGCCGGTTCATCGCACTCAGACCGACGGGTGATAGGCAGAGTTCGCCCGTCGTGTGGAGCAGGTAAAGAAGGAAGACAAAGATCACCGGCGTCAGCGCCTCGGGTCCGACGCTCCGCGCGCCCCAGACGAAGACGAGAAAGCCAAGACCGACCTGCGCGAGCGCCAGCGCGAACTTGGCAGGCGCCGAGGGTTCAAGTCCGCGCTTGCCCAGAAACTGCCACAGCGCCGCGAAGACCGGTGCAAAGAGGATGATGTAGATCGGGTTGATCGACTGGAAGAGCGAGGCCGGAACCGACCCGATGTCGACATAGCGATCGGTATAGAGGTTGAAGCTGCCGCCAGCCTGTTCAAACAGGCCCCAGAACAGTGGATTAAGCCCTATCAGGAAGAGGATGGCATAAATACGGTCGCGCGCATGATGCTCGATACGGAATTTCTCGATCGCCAGCCCCACCAGCACGACAAGCATGCCGCAGACGTAGATCAGCTGCGCGAGCGTCAGTCCCACGACCCTGGCGCGATCATCCGACAGCGGCAGGCCGAGCACGTTCGAAAGCGGAAGGAACAGCATCGCGGCCATGCCGGCGATTAGGATGGCGCGGCTGTCGCCGGGGGCGCTCGCCATCTTGCCGTAAGGTAGCTGCAGCGCCGCAACAGCAGCGACATAGACGAGAAGGAGCGTGCCCGAGACGAGCAGCAGGTTCTGAATGACGTCCTGATACTGGATGAGTCCCCACATCACGAGGACCGCAGCAACGCCAGCGCCATAGAGGGTCCATTCCTTCTGACGGCTAAGCGGAGCCGGCGCTTCGCCCGCACCCAGCAGCACTTTCTTGCCCAGCACGAAAACGATCAGCCCGGCGATCATGCCGATACCCGCGAGCCCGAAACCATAGGCCCAGCCAATCTTCTGCCCGAGATAGCCGACAAGGATGGTGCCGATCGCCGCCCCCGAGTTGATCCCCATATAGAAGATTGTGTACGCCGCATCGCGGCGCATGTCGGTCAGGCGATAGAGCTGCCCGACCATCACCGAGATATTCGCCTTCAAGAAGCCCGACCCGACAATGATCAGCGCGAGCGCCAGCCAGAAGACGTTGATCGTCGGGTCATCCTGCCCACCCACTCCCTCGAACGCCATGAAAAGATGGCCGAAAGCGAGTAGGACGCCCCCGAACAGTACCGCCTTGCGCTGTCCCAGATAGCGATCCGCGAGATAGCCGCCGAGCACGGGCGTGATGTAGACAAGGCTGGTATAGGCCCCGTAGATCAGGTTCGACTTGCCGTCGGAAAACAGCCAGTGCTGCGTCAGGTAGAGGATCAGCAGCGCGCGCATGCCGTAGTAGGAGAAACGCTCCCACATCTCGGCGAAAAAGAGCATGTAGAGGCCTTTGGGATGGCCCGCGAACTCGGGTTTGCGACCTGCGGCAATCAGCGCGCCGATGGTAAGGAACGCGCCCAATACCACCAGTGCGATGACGAAGGTCCAATCCCCCCCGTCCCAAAGGCTCATGTCTTTCATGCGAATGCGTCCCCTTGTCGTTCAATGTCGTTTTGCGGCCATATGCCGCATATATCCGGCCAACCTAGCGTGAAAACCGAGCAATGGAAGAATCTAATTGCGCGTGAAACCGGTTCGCGGCGACCGCACGTGCTTGCGAAAGACTCGCAAAACGGCCACATGCGCCCCCATGTTCAACGACAGATCATCGCTCCGCTCCCACCTCGCCACGCGCCGCTCGGGAAAAGCGCGCGACATGATCGCGCCCGGGCCTGGTGCCGACGAGCTCAGGGAGATTATCGGCCTTGCGTTGCGCACGCCCGATCACGGCAAGCTTGCGCCCTGGCGGATCGTCACGGTCGCGAGCGATCAGCGCGAGGCTTTCGCTGCCCTGCTCAAACGCGCGTGGGTGGCAGAAAATCCGGGCGCGGCAGGCATGGATCTTACGGCACTCGACCAGTTCGCGCACCAGGCGCCGACCCTGCTCGTGCTGATCTCGGCCCCGGTCCTCGGTGCGAAAATCCCGGTCTGGGAGCAGCAGATGTCCGCGGGCGCGGTCGGCATGAACCTGCTCCACGCCGCGCATGCGCATGGTTTTGTCGGGAGCTGGCTTACAGGCTGGGCGGCGTACAGCCCAGACGTCGCGGCCGCTTTCGGTGTTGGCGAAGGTGAGCGGATTGTCGGCTATTTCTTTCTGGGCTCGCCGGGTGAACCCCTCAAAGAGCGGCCACGACCGGAATATGATGATGTCGTACGCGCTTGGGACATATAATTTCGCGTTGCTGCCCGGCGGAGCAATGATCGCGATTTGACTGTGCTGCTGTCTTATGGCATTAAGTCGGCATGCTCGACCAGACCAAACCCGTGTACCAGCGTCTTCGCGACGTGATTGCCAACGCCATTCTCGACGGAACCTACCGCGACGGCGACATGTTGCCCTCGGTGCGTTCGCTCGCGGCCGAGGAAGGTGCGAACCCGCTCACCGTCGCCAAGGCGTACCAGACTTTTCAGGACGAGGGGCTGGTGACGGTCAAGCGCGGCGTGGGCATGTTCGTCGCGGCGGGCGCCACGGACAGGCTGCGCGAGTTGATGCGCGAGGATTTTTTGACGAACATCTGGCCCCCTGTCGCCCAGCAGATGCGTCGCATCGGTCTCGACGCGCGCACGCTCCTCGACCTCACCGAGGCCTGAGCGAAGGGCAAGGGGACGCGTTCCTCTCGTTATTTTCCAATCTGCGCTGCCTTTTCGCGCAAATCCATGGCCGCCCGGCGATGGCCTTCGCCTTCAAGAAGATCGGCGTAGATCCCCATGATCTCGCCGTTCAGCGGCTGCAGCCGATAGGCGCGCGCGATCAGGGTCAGCGCACGCTTCGCATCGCCCTTCGCCGCCCAGGCGCGCGCAAGTTCGCGCAGCACTGCCGCGTCCCGGTTACCGATCCGACGGCGCACCCGCTCGAAATGGGCGATCGCCTGGTCCCAATGCTCAAGATCCATCGCGAGATGCCCCGCGAGCCGGTCAGCAGCGACGCTCGAGGGCTGACTGTCGCGCAGCGCCAGGATCGCCGCGCCCGACCCTGCAGCATCGCCGGTCTGGTAGAGGGCATTGGCAAGCCGCAGCGTAGTGCGCTCACCGGCGTCAAGGTCCCGCGCCCTGCGATAGGCAATCACCGCGAGGTCAGATGCGCCGGCGGCGAGCGCTGTGTCGCCAAACAGGAGATGGGCGTCGGCAACCCCCGGATTGGCGCTGCGCAGCCTTAGCGCGCGCGCGAGGGCATTTTGCATGCGGCCGCTTGCGATGTCGGCGCGGATGGCCGGAATCGCCTTTGCCGGATCGAGCGGCGCGGCGTCGGCCGCCATCGAAACCTGCCCATAGCTGTCGTCGATCGCGAAAGGCGCCGCATCGCCGCGCGTCAGCGCCGCCGCGCGCGCCTGATAGCCAGCCGACGCCTCGCCATCACCGTCTTCGGCGGCCACCCGCGCTGCAAGCAATAGCGACCAGCTGTCGGCATCGCTTCGCGCTACGATCGGCGCCAGCGCCTCAGCGGCGCCATCGGCATCGCCGTCGGCCCAGCTCGCCGCCGCGAGGATGCGCCGGGCGGTCCAGTTGTGCGGCTGCTCGGCGATCAGCCGCTCGGCCCAGCTCGCGGCCAGCGCCTCGCCGCCAAGTTCGAGTTCGACGATGGCGCTCAGCAACATGAAAGCCGGCTCTTCGTCCATCTGCCCGCCCGTGCGCTGGAGCAGGCTGCGTGCGAGGAGATAGTTGCCCGCGCGCGCCGCGAGCACTGCTTGCAGATAATAGAGGCGGGGCTCGCCCGGGACGATCCGCGCAGCACGGCGCAGCGAGACAAGCATGTCGCGATAGCGGCCAAGGTCGCCTAACGTCGCGGCCTGGTCGATCAGCGCCCCGGCATTGCCTGGATCGGCGGCAAGTGCCTTTTCGTACCAGGCAAGGGATGCGGTGAGCCCTGCGCGGGTCCGCACCAGATTGGCCTTGAGCGCGAGCGCCTCGGCGTTCGCGGGGTCGAGTTCGATCGCATAATCCACGGCATCGCGCGCCCCCATCGCATCGGCATTGGCATCGCGAAAGCGCGCGACGTCGACCCAGAGCGCGGCCTCGCGCGGCAATTCGCGAACGGCCCGGTCAAGCGCCTCGCGCGCCGCACCAAGGTCGCCATCCCTGAGGTAGACAAGGCCTGCCACCCATGCCGCCTCGCCCGCCATTTCAGGCGCGACGGGCCCGCTGCCAAGCGTCTTGAGCGCGCGCGCGCCATCCCCTTGCGCTGCGTAGGCGCGCGCGAGGAGCGGGCGCAGCAGCTCGGCGCGCGCGCCGGCGGCAAGCGCGGCCTTGACCGCCGCTTCAGCGGCCACCCCGTCACGAAGGCGTAGTGCGATACGCGCGAGCTCGACCTGCGCTTCGACCGACTCCTCCGATGCGGGCGATGCCTGCAGTTCCGCGCGCCGCTTCTCGAGCGTTTCGCGCCCGCTCATCGGCCGCGGCCCATCGCACCCGGCCAGTAGCGCTGCCGTCAGCAGCGCGCCCATCCAGACGCGAGGCGGTGTCATTCAGGCCTGCATCCGATACTGCTTGAGCAGATCATAGAGCGTCGGACGGCTGATCCCGAGCAACTTCGCCGCCGCCGAGATATTGCCCTCACTTTGTGTCATGGCGCGGCGGATCGCCACACGATCGGCCGCCTCGCGCGCGCTGCGCAGGTTAAGCCAATCCGGCTCTTCGCCGGCCTGCTCCCTCGAAAGATCGAGGTCATCCTTGGTCACCAACTTGCCATCGGCCATGATCACCGCGCGCTTGATGCGGTTTTCAAGCTCGCGGACATTGCCGGGCCAGGGCGCCGCGTCGATCGCGTGGAGCGCATCGGAGGCGAAGCCGCGGACGCCAGGGTTCATCTCGGGCGCATAATGATGAAGGAAATGGCGGGCGAGCAGCACCGCATCGCCCGGGCGCTCTGCGAGCGCGGGGATCTTCACCACCATCTCGGCGAGGCGGTAATAAAGATCCTCGCGGAAGCTCCCCTGTCTGATCATTGCGTCGAGATCGCGGTGCGTTGCGCAGACGATGCGCGTGTCCACCGCGATCGCCTTGCGGCCGCCGATCCGCTCGATTGTCCGCTCCTGAAGGAAGCGCAAGAGCTTGACCTGCAGCGGCAGGGGAATGTCGCCGACTTCGTCAAGGAAGAGCGTGCCGCCGTGCGCGAGTTCGATCTTGCCCTCGGTCGTCTTGACCGCGCCGGTGAACGCGCCTTTCTCATGCCCGAACAATTCGCTTTCGAGCAGGGTTTCGGGAATCGCGGCGCAGTTGATCGCAACGAACGCCCCGTCGCGCCGCGCACTTGCCTCGTGCAGCCCCCGGGCGAGCAATTCCTTGCCGGTGCCGCTCGCGCCGAGCAGCATCACACTGACGCCAAGGTCGGCGACCCGCTCGATCGTACGGGCAAGCTTCAGCATCTCGGGCGCCCCGGTAATCATTCCGCCGAGAACGCGGTTGTCCCCTGCACCCTCGCTGGCGAGACGGGCATTCTCGACCTCGAGTGCGCGGACATGGAAGGCGCGCCGGACGATGAGCCCAAGCTCGTCGATATCGATCGGCTTCTGATAGAAATCCCACGCCCCGTTCGCGATCGCACCGAGCGCACTCGCGCGCTCGCCGTGCCCTGAGACAACGATGACCTTGGTGTCGGGCTTTGCCTCCAGAATCGCGCTCAGCAAGCGAAAACCCTCGCGGGTGCCGTCGGCGTCGGGCGGGAGGCCAAGGTCAAGTGTCACCACCGCAGGTTCCTCGGCGCGCAAAAGTTCGATCGCGCGGTCGTGATCCCCCGCGATCAATACTTCATAATCCTCATAGGCCCATTTGAGCTGTGTCTGCAGCCCCGGGTCGTCCTCAACCACCAGGAGCTTTCGCGTCTCGGTCCCCACGCTTGTCATCATCCCGCTTTCATCCATTCATGTCCCGCGTCGTTCGCGCGCTTCTCGCCCGCTGCCGGCAGCCACACGGTGAAGCGGCTTCCCTTCCCCGGTTCGCTCATCACGTCGATTGCCCCGCCCATGGCCTGCGCGAGTTGAAGCGCCTCGAACGCGCCGAGCCCAAACCCGCCCTCCTTCGTCGAGACGAACGGTTTGAACAGCTCGTCCTGAATGAAGGCGCGGGTCATCCCGGTGCCGAGGTCGAGAATGTCGATCCGAACCCGTCCTGCCTCGCGTGCGGCGATCAGCTGCACAGGCGAGCCTTCGGGCGAAGCGTCGATGGCATTGGACGCAAGCTGCTCGACGATCTGGCGCAGCGCGGCAGCGTCGGCCCAGGCCGCCAGTCCCGGCTCGCAGCCGAGGACTAGAGACGCGCGCGGCCGCATCTGCGCGGCAATGTCGCCAAGCACGGGCTCGACAAAGGTCCGCGCGGCCTCGGCGGGCCTGCCTCTTTCGCGCGGCGACAGGCGCGCGATCAGACCTGCAAGCCGCCCCGCCGAGAGCTTGAGTGTCTCAACCATGTCGGCACGGAACTCTGGCTTGTCGGCGTGCCGTTCAGCATTGCGCGCGAGCAGCGACAATTGGCTCGCGAGATTCTTGATGTCGTGCATGATAAAGGCGAAGCGCCGGTTGAACTCGTCGAAGCGCTTTGCTTCCGAAAGCGCCGCCTGGCTCTGCGATTCGGCAAGATAACTCGCCGCCTGACGCCCCGCGATGCGCAGCACGTCCAGGTCCTCCCAGTCGAGCGCGCGCGAAACGGCCGGCCGGTGAAGCACTGCCAGCGCGAGCATACGCCCGAAATGAAGAACCGGCACTGCGACCCAGGCGCGCAAGTCGTTGATCAGCCACGGTGGAAGTGCGAGCTCATCGCCAGCCTTGGCGCCGGCGCGGCGTATCGCATCGAGGTCTGCGATATGCTGCGTCTCCTGGAGCACGAAGGCGCAGCGCAGCGGCAGCTCGGCCGCCTCGTCCGCGCCGCCCGGCCAGCGCCAATCGTCGGCGACGCAGAACGTACCCTGCGCGTCGGGGAGCATCAGCAGCGCGCCGGGGCTGCCGGTTAGCTCGGCGAGCGCCTTCGCAACCCGGCGGTGGAGGTTCGTGCTGCCCTCGCCTTCCTCCGCCTGCCCGAGGGTCGCGGTGAATCGCATCCATTCGGCGCGGTAATCATAGCGATGCTCGAAAAAATGCTTCGATATCATCACCGAGATCCATGCGCGGGCGCGGCTCGACAGGAACAGCAGCCCCCCGGCCCCGAGCGCGAAAAGCAGGAATATCCCCTGGGCAAGCTCGCCATAATCGCCCCCGACAAGCCGCGCGACCGCGCCCGTCAGTCCGATCAGCACCAGGTAGGCGGCGGCGCCGAGCAGCAGGATCGTGCGCGTAGCCGCGGTGCGCGACAGCCGCATCCGCTCGCGGCCGACGTCCATGGCAGCAACGATGAAGGTCGGCAGGATGAGCAGTGCCACGGCGGGGAGCAGCAGGATCAGCGTCGTTGCAGGCGCGCCCGTCAGCGCCCCGATCAGCTGGACATTGAGTTCATACGCCCAGAGCATCGCAAAGCCGCCGCCGACCGCGAGCACGGGCATCCTGAGCCCTGCGCTGCCATGGCGCACACCGCTGTCGACGAGGAGAAGCCCGCCCGACGCGGTGATCATCGCAGCGATCGCGAGGCCGGGCGCCATCCACCCCGCTGCCGGAAGGTGGTTGAGAAAGCTCGCGACTCCGCCAATCGCGGCGACGGCGCAAATGGTCATGAGAAGTCGCAGGATCAGCCGCTGCGGCGGAGACATGGGCGCGCGTGCGTTCCAGAAGGTCGCGCCAAGCCATCCGAGCCACGTGATATTGCGCACCGCCCGCCCAAGCATCGCCTGCGCGGACCCTGGCCCGAACGCCTCGACGCCGATACACCAGATAGTGGTCCCCCCGGCCGCCGCAATCAGCCACACAGGTACCGGCATCAGCGCCGCCATCCGTGCCCTTGGCCGGCTGAGCAGCCACAAGGTCACCCCGGCAAACCCCGCCAGCGCGAGCGTCGCAAGGAGACCGGACAGGGCGAGAAGCTGGGACACGCCTAGCGCGCCCCATCCGGCCATAGAACGACGCGCACCGTCTGAAGCAGGATCAGGAGGTCGAGAAAGGGCGAATAATTTTTCGCATAATAAAGATCATATTCAAGTTTGACACGGGCGTCCTCGACCGACGCGCCATAGGGATAATTGATCTGTGCCCAGCCCGTGAGGCCGGGCTTCACCATATGGCGCTCGGCATAATAGGGGAGAGCGCGCGTCAGTTCTTCAACGAAGCTCGGGCGTTCGGGGCGCGGCCCGACAAAGCTCATTTCACCTTTAAGGACGCACCAGGTCTGCGGCAGTTCGTCGATGCGAAGCTTGCGGATGATATGCCCGACACGCGTGACACGCGGGTCATTCTCACTCGCCCACACCGCCTGCCCTGCGGCCTCGGCATCGGTCCGCATCGAGCGGATCTTCACGATATTGTAGATCTGGCCGTAGAGCCCGACGCGGGGCTGGCGATAGAATATCGGTCCCTTGCTATCGAGCTTGACCGCAATTCCCGCGAGAAGGATCAGCGGGAGGCCGATCACCAGAACCGCAAGACTTGCGACGATGTCGAACAATCGCTTGCTGACCTTGGCGATGCGCTGTCCCGCTGAAAAGCCATCGGAAAATATGAGAAAGCTCGGGTTGGTGGTTGCAAGGTCGACGCGCCCCGTCTCGCGCTCAAGAAAACTCGCCATATCGTTGACGTGCACCCCGGTCGTCTTGACGCGCAGAAGGTCGGAAAGCGGCAGAGCGCCGCGCCGTTCCTCCATCGCGAGCACGACTTCGCCGGCGCCGAGCGCAACGGCATGGTCGGCAAGGCTCGGCACCGATGCGCGGGGCAGCGCCTCCGGGACCGCGGTTTCACTTGGCCGCATCGCGACGAAGCCGACGATACTGAGCCCGCTTCCCGGCGCATTGGCAAGCCCCTTGAGCCGCGCCGCGCGCGGTCCGGCGCCGAGCACAAGGATGCGCCGGCGAAAGGCGTCAGCGCCCGCGCTCTGTGTCAGCGCGAGACGGACGATGAGGAGCGCCCCGATCGCAAGAACCATCGCGTAGAGGCTGTTTGCGCGCCACAGCGTCGCATCGGGCAACAGAAAGCGCACGACCGACAGGAAGATGACGCCAAGCGAGATCGCAGCGAGCAGCCGCGCGGTGGCAAAGCCCATCGCCCGTAGCGCCTCGGTGCCGTACATGCCGACCGCCATCATCGCGAGCGCGTTGGCGAGCGCAAAGGTGACGACCGGCACCCAGCGCCCTATGGGCGGTCCGGCATCGAACCCCGTCTGATGCGCATAGATATGCCACGCGGCCTCCGCCGAGACGAGCAGCACTGCGAACTCAAACAGCGCAAGCCAGACGACCGCGTACGGCACATAATGTTTGAACAGCCTGAACATGAAGAATGGCGCGCCCTTTCCGGCGGCCGATCCTACGGGCCAGGGGTGAAGTGTCGGTTAACTTTACACCTGGTTCATGCACAGCGGACTCATCGCGCGCGTCGCTCGATCTCGTTCCGAGCCGCCTGCGCTATGAAGGCGCTCCGAGTCAGGCTCCGCTCAGACGCGGCTTTATCTATCGCCTCCAATATGCCGCGATCCAGCGAGATGTGGGCACGAACAACATGATGATCGTTGGCGATGCGAGGGACAGCGACGAGAAACGCGCCTGCGGCCAACTCGTCAGCCACGGCAGCCTGAGCCTGATCAAGCCGCATCGGAACGACCTCCTCTTGATCGTCGAACCACAACGCCAGCGCCTCTGCGGCATTAGGAAGAACGTCGTCGAGATTATCGGCTGCCGAGAAGCAGCCAGGAAGATCGGGAAAGGTCACGCCGAACGCGCCGTCAGCATCCTTATGAACGAGAGCGTAGAAATATTTCATAGCGAATCTTCATCGGGTGATTGCGTAATTATTTGCGCAAACCCTCCTCACAACGAGGTTAGGATGTCCGGCTTTCCTACAGCAAAAACACGATAGTCGCGGTAAAAAACACCGCGAAACTCTCGAGGAAAAGCCGCACGTCGCGGCTGCTCACGAGCCCGGGCCGCGAGCGGCGTTCGGCGGCGATCGCCCGGCGCAGCGAGCCTTCCCAGTCCGCCGGAGCGCGAAGCCGCGCGATGGCCAACTGCCGTGCATCGTGGTCGCGCAAGCGGCCGCGAATGTCGATGCGAAGATCGGGGTCGAGTCGGTCCATGCCCCGACGCTAGGCAGATCTTAACGATCCGGTAAGGTTAAAAAGTCGTTAACGGGCCAAGCGTCCCGTCCCGGGACGTGTTGCAGCCGGTCGGCTAAAGTGGCGGAGGGGCGATGCGCACGGTGACCCGCTCGCCGGCGCCCGCCTGGAACGGCTTGCAGCGCTGCGGCCGCATCCGGGGGCCAAGGCAGATGCGCACTTCGGTGAGCCAGCCCTTGCGATTGGTTGCGACCGCGATCATCGGCGCACTTATCCCCGGGTTGACGCGCGCAAAGGCCGCGCGGACCGAGCCTGCGGTCTGCGGGCGCGCCGCGAGGCCTTTCATGTCGGGAAAGCGCACAGCGCCGAACATGATCGCAGCGGCGCGGAAATAGGCGGCGGGATTCGGGCTCATGCAGGTGCCGTGCTTTGCCCATTCGTGCTGCAGCAGCTGCGCTGAGGGCGTCATGCACATGTGGCGACGGAGGACGGTCGCGGGCACGGTCTGCGCCGGGCGGCACCATTGCGGATAGGCGGGACCGTCCGCCTCGGGCCACAGACCGTGAAGGACAAAGCCGAAGCGCCCATTCTCCCCTGAACATTGAAAGCGATCGGCCGCCCGCTTCGGATTGGCAGCGCTCGCGCAGCGCTGCGGCGACCAGCTCATCGCCAAAAGATACCCTGCGATCCTGGGGCTTCGCGCCGGCTCGCCGCGCGGCGCCGTTTCGGGGCGCGGAACCGGGATATGATCGGGCGCCGTGCAGGCGAGCGCCTGCGCCTGGGCATATGTCGGTGCCAGCATAAAGACGATGGCCGCCCAGAAGGCCCCGATCTTCGGTCCGAGCCTGGATTGCCGAAGGAGCACGCCTCCCTCGCGCGCCAGATCGAAGCTGCTCAATGGGAGGCGCGCGGCAAAGGGATGGCGGAGGGCGTTAAGCCAGCGCAAAATCGAGCCCGATGTCAGCGGCGGGGGCCGATTGGGTGAGCCGCCCCACCGACACATAGGTCACGCCGGTTTCGGCTATCGCGCGGATCGTGTCGAGCCGAACCCCGCCCGAGGCTTCGGTGGGAATGCGACCGGCAACGATCGCAACCGAGTCGCGCAAGGCTGCAAGGTCCATGTTGTCGAGCAGCAAGTGTGTCGCCCCGGCGCCAAGCGCGGGCGCCACCTGGTCGACGCGGTCGACTTCGACGATGATCGTTTCGATTCCGGCCGCTACCGCCCGCCGCACCGCTTCCTCGACTGATCCCGCCACCGCGACGTGATTGTCCTTGATCATCGCCGCGTCCCAGAGACCCATCCGGTGATTGGTCGCGCCGCCCATCCGGGTGGCATATTTTTCGAGCACCCGAAGGCCGGGAATCGTCTTGCGTGTGTCGAGCAGCGTCGCACCCGTCCCGGCAATCGCGTCGACATAGGTGCGCGTCAGCGTCGCGATGCCCGACAGATGTTGTACCGTGTTGAGCGCCGAGCGCTCGGCAGTCAGCATCGCGCGCGCATTGCCCGACAGGCGAACAAGGTCGGTACCGGGGTCAACTTGCGCGCCCTCCTCGACCAGCACCTCGATGGCCATGTCGGGCGCAAGCGCACGGAAGAAGCGCACCGCGATCGGCAATCCCGCGACGGTGATCGCGTCGCGGCTGCCCATCACCCCTTCGAAGCGCGCCTCCGCAGGAATTGTCGCGAGGGAGGTGATATCGCCGCCGATACCGAGATCTTCGGAAAGCGTGGCGCGGACGAAGGCATCGAGGTCGAAGCCGGGGAGCGAGAAATCGGTCATGGCCCCCGCGATAATGGCTGGGGTCTGCAAATCAACTTGACGTTTACGTTAACTGGCGCTGACATGCGTCGACGCGGCAACCATGCCACCTTCGGAGCGACACCATGCAATCCCCCATCTCGGCCCTCCTCGGCATCGAATTTCCCCTTCTCGCTTTCTCGCACTGCCGCGACGTCGTCGTGGCCGTGTCGAAAGCCGGCGGCATGGGCGTTTTCGGCGCCGCCGCCCTGTCGCCTGACCGGCTCGAAGAGGAACTTGCCTGGATCGACGCGCATATCGGCGGACGTCCTTACGGCGTCGACCTCATCGTTCCCAACAGCTTCTCCGGCAAGGGCGAAGCGCCGGCCGCCACCGCACCGCAGGTCCCGGAGACGCACCGGCAGTTTGCGGCCCGGATTCTCGGCCAGTTCGACGTCGACGCCGCGGGGCTCGACGATGCGATGAGCGAGCGGCAGAGTTTTGGGGACAACATGCACGATGAAGGTGCAGCAAGACTCCTCGAGGTCGCATTCCGCCATCCGATCAGGCTCATCGCCAATGCCCTCGGCGTCCCGCCCCAGCTGATGCTCGATCTTGGAAAGCAGCATGATGTTCCCGTCGCGGCCCTTGTCGGTACGCGCGACCATGCGCTGGCGCAGGTGCGCGCAGGGGTCGATATTCTCGTCGTCGCAGGCGGCGAGGCCGGCGGCCACTGCGGCGAAGTCGCGACGATGGTGCTCGTACCCGAGGTTGCCGCTGCGCTCGATGCGATCGGAAACCCAACTCCGATTCTCGCCGCGGGCGGCATCGTCACCGGGCGCCAGATGGCGGCGGCGATGGCGATGGGCGCCCACGGCGCCTGGTGCGGATCGGTGTGGCTGACCACCGCCGAGGCCGAAACCAATCCCGTCGTGAAGGAAAAGATGCTCGCGGCTTCGGCGCGCGATACTGTGCGCTCGAAGAGCCGCACCGGAAAGCCCTCGCGCCAGCTTCGATCGCCATGGACCGATGCATGGGAGGCCGAAGGCGCACCCAAGCCGCTTCCGATGCCGCTCCAGTCGCTGGTCAGCGAACCTGCGCTGCGCAAGGTCGATAAATTGTCAGAAGGCGGCCACGAAGGCGCAAAGGCGCTCGCGACCTATTGGGTCGGCCAGGGGGTCGGCCTGATGAACGAGGCGATGAGCGCCGGCCAGGTCGTCCAGGCGTTCAAGGAAGACTGGATCGCTGCCTGCGAACGCCTGAACGGCTTCCTCGGGGAGTGACGAGCAAGGCTTCCCGTCCCGATGCCGTGGGAGGGGGCCGTCTGCGGCGCTAAGCGCCTGCGCTGCCGTCTCGGATCCCTCGCCTCTGCCCCGCATTGGCCCTCCCCATGCCTTGGGGCATGGAGAGGGGCCAAGAGCGATTTTTCAGGAAACCGTCGCCTTGACGATCTTGCCGGGCTCGCGCGGCGGCTCGCCCTTGGGCAGCGCGTCGACATTTTCCATGCCTTCGATCACTTCGCCCCAGACGGTGTACTGGTTGTCGAGGAAGCGGGCATCCTCGAAGCAGATGAAGAATTGGCTGTTCGCGCTGTTGGGGTTCTGCGCGCGCGCCATCGAACAGATGCCGCGAACGTGCGGTTCGCTGTTGAATTCTGCGGGAAGGTCGGGAAGCTGGCTGCCGCCCATGCCCGTTCCCGTCGGATCGCCGCCCTGCGCCATGAAGCCGGGGATCACGCGGTGAAAGACGACGCCATCGTAGAAGCCTTCGCTCGCGAGCTGGCTGATCCGCTCGACATGCTTCGGCGCAAGATCGGGGCGCAGGCGGATGACAACATCGCCGGTCGACAGCGACAGGGTAAGGGTCTGTTCGGACATGGAGGGCTCCTCATGGATTGGATGGGCGGTGCCATAGCGGGCGCAGCCGGCAAAGCCACGCATTAATTGCCCGCGCCGGCTTGGCCGGCGTTGCCAAGCCTTTCCTGCGGGACTAGGGGGAAATTCGGTTCACGAGGCTGTTTCGGCCGATCATGACAGGGAGGGCCGCGCGATGGACGAACGCGAAGATTCCCTGCACCCCCAAGACGATATCCTCACCGATGACCGCGGCCGCGGCGCCGAAGGTGCAAGCCAGGAGGCCGAGACCGAGCTCGACGAGGACGATCGGCTGAAGCCCGAATTCGTAAGCGACGTGCTCGCGCTCGCCGAAGCCGGCGAACATGAAGCGGCGCGTGAACGTATCGGCCGCCTCCACCCTGCCGATATCGCCGACCTGTTTGAGCTGGTGTCCGATGAGGACCGGCCGCTACTCGCCTCGGTCCTCGGCGACATGCTCTCCCCGGACGTGCTCGCCGAGATGAACGAGCATGTGCGCGAGCGGCTGATCGACCTGCTCGCGCCCGAGCAGGTGGCGGAAATCGCCTCCGAACTCGACACCGACGACGCGGTCGCAATCATCGAGGACATGGAGGAGGACGAGCAGCAGGCCGTCCTTCAGGCGATGGAGCCCGAGGACCGCGCCGCGATCGAGGATGCGCTCTCCTTCCCCGAGGAATCAGCCGGCCGCCTGATGCAGCGCGACCTTGTGGCGGTGCCCGAGCATGTCCGCGTTGGCGACGTCATCGACCGTTTGCGCGAAGACACCGAGCTCACGAGCGATTTTTGGGAAATCTTTGTTGTCGACCCGATGCACCGCCCGGTGGGAACGTGCCAGCTCAGCTGGATCCTGCGCACCCCGCGCGACATTGCGATCAGCGACGTGATGAAGCGTGAGCAGACGCTGATCCCGGTCGACATGGACCAGGAAGAGGTCGCGCTTCGCTTCCAGAAATATGCCCTGATCTCGGCTGCCGTCGTCGACAAGGCCGGACGGCTCGTCGGCATGATCACGGTCGACGACATCGTCCACATCATTCAGGAAGAAGCAGGCGAAGACATTTTGCGCCTGTCCGGCGCCGGCGACGGGGACATCAACGAGCCGATTCGCGAAACCTATGCCGCGCGTGTGCGCTGGCTGATTGCCAATCTCGGCACCGCGCTCGTGGCCTCGACGATCGTCGGCCTGTTCGGCGGCGCGATCGAACATATGGTGGCGCTGGCTGCGCTCATGCCGATTGTCGCAGGCGTCGGCGGCAATGCGGGAACGCAGACGCTCGCGGTGACGGTTCGTGCGCTCGCGATGAACCAGCTCACCGATTCGAACAGCTGGCGCGCAGTCTGGCGCGAAATGAAGATCGCGCTCCTCAACGGCGGAACGATTGCGCTGATCGCGGGAACCGCGACCGCCGTCTGGTTCTCAAACCCCGGCCTTGGCGGCGTGATTGCGGCGGCCATGATCGTGAACATTTTCGTCGCCGGGGTGGCGGGCGTCGCCATTCCCCTCCTCCTCGACCGGCTCGATCAGGATCCGGCCGTCGCCAGTTCCATTTTCGTCACCATGACGACCGATTCCATGGGCTTTCTCGCCTTTCTGGGGCTCGCAGTGGCGAGCGGGATCACGGCGCTCTGACCGCAAACTTTTGAAATCCAAGCGATTCAAAAGAAACGCGAAAAAAAGTGCGACCCGGCGCATTTTTTTGGGAACTTACCGCCATCAGGCTCGTTTCCCTTTCGAGCAGCGGTCATCGCCCCCCCGCAGCGCTGCTCAGCAACATTGGCCCGGCCCGCATTCCCTCCCCCCCCCTCGAACGCGTGCCGGGCCATTTTGCACCCTGGAACCCGCAAGAGGTGATCGAATGACGAGTGTCCGTGTTATCCTTCTCACCCTGCTCGCCAGCTTTCTGGTCGCTGGCTGCAATACGGTGAAGGGCGTCGGCCGCGATATCGAATCGGTTGGACAGGCCGGCTCAGACGCCATCAACTGAGAGCCCGAAAAGTAACTTACCCTAACCCTCTTCGAGAGGCTCGGGCGCCGTTTCGGCGCCTGTTTTGTTGCGCCGCCGCTGCGTGAACCAGATGGCGAAGAGCGACAGTTCATAAAGCAGGATCAGCGGCACCGCGAGCAGGAACTGGCTGAGAACGTCGGGCGGCGTTGCGACTGCGGCGATCCCGAAGGCCGCGACGATCATGTAGCGCCGCGCCGATATAAGCTGGGCGCGCGTGACCAGTCCCGACCGCTCGATCAGCATCAGGAGGATCGGCAGAAGGAAGGCGATGCCGAACGCCATGATGAATTGCATGATGAAGCTGAGGTAATTGCCCACTGAGGGCAGCGCCTCCTGCGTCACCCCGCCGACGGTCCCTTGATATCCAAGCAGGAATTTGAGCGCCAAGGGCACGGTGACAAAATAGGCAAAGCTCGCGCCGATCGCGAACAGCACCGGGGTTGCAAAGAGAAAAGGCAGGAGCGCCTTCTTTTCCCGGCGATAGAGACCCGGCGCCACGAATTTCCAGAGCTGGTTGGCGATCACCGGAAAGGCGATCATCATCGCTGCGAACAGCGCGACCTTGATCTCGACAAAAAAGGCCTCGAACAACTGGGTGTAGATGAGCTTGCCCTGCCCGGCCTGGACGAGCGGCTGGACGAGAATGCCGAAAATCGGCCGCGCGAAATAAAGGCACGCCCCGAAAGCGACGGCAATCGCAAGCAGCGACTTCAAAAGGCGTGAACGCAGCTCGATCAGATGATCGAGCAGCGGCATCTTGCCGCCGGCACCGTCATCCTCATCGTCCGCAAGCGGGGTTGGAGCCGTCATGGCAGCGGCCCGTCCCTCGGCGGCACGGCATGGGTCTCGGGATGCTCAGGAGATGCTGGGGCGGCGGCCGCATCATCGTCTGCGGCGGTCTCACGGACCGGAGCGGGAATCGCTGGCGCGTTCGGCTCGGCATCGACACGCGGAAACTCGCGCATGATCGCCTCATTCTGCTCGCGCCATTGCTTTTCCAGTTCTTCAAGCTCGGCCTCGCGCATCATCGTGTCGAGCCCGGCACGGAAATGGCGCGCCATGCCGCGCGCCTTGCCCACCCATTTGCCGACAAACCGCATCGCCTTGGGAAGGTCCTTGGGGCCGATGACGACCAGCGCCACGACAATGACGAGCAGCAGCTCGGTGGGCGCAACGTCGAACATTTACCAGCCAATCCCCGCAGACGGACGAAAATCAGCGGTTTTCGGTTTCCGCGGTCGGAGCCGGTGTGACCGACGGATCGCTAGCGCGCTGCCCTTCGATATGGCGAGGCGCGGCCGGCGGCGTGTCGTCGTCGGCCATGCCCTTCTTGAAACTTTTGATGCCCTTGGCAACGTCGCCCATCATGTCCGAGAAGCGTCCCTTGCCGAACAATAGCAGGACGATCACGCCGAAGACCAGCCAGTGCCAGATGCTCAAACCACCCATCTCAAAATCTCCTTGCGCCGTCCATATAGGGGGGAGCGACGCGTAATGCACGCGGCGACGTCAAAAAACCCTAAGCCTCTTCGCCGTCCTTGACCAGATCCAGCTCGCCCATTGCCTCTTCGAACGCAAGGTCGACAGGATCAAGAAGGCCCGCGGCGCGCAAATCGCCGATGCCCGGCAGATCCTTGCGGCTGCCAAGCCCGAAATGCTGCAAAAACGCGTCCGTCGTCCGATAGACAAGCGGACGCCCGGGCACCTCGCGCCGACCCGCGGGGGCGATCCATTCGGCCTCCATCAGCACGTCGAGCGTGCCCTTCGATGTCTGAACACCGCGAATCGCCTCGATCTCGGCGCGGCTGACCGGCTCATGGTAGGCGATGATCGCGAGAACCTCCGAAGCCGCGCGCGAAAGCTTGCGCGGATCGTCGCGCTCGCGGCGGAGGAGATGCGCAAGGTCGGCAGGCGTCTGGAAGTGCCAATGTCCGCCGCGTTCAACCAGTTCGATGCCGCTTCCTGCGTGGCGCGCGGCGATTTTCTGGACGATCGCGCGCACCTCACCTGCCGTCACATCGTCACCGAGGCGGACCGCGAGCTGCCGCGGGTCGAGCGGCTCGTCGCTGGCGAAGATCATGGCCTCGATGGCGCGTTCGCGATCGTCGATAGGGGTCATGCCGATGCCGCCTTCAGATAAAGCGGCTCGAACGCGCCGTCCTGCTTGAGGTCGACGCGGCCCTGCCGCGCAAGTTCGAGTGCTGCAAGAAAACTCGATGCAATCGCCGAGCGGCGCAGCGGCCCCACATAATCGGGGGGGAGAAAGTCGGAGAGTTCGGCCCAGTCGAGCTTGATTCCGATCATGCGCTCAAGGTGATGAAGCGCCGCGTCGAGCGTGACCACCGGGCGCCGTGCGACCATATGGACGACGGGTTCGGTGCGCAGCTTGACCTGTCCATAGGCTGCGAGCAGGTCGTAGAGGGTAGCGTCCCACCGCCGAACCCGAACCTCGCGCAGCCCTTCGGGCTTCGGCCGCAGGAACACATCGCGGCCGACCCGGTCGCGCGCGAGCAGCCGCGCTGCGGCCTCGCGCATCGCCGCAAGCCGCTGGAGCCTGAGTTGCAACCTGAGCGCAAGCTCGTCGGGCGAGGGATCCTCGGCCGGATCCTTGGGCAGCAGCAAGGCCGATTTGAGATAGGCGAGCCAGGCGGCCATGACGAGATAATCGGCCGCGACCTCGAGCTTTAGCGCCCGCATTTCCGCGATGAAGGCCAGATATTGTTCGACCAGCGCAAGGATGGATATCTGCCTCAGATCGACCTTCTGGCTTCGCGCAAGGGTCAGCAAGAGGTCGAGCGGTCCTTCCCAGCTTTCGAGGCTGAGTTGCAGCGCATCTTCGCGCTCCGCCGCTCGTGGAGCCAGCTCGAAATCGAGTGGCAGTTCCTCCATCGGCAGCTCAGGCGATCGCCAGCAGCGCATCGCGCTGATCGACGAGCATCGCAAACTGACGCGGATCGCGCACGCCCGCGATCCGGTCCATCGCGCCCTCGAGGCGCGAGAGCGCCTTCTCGCTGATCGGATCGAGCGCGTTCGCGATCCCGATCATGTCGTCCATCTTCCCCCAGCAGTTGAGCGCGATGTCGCAGCCCGCCGCAATCGCGGCCGCAGCGCGCGAGGGCACATCGCCCGACAGCGCCTTCATGTCGAGATCATCGGTCATCAAAAGGCCGTGAAAACCGATGCGCTGGCGGATCACGCTGTCGATAATCAGCGGCGACAAGGTCGCCGGGCGGTCAGGGTCCCACGCGCTGAACACGACATGACAGGTCATCGCCATCGCCGCGTCGCGCAGCGCCGCAAAGGGAGCAAGGTCGCTCTGCAAGTCGTGATCGCTTGCCGTCACAACAGGCAATTCCTCGTGCGAGTCGAGCAGCGCGCGGCCGTGGCCCGGTATATGCTTGACGATGCCGACGACGCCGCCGTCCTGGAGACCGGAGAGGATCGCGCGCCCGAGCGCTGCGACGCGCATCGGCTCGCTCCCGAGCGCGCGGTCGCCGATGACGTCACTCGCACCTGGCTGGCGAACATCGAGCAGCGGCAGGCAATCGACGGTAATTCCGACCTCGGCGAGCATGGAGGCGAGCGCCATGGCGTTGAGCCGCGCCGCCTCGATTGCGCTCGCCGGCGCCCGCTCATAGAGGTCGTCAAAAGCGGCGCCGCTTGGAAAATCGGGCCATTCGGGCGATTTCATCCGCGCCACGCGTCCGCCCTCCTGGTCGATCAGGATCGGCAAATGGGTGCGGCCATCGAGCGAACGCAGATCGTCGGTAAGGCGCCTGAGCTGCTCGCGATTCTCGATGTTGCGGCCAAAGAGGATATAACCTGCAGGCCTGCTATCGCGAAAGAAAGCGCGCTCATCGTCGGTCAGCGTCAGGCCCGAAAGGCCGAAAATTGCGGGTATCATGCGTCAACCTCCATAGGCTGGCGCCCCCTCACGCGGCAACCAAGGGACGCATCATGCCATAGCGGCCGATACGAACCAACGCCGGTTGCGGCGAAACGGGCCGAATCAGCGGACGATATCGCAATTCTCCCCTGCTACCCGTAGTTTACCGCATAAAGTCTTGGCGTTGGCGGCCGTCCCTGCCGCGACGCGAAGGCGGTAGACCTTGTTGCCGCCCACATCCGCCGCCGATACGAAGCGGTTGAGTTCGGCAAGATAGGCAAAGCGCTTCGAAAGGTTCGCCCAGGCCTTGTTTGCGGCCGCTTCGCTGCGGAAAGCGCCGAGCTGAACAAGGGCGCCGCCGGCCTCGGCCGGTGCGCTCGCCGCGCTGCCCACGGAGGTTTTCGCCAAGGTTGCAGCGGGAGCCGCCCCCGCACTGCCGACCGCGGCAGCCCGCCCCGCCCCGGCTTTCGCCGCGTCCTGTTCAGCTGCCTGTTTCGCCGCGGCAGCCTTTGCCGCAGCCTCGCGTTCGGCGGGCGTGACAGCCGGCTCCTCGGGCATCCGGCTCGGATCCACCCGGCCCGCGGGCTCCACGCCCTCGCTCGCGGCGAAGCTTGCATCCCCTTCGCCTTCGAAAGTCCGCGAGGCATCGTTGCTCGGCACGACCTTGTAGTGGCCCGGCTGGGCAGCGATCAGCTCGCCATTGCCGCGCGCTCCGCCATTCTGGAGCCACCAGAGCCCCCCGAGCACGGCACCGATCAGGAGGAGGCCGCCCAAGACCATGACAAGCAGGCGGGTCGGCGAAACTTCCGGATCGTCTTCATAGTCGTCCGCCGCCTCCAGCCAGGGCAGCCGATCCTCGGCGTCCAATCCCAGCCCCGCATCCCCGTTATCGCCCATCAAGCCATCTCCTCGAGCGCGTCGACCCCCATCAGGTGCAGCCCATTGCGGATAACCTGCCCGATTCCATCGGCCAAATAAAGCCGCGTCGCCGTCAGTTCGGGGTCAGCCGGCAAAATCACGCGCGCCTCGGGGCGGTCGTTGCCCATGTTCCACCAGGCATGAAAGGCAGCTGCCACGTCGCCGAGGTAGAAGGCGATGCGGTGCGGCTCGCGCGCCGATGCGGCTGCCTCGACGATGCGCGGGAATTGCGCGAGAAGCTTCACGAGGCCCAGTTCATAGGCATCGAGGCGCGCCAGTTCGGGTGAAGCGGCCGCGACGCCTGCCTCGGCCAGCTTTCGCTTCAGCGAAGCGATCCGGGCATGGGCGTATTGGACATAGAAGACAGGATTGTCGCGCGACGCCTCGACGACCTTGGCAAAGTCGAAATCCATCTGCGCATCGGCCTTGCGCGTCAGCATGGTGAAGCGCACCGCATCCTTGCCGACCTCGTCGACAATGTCGGCGAGCGTCACGAAATTGCCGGCCCGCTTCGACATCTTGAACGGTTCGCCATTCTTAAGAAGGCGCACCATTTGGACGAGCTTGACGTCGAAACGCGTCTTTCCGCCCGTCAGCGCTGCAACCGCCGCCTTGATCCGCTTGACGGTGCCGGCGTGGTCGGCGCCCCAGATGTCGATCAGCTCGTCGGCGCTCTGGGCCTTTTGATAATGGTAGGCAAGGTCGGCGCCGAAATAGGTCCAGCTGCCGTCCGACTTCTTGATCGGCCGGTCCTGATCGTCGCCAAATTGGGTCGAGCGGAACAGCGGCAGCTCAACCGGTTCCCAATCCTCGGGCGTCTCCCCCTTCGGCGCTTCGAGCAGACCATCATAGACGAGCCCCTGCTCGCGCAGCCACGCCTCCGCCGCCGCTGGCTTGCCTTCCGCCTGCAGTTCAGCTTCCGACGAGAAAAGATCGTGATGAATGCCAAGCTTCGCAAGATCGCCGCGGATCATGTCCATCATCGCGCTCACCGCCTCGGCGCGGAACAGGCCAAGCCAGGCGCTCTCCGGCGCGCCAACGAAGCGGTCGCCATATTCGGCCGCGAGGCTTTTGGCGACCGGCTTCAGATAGTCGCCAGGATAAAGACCTTCCGGGATCACGCCGATATCTTCGCCGAGCGCTTCGCGGTAACGCATGTGGACCGAGCGGGCGAGAACATCGACCTGCGCGCCTGCATCATTGACATAATATTCGCGGATCACCTTGTGCCCGGCAAATTCGAGCAAAGCGGCAAGCGCATCTCCGACCACGGCGCCGCGACAATGGCCGACGTGCATCGGCCCTGTGGGGTTGGCAGAGACATATTCGATATTGACCCGGCGGCCTTCGCCCATCGCCGAGCGACCGTAATCGGCGCCCTTTTCGTGAATGAGCGCAAGCTCCTCGCGCCAGCTGTCATCGGCGAGGCGCAAGTTGATGAAACCCGGCCCCGCAACGCTCGCCTCGGTGACCTCGCCGAGCGCGCCGAGTTCGGCGACGAGCAGCTCGGCGAGCGCGCGCGGGTTCATGCCTGCGGGTTTGGCAAGCACCATCGCGGCGTTCGTTGCAACATCGCCGTGCGCGGGATCGCGCGGGGGCTCGACGCTGATCGCGCTTCGCTCGAGCCCCGCCGGCAGGGCATTCCTGGCGGCCAGCGCATCGAGCGCGGCGCCGATATGATCGGAAAAGCGGCTGAAGAGGGTCATGAAAGGGACCTATCCTGGTTCAAGGGATTGAAGCGCGCCCTATCGCAGCTTGGGCAACACGAAAAGCCCTGCGCCGCCGCCGGGCGCCGCAGGTCATCGAAGATGCGACGGGCGCCGCCGCGCCGCCGCGACACCCTATCGTCGGACGTTATATTCGAGCTGTTCGGGCGTCAGCTGGAAGCCGACGAGCAGTTCAAAGCTGGCGCGTTGCACCGCCGCTCTCACCTCGGGCAGGCTGAGCGGATCGACAGCCGCGTCGGCATCGCCGGGCTTGCGCTTGCGCGTGATGCGCTCCTGAATGTCGGCGGGCAAGGTCGCCGCGGCCGCGTCGACATAGGCCGACGCTTGCGCATGGCCGGACCCGCGGGTCTCGCCCTCGGCGAAACTGACGGTCACCTGGCCGAGACGCTTCGCCACCACCGCGGTCCCGCCCTGCACGACTGTCGCAAAATAGGGCAAGGTGACGCTGCGTGCCGGTCCTGCATCGCGGCGCGTTGCCACGACGTCGAAATCGGCGAGCTGGTAGATTTTCTCACCCGTGTCGTTGCACTGGGGCGTCAGCTTCGTGATCGTCGCCACGACGTCGATCGCGCCCGCATCGCGGCGCGTCGCGGGGTCGAACAGGGTGATGTCGCCGGTATGCAGCGGAATCGCGACCGCGGGGCATTTGTCGCGCGTCGCGGTGATGCCGACACCCGCCGAGATGTCGAGCTCATTGTCGCGTCCGCAGCCGGCCGCCGTCGCCATGGCCGCCACCCCGCAAAGGATGGCGATGATCTTGCGGGACGAGGAGGAAGTCGGCTTCATAAGGGTCAGGCTTTCCAATCGGCGGGACGGGACGGGGTCTTTCCCGCTCCATGCGCGCCGCTTCTTATCGGCGCGATGAACGAGGTGCAACAGGCAGGCGCCCGCCCCACAAGCCGCTTTACCGCAGACGGCCTCCTACGCTAGAGCGCTGCGGCATGAACGCACCGCTCAAAATGGCGTCCCCGCTTCGAGCCGAACCGGCGGAACTCAAGGTATTGATCGCGGCGCCGCGCGGATTTTGCGCTGGCGTCGACCGGGCGATCCGCATCGTCGAACTCGCGATCGAACGTTTCGGCGCGCCCGTCTATGTGCGCCATGAAATCGTCCACAATCGCTATGTCGTCGACAAGCTGAAGGCCAAGGGCGCGATCTTCGTCGAATCGCTCGATCAGGTTCCCGATGGCGTTCCGGTGGTGTTCAGTGCGCACGGCGTTCCCAAGGCCGTGCCCGCAAAGGCCGCAGCGCGCGGGCTCGATTATATCGACGCGACCTGCCCCCTGGTCTCGAAAGTGCACCGGCAGGCCGAACGCGCGCACGAGGCCGGACGCCACATCGTCTTCATCGGGCACGCCGGGCATCCCGAGGTCATCGGGACGCTTGGGCAGCTTCCCGACGGCGCAATGACACTGGTCGAATCGGTCGACGACGTCGCCCGCCTGACGCCGCCCGATCCTGAAAAGCTTGCCTTTCTCACCCAGACGACGCTCTCCGTCGACGATACGCGCGACATCGTTGCCGCACTTGAGCATCGCTTTCCCTCGATCCAGGGACCCCGCGGAGAGGATATTTGCTACGCAACGTCAAACCGGCAGGCGGCCGTGAAGGCGATTGCGGGCCAGTGCGACCGGGTGATCGTGATCGGCGCCCCGAACAGCTCGAACAGCCTTCGCCTTGTCGAGGTTGCCGAGCGGCTCGGCACCCCTGCCCATCTCGTTCAACGCGGCGACGACATCGCGCCCGACTGGCTCGCGGATATTGCAACGCTCGGCATCACCGCGGGCGCGAGCGCGCCCGAGACGCTGGTGCGCGAAGTGATCGATGCCGTGGCGAAGCACCGCAGAATCGTCGAGGACGTCGTCGTGACCGCGCAGGAAAACATGATCTTCAAGTTGCCGCGCGGGCTTGAACGCTGATGGCGGTCTATACCGAGGTCGATCCCGACGACCTGGCTGCGCTCGTTGCCCGCTACGACATCGGGACCGTCCGTTCGTGCAAGGGCATTGCCGAAGGCGTTGAAAACAGCAATTTCCTCCTGGAGACGACGGACGGACGCTTCATCCTGACGCTCTATGAAAAGCGGGTTCGCGCCGACGAACTGCCTTTTTTCGTCGACCTGCTTGGCCATCTCGCTGCCAAGGGCTGCCCGGTGCCAGCGATGATCCGCGATCGAAGCGGCGCTGCGATCCAGCAGATTTCGGGGCGCGCTGCCTGCATTATCCAGTTCCTTCCCGGCATCTCGCTGACCCGCCCGAGCGCCGCCCAGTGCGAAGCTGCCGGCGCCGCGCTCGCCCGGACCCACCGGGCGCTCGAAGATTTCGCGGGCGCTCGCGAGAACAATATGGGATATCGGCATTGGCGCGAGATCGCAAAGGCCGCGGGTGATCTCGACACGGTGCTGCCGGGCCTCGGCGCAATCGTCGATGCCGAACTCGACTATCTGGACGCGCACTGGCCTTCCGGCCTCCCCTCGCATGTTATCCACGCAGACCTATTTCCCGACAATGTGCTCATGCTCGGCGACGAGGTGACCGGGCTGATCGACTTCTATTTCGCCGCCAGTGACTATCGCGCCTATGATCTTGCCGTCACGCACGCGTCATGGACCTTCTCCTCCGACGGAAAACGCTGCGATCCGGCGCGCGCCGCGGCCTTGATGCGCGGCTATGCGCGCGAGATCGCGCTCACCGGCGAAGAGATCGCCGCCTTGCCCCTCCTCGCGCGCGGCGCCTCGCTCCGTTTCCTGCTGACACGCGCCCACGACTGGATCCACACGCCCGCAGGCGCGCTCGTGACGCGCAAGGACCCCTCGCCCTTTCTCGCGCGCCTGCGCCGCTACTCTGCCCCCGATGCGATGGATCTCTTCGGGGCATGACGGGGAGCGCAGGCAGAACGGTGATCGTCGCGACCGACGGCGCGTGCAAGGGCAATCCTGGCCCGGGCGGCTGGGGTGCGGTGCTGCGCTGGGGCGATGTCGTTAAGACGATATCGGGAGGCGAGGCAGAGACAACCAACAACCGGATGGAACTGATGGCCGCGATCGAGGCGCTCGCCACCTTGAAGCGGGGGTGCCGCGTCGAGTTGTCCACCGACAGCGTCTATGTTCGCGACGGCATCACGAAATGGATCCACGGATGGCAAAGGAACGGCTGGAAGACCGCCGCGAAAAAGCCCGTCGCCAATGCCGATCTGTGGCAGCGCCTCGCAGCCGAGGCAAAGCGGCACGAGATCGAATGGCTCTGGGTCAAGGGTCACGCCGGGCACGGCGACAATGAGCTTGCCGACCAGCTTGCCAGTGACGCTGCGCTTGCTGCGGCCCGGGCGCGCTAGGCGCCCGCACCGGCCTTTTGCAAAAGCTATTCGGCTTCGCGCGTTTCGGCGCCGGGGCCATTCTTCTTGATCGACTCGATGGCGTTTTTCGCCGAGGCCTTGCTGCTGTAGCCTTCGGTCCAGAAGATCGTTTCGCTATTATATTTGAAATAGGCGACGAACTCGCCCGCCTTGTTTTTCTTGATCTCGAAATAATGGGCCATCGGGTCCTCCACCAAGCGGAGCCGCCAGGATGCGCGGCTAACCTATGTTAAGCGCCTCGCCGCCGCGCGCAAGCGCCTCGATGGGTCAGGCAAAACGGCCCGGCGAATAAGGGCTGGGATCGAGGGCCCCGATCGCGCCCCCGGGCGCCGGCGCGCCGAGCTGGGCTGCAAGCAGCGCGGAAATGGCAGGCGAGGTCTGGATACCGAAACCGCCCTGCCCCGCGCACCAGGTGAAGGCAGGCTCGCAAGGGTCCGCGCCGAACACAGGCAGACGGTCGGGCGCGAAACTGCGCAGTCCCGCCCATTTGCGCTCGACCGCCGCGACGGGCCAGTCGACGACCGCCTGCAGCCGCTCGATCGCCAGCGCGACGTCGATTTCCTCGGGTGCCGCATCGCAGGGCTCGGAAGGCGTTTCATCATGCGGGCTCAGCCAAATGCGGCCTTCGCTCTCGCCCTTGAAATAGAATTGGCCGCCAACATGGACGATCAGCGGCAGGGCGGCCGGCACGGGCACCCCGAGTCGGACCTGAAGTACAGTGCGCCGATAGGGCTGGATGGCGAGCGGTTTGACGCCGCAGGCCGCTGCGACCCCGTCCGCCCAGGCGCCCGCCGCGTTCACGATGACATCGGCGATCATCTCGCCCCGCCCCGTCTCGACATGCCACCGCCCGCCGCGCCGGCGCGCCGCGATGAGCGGCGCGCGCGCAACCAGTTTTGCGCCTGCGCGCCTTGCTGCGCGCAGATAGGCAGCGTGGAGCGCCGCGACATCGATATCGCTGCACGCCGCCTCATAGGCAGCTTCGGTCCAGTCGGACCGGATGCCCGGCACTCTTTCTCTCACCTCGGCCGCGGCGAAACGCACGATGTCCACGCCCTTGGCCGCAAAGGCCCGCGTGAAAGCGTCGACCGCTTCCTTTTCCTCGCCGCGCCCGATCGTGAGCGCAGCGCGAGGCGCGAGAAAGGGATGGTCGGAAAAATCGCCGTCGGGGCGCGCGAGCGCGGCATAGGAGGCGGCCGAAAGCGGCTGTATGCCGACCCCGCCATAGCTTTCGTGCCAGAAGGCGGCCGAACGTCCGGTGGCGTGAACGCCGGGGCGATCCTCCGCCTCGATGATGACGATCTTCCGGTACGGCGCGAGCGCGGCCGCGAGGCTCGCGCCCGCGATCCCGGCGCCGACAACGAGAACGTCGGTGGCATGGGGCGGCGCGTCGCTCATGCCAAGGCGCATATCGGCCCGCGCGGGGAATGCAAGCCGGGCGGGGATTTCAACATGGTTACGCTTTGGTAAGCCATGCTTGCTACTGAAAATGCTGTGGGACACAATCCGACCGCTCTTGGCCTGATGGCTCTCCTCGCCGCGCTGATGATCGCTGCCGCGATCAGCGACCTGCGGTCGCGCACGATTTCCAATGCGCTGAACGCGGCGATCGCGCTGCTCGCCATCCCCTTCTGGTTTGCGAGCGGTCTTTTGGCCTGGCCCGAGATGCCGCTTCAGTTCGCGGCCGCCTTCGGCGTCTTCCTCGCTTTTGCCGGGCTCTTCGCGATCGGCGCCATGGGCGGCGGCGACGTCAAGATGATCGGTGCGGTGATGCTGTGGATCCCGCTGCCTTTGTTCATGCCGACGCTGACCGTCATGGCGATTGCCGGCGGACTGCTGTCAGGCGCCATGCTCATTCACATCAAATTGCGTCCATCCCAAAAGCCCGTCGAGGTCCCCTACGGGGTCGCGATCGCGGCGGCAGGCCTTTGGGCGCTTCACCAACATTATCTTAACCAGTTTCAGTCTATCGCATCGGCTTGAGGGAAAGCACGGCCGTTTCCGGTGCGTGCAGGAGGGCGAAAAATCGTCATGGATACGCGAAAGATAATGCTGATCGTCGGCGCGCTGATCGTTGCAGTGGGCGCGGCCTTTGGGGTCAATCAGATGATGCGCGGGGCCTCGGCACCGACCGCGCGCGCAGCGGCGGCGCCGGAAATTTCCGGACCGACAATCCTCGTTGCAACGCGGCAGCTGCCCGCTGGCACGATCATCGGTCCTGACAGCTTCCGGTTTCAACCCTGGCCGAAGGACCTGGTCGAGAAGGCCTATTTCCTGAAAGAGAAGACCGACGTCAATTCGCTGGTCGGAACGGTCGTGCGTTATCCGATCACCGCGGGCGAACCGCTCACCCAGGGCGCTCTCGTCCATCCTGACGATCGCGGCTTCCTCGCTGCGGCTCTGGGCCCCGGCATGCGCGCCGTGACCGTCAAGGTCTCGCAGGAACAGGGCGTTGCGGGCTTTGTCTTCCCCGGTGACCGGGTCGACGTCGTGCTGTCGCAGACGATCGAGGTCAAGGAGGGCAGCGCCTATCCCGACGATCAGCTGTTCACGGCCGAGACGATCGTGCGCAACGTCCGCGTCCTTGCGACCGACCAGCGCTACGACGCGAAGGACGAAACCGGCAAGACGCCGGTTCGCACCTTCGGCTCGGTGACGCTCGAGGCGACGCCCGAAATCGCAGAGAAGATCGCGGTGGCCCAGAATATGGGCAAGCTTTCGCTCGCCCTGCGTCCGCTGGCGGAAACGAGCGGCGAACTCGAGGCCGCGATTGCCTCGGGTGAAATCGATGTGCCCGCAAAGGGCGGCACCGCCGCGGAACGCAAGATGCTCGCCGAAGTCGCGGCGCGCCCGACTTCGGGCCGCAGCTCGGCCACGACGGGCGGCGACGTATCGCGCTTCTGGATCCCGGTGAGGGGCCGCGTCGGCGGCAGCGGAGCCGCGCCGCAGCAGGCGGCATATGCGGGCGCTCCGGCAGCGGGCGGACGCCCGGCGCCGGTGTCCAGCGGTCCGGTCGTTCGCGTGACCCGCGGTGACAGGACTACCGAAGTTCCGGTTGGGGGGAAGTAAGATGAACCGCAAAGCCAAAATGAAGGCGGCCGCGCTGGCCCGAACCCTGGCCATCGGCCTGGTCTCGGCGGCCCTGGTTTCCGCCCCGTCGCAGCAGGCCTCGGCGCAGGCGACCCAGAATGCGAGCTCGAGCATCGACCTGTCGGTGGGCCGCGGCCGCCTGATCAGCCTGCCCGCCCCGATGGTCGACGTCTTCGTCGCGAACGACGCCGTCGCCGATGTCCAGGTCCGCTCGGCGCGCCAGCTCTACATCTTCGGCAAGGCACCGGGCGAGACGAGCATCTATGCTACCGATGCCAGCGGCCGCGTGGTCTATTCCACCGTCGCTCGCGTTGGCAACAATATCGAGACGATCGACCAGATGCTCTCGCTCGCCATGCCCGAGGCGAAAATCGCGGCGAACACGATGAACGGCCTCGTGCTGCTCACCGGCACGGTGGAGTCGCCCGATGATGCCGCGGAAGCTGAACGCCTGGTGCAGGCCTTCGTCGGCGAAGGGACCAAAGTGCTCTCCCGCCTGCGCACCGCGACGCCGCTCCAGGTCAACCTGCAGGTTCGCATCGCCGAGGTGAACCGCTCGCTGGTCAAGGAGATCAGCGGCAATATCCTCACCCGCGACCGCGATGGCCCGCTTGGCAACGGCTTCCTCGGCGGAGTCTTCGGCGGCCGCACTGCCGGGAACATTCTCTATCCGGGCGAAGGCGATCCGCCGATCCCCCCCGGGTCGACCGCTTACCAGATCACGACGCCGAGCGGTACGCGCAGTATCGCAGGGGCGGGCCGCCTCTTTGGCCTCGACCTTATCGCCTCGCTCGACATGGGCGAGCGTTCGGGAATGGTGGTGACACTCGCGCAGCCCAACCTGACGGCAATCTCGGGTGAAACCGCCGATTTCCTCGCAGGTGGCGAATTCCCGATCCCGATTCCCGGCAATTTTGCGGGCACGACGATCGAATATCGCAAATATGGTGTGAGCCTCGCCTACACGCCCACGGTGCTGTCGAATGGCCGCATCAGCCTGCGCGTGCGGCCCGAGGTTTCGGAGCTTTCGACCGAAGGCGCGATCGAGATGGAAGGATTCCAGATCCCCGCGCTGACAATCCGCCGCGCCGAGACGACCGTCGAACTCGGCTCAGGCGAGAGCTTCATGATCGCCGGCCTGATGAACAATCGCGCGATCGGCGCGATCGACAAGATGCCGGGCCTTGGCGATGTGCCGATCCTCGGGACCTTGTTCAAGTCGGACAGCTTCCGCCGCGGCGAAACCGAACTCGTCATCGTCGTGACCCCCTATCTGGTGAACCCGGTTTCGGCGAACGACATCAAGCTTCCCACCGATGCCTATCAGGTGGCGAACGACGCCGCGCGATTGTTTCTCAACCAGACAAGCAACGGCGTGAGCGGCGGCGACAGGCCCAAACCGCGCCTCGACACCTCGGCAGGCGACGCCGACCGGCTACGCGGCGGCGACGACGTGTCGCCTGGCTTCAGCATCAAGTGACGCGCTGGCTTTCAGGGAGCAAAGTGATGAAGAAAATCGCAACTTGGACCACGCTCGCACTGGTCACGACGCTCGCGGGCTGTACGGGCAGCGCCAACAGCAACATGAGCCTCGATTCGGTGCACCAGCCGATCGTGCGCAACCACATCTATCAATTCGACGTCGCTGCCACGGGCGGTGAACTCCCGCCCAGTGAGCAGGGCCGCCTTCAGGGCTGGTTCGATGCGATGGGCGTGCGTTACGGCGACCGGATCTCGATCGAGGATCCTGCCGCCTATGGCAATGACGCCGCGAAAGCCGCGGTGCGGGCCATCGTCGAGCGTCGCGGCCTGCTCGTTGGCACCGATGCGCCCGTCACCACGGGCGAAATACCGCCCGGCTACATGCGCATCGTCGTGACGCGCGCCTCGGCCCATGTGCCGGGATGCCCCGATTGGGCGAGCCAGTCGTCGATCAATTTCAACAACGCGACCTCGTCCAACTATGGCTGCGCGACGAACAGCAATCTCGCCGCGATGGTCTCGGACCCCAATGACCTCATCAAGGGAGCGGCCGGCTTGCGGTACGATCCCAATACCGCAAGCCGCGCCATCAAGACCTATCGGGAGAAGCCGCCGACGGGAGCCGGCGAACTGCGGGGTGAATCGACGAGTGGAGGTGGCAAGTGAACGCGCCTTTCAAAGCAGCCGGGCTGCGTGAGCCCTTTAACGCCTTCGTTTGCGACGACGATACGCTGGAGCTGATCCGCGTCGCCGCGGCCGACATGGGCTGGCCGATCGAGAAGTGCAACAAGGGCGGCCTTCGCAATGCGGTCCAGTCGCTCTCCGTCTCGGCAAGCCCGAACATCCTGTTCGTCGACATGTCCGAATCGGGCGATCCCATCAACGACATCAACGCGCTTGCCGAAGTGTGCGAGCCGGGCACCGTCGTGATCGCAGCCGGGCAGGTCAACGACGTGCGACTTTATCGCGATCTCCTTTCGAGCGGCATTCAGGATTATCTCCTGAAGCCCCTGTCGCTCGATCAGGTCCGTGAATCGCTGACGATGGCACAGGCAATGCTCGCGGCTCCCAAGCATGCGGACATGCTCGACGACAAGCCGCATCACATGACCGCGGTGGTCGGCGTGCGCGGCGGCGTGGGCGCCTCGCTCGTCTCGACCTCGCTCGCCTGGGTGATGAGCGAGCAGGCGGGCCGCCAGACCGCGCTCCTCGATCTCGACATCCATTTCGGAACCGGCGCGCTGACGCTCGACCTCGAACCGGGCCGCGGCCTGATCGACGCGATCGACAATCCGAGCCGCATCGATGGTCTGTTCATCGAACGCGCGATGGTCCGCGCCTCGGACAAGCTCAGTCTCCTGTCGGCCGAAGCGCCGATCCACCAGCCGGTGATGACCGACGGCTCGGCCTTCTTCCAGCTGGAAGAAGAGCTGCGCAATGCGTTCGAAATGACGATTGTCGACATTCCACGCCAGGTCCTCATCCCCTTCCCGCACCTCGTGGCGGAAGCGGGAACGATCCTGCTCGTCAGCGACGTCACGCTTGCCGCGGCGCGCGACACGATCCGCCTCCTGTCGTGGTTCAAGCAGAATGTGCCGGGCGCACGCGTCATTCTCGTGGCCAACAAGTTCCAGAGCACGATTGGCGAGCTTTCGCGCAAGGAGTTTGAATCCTCGATCGAGCGCGATGTCGACGTCACGATCCCCTTCGATCCCAAGCTGGTCAGCCAGTCGGCAAAACTTGGCAAATCCTATGCCGAGATTTGCAAGGGCACCAAGGCAAGTCAGGTTTGGACACAGCTGATGCGCCTCGTCCTCGACGGCGCCGAGGAGGCCGAGGAGGTCTCCGTGTCCGCCCGGGGACAGTCGGGCGCCTCGCTTCTCGGCAAGCTCGGCAGCCTTGGCAATCTGGTGACGAAAAAGACCGCAAAACAGTCGTGACGAGATCGCAGAACAAAGCGGACCTCTGTCGTTCCCATCGCTAATCGGACGTACGATCATGACCCTGCCTACGCTGATTATCGCAGCCTGCTTCCTGGCTTTCGTCTTCGTCGTTCTGCTGTTCGGCGGACCTTCGGTCAGCAAGGCGAAGAGCCGCCGCCTTGCGATGATGAAGGACCGTCATGCCGCTTCAACAGAAGCGGTGGTTGCAGCCCAGATGCGCAAGACGATCCAGGCGGCCAGCGGACAAGGCAGCAGCCTCACCAGCCTCATGCCGCGGCGCGAGCAGATGGAATTGCGCCTGCGCCGGACGGGCAAGGGCTGGACGGTCAGCCAGTATATGTTCGCATCGATGGGGCTGTTCGTGGTGATGACCGGCGCGCTCCTCGTCCTTCGCACACCCTTCGTGCTCGCCGCATTGATCGGCGTGATGGCGGCGGTGGGTGTGCCCTATCTGGTGACGGGCCGGCTGATCAAGCGGCGCGTCGCGGCCTTCAATGCCCGTTTTCCCGACGCCATCGACCTGCTCGTTCGCGGTCTGAAATCGGGGCTTCCGGTGACCGAAACCTTCCAGGTGGTCAGCCAGGAGCTTCCGGGACCCGTCGGCGAGGAATTTCGCGGAGTGGTCGAGCGCATCCGCATCGGGAACACGATGGAGGCAGCGCTGCAGGAATCGGCCGAGATGCTCGGAACCCCCGAGTTCCAGTTTTTCTGCATCACGATCGCGATCCAGCGAGAGACCGGCGGCAATCTTGCCGAGACGCTCGGAAATCTCTCGGACGTGCTGCGCAAGCGCGCGCAGATGAAGCTCAAGATCCGCGCCATGTCGTCGGAGGCCAAGGCCTCGGCCTATATCGTCGGCGCCCTGCCCTTCTTCGTGTTCGGCATCGTGTGGTCGATGAACCCTGAATATCTCTCGGGCTTCTTCCACGAACAGCGTCTCATCGTGACCGGGCTCGGCGGCCTCGTCTGGATGAGCATCGGCGCGTTCATCATGTCGCGCATGATCAGCTTCGAGATCTGAGGGAACGGCCGTGAACAGCAATCTCGTCCTCGCCGCCTTCTCCGGACGCCAGGCCGGACCCACGCTGATGGGCGTCGACGTCGTCTGGGCGGCGACGATGCTCGCTGCGGTCGGCGTCTTTGCCGTGCTGCTCGCCGTCTATGGCGCGCTCACCGTGCGCGATCCGATGGCCAAGCGCGTCAAGGCGCTCAACGACCGCCGCGAGCAGCTCAAGGCAGGCATCACGGCGTCAACCGCAAAGCGCCGCGTAAAACTGGTTCGCAAGAACCAGACGGCCGACAAGATGCGCAGCTTCCTCGGCAAGCTGCAGGTGCTTCAGGACGAGCAGATCAAGGATGTGCAGCAAAGGCTCGCGCAGGCCGGCATCCGCTCGAAGGATCTGGCGGTTGCGGTGATCTTCGGGCGGCTCGTGCTGCCGATCCTCCTCGGCGGTCTTGCCGCCTTGCTGATCTATGGCATCGATCTCTGGCCCGACCTCACTCCCTTCAAGCGCTCCGCCGCGACGATGGGGGCGCTGCTCCTCGGCTACAAGGCGCCCGACCTCTTCGTGGACAACAAGCGGCAGAAGCGCACCGACGCCATCCGAAAGGGGCTTCCCGACGCGCTCGACCTCCTCGTGATCTGCGCCGAGGCGGGCCTCACCGTCGATGCCGCCTTCAGTCGCGTCGCCAAGGAACTGGGCCGGGCCTATCCCGAACTCGGTGAGGAGTTTGCGCTGACCTCGATTGAACTTGGCTTTCTCACCGAGCGCCGTCAGGCGTTCGAGAATCTCGCCTATCGCGTCGATCTTGATTCGGTGAAGGGCGTCGTCACGACCATGATCCAGACCGAAAAATACGGCACGCCGCTCGCGAGCGCCTTGCGCGTTCTTTCGGCCGAATTCCGCAACGAGCGCATGATGCGCGCCGAGGAGAAGGCAGCCCGGCTTCCGGCGATCATGACGGTGCCGCTGATCCTCTTCATCCTGCCGTGCCTCTTCATCGTGATCCTCGGACCCGCAGCCTGTTCGCTCAAGGACGCGCTCGCGGGGTCGATGTCCTGACCAAGCGGACCGAGGTTCGGCCATAGGGGGGCGGGAGGCATTTCCCGCCCCTTTTGGTGTCAGGCGACCTGCTGCTCGATCGCCCCGAAGATGCTGTGGTGGCGCTCGTCATCCATCCAGATGCGCACAGTATCGCCCTTTTTCAGAAAAGGCGTTCTGGGTTCGCCCTCAAGGATCGTCTCGACCGTCCGCACCTCGGCGAGGCAGCTATAGCCGAGCCCGCCCTCGGCGATCGGCTTGCCCGGCCCCCCGCCCGCGTCGCGGTTCGATACGGTGCCCGACCCGATGATCGTCCCGGCCCCGAGGTTGCGGGTCTTCGCCGCGTGCGCGATGAGCGCGCCAAAGTCGAAAGTCATGTCGACCCCGGCGTCGGCGCGGCCGAGCGGCGTTCCGTTGAGGTCAACGCAAAGCGTTCCGTGAAGCTTGCCATCGCGCCACCGGTCACCAAGCGAGGCAGGGGTCACGAAAACCGGCGACATCGCACTTGCGGGCTTGGACTGAAAGAAACCGAACCCTTTGGCGAGCTCGGCCGGAATCAGGCCGCGCAGCGATACGTCGTTGGTGAGCCCGACGAGCAGGATCTTGTCGCGCGCCGACGCCGCGTCGATGCCCGCCGGCACGTCACCTGTCACCACGACAACTTCAGCTTCCATGTCGCAGCCCCACGCCGGATCACCGAGCGGAATGGGGTCGCGCGGGCCCAGAAACCCGTCGCTGCCGCCCTGATACATGAGCGGATCTTGCCAGAAGCTGTCGGGCATCTCCGCCCCGCGGGCCTGCCGGACCAGCGCGACATGGTTCACATAGGCGCTGCCATCGGCCCACTGAAAGGCGCGCGGCAGCGGCGAGGCCGCGTCGCGCTCATGAAAGCGCTCCTTCGGGATCGCATCATGGTTGAGGTCCTCGGCCAGCGCGGCGAGCCGCGGGGCGACCTCGTCCCAATTGTCGAGCGCATTCTGCATCGTCGGCGCGATGGACGCCGCATCCGCGCACCAGGCAAGATCATCCGAGACGACAACGAGCCGTCCGTCGCGGCCGGCCTTGAGCGAAGCTAGTTTCACGCAATATCCTTTGTCTGCGATGCGCAGCAAAGCCGCCATCGCTTCAAAGGAAGTCGATGGTCAGCGGGGCATCTGGATCGATGCGAAACAGGTAAAGCCCGACTGGCCCGCCTGCAAGCGCCGGATATACTGGAGATAGGCCTGCGACTGTTCGTAGCTTGTGCCCGGCAGCGTCTGGCCGCGGAAGGCGCGCTTGACCTCTTCGCCGGTAAAGGGGCGCGGCGAACCGGGAAAGGCTCCCTTGGTTCCAGCCGGAACAAGCTGGCCCTGGCCGTCGACATACTGGCCCGCCGCTGTAGCGCCGGGCACGGGTATCTCGCAGTTCATCACCGACACGGCGGTCTGGGCAAAGGCCGGACGGATCGTGAGCGCCGTCGAGACGCCCGCCGCGCCGAGCGCGAGCATCCTGCGGCGCGAGGGAACGGCCTCATCCGCCTCGCTGGTGCATCCGGCCGGAGTGTCGCTCTTTTCCATGCCCAAACGCATAGCCTATCCGCGCCCCGCGCGAAAAGGAAAAGCCGCAGGACCTCCGTCCCCATCCCGCTTTGGCACACTCGCGCGGCAAGGATTTAAGCTGCGCGAATGACTTGCGCGTCAAGGCTGCGCGTGCGAGGCGCGAACGCGATGTTCGATCGCCTGTCCAGCCTGATCATCGCGCTGACGCTGATCGCAATTGCGGCGGTTCTCGCCGCGCTGGCGGGGGGCCAGCCACTCGCGGTCGCCCTCCTTTCCCTCGCCGGCTTCGCCGCGGCCGCAATCGTCTATGCAGCCGTGCCCGGGGCGGTGACCGATGCGCATGCTGCGACCTCGACCCTGCCCTCTTCCGCCCCCTCGTTGCTCCGCCACCCCGGCTTTGCGCGCTGGGCCGGCCAGGAAGCGGATCCGTTCATCGGCACCAGAGGCAATGTCGTTACCTTTGCAAATGATGCCGCGCTCGAGTTGCTGGGCCCCCATATCGCGGGCGCCGACATCCGCACCGCGATTCGCCATCCAGCTGCGGCAGAATGGCTGGCAGACGCCGGAAAGCCCGGGACGCCGCAGGAGGTCAGCCTCGTCGATTTCCCGCGCCCGGGCCAGCGCTGGACGATGCGCGCCGCCGCGCTGCCGGAGGACGAGCGTATCATCATCCTCTCCGACCGCTCGGCGATTGACGCCGCTGAGCGGATGCGGTCGGACTTCGTCGCCAACGCCAGCCACGAGCTGCGCACCCCGCTCGCTGCTATTCTGGGCTATGTCGAGACGCTGCAGGACCCAAGCGGCGATGCCGATCCAACGCTGCGCCGCCGCTTCCTCGCGATCATCGAGCGCGAGGCGCGGCGGATGCAGCAACTCGTCCTCGATCTATTGTCGATCTCGCGCATCGAGGCCGACCGCTTCCGCCGTCCCACCACGCCGGTCGATCTTGCGGCCGTCGTTGGAGACACGGTTGCGCAGCTGCGCGAAAGCGACGACGCACGCGCGCAGGATATTGTCCTCACGCGGCCCGGCGATCCTTTACCGATATTGGGCGATACAGCTCAGCTCGCTCAGCTTGCGCACAATATCATCACGAATGCGATGAAATATGGCCGCGCAGGGACGCCGATCATCGTCAAGCTCGAGCGCGCGGCCGGCCGCGTGCGGCTCAGCATCAGCGACGAGGGAGACGGTATCGCACCCGCGCACCTGCCGCGGCTCACCGAGCGCTTCTACCGCGCCGACGAAGCGCGCAGCCGCGCGGTGGGCGGAACCGGGCTCGGGCTTGCGATCGTCAAGCATATCAGCGAGCGTCACCAGGGCCAGCTCGACATCGCGAGCGAGGTCGGCCGGGGCAGCTGCGTATCGGTCAGCTTTCCGCCGGCGCAATGATGGCGCACAAGCGAAGGGCGGCAAGGTTTCCCTTGCCGCCCTCCTGGCGATAGGCGCGAAAAGGCGCGGATCAGCCCTGCGGGTCCGGAGCCGGCTCGTCGCTCGGAGCCGGAGCCGGCTGATCCGAAGGCGCGGGTTCTTCACCGGGCGCCGGAGCAGGCGCCGGCTCATCACTCGGAGCAGGATCAGTAGTCGGGGCAGGCTCCTCGTCAGGCGCCGGGGCCGGGGCCGGTTCTTCGGTCGGCGCGGGCGTGGCCGTTTCCTGAGCCATCGCCGCCATCGGCGCCATCACAAAGCTCGCCGCCACAGCGGACATCATCACAATCTTACGCATGGTTACTCCTTTGCATGAGGCGAAGGAGCCAAAAGAACGCCCCCTCGCCGCAGGCCTGCCATTCCCCGCAGACCTCGGGAGTGCCAACGAGCTCTTTTTGCTCGGGTTCCCCGGCGCCGGGATGAATGCATCCATTTGCACGGCAAAGCGTTTTATCGTTTGAAACAAGGCGGATGGATCTCATGGCGGTCGAATGCACAGCCTATCGCGACGACAAGGGCGGTCTTCACCCCACCCCTGAACGCGCGACGCTTGCCGACCTGGCGAGCGTCCTCGGCCGGGTCGGCGAAGAGGGCGGCATGACGGCGGGCGTTGCGAAGCTTATCTTTGAAAAGCGCGAGGATATCGAACGGGTCTTTGCCGAGCATGATCATATGCTGGCCGCGGCCGCGGGCGACGCGGGGGCGTCGGGAGAGGTTATCACGCTGAAGGGAGCGGGCTTAGAGCCGCCTCCCCGTCCGTCATTCCGGCGATTGGTCGCGCGACGATCTCTACGCGAGCAGCGCGGGCAAACCCTGCCAAAGGATCGCGAGCGCGCCGATCCCCAGCCCGGCAAACGCAAGCTGCATCCGCCATTTCCCGAAGAAATCTCGCGGCGGCATCCGCATGACCGCCGCTGCCAGCAAGGCGCAGATCGCCAGGCAGACTCCGGTCAGCGCGGCGATAGTGTCAACGGCGGAGCAAAAACCGGCCACGGGGCGACTTCACGTACGCTCGCCGCGATGAACCGCCTGCTCGCTGACGCCGAAATCACTCCGGGCCGGACGATGGAACTTCACACGCGCGAAATGATCCGCGAAGCGGTCGCGCAGGGGCTTGGCATGAGCCTGATGTTCGAAAAGGAATGCCCGCCCGACAGCCGCATCCGCGTCCTGCCGCTCGACACCGGATCATCGCTGATCGAGGTCAATGGCTATCTTGCCGTCCACACCGAACGTCGCCGCATGCCGCTCATCCGCCAGTCGCTGGCCATCGCGAAGCGGATGGCAGGAACCGAGAACGGCAAGCCTGCCAGCCCGCTGGCAGGGCACTAGTCGTTTTGAGACGGAAGATGATCAAGGGCATCGAAACGGGCTGACCGGTCTCCTGCCAGGGATGGGTGGTATGCACCGGGCCTATTTCTCATGTGAACTCAACGAGAGCGTGTCGACCATCGGACGCGGAAAATCCCTGACCCGCATCGCTGCGAGCTGATCATATATCTCGGCCCACTCCCCTTCCGATCCCATCGCCAGCCCTTCCGACATCTGTGTCGATTTGAACCCGAACCCGCCTCGCCTGCTATTGTCATATTCATACATGTCGATCGACGAGGGATCCATCGGATCACGTTTCAGACCCCAGAAATAAAGAGGGCTCAGCAGCAGGGCACGCCCGGATGACGGATCGACGACATATACGAGCTCATCCGAAAAAGAGTGGCTGCCAGCATAGTCGAGCACATCGACGAAGGTCTGTGACGGGCCATGCAGCACGCGAAAGATGCCGGTGTATGAGCCAGAGTGAAAACGCTTGGCGACCACGCCCTCAAAAACGCCCATCGGCTTGCCCGCGAATATCCGGGCGACATGGTTCGCGAGCAGGCTCAGGAAGCCGACATAATCGACATTCTGCTTTCGGCCGTGCTTCTCCGAATTGAGTCCATCGATCCACTCATCGACTTGTTCGGCATTCTCCGGTTTCACTAGCCCCAGGAGCGGCGCTGCGAAATGCAGCTTCGAGGCGTTCGCAGCCACGCAGGTTCTGATCAATCCCCAGAGCGGTCCCGCGGATCGCTGGGTGAAGCCCTTGAAATGGGCATTGTTCACCTTCTCATTCGAACAAAGGTCCATATAAGCCACATAGGCGGCTACGGCCAGCAGCGCATCGGCGGCATCGCGGCCCTTCTGCTGGCGGCGATCGGCATCCATTTCGGAGATGAAGCGCGCAAGCCGCGCGGCTGCTGGATAAGGGAGCTCGGAGAGCAGTTCGCTAAGCCCGCGCCACTCGGCGGACCTGCTGCGCTCCTGGATCATGTGAACATCCCCGGAATCGACGAATGAGCATGCCGATGCACTGGTCCCGAAGTCGAAGCCCAAATAGGTCGATCCGCCGACCTCATCCGACGCGAAGGTCATGTCGATGTGGAAGGGACGACCTTCGGCAACGTCCCCATCATATCGATCGTTGCGCCCATAGATGAATCTCGGGATTGCCGTGCCGTCGGCACGGACTGTGAGCTCCACTTCGATCGCCCCTTGGAAACGGGCATTTTTCGGCGTCGCCGCGCGCGTATCGACAATATTGTGACGCGCTTCGAGATCGTCCGGATCGAACGAGGAGCGCATGAAAAAATATTCGAGCAGGCGCCTCGGCGGGCTGGCCAAGCGAATTTTCCATTGCATCGGCTTGTCGACAAGTCCCCTGAGGCTGCTCGCGGACGGCAACAACACGCCGTCGTCGAAATCCCCGTTCGCCCCGGCGGCAAGCACCGGTGTGATCGGGCGGGCCTTCTTCACCTCAAGGTCGCCGCCATCGGCACACAGGGCAAGACAGAGCCGGTTATAGGTGACCGCTCGAAAATCCCCCTGACCTTCGGTATAGAAACGCCGCGCGCATTCGGTCGCCAGCCCTTTCGCGACAATCTCCTGAAAATTCTCGCTCAGCTGAAGGATTTCGGAATGAGGCAGATGACTCTTGCCGAGGTCACGCTCGAGCAATTTGGAAAGCCACCGGATGTTAGACGAGCCACCCGAAAGAAGAACGACCGAAATCTCCTGTCCCTTGAGATCCCTCGAAGCCCGCTCGATCGTCTTCCTGATCGCATCGCAAAGCTTCGGCTTCCATATTTCGGCCTCGAAGATTTGCCGGAGCATGTCGGCATCGAGCTTGATACTCGCCATGGGAGACTTCGGATCATAGGGGTTTACCGGCACCGAAATCGGGAAGGGTGCGAGGCCCGACAGGTCCGCTTGCAAGCTCCAGTTCGCGATCGAATTGCAGACTGAAAGCTTGGCGCTTTCAATCTGATTGAGCAGCCGCTTGTAGTGACGATAGAATGTCTGCTGCCGTTCGTGAAGTTCGGCCAGATCGTCGGGCGTCTTGGTTCGCGCAGCCAGGTCCAGCGATTTGCGGACATCTCCGCGCAGATTCTGGTCTACGGCTTTCGAGAGCAAGTGTGCAGCGAGCAGGCGGTTAACGTAGAAGCCGCCCACCTGGACGGATTTGGCGCTGAGTGGGCGCGAATTCGTCCCGCTTTGGCTGACATCGCCGCTCTTCGTTGTTTCGATGACCGATATGTCGAATGTCCCTCCGCCGAAATCGAGCACCAGTGCGATATGCTTGCGCTGCTCGGCGATAACGGGATGGCGAAGCCCGTAGCGATAATATTGAAAGACTGCGAAAGGCTCGGGCATGAAGTCGATCTGCTCGAACTTGCCGTGCAGGATCCGGCGGATGGCGCGGCGATAATTCGACAGCCAGCTTTCCTCGGCCATATCGATGCCGCTCAACGCGAGGGGTTCGGCGATGAGGATACTCTTGGGGAGCGGCCGCCCCTGCTGCTCCAGCCAGGAATTGACCGTCGACAGAAGTTCGAAAAAGAAGTCTTGCGCGATGCCCACAACGGTCGACCGCGGCGCATGCGGATTACGAACGGAGCGCTTGGTGACGGCATCGGGATCGTGCTGACCGAGTTCGATCTTGAAATCTTCCAGCAGTTGCTCGGGTTCGCCACAATGCTCGCGTGCGTCATAACCGATGCGAGCCCGCTTTTCGCTATCATAATGAATTGCGGTCGGTATCACATTGCGCCCGTCGACCTGAGCCCCCCCACACCGCCCGGCGAACTGGCGACAATCAACAGGGGCTAGCAGCATGCCCCATGCTCCTTCAAGCAGAGGCTCAATTCCGGACGCATCGACATGAATTTATCATGCCGTTGGCCGATTTGCCTGCCCGGCGTCGGCTACCAGATGCCATCCTGCCGCCGTTCGAGGCAGGTGAGGCCGGCGGAAGCGAGCGGCGCATGAATTGTGATCGCCTTCCAAATGCCACACCCGCCGCCTGTCGGCCCAGCCCCGGGTCAGATCACTCCAAGCGACCGCATTGCCTCTGCGACACGGACGAAGCCCGCGATATTGGCACCGAGCACATAATTGCCTGGCGCACTATATTCGTCAGCCGTCGCGGCGCAATTATCGTGGATGTTCCGCATGATCTGAGCCAGCCGCTCTTCGGTTTGCTCAAAGGACCAACTATCGCGTGAGGCATTCTGCTGCATTTCAAGCGCCGAAGTAGCAACACCGCCCGCATTGGCGGCCTTCCCGGGAGCGAACATCACGCCGGCATCCTGAAACATTTTCACGGCCTCGGGAGTCGAGGGCATATTCGCGCCTTCACCGACTACGATCACACCGTTTTTGATCAGCGTCCGCGCGTCCTTTTCGGTCAGTTCATTCTGGGTCGCACAAGGCAGCGCGATCTCGCATGGCACATCCCAGATCGAGCCATTCTCGATATAGTGCGCGCCAGCCCCTTTGAGCCGGACATATTCCGATAGGCGCTCGCGGCGGACATCCTTGATTTCCTTCAGGAGTTCCAGATCAATCCCCTCGTCGTCGAGTACATAGCCATTGGAATCCGAGCAGGCCATCACCCTGCCGCCGAACTGGCCCATCTTCTCGATCGCATGGATCGCGACATTGCCCGAGCCGGAAACAACCGCGCGCCGGCCATCTAGCGACATATCCCTCGCAGCCAGCATCTGTTGAACGAAATAGACGAGGCCGTAACCGGTCGCCTCGGTCCGCGCCCGCGATCCCCCATAAACGAGTCCCTTGCCGGTGAGCACACCGGCCTCATACCGGTTGTTGAGGCGCTTGTACTGACCGAACATATAGCCGATCTCACGTCCCCCGACCCCGATGTCGCCCGCGGGAACGTCGGTATATTCGCCCAGATGGCGCTGAAGCTCGGTCATGAAGGCCTGGCAAAAGCGCATGATTTCGCCATCGGAACGCCCTCGCGGATTGAAGTCCGATCCGCCCTTGCCACCACCGATCGGCATGCCGGTCAGCGCATTTTTGAAGATCTGTTCGAAGCCGAGGAATTTGACGATGCCCAGGTTGACCGATGGGTGGAACCGGATGCCCCCCTTATAGGGACCAAGCGCCGAGTTGAACTGGACGCGGAAACCGCGATTGATCTGTACCTGGCCCAGATCGTCGACCCAAGGCACGCGAAAGATGATCTGCCGCTCCGGCTCGCAGATCCGTTCGATCAGCGCGTGGTTCGCATAGTCGGGATGCTTGGCAACGACACGGCCAAGGCTTTCAAGAACCTCGCGTACGGCTTGGTGAAACTCGGCCTCTCCGGCATTCCGGCGCAATACTTCATCAAGAACCGGCTGCAGCTTCTCATCAATCTTGCTCAAATAGACCTCCTTGGCGCATTATTCGATCGTGCCTGTGGACAGCCTTCCTTCTTTTCGCAAGCCGAATAAGAAGTAGAAACGAGGAAGATAGCCGAGCTCAAGGAAGCAATCGGGCCGGCTTCCCGTGATGCCGGTGTGGATCGGCGTGCAAAAAGGACCCCGTTATGGAGTGGGCCCCTTGGGCCGGACAAGGAAGCATAGTTGGATTGACCGGTTGGCCGGGCTTTTGGAGAAGAGCCCATGGCAAGACATCGATCCCATAGCGTTGAGTTCAAGCGTCAGGTCGCACAGGAGTTTCTGAACGGCGAGACGCTTCACGGCCTTGCCAAGCGGCATGATATTTCCCGGCAGTTGATCCGCATCTGGGTGGCGAAGTATGAGGCCGGTGCCCTTGATGACGATGCGCGGGCGGCGGATCTGATCCAGGAATATGAGGCGCGGATTGCCGCACTCGAACGCCTTGTCGGCAAACAGGCGCTGGAGCTGGAGTTTTTAAAGGGGGCTCTGCGCGACGCACCGCGGCCGAGAAGCGCCAATACATCCGTGATCACCGGCCCGGCGGGATGTCGATCGCGCGAGGATGTCGGCTGATGGGCATCGCACGATCGACATTCTAGCATGAGCCGACCCAACCGATCGGCGATGCCGAACTGGTAGCTGCTATCACCGTGATCTGCGATGAGTTCGAAGCTTATGGCTGGCGCCGCGTGCAGGCCGCGCTCCGCCATCAGGGCGTGATCGCGAACCACAAGCGGATCAAGCGATTGATGCGCGAGCATGACCTGCAGCCGCGCCGTCGCAGGCGTTATACCGCAACCACCGACAGCGATCATGACCTGCCAGTCTTTCCGGATCGCTCGAAGGATATGATTCTTGATGGTCCCGATCAACTCTGGGTGGCGGACCTGACCTACAGTGCGCCTCGTCCCGGATGATCCGGGAGGCGTATGTTGGAATGCAAAGGAGAAAGGAGGAAATGAACGAATGCCTTGCCCCCTGCTGTGAGGGGGCATG